>Ga0184618_10000005_pt1 | contig 336336 bp, 355 predicted proteins | sample PLM0_30_b1_FD_133159 | JGI IMG/M metagenome (GOLD analysis project Ga0184618, IMG submission 133159) | Groundwater sediment microbial communities from an aquifer in East River, Colorado, USA - PLM0_30_b1 | ecosystem: Environmental > Terrestrial > Soil > Riparian zone | place: USA: East River...
CGCGGAAGATGATCTCGACCGCGCCCTTGGCGCCCATCACCGCGATCTCGGCGGTCGGCCAGGCGTAGTTGAGGTCGCCGCGCAGATGCTTGGACGCCATGACGTCATAGGCGCCGCCATAGGCCTTGCGAGTGATCACGGTGACCTTCGGCACGGTCGCCTCGGCGTAGGCGAACAGCAGTTTCGCGCCGTTCTTGATGATGCCTCCATGCTCCTGGGCGATGCCGGGGAGGAAGCCGGGGACGTCGACGAAGGTGATGATCGGGATGTCGAAGGCGTCGCAGAAGCGGACGAAGCGCGCGGCCTTCTTCGAGGAGGCGATGTCGAGCACGCCGGCGAGCACCATCGGCTGGTTGGCGACGATTCCGACGGTGCGGCCCTCGACCCGCCCGAAGCCGGTGATGATGTTGGCGGCATGCTTGGGCTGCAGCTCGAAGAAGTCGCCCTCGTCGACGATTTTGCCGATCAGCTCGTGCATGTCGTAGGGCTTGGACGCGCTGTCGGGGATCAATGTGTCGAGGCTCGGCTCGGAGCGGTCCCAGGGATCGGTGCACGGCCGCTCGGGCAGATCGTGGCGGTTCGAAAGCGGCAGGAAGTCGAAGAAGTCCCGAGTGGCGAGCAATGCCTCGATGTCGTTTTCGAAGGCGACGTCGGCGACGCCCGATTTGGTGGTGTGGGTGATCGCGCCGCCAAGCTCCTCCTGGGTCACCACCTCGTTGGTCACCGTCTTCACCACGTCGGGACCGGTGACGAACATGTAGCTTGAATCCTTCACCATGAAGATGAAGTCGGTCATCGCCGGCGAATAGACCGCGCCGCCGGCGCAGGGGCCCATGATCAGGCTGATCTGCGGGACGACCCCGGAAGCGAGGACGTTGCGCTGGAATACCTCGGCATAGCCGCCGAGGCTGGCGACCCCCTCCTGGATGCGGGCGCCGCCGCTGTCGTTGAGGCCGATGACGGGCGCGCCGACCTTCATCGCCATGTCCATCACCTTGCAGATCTTCTGGGCGTGCCGCTCGGAGAGCGAGCCGCCGAACACGGTGAAGTCCTGCGCGAAGACGTAGACGAGGCGGCCGTTGATCGTGCCGGACCCGGTGACCACGCCGTCGCCGGGAACTTTAAGCTTCTCCATGCCGAAATCGGTGCAACCATGCTCGACGAACATGTCATATTCTTCGAAGCTGTCCCGATCGAGCAGCACGCACAGCCGCTCGCGGGCGGTGAGCCGGCCCTTGGCGTGCTGCGCCGCGATCCTCTTTTCGCCGCCGCCCCGCTGCGCCAGCGCGCGGCGCGCCTCGAGCTCCTCGATCGTGGTCGCCATGGGAGTTGGTACCTCGCTCTGCCGAAGGATAGGAAGACTCTTAGGCGGGAGGCATAAGGGAGGCAATAAATCCTCCCCGGAACGGGGAGGGGGACCATGCGCAGCATGGTGGAGGGGTCCCACGGACTCGGAGGCCCCCTCCACCACCGCCTTCGGTGGCGGTCCCCCTCCCCGTTCCGGGGAGGACTAACGCCCTTCGAAATGCGGGGGGCGTTTCTGGAGGAAGGCCATCACGGCACCCTTGAAATCCCCGGTGCGGCCGGCCTCGCGCTGCGCCGTCCGCTCCGCGGCAAGCGCGTCGGTCAGGGGCATGTGTTGCGCGTCGCGCGCGAGCTTGCGGACGAGCCCCAGCGCAACGGTCGGTCCCTGCGCGAGGCGGGTTGCGAGCGCGACGGATTCGGAGGCGAGATGCTCGTCATCGACGACGCGGGAGATGAGGCCCCAGGCCCGCGCCTGCTCCGCCCCGATGCGGTCGCCGAGCATCATCATCTCCATCGCCCGCGTCCGGCCGACGAGGCGGGGGAGGAGCCAGGTCGCGCCGGCGTCCGGAATGAGGCCGACATTGACGAAAGCCTGCAGGAAATAAGCCGAGCGCGCGGCGACGACGAGGTCCGCGGCCAGCGCAAGCGAGCATCCCGCGCCGGCCGCCGGCCCGTTCACCGCCGCGACGACGGGGATGGGGAGGGCGAACAGCGCCTCGATCAGCGGATTGAAATGTTTCTCGAGCGCCGCCCCGGCATCGTCGGGAAGGCCGCCACCGCTCGCCAGGTCGGCGCCGCTCGAGAAACCGCGGCCCTCGCCGGTGATCAGCAGACAGCGGGCGCCGGATCCCCCTGCTTCCTCCACCGCCGCGCGGAGCTCGTCCACCATCGCCCCGGTGAGCGCGTTCAGCGTCTGCGGACGGGCCAGGGTGATCGTCGCGACCGCGGCGGGGCTCTGCTCCACGCGAATATGTTCGTAACCCATGTTCCCCCTTTCGCGTCGCTCAATCGGTCGGTGCGCGCTCGGCCGGCGCATGGAGGCGGAGGCGGGACACGCGCCGCGCGTCGCTCTCCGTCACTTCCAGGCGCCAGCCGCTCGCATGCTCCACCACTTCCCCCGATTGCGGCACATGGCCGGCGAGGACGATGGCGAGGCCGCCGAGCGTATCGACATCCTCCTCGACGATTGCGAGCCGCGCATCGATCGTCTCGGCGACCTCCTCCAGCTCGGCGCGGGCGTCGGCGTCCCAGATGCCGTCCTCGACGAGGATCAGCATGCCGGGCGCCTCCTCGTCATGCTCGTCCTCGATCTCGCCGACAATCTCCTCGACGACGTCCTCGATCGTGACCAGGCCCTCGGTGCCGCCGAACTCATCGACGACGATGGCGAGGTGGACATGCTCCGCCCGCATGCGCGCGAGGAGGTCGAGCACGCCCATCGATTCGGGCACGAACAGCGGTATCCTGAGGAGCTGGCTCAGATCATCGGGGGGCTCTGCGCCGCTGACCTGGAGGGTGAAGACGTCCTTGATGTGGACCATGCCGACGACGCTGTCGAGGCTGCCCTCAAAGACCGGCAGGCGGCTGTGGCCCGCCTCGGCGAAGGCGGCGACGAGGGCGTCGAAGCCGATCGTGCTCGGCACGGCGATGATGTCGCCGCGCGTGACCGCGATGTCGGCGACGGTGCTTTCGCCGAAGTGGAGGAGATTGCGCAGCATCTGCCGCTCGACCGGGGAGAGGTCGCCGACCACCGGCGCCTCGCCTTCATGGCTTTCGATCGCCTCCTCGATCTGGTTGCGCAGCGTCGCTTCATTATCCTCGCCGAACAGGAAGGTGCGAAGGACCCTCCAGAAGCTGCGGCCATTCTCGTCCGCGCTTATGCTGCTGTCCTCTGGCATGGCGCTAGGGATGCACCTCGCTCACCCTGTAGGGGTCGGCGATGCCGATCGAAGCCAGCGCGCGGCGTTCGACCGCCTCCATCTCCTCCGCATCCTCGTCGCTCGCCTCGTGATCGTAGCCTAGCAGATGGAGGGTGCCGTGCACCACCAGATGCGCGGCATGGGTTTCAACGCCAACCTGCCTGGCCGCCGCCTCGGCCGCGCAAATGCCATGCGCGAGGACGATGTCGCCGAGGAGCTGCGCGCTGGCCAGCTCGGCCTCGTCGGCCATTGGGAAAGAGAGGACGTTGGTCGCCTTGTCCTTGCCGCGCCAGGTCTGGTTCAAAATGCGGACCTCTTCGTCCGAGGTGAACTTGACCGAGACTTCGCTGTCGCTGAGCGCCGCGTGGCGGCTGTGCGCAACGGCGGCGCGGACCGAACGCCGGGCAAGGGCGGGCCAGTCGGTGCGACTGTCCCATTCGTCGGATACGTCGGTTTCGACCCCGATCATGTTCTTGTCCGGATCATTGGCCCGGCCCCCCAATCCGTTCGTGTCGAGCGAAGTCGAGACACCCCATCGAGCGGAGCGAGAACAAAGTCTCGGCTTCGCTCGGCTGGGTCCCTCGACTTCGCTCGGGACGAACGGAGTTAGGAACGAACATCATGACCCCGTCCCTTCATAGGCTTCGACGATCTTGCCGACGAGCGGGTGGCGGACGACGTCGCCCGGGCCGAAGCGGATGGTGGCGATCCTGGCGATGCCCTCGAGCTTCGACACCGCGTCGGCGAGGCCGGACTTGCCGGACTCGGGCAGGTCGACCTGCTTGGGATCGCCGCAGACGACCATGCGGCTGCGCATGCCAAAGCGGGTCAGGAACATCTTCATCTGCTGCGGCGACGTGTTCTGCGCTTCGTCGAGGATGATGAAGGCGTCGGACAGGGTGCGGCCGCGCATGAAGGCGATCGGCGCGATCTCGATCTCCCCCGATGCGATGCGGCGCTCGACCTGCTCGGTCGGCAGCATGTCGTAGAGGGCGTCGTAGAGCGGGCGGAGATAGGGGTCGACCTTCTCCTTCATGTCGCCGGGCAGGAAGCCGAGCCGCTCGCCCGCCTCCACCGCCGGGCGCGACAGGATCAGCCGGTCGACCGAGCCGCCGATCAGCTGCTGCACGGCCTGCGCGACGGCGAGATAGGTCTTGCCGGTGCCTGCCGGGCCGAGCGCGAAGATGATCTCGTCGCGCGCCAGCGCCTCCATATAGGCGACCTGGGTCTTGGACCGCGGCACGATCGTCTTGCGGCGGGTGCGGATCATGATCTTGGGGGGCTCGGCGACGTCGTTGGAGACGATGCCCTCGAGCGTCGGCTGGCCCGACATGGCGATCACCCCGTCCACCGCGCCGGCGTCGATATCCTGACCCTGATCCAGGCGGTTGTAGAGGCCGGCAAGGACGTCGCGGGCGCGGGCGGCCGCCTCCGGCTCACCCTCGATCTGCACCCGGGAGCCGCGAGCGGCGATGTAGACGCCGAGCCTGTCCTCGATCGCGACCAGGTTGCGGTCGAACTCGCCGAACAGGGGGCCGAGCAGATGCGGCTGGTCGAACTCGATCTCCAGCCGGGCGCGGGGCGCGTCGGCTTCGGCGGCCTTCTTCTGCGCCATCAGGCGGCCACCGTCATCCCGGCGAAGGCCGGGAGCTCGTGGAGACTCGCCGTGACTTCCGGTCTTGAGACCCCGGCCTTCGCCGGGGTGACGACCGCTCCGAGGCTGTTCGGCCCGGCCGTCACGATCTCGACCTCGACGATGTCGCCGATCGCGGCCGCGCTCTCGATATGGACGGACTGGAGCCAGGGCGATTTGCCGACCCGCTGCCCCGGCCGCTTGCCGTCCCGCTCGATGAGAAGAGAGGTCCGCCCGCCGATCGTGGCGCGGTTGAAGGCGAGCTGCTGCGCGTTGAGCAAAGCCTGCAGCCTCTGCAGTCTTTCGTCCATCAGCTCGGCCGGCACCTGTCCATCCATTGTCGCGGCGGGCGTTCCCGGCCGCGGCGAATATTTGAACGAGTAAGCCTGTGCGTAGTTCACCTCGTCCACGATTTTCAGCGTCTCCTCGAACTCGGCGTCGGTCTCGCCGGGGAAGCCGACGATGAAGTCGCCGGAGACGGCGATGTCGGGCCTGGCCGCCCGCACCCGCTCGATGATGGCGCAATAGCTGCCCGCGCTGTGGCTGCGGTTCATCGCCTTCAGCACCCGGTTGCTGCCCGATTGCACCGGCAAATGGAGGAAGGGCATCAGCTTCGCGACGTCGCGATGGGCGCGGATCAGAGCTTCGCTCATGTCGTTGGGGTGGCTGGTCGTGTAGCGGATGCGGGCGAGGCCCGGAATTGCATCGAGCGCGCGGATCAGGCTGTCCAGGCCCTGTCCGCCTTCGCCGCGCCATGCGTTCACGTTCTGGCCGAGGAGGGTGATTTCCTTCGCGCCCCCGTCGACGAGAGCCTTCGCTTCGTCGACGATCGCCGCGGACGGGCGCGAGGCCTCGGCGCCGCGCGTGTAGGGGACGACGCAATAGGTGCAGAATTTGTCGCAGCCTTCCTGGACGGTGAGGAAGGCGCTGGGGCCGCGCTTGCGGCGGGCGGGGAGGGCGCCGAACTTGGACTGGGCCGGCATGTCGGTGTCGAACCCGCGGACGCCGCGGACGGCGGAGGCGATCAGCGCGGGCAGCCGGTGATAGGCTTGCGGCCCCACCACGATATCGACGCTCGGGGCGCGCTTCGGGATCTCGGCGCCCTCGGCCTGCGCGACGCAGCCCGCGACCGCGATCATCGGCCGCGATCCGTCCTCGCGCTTCAGCCGGCCGATATCGGAATAGACTTTCTCCGAGGCCTTCTCGCGGATGTGACAGGTGTTGAGGAGGACGAGATCGGCGTCGCCGCTCGCGGCGGCGGTCATGCCTTCCGCCTCGAGCAGCTCGGCCATCCGCTCGCCGTCATAGACGTTCATCTGGCAGCCGAACGATTTGATGTGGAATGTCTTGGGATGGGCCGATTTCATCGCGCGCCTATAAGCGATCCGCTTGCCGTGCGGAAGGGTAGAGCGCTTCGCCGATCTGGGCGCGCGCGGCTTCGGCGAGCGCCTTGCGGTCACGGGCTTGGGTCGGATCGATCGGCGCCAGGAACCGGATCGTGACGGGGACGGTGCCCGGGCGGGACAGGATGCGCTTCACATTTGCGCCGGCGCTCTCCTCACCGATCCATGCGATGTCGTGGGCGGCCGGTCCGTAGTCGATCGCCACCGGCTGCACCTTGACGCGCGGCAAAGGCGGGAAGAGCGCGGCGAGCAGGCTGGCGCGGAACGGCAGCAACTCGGGTCCGCCATCGGTGGTCCCCTCGGGAAAGAGCGCGACCGGTTGGCCGCTCGCCAGCGCGTTCCTCAGCGCGTCGGCCTGGCCGCGCACCGCATGCCGGTCGGTGCGGGCGACGAAGACGCTGTTGTTGAGCCCCGCCAGCCAGCCGATCACCGGCCAGCGCGACACTTCCTCCTTCGATACGAAGGCGGTTCCGCTCGCGCCGGCGACGAGCATGATGTCGAGCCAGCTCAGATGATTCGCGACGAACAGGACATGGCTCGATAGCGGACGGCCGACGACCTGCGCGCGCATTCCCGCCGACCGCCCCACCCAGTAGAGGAAGCGGCGCGGCCAGGGGGAGCGCAGGCCGAACAGCCGCCAAGCATAATGGAGCGGCACGCAAAGCAGGAGCCCGGCGGCCATCGCCGCAATGCGCAAGATCAGGCGCATGACCGCCACCAGAAACCCTCCCCTTGATGGGGAGGGGCAGGGGAGGGGTGGCGTCCGACATAGGGCCGCGTGGATCTCGTAGGCCACCCCCACCCGGCCCTCCCCCATCGAGGGGGAGAACTTTGGCCACCGGTGCCCTCCTCCACGTCAGTTCTTGCGGCCGAGGGCGACGCCGTACAGCTCCATGCGATGATCGACGAGCCGGAAGCCGAGCTTCTCGGCGATGCGCCGCTGGAGCGATTCGAGCTCCTCGTCGACGAATTCGATGACGTTGCCGGTCTCGACGTCGATGAGATGGTCGTGATGGGCTTCGGCGGCGGCCTCATAACGCGACCGTCCGTCGCCGAAATCGTGCCGCTCCAATATTCCGGCCTCCTCGAACAGGCGGACGGTCCGGTAGACGGTGGCGATGGAGATGCCGCTGTCGATCGCGGAGGCGCGCTTGTGCAGCGCTTCGACATCCGGATGGTCCTCGGATTCGGACAGGACCCGGGCGATGACCCGGCGCTGCTCGGTGATGCGAAGCCCCTTTTCCGAACAGAGCGCTTCGATGTCGATCCTGCGTGTCATCGCAGAACCGATTTAGACGAATTCGCTGGCGGGTAAAGGTGGCCGGGAGTCCCGCCCCCGGCCGACCCTTATTTCTTGGCGGTCCGGCGGCGCTTGGTGCCGAGCCCGATCTTCTTGGCGAGCGCGCGGCGCTGCTCGGCATAGTTGGGCGCGACCATCGGATAGTCCGCGTTGAGGCCCCATTTCTGACGATATTCGTCCGGGGTCATCTGGTAATGCGTCATCAGGTGGCGCTTCAGCATCTTCAGCTTCTTGCCATCCTCAAGACAAACGACATAGTCCGGCTTGATCGAGGAGCGGATAGACACGGCCGGTTCCAGCTTCGCCGGCGCTTCCTCGGCCCTTGCGCCGAGGCCAGTCAGCGCGCCGTGCACGTTCTGGATCAGCTGAGGCAGATCGTTGACGGCCACGCTGTTGTTGCTCACATGCGCCGACACGATGTCGGCGGTGAGTGTAATGAGGGTTTCGTTCAGTTCGTTGCTCTCAGCCATTCTCAGCCTGCCAACTTTCTACCACCGGAATCGGTTCGTTTTGCCCCTGGGGCCGGCAAATGATCCGTTTCGGGTGTTTTTACAAGCGGAATTTGGCGGGGCCGGAAAATCGCCTCAATTGTTCGCCGATTTCGCCAGAGTCAGGGCGTCATAAAGCTGCCCGTCGCGGCCGCTATAATAATGCTTGCGCCGGCCGACTTGGGTGAAGCCGGCACGCTTGTAAAGCCTAATGGCATGATTTCCTTCGCGTACTTCAAGATGAAGCTGATCGGCGCCTCTGCTCTTGGCCAGCGCATCGAAGCGGTCGAGCAGCATTTGGCCGACACCCCTGCCCTGCCCGGCGCGCTTCACCGCGAGCAGCAGCAATTCCGCCTCGCGCACCACGATTCGCCCGAGCGCGAAGCCGATGACATCATCCCTCTCCCTCGCCAGCGACAGCCAGACGCCGGGCATGGGCAGCAGCCCCGCGCATTGCGGCCCGGTCCAGGCTTCGCCGAAAGCCGGATCGAAACTGTCTTCCATCACCCGCATCACCGCGTCGAGATCGAATATGCTCCCTTCCGCAAGGGCGATGCCGGGAGGGCGATGGTTCATTGCATCGGCTTGGCGTCGGGCGCGCGGCCATAGATGGGACGCGCGGGCAGGCTGCGCATGGCTGCAGGCAGCAAAGCCGCATCCCAGGCCCAAGGGAGGGCGTCGACCGCCCGGCCATGGCCCCGCGCCCTCACCAGGCTCTCCGCTCCGGAGCCGAGCACCAGACCCGCGGAAATGACCGCCGCGGCTTCCGCGGGAGGCAGAGAGCGCAATTCATCGGTGGGCGCGAGCGGTCCATTTTTGAAGCTTTGCACGAAAAGCTGGCCATGTCCGCCCTGCAGCGCGACGGCGACTTCCCGCTCGTCCGCCGCCGCCGCGGCGATGGCCGCAGTCGACGAATAGCCGCCAAGCGGAATGCGCCAGCCGATGGCGAGGCCGTGGGCCGCCGCCACGCCGACCCGCACCCCGGTGAAGCTGCCGGGCCCGCAATCGACCAGGATGCCGCCCGGCCTCCGCCCGGCCAGCAATTCCTCTATCATCGGCAGGAGGCGCTCGGCATGGCCGCGCCCGAGTATTTCGTGCCGCTCGTCGATCGCCGCGCCATCCTCGATCAGCGCGACCGAGCAGGCCGCGGTCGCGCTGTCGATCACCAGCAGCATCAAAGGTTCGCCCCCACGCCGCCGCTAGACCGCTTCGACGGTCTCGACCTCGGGCACATAATGTTTGAGCAGGCTCTCGATGCCCTGCTTGAGGGTCGCCGTCGAGGAAGGGCATCCCGAGCAGGCGCCGTGCAGGGCGAGGTAGACGGTGCCTTTCTGGAAGCCGCGATAGACGATGTCGCCCCCGTCCTGCGCGACCGCGGGCCGGACGCGGGTTTCGATCAGGTCGCGGATCTGCGCGACGATATCGGCATCTTCCGGCGAGTCCGCGAAATCTTCGGCGGCGACCGCGATCCCGCCTGCGCTTCCCGGCCTGAACAAAGGCGCGCCGCTCGCGAAATGATCGAGCAGCACGTTCAGCACCTGCGGCTTGAGGTCCTTCCACTCGGCGCCGGGAGCGGCGGTGACGGAGATGAAGTCCCGGCCGAAGAAGACGCCGACGACATCGCCGGTGGAGAATATCGCTTCGGCCAGCGGCGAAGCCTCGGCTTCCTCCGGCGCGGCGAAATCACGCGTGCCGGCGTCCATCACCCGTTCTCCGGGGAGGAATTTCAGCGTGGCCGGATTGGGCGTGGTCTCGGTCTGGATCAGCATGGATTCCATGTGGGCCCGCCAGCGCGGCCGATCAAGTGGGCGAAGCCCTAGCGGCGCTCGCGCGACAGCCGGGTCATCAGGATCGCCGCGCGCTTCGCCTGGCGGTCGATGCTGGCGAGGTCGACCGTCTCGCCCGGGGCATGATCGCCTTCGCTCGCGGTGCCGAGGCCGACCAGCCCGTCGGCATATTCGGCGACGAAGCTGATGTCGCCGGCGCCGCGCTTGAGCGGATCGAGCGTGCCCATCTCGGCGAGGCCGAGATCGCGGTTGATGACGTTCAGCCGCTCCAGCAGCGCGCGATTGCCTGCCGTCGGCGCCATCGGCGGATAGGAATCGCTGCCGAAGCTGATCTCGGCGCCGGCGCCGGGAAGATGCTTCGCGACGATGTCGCGCATCTTCGCGACCACCCGCTCGTTCTGCTCGCGCGACAAGGTGCGGATGTCGCCGCGGGCGATCGCGACCGCCGGGATGATGTTGGTCTTGCCGGTCGCGGCGCCGCGGATGCCTCCCTCGTCGAGTGCCGCGGTGGCGCCGCCGACGACCAGGCCGGTGTTGAAGGTGAGATTCTGCTCGGGAAGCTCGGTGCGGAACGCCTCGAGGATGCGGGCCAGCTCGTATATGGCGCCGTTGCCGGCGGCCTGGCTGAAGATGCCGCTGGAATGGCCGGTCCTGCCGGTGGCGCGGATTTCCCAGGAGCCGGCGCTGCGGCGGGCGATCGAGCCCATGTCGCGGCCGTCCTCCTGCGCCAGGCCTTCGAAGTCGAGCGCGACGTCGGCGCGCTTGCCGGCGGCGATGAGGTCGCGACGGGCGATCTCGATCGGATTGCCGCTATCCTCCTCGTCGCCGGTCAGCACGATCTCGATGTCGGCGCTCCTGAGCGTGCCCGCAGCCTGCATCGCGCGGAGCGCGGCGACCATCACCACCATGCCGCCCTTGTCGTCGCCCGAGCCGGGGCCTTCGGCCTTGTCGCCCTTGCGGACGAAACGCTGGAACGGCGAATCCGGCTCGAACACGGTGTCGAGATGACCGATGAGGAGCATCTTCCTGCCCTTGCCGTCGCCGCGGTGGAGGGCGACGATGTGGCCGGCGCGGCCGGTTTCCGTCATCGGGATCCACCTAACCTCAAAACCGAGCGGCTCGAGCTCGGCGCGCATCATCCGCCCGACCGCCTCGACGCCCGCAAGGTTGAGCGAGCCGCTATTCTGGTTGACCAGCCGCTCGAGCAGCGCGACCGTGCGCTCCCTTTCCTGTTCGACGGTCCGCGCGATCCGCGTCTCCGGCGCGCTCAGCCGCGCCTCGGCGGCGATCGGCGCGGCAGCGAGGGCGAGGGCAAGCAAAGACGGCAACGGCTTCATGGCGGGCTCCCGGAGTGGATGGCGCGCCAGTCTATAGCGCCGCGAGCCGCGCGCGCCAGCGGATCGGCAGGTCGCGCTTCTAGCCGCCGGATGAGCGTGCTAAGCGCAGGGAAACACACGCTTGGGAGCCGCCATGCGCCGCTTTTCCATCCTCCTTTGCCTGGTCACCCTCGCCGGTCCCGCTCCCGCCCAGGAATGGCGGCAGGCGGCGGAATATGACGTGCTGCTGACTAGCTATGCGATCGAGCCGGGCGTCATGCACCTCAAGGCCGAGGCGCCGGTCCGGCTGCGCTTCGTCAACAACAGCAACCGGGGCCACGATTTCTCCGCCCGCTCCTTCTTCCGCGCGGCGCGGGTGCGCGACCGCGACGCCGCATCGGTCGCCGATGGATCGCTCGAGATCGGACCGCTTTCCACGCGCACCATCGCGCTGGTGCCTAAAGCGGGCCGTTACAAGGTCGGCAGCTCCAATTTCCTCCACCGCCTGCTCGGCATGACCGGCACGATCATCGTCGAGTGATGCCGAACGCGCATTACGGCTCCGCCGGCTTATGCTAATGGCCGGTGGCCAAGGAGGCGAGTATGGCGAAAAGTGGAACCAAAGCGGGCAAGCCGAAAAGTCCGGGAACGGGAAAGAATCCGGGGAAGAGCGGCGGCGAAAAGCTGCGGGGCGTCGGCCGCAAGGCGGCGAAGCTGACCGGTCAGCCGATCGTCAATGAGATCGTCGCGGCCGCCATGCTCGGCGCCGCAGCGGCGCTGCGCGAAGGCGGGACGAGGCGCGCCGCCGCGGCGGGGGGGAAGAAAGGATCGGGCGCGGCGGGCGATATCGCGCGCGAAACCAACAAGCTTGGCGACACGCTGCGCGCGCTGGCGATCGACGTCGCGCGCAAGACCATCGACGCGTGGGAGGAAAAGGGCGCGGCCGCACCGAAAGGCGGCGGATCGAGGCGCGGCGGCAAGGCCTGAGCCGGCGCAAAGTTATACCCGATATCCTCATTATCCACAGGCTGTTTCCGCTTGGTGCGACTCGGATTTCCTGACAGTTTCCAGCCGTGGCCGGGAGGGGCCGGGCCGGAAACGGACCGCAATCTTCCAGTCACACGCCGGTACGCTGCGGTGCTGCTCCCCCAAAGGTGCGACCCGGAACGTGCAGGCAGGGCGGCGGAAGAAGCCACGCCAGCATAAGCGCAAGCGGATGCGGGGCGGGATTTCGGAAACCACCCGGCGGAGCCGGCGCCCTCCGGGGCAACCCTACGGGGCACGGCAACGCAAAAGCCGGGGATGCAGCGGAGCTTGCTTCGATGACGAACCGGTCGGGGACCTTCGAGGCTTCGGCCTCGATGGAACCCAAACGCCCAGGCGAAGATAGCTTCGCTACCCGGCGACGGCGGTCGAGCTTGGGACAGTGGGGGTTGGTGGCGACACCAACCCCCATTTCGTTGTGGGGACGGAGCGGAGTCTCGGCCGGGTACCGGCCCCGTGTTACAGGCGCTTGATCCCGACACCCAATGTGCGATGATGCGCCTCCCAGCGAGGGGAGGCCCGTCCGATGTTTTCACTCCGCAGCAAACCCGGTCTGCCCGGCCAAGGCCGGAGCGGCGCAACCTTCAGCTTCATCGGCCCGGAAGTCGCCGTGACCGGCGATATCGCCACCCCCGGCCAGCTCCATATCGACGGCAAGGTGACCGGGGATGTCCGCTGCGGCACCCTCAGCCAAGGCGAAAGCGGCGCCATTTCCGGCAATATCGTCGCCGACGAGGCGCGCCTGGCGGGGCTGATCGACGGCGGCGTCTCGGCGGGCGCTTTGCTGCTCGAAGCGACCGCGCGGATCACCGGCGACGTCCTCTACGAGACGCTTACCGTTAACACCGGCGCGCAGGTCGACGGCCGCTTCAAGCGCCGGCGCGGCGATTCGGACGGCTCGCGCAAGGCTAAGGACGCGGCCGGCTCCGAGGAACCGAAGGCGAAGGCGGTCGCCGCCGCAGCGCCGATCGGCCAGGGCCCGCAACTGTTCACCGGCGCTTCGGCCGAGCAGGCGGCGGAGGCCGCGGAATAAGCGGGATTGATCGCCGGGTCGGGCCATAAGGAGGGGGCGGATGGCAGCGAAGGATGGGACCGACCATGCGCTGGAGCGGCTCGTCTTCTTCTCCGACGCGGTGTTCGCGATCGCGATCACCTTGCTGATCATCGAGATCCATGTCCCCGATCTGCCGCGCGGATCGAGCGACGCCGCCTATTTGCAGGCCCTGGCCAATCTTACGCCCAGCATCATGGGCTATGCGGTGAGCTTCGCCGTGATCGGCCTGTTCTGGGCCGGCCATCACCGCTACTTCGCGCTCGCCGTCCGGCAGGGGCCCGGCATCGTGGCGTGGAATTTGATGCTGCTCGGCTCGATCGCCTTCATGCCCTTCTCGACGGCTTTCGCGAGCGCCCATTATTGGGAGCGGGTGCCGACCATCTTCTATTGCGCGATGATGCTGGCGACCGGCCTGCTCAACATGAAGGTGGGCCGGATCGCGACCAGCCCGCCGATGGTCGACCGAAGCCTCCCGGCCGAGCAGATCGCCTATGTCCGGCGGCGGGGCGTCAGCGTCGCGCTGGGCGCGACGACGGCCTTGGCGGTGAGCTTCGTCGCGCCGTCCTTCGGCCAGGGCGCGCTGATTACCATCCCGCTGTGGCGGCTGGCGTTGAGCAAATATGCGGCGCGGCGGCAAATGGCCGCGGCGGCCTGAACGGAGGAAAAGGTGGTGGCGAACCATGAAGCGATCGTCGAGTGGCAGGCGGACGGGCATTTCGCCGACGGCGGCTACAGCCGGGGCCATGTCTGGCGCTTCGACGGGGGCGCTGTGGTGCGGGCCTCCTCGTCGCCCCAAATCGTGCCGGCGCCGATGTCGGACCCTGCCGGGGTCGATCCGGAAGAAGCCCTGGTCGCCTCCGCCGCCTCCTGCCACATGCTCTGGTTCCTCAGCCTCGCGCAGGAGGCGGGGCTCGACGTCGCCAGCTATCGCGATCAAGCCAGCGCCACGATGGGGCGGAACGAAGACCGCCGCATCGCCGTCACCCGGATCACGCTGAGGCCGCGGATCGTCTTCGCCGGCCGCCTGCCGGATGCGGCGCAGCTTGCTCAGCTTCACCATCAGGCGCACGAGAAATGCTTCATCGCCAATTCGCTGAAGAGCGAGATCGTCGTCGACGGTTGAAGCCGGGCGGCGTTGACTCCGTTTCGGCTTAAACTTCCTCCATTTTCGACCAAATTCGAGGTGAAGCGGAATCCGACGCCCCTATTCTGCCGGCCCCGACTCGAACGCTCCCCAGGAGACAGCAAATGGTCAAGCCGCCGATCAAGAAAATATCCGCGACGACGAAGGTGAAGCTGAAGGACCCGGGCCTCGTCTTCTACAAGCCGGCGGTGCGCGATGCGGTCGCCCGCGGCAACCAGGCCCAGATCAAGGCGCTGCTCAAGGCGGCGAAGGATATCCAAAAGGCGGGGGGCCTGGACGGGCTGATCGGCCAGCTGGAGACTGCGGCCGCCCGCGTGAAATAGGGAGTGAACGACCTTCCCGTCCGATATGCGGGGGTCGAGGATAGCGCCAACCGGGTGCCGGTCAGCATTGTCTGGGAGATCACGCTCGCCTGCGATCTCGCCTGCCAGCATTGCGGCTCGCGCGCCGGGCGGCGGCGCCGCGACGAGCTCAGCACCGCCGAGGCCCTCGACCTCATCGCCCAGATGGCGGAGCTGGGCACCCGCGACGTCGGGCTGATCGGCGGCGAAGCCTATCTGCGCAAGGACTGGCTCGAGATCGTCGCCGCGGTCCGCGCGGCAGGGATGGAATGCGGGCTGCAGAGCGGCGGCCGCAACCTCAACGACGATCGGCTGGCGAAGGCCGCGGCGGCGGGGCTGCAGGGAGTGGGCCTGTCGATAGACGGCCTCAGGGAAGTCCATGACGAAGTCCGCGGCGTGCCCGGCTCGTTCGATCTCGCCCTCGCCGCGCTTCGCGGCGTGCGCGCCCACGGGATGGTCGCCACCGTCAACACCCAGATCAACACCCGCTCGATGCCGCAGCTCAGGGAATTGATGGACATCATCATCGAGGCGGGCGCGACCAACTGGCAGCTTGCGATCACGGTGGCGATGGGCAACGCCGCCGATCATCCCGAGCTGCTGCTACAGCCCTGGCAACTACTCGAGCTGATGCCGCTGCTGGCCGAGCTGTCGCTAGAAGGCCGGGAGCGGGGGCTGTTCCTCCAGCCGGCCAACAATATCGGCTATTTCGGGCCCTATGAAACCGTCCTGCGCAACGTCATCGAGGACGAAATACACTGGCACGGCTGCAACGCCGGCGACACCATTTTCGGGATCGAGGCGGACGGCACGATCAAGTCGTGCCCGGGCCTGCCCAGCCCCTATGCGGGCGGCAACATTCGCGACAAGAGCCTGCGCGAGATCTGGGAGCATAGCGAGCCGCTCGCCTTCACCCGCCGGCGAACGGTCGACGACCTGTGGGGCTATTGCCGGACATGCTATTATGCCGAGGTCTGCATGGCCGGCTGCACCTGGACCTCGCACGCCTTGTTCGGCCGCCCCGGCAACAACCCGATGTGCCACTACCGGGCGCTCGAGATGGACAAGCAAGGGCTGCGCGAGCGGCTGGTCAAGGTGAAGGATGCCGGCGGCCTGCCGTTCGACCATGGCGAGTTCGCCCTCGTCGTCGAGCCGGCCGGGACGCAAATGGCGGCGGAACGCGTTCCCGACCGGATCCTGGTCAATGGTTGAGCAGGGCAGGGTCGCGCCCGAACTGCGCCTGTGCCGCGGCTGCCGCCAATTCGTCCGCCTCGACCGCGCCGATTGTTTTTTCTGCGGCGGCGACCTCGATGCTCTTGAAGCCGATTATGAGGAGCGGCTCGCCGCCGTGCAGGAAGCGGCGGACGCGCTGAGAGAGGCGATCGCGCAGCGAACAACGGTAGCTCCCGGCCCGCCGGGGTGATAGGGGGACCCGGCAGGGGATGGTTTCGACCTCGAAGGAGCCCGCCATGCCGCTTTACCGCTTCATCCTCCTCTCCGCCTTCCTTGCCGCGCCCGCCGCGGCGCAGGTCCCGCCCGACTGGAGCCATGCGCCGCGGGTCCAGGTGACGCTCGCCAACTTCTCCTACACCCCGAGGACGATCCATCTCCGCGCCGGCCAGCCGGTCGTTCTCCACCTCGTCAACTCGGCCTCGGGCGGCCACGATTTCTCCGCCCGGCAATTCTTCGCCGCCGCTTCCGTCCGCCCGCAGGACCGGGGCGCGGTCGCCGGCGGCAGCGTCGAGCTGGGCGGCCACCGGAGCCGCGACGTCGCGCTGGTGCCGCGCGCCGGTCGCTACCCGCTCAAATGCGGCCATGCCTTCCACAAGATGTTCGGAATGACCGGCGAGATCGTCGTCGACTGAGCTTCAGCCGTCCAGCGCGCGGGCGCGGCGTTCCAGGCTCGCGGCCGGCCACAGCCCGGCGCTGGAATAATAAGCGGGCACCGCCGGCACGCCGTCGGGGAGAACGACCCAGGGCAGCTTCGAGCGGGTGTAGATGTGGATGTCGGGCGGCAGGCGGCCCGGCTCGTCCAGCGTGCCGACGCGGACGAAGCGGATGCGGTCGCCGGCGCCGCCATAATTGCTCCACAAGGCGACGCGGCAGGAGGGGCAGCGGAATATCACTTGCCCCGTGCCGCTTTCCGAGGGGGTCGGCACCGCCTCGGGCGCGCCGGCGAGGACTAGGACGCGGTCCGACTCGATCAGGGCGTTGACGGCGAAGGCGCTGCCCGTCTCGGTCTGGCAGCTGGTGCAGTGGCAGCAGTGGACGAACATCGGCGGCGAGGCGAGGCGGTAGCGCACGCCGCGGCAGGCGCAGCCGCCGTCGAGCGCCGGGCGAGTCGTGGAATCGCTGGTCATCGCGCCTCCGGTCGAGGCGTTTGAGGATAGCGGCGGAATGCCCTTTACGGAAGCGCAGCCGGGGAACATCGCTCTGACCCTGCTCGTTTTTTTCACCGTGCCGATCGCAATGGCACGGACACCCCAAGAGGAGGCTTAGATGGCCAATCAAGGCAATCAGGACCAAGGCGGCCAGCGCCAGCAGGGCGGCGGCGAACAGCAGGGCGGCCAGCAGGATCGTCAGCAGCAGCAGGGCGGCGGCGGACAGCAGGACGAGGGCCAGCAGGATCGCCAGCAGCAGCAGGGCGGCGGCGGCTTCGGCCAGCAAGGCGGCGGCGACACGGATCGCGACCGTCAGCAGGGCGGCGGCGGCAATGACCGCCAGCAGCAAGACGGCAATGAGGGCGGTGGGGGACGCCAGCAATAGCGGGTCCCGCCAGGCACGAAATGCGGGCCGTTCCGGAAGGGGCGGCCCGCTTTTTTACGACCGAATCGGCCTCCGCGGAGGGGGACAGTCTGTCAGCCGGCGGCGGCGAAAGCGGCCGCTTTGTCGGCTTCGGACTTGGCGCGCATCTTCTCGGTGCGCTCGGCGCGGTCGGCCATGCTGCGCCACGCGGCTTCCGAGCGCAGGCAGCGGTCGCGGACATTGGCGAGGGTCGCGGCGTCGGCGTCGCGTTTCGCTTCCGCGGCGCGGGCCAGGTAGAATTCGTGCTGGGCTGACATCGGGCCTGCTTTAACGTTGAATCGGGAGAATTTGAAGGGGGATTCCCCGCCGGTTTCGGGACGAAGGGTGAAAAGATGCCCCTCCCCCGCCCTGCGGGCGGTCCCCCTCCCCCGCAAATGCGGGGGAGGAAGGAGTCTGTTACGCGGTCTGGAGATTGACGGCGCTGGTCTTGCCGCGGCTGTCGGTCTCGAGCTCGTAGGTGACGCGCTGGTCCTTGTTGAGGGTGCGCAGGCCGGCCTTCTCGACCGCCGAGATATGGACGAAGGCGTCGTTGCCGCTGCCCTCGGGCTGGATGAAGCCGTAACCCTTGTCGGCGTTGAAGAATTTCACGGTGCCAGTCGGCATAGTCTTTTCCTTACATAGAGTTGGCGGGGCCAAGAGCGGCCGCCGCCATGCGTGAGAAGCGTAGAGAGAAGGAAAAGGTGCCCGATAGACGCCAATATCCGTCGCATGCGACATCAGCCTAGCCCTTATGCACCATAATGGCGCGGAAAGCGAATCCGGCTTGTCCCGCCTCCATCCGCCCTGCGCGCTTGCCAAGGCGGGCGGCGCACGGAATAGTCTTCTTAAGGCGGTGAAGGGGGCAAGCCGATGACTGCTTTCGAATTCGTCTTCTCGCTGTTCGGCCTGCTGCTCGGGCTCAGCCTGGCGGAGGTGCTCGGCGGGCTGGCGCGGACGCTGAAGCAGAGGAAGACGGTCAGGCTCGGCTGGCTGACGCCTTTGCTCGGCCTGGTGGTGATGCTCGACCTCACCTCCTTCTGGGCGCTCGCCTGGGACCTGCGCGCGACGATCCCGGCCACTTTCCTGACCCTGATCGTCGGCCTCGCCGTTACCGGCCTCTATTATCTCGCCGCGACCCTGGTCTTCCCGGACAGCGCAAGCCGGTGGCCCGATCTCGACGATTATTATTTCGAGCATAAAAGGCAGGTGCTGGGCGGCATCCTTGCCTCGCGGGTGCTGGCGCGGGCGGCGCAATTCGCGCTCGGCGCGGCGGCGTGGAGCTACTTCCCAGCCTTCGCCGCGTTCGTGCTGCTCGCCGTCTTGGCGATCCTGGCCAAGGGGCGCAGGGCGAACATGGCGGTGCTGATTGTCTTCCTCGCCCTCTATCCTCTGTTCGCCGCTTTGGGGCTGGTGCTGCGGCTGTAGCGGCCGGGCCTGGCCGGCGCCTGTCGCCGTGCAACGGTCAGCCGGCTTTCGCGAAGAGGGAGTCGGCCAGGAACTTGATCAGGCTCACCGCCGGCAGGAGGAAGGGCAGGACGATGCTGATCGTGGTCCCGGCCCTGCTTCCGTAACGGCCGCCGGCGAGGATACGGTCGTGCCAGTCGGTGAGCTGGCTGATCTCACCGGGGTCGGCCGGCACGCGGCCGGCCAGCGGATCGAGCAACGCGTTGCTCCTGCTTTGGAGGATCCACGCCTGGCTGAAGGTGAAGCGCTTCAGCATGCCTCGTATCTTCCCCTCGCTCTCGAGATAGACGAGGCTGCCGATACCGAGCGTCAGGAAGCCCAGCGCGGGGATGAGGACCACGAGGAAGACTGAATTGGGGCCGAGCCCATAGTCGCCGAGCCGCTTGAGGGCCAGGATCATGACTGAAAGGACGGAGAGGAAGACCATCGTCCAGAAGGCGAGGATCTGACCGCCGAGCTTGGCCAGGCCCTTGACCAGTGGGCTTTCCGCGGCGCCAAGCACGTAGAGGCAATGATCCCGGTCCGCCTGGAGACAGCGGGCGAAGGACAGATGGAAGCGCGCCGCCCCGATCGAGCGGGCCGAGACGAAGAAGCTGAGGAAATAGACGATTGCGCCGAACAGCCATACCGGCGAGTGGAGAAAATCCTGAATGTTCGGCTCCCGCCAGTGCGTCCAGGGCTCCATGACCAGCACCCACAGCGTCACCGCCGTGGCGGCGGCGGCGACCAGCAGCGGCACAGCGAGGCGGCGGACGGCGGTTTGGCGCTGCTCTATCGCACTGGCCACCGCATCGAGATAGGCGGGCGAGGCATGGGGTACGATGTCGCGTTCCACCGTGGCCATGACGCGCGCCGTCGCGCGCTGCCCAAGATAGGCGCGGACGGCGCCATAAAAGCCGGCCCAGACCAGCATGCCGAGAAGCTGGTGGGGGGTGCTCATCCCGCCGGCCCACTCCGCCGTCTCGGCTGCGGCCAGCATCAGCGCGTAAATCGCGAGAAGGCCGAAGGCGCTGGCGCCCGGGCGCCCGATCGGAGCCGGAGAGGCATGGGGCCGCCCGCCGCCCATCGATCGGCCGAGCAGCCCGGACAGCGCGGCGAGGAGCCGGTCCTTCGGCGCTGCGGACGGGGCGGGCGGCATCGATCTCACGGGCGGTCTCGGCGCTGGAGCCTGTCGGTCGAACGCGGAGCATATCAGGATTCCGGCGCCGGCCCCGGAAGACGCATCCATTTTCGAGGCAACAAGCGGCGCAAGGACGGCAAGCACCGCTACGGGCGAAGCTACAGCGTCAGCGATGCGCTGATGGATATGGACGCGCGGGCGCGCCGCGGCGAATTCGAGATATCCGCCAGCGGCTGAAGGCGGACCCGCCGCCGTTCCTTAGTGGTAGAAATAGGGATCGAGGACGCGGACCTCGTGGATGTCGCCGACCGGCAGGCCGTTCTTCTCCGCCACCGTGCGGATCGCGTCGGGCGAGGGGGCGTCGTAGACGCAGAAGGTGCGGGTCTTGTCGGCGGTGACGTACGAATGGACCCAGCTCACTCCTTCGCCGGCATTGCGCTCGACCACGGAGCACATCGCCGCCGCGCCGTCGTCGTTGGCGGGGATGTGGAGGCCGTCGGGGAAGCTGCGTTCGACCATGTAGCGGGGCATGACTGGCTCCTTGTCCGGGGCGGGGGATCGGGCCGCTTAGCAGGCGGGGCGGAGTCGCTGCAATCGCGGCGCGCAACCTGTGTTTTTCGCGTTCCGACGAAATGGCGGCCGGCCGGGGAAGAAGCACGGCAAAATAACCGGCCTGCCCTGCCGCGCTACCCGTTCCTCCGACCGGAGTTTGGGCAGTGCAGCCGAAGATGTGGATAAGTATAACCTCAATCAAGGCGCGGCGCGAATCCCGTTGCAATTGCATTGCCGCCAACGTTACTGTACCGGATCAATTCTGAAGGGAAGTCAGATGCGCTATCGGACCCTGACCACCGCCTTGACCGCGGCGGCGCTCGTTTTCGTTCCGACCTCGGCGATCGCGCAACGGGCGCCGCTGCCGGCCCAGACCGAGGAGGCGGGAATGCAGCTCAAGGACCGGGAGGGACGTCCGCGCGGTCTCCTGCTTTGGCTGTTCCTCGGCGCCGCGGTGGCGGCGGTGGTGCTCTATCTGCTGCTCCACGACAAGAACAACAACGATCTGCCCACCAGCCCGTAAGGCGGGCGCGCGGCTCCCGAAGCGATATCGCGGAGGGATAGGGCGCGCGGAAGATTCATAAATTTCACAAAGTACGGCTTCCCTGGGGCGAAAAACCTTGCCGATCGGGGGAGGGACGGGCCGGCGGGCGGGCGCGCTCCCGGGCGAGCGCCCGCCGCCGCGCGCGGCCGATCCGGCAGGCGGCACGGCAGGCCCGGTCGAACGATTCGGCACCGGCGCGGCGGCACAGGGGAGGGACGTTGGATGGAGGGGGCCTTGGTCGCCATCATCCGCTAGCGACTCGGACCCTTCGCCTTCGTTCAGGACGGGGTCCCGTTCTGTCCCATCGGACAAGATGGAGCACAAGAGCGGGGCTGTAGGAAAGCGTTTTTTTCTGGTCGGCGTTCGACGCCGCCGCCGGTTGGGGTACAAGCGGGCTTGCTGGGATCGCACGAGCCGGAGGAAGGCGATGCGCAAGGTGACGTACGGAGGCGCGAACAGCCTCGACAATTATCTTGCCGGGCCAGGCGAGGCGATCGACTGGCTGCGCTGGAGCGACGACGCGGCGGCGATCAGCGCGGCGAGCTTCAAGGGTGTCGACGCGATGCTGATGGGGCGCAAGACCTTCGAGTTCGCGCAGCGCATGGGCGGCGGCCCGGTGCCGGCGGGCGTCACGACCTACGTCTTCTCGCGGACGCTGGAGCGCCTTCCCGACGGCGCGGCCGCCGAGCTGGTGCGCGAGGACGCGGCGGGGTTCGTGCGGCGACTGAAGGTTCAGACGGGCGGCGACATCCTCGTCATGGGCGGCGGCGAACTGGGCAGCGCGCTGATCGAGGCGGGGCTGGTCGACGAGATCCGCCTCAGCATCCACCCGGTCCTGCTCGGCGGCGGCACGCCCGTCTTCCACCCGCTCAGCCGGCGGATCGACCTCGAGCTGATCGAAGCCCGGCCGATCGCAAGGGAATGCGTGCTGGTGCGCTACCGGGTGAAGCATCAGGGATCGGGCGCGCACGAGTAAAACGGCAAATAAGTTGAGGAAGTTGAGCCTTGCCAAGCGGTGCGCGCGGGGTGGGGGAGGCGCCGGCCTGTTCGAATCCGACGAAGGTCGCCGAAAGTCGCCCCCCAACCTGCGCGCGCGTATGCGCGCCTTTGCGCGCCTGTGCGCGCGCACGTGCGAGGCGCCGGGGCGGCCGGCGGGCGCGGCTTCCGCGGGACGCGCGGCGACTCGGGGTTCCGCTTATGTTCCATGGGGCAGCATGAATCATGAAAGGGGGGCTGTAGAAAAGTGTTTTTTGCCTGAGCTGTGATGGCGGTCACGCCAACACGTCGCGGCAGGAATGCAAAGTCTCCGCTCACGAGATTCGGAGGAGACTCGTCATGAACCGTCTGATCATCACCTTGCTGGCGGGCTGCTCGCTGGCCGGCTGCGCCACTACGAGCTTCGCACCGCCGGGAATCAAGGTGAACTATGCCCACGGCAGCGGCTCGACCATGACCTGCTCGCAGGCGGCAGACCGAACCGTCGACCGCACGGTCAACGTCGATCGCGACGTGGAGGGCGCGCTCAGCGTCGTCGAAGCCTATATCGATGCCTATGATTGCGGCGCCCGCGAGGCCGCGGACGGGCGTCAGGCCTTCGAAGTCCCCGGCTTCCTCATCGCCACCGGTGCCGCGGTCGCCGCGGCGCTCGGCGCGGGTCCCGACCTCGCGATCCTCGCCACCGGCGCCGGCTCCGCCATGAACGCCGGCAAGGCCTATTACGACCCGAAGCGTAAGGCGCTGATCTATAGCCACGCGGTCGACGCGCTTCGCTGTATCCGCAGCGAGGCGATGGGGATCGACAATTTCGCGATGTTCAAGAAGGAATCCGAGACCGCGACCAGAGACCTCGAGCTAGCCTTGGCGGCCGGGACCGCGTTGCCCGACCCGACGGTGAGGGTGAGCGCCCATCAGCAATATTTCACCATGGTGACCGACGCCGCCGGCGCCGTTTCCGGGGTTCTGGGCGATAATTTGAGCAACGTCGGGACGTTCAATCCGGCGGGCACGCTCGCCGAGATCCAGAAGCTTCTCGACGAAATCAAGGAGAAGGAGGCGGCGAAGAAGAAGACCAAGGAAGAGACTCCCCCGCCGGCGCCGCCGCCGTCGCCGCCGTCGCCGCCCCTCGCGACGCGGGCAGCGAACGGAGCCGAGACCTTCGCTCCCGGCGCGATGGAAGTCTATCGCGCCCAGCGCCTCGCCTATCAGGAGCAGCTTGCCTTCTATCAGGCCCAGCTTGCCCTCTATGAGGAGCAGTTTATCGAAATCGACCTCAAGCTGCTCCGGCCGAAGCTCCAGACCTGCGTCTGGCGCGCCAAGGTGTGACCGCGCGGCCGTCGGCAGAGCGCGGGCGGCGCGGGGAACCTCCGAAGCCCCTTCGCCGTCTCGGCGGATTCGCCGGCGCGACGATCAGACCGATGCGGCGGCGAGGCGGCAGGCGTCCCGCTTGAGCGCCTTCATGGCGGCGGCGTCGCCGATGAACTCGAGCGCGCGATCGTCAAGCGCGAGGTCGAGCTTGAGGGCGAGGGCCCTTCGACTGAGCTCGGGACAGGCCGCGGGGTCGGGAATGGGCGTGCGGAGGAGGCGGCGGAGCGCGGTGTCGTGGCGGGCGCCGAGGCGGTCGTAGAGCGCTTCATCGAGCGTGTGAGCGGCGGCGGCGAGGGCGGTGTCGGCGGCCTGGAAGCGGGTCAGGGCGCGGTCCCAATTTGTGACCGAGCTATCTTCGTCATGCTGAACTTGTTTCAGCATCCAGCTGGATGAGGGCCGTACGGGTGGAGGACTGGATCCTGAAACAAGTTCAGGATGACGCCCTTCGACTTCGCTCAGGACAGGGGCGAGCGGCAGCGCGAAAGCAGCGCCTAGCAGCGCGCGGCGCGTGAGGTTATGCTGCGCGGCAGCCATCGTTCGCCTCCACACAAGGCCCTTCGGCCGCGCTCAGGGTAAACTCGGTGGTCAGAGCCGGCGCAAGGTGACAGCCTTGCCTCGGCTCACATTCTGGTGCACCAAAAATGAGGGCGGGTCAATAGCCAAGATTGTGAAAAGACCCCGCGGCCGTCCGCGAACCGGCCGTGATCCCGCCCGGGGCGTGCGCATGCCCGCCGAGCTTGAGGTGGCGATCACCGCCTGGATCGACCGCCAGCCCGACCCCAAACCCTCGCGCTCCGAAGCGATCCGCCGGCTGATCGAGAAGGGGCTGAACGAGTAAGGGAGGGCTGGGGCGGGGTGGACAGGCGGAAGGGACGTGGCCCCACCTTTCACTCCTGCTGTTGCTGCTGCTCCTGGACTTGCTGCTCGAATATGACGGTGGTGGTCGTTTTCCCTCCGTCGCCTTTTTCCTCGACGGTGCGCACGGTATGCTTCATCGTGCGCTTCATATATTGCATCGGCAGCCACAGGACGACGCCCCCGGCGAGCACCACCGCCGCGCCCGCGCCGATGCCGGTGAGCGACGCCTTGAAGACGCCGAGCTCGATCGAGCTGATCTCGATGGGAACGCCGAGCCCGAGGACCAGCAAATAGAGCCCGGCCACGACGATCGCGATACCGACGAACATCACGAATATGCGAACCATCTGCATGATTGCCCCCACCGCAAGGGACGAGTCAGGCCAGCGGCCGACCGGTCCGATTACTCGCCGACCTTATGTTTCCGGAACCGGCATGTCGATAGAAGAGGGTGGAAAGGGGACGTCAACGGGGGCGACGATCACCGCCTGGATCGACCGCCAGCCCGACCCCAAGCCTTCCCGCTCCGAAGCGATCCGGCGGCTGATCGAGAAGGGGTTGGCGACAAACGGTTAGCCTCGAATCAAGATTTCAATGCTCTCGATGGACACGCCGAAGTGCGCTGCGAGCCCTGCCTTCGCATCGGAGATCGTGAGCGGCCGGACGCTTGCGGCATCTGCTTCCTCGCGGTCTCCGACGTATATAAACGTTACCTTCTGACGTTCCACGTCGACAGCGGTCGTGTGCCACCCCGCACTTTCCCAAGCCAAGCTTTGAGCACGGCCCTGATTAGCCCACCATGCCGGATACTGCCTAGCGCTGCCCGGCAGCGGCAATCCTAACACGTCTTCCACCTCCTCGAAGGACGTCTCCCAAGCGCTCGCGTCCAACTCAGCGAGGTGCAGCGTTAATTTCAGGTACTTGGACATACGGCTTTCCTACGGCAGCGGACCCGCCCACTCCATAACGGTCAGCCCAAGCATGTCAATTAGATGTCTAATAAAACTGGTTATTATAGAGCAAATGACCGACACGAGTTGAGCACATACGCCGGCTGCCAAATAATGACATCACCGAAATTTGCTCCCATCATTGACGTCATGGGGCACAGAATATACACAAACGATCTTAGCTATGAAAGGCGAGTCGCACAATGGCGTACCAAAATCCTCGATTTGTGGATTCTCCACGAGCGAGATGGCGGCTGATCGATATTCTCCATAACGGTGGCGACGGGGATGCCGCCCTTGCGATCGGAAATTGGGATGGCGCGCCAGCTCTAGCGATCCGGTGGAACGGCAGCAGCGGCGACACTGGGATCGGCAATCCGCAGTCCCGGGGCATCGCCACGTGGTTTATCCTTCCAGAGTGGATGAATGACTCGACGCTCGCAAACTCGGCCGTGCCGCGGTCGAAAGTGCGGCTAGCGAAGGCTCTGCTAGGGATCAGCTGAACCAAAAGGAAAGCGGCGACGGAAACCCGGTGCGTTGCGAGGCACCCTAATTACTCGTCGCTTACGCGGGGGGTGGCGGCCGGCGCAGGGTCGTCACCCCTTCTCACTGCTTCTTATTCGTCGACCGGTCGGTGGCTTGAGATGGACGTGCCAGGCACGTGCCCGGCACCAAAGCGTCCGGGGTGACGATTCAGATTTTGCGCATGCCGCTCTAGATTGACAACGTGAATGCCGAGCATATCCTTTTCGTAGAAAGATTCCAGCCGTCTGGGAGGCAGCGAATGGACCACGCCATAGGCATCGGCTTACTTCGTGCGCTTTTTCCGATGGCTCTATTGGGGTTGGCGGCATGCTCACCCGGAGAAGAGCAAATATCAAAAGTGAAGCAACTCATAGTTGATTCCCCTGGCTTTATCTCAAATCCTACACTAATTGTAAATACTGGGGATCAAGGTTGGATGTACTTGGCCAACGCTCGGCAGCGTGGTGGATTTGTTGATACCGGGCACTTCTGTTCAGTAGGAGATATTCTATCAGCCAGAATAGCACCAGCGATCAAAAATTACTCCGGTTCATTAAGAGATTCCGGCAATGCTGCTCTTTCATCTGAAAAAGTCGGCTTGGAGATATTGCACGACGCGAAACTACTAAAGTATCGGACAGCTAGGATCGATATTGGAAATCCAGATGTTCCGGAACCCTATATTTATTACTGCCAGGCATTCTCCGACACGTCCGCCGACTGGGCAGCTAAGCATGCGAAAATCGTCACAAAGTTTAACGGGCTGCCAGGGATCGAATTTGCTCACAGGTCGGATCTACAGACTCAATTCCAGAACCGGTATGAAATGGACATTCCAGCAAAGGGCAAGGTACCCATCGTCGCGTTGGAGTTCACATACAAGCTTACGCCGACTATGACTGGTTTGACGAGTCTCGTTGATGGACAAGGGACCGGTAAGGCGAAAGCATACTTGGACAGCGATAGCGGCAAGTGGATATTTATTGAATTGACATTCCAGGATCCCGACCTAGCCTATGCATCGGGGCCGAGTTCACCTTTGAATGTCGAGCCTGCTTCGATCGGAGCTTCGATACCTGACAACCGATGGAGAAAGGCGGGATTCTAGGCAGCATACCCATAAGCGGGATTCCCAGTCGGGCGGCGATGTGATTCGGATTGCGGTGACAGCTCACTAAATCCACCATTCTACCGCCCGCCCGTTCGATCACCTCCCGCATTCGCGTGTGCTCGATCCAACCGTCTCCCGGACGGTCGTCCGTCCGGGCACGACGACGGATCATTCGGCCGCCTCTCGCTCGCGCATTGAGGCGAGGGAAGCCCGCTTCTTCTTTGGTCTCGGCGGCGCTGGTTCCGCGCGGACTGACTTGGCGAGGAGTTCCTTGAGATAGCCGCCGGTGTAGGAGCGAGGCTCCCCTGATACGTTTTCAGGGGTTCCCTCGGCGACGATCTCGCCGCCCTTATCTCCTCCCTCGGGACCGAGGTCGATGACCCAGTCCGCGGTCTTGATGACCTCGAGGTTGTGCTCGATCACCACGACGGTGTTCCCCTGCTCGACCAAGGCGTGGAGCACCTCGAGGAGCTTGCGCACGTCTTCGAAATGCAGCCCCGTGGTCGGTTCGTCGAGGATGTAGAGGGTTTGGCCGGTCGCCCGCCTGCTCAGCTCCTTGGCCAGCTTGACGCGCTGCGCTTCGCCGCCGCTCAGGGTCGTCGCGGGCTGGCCGACCTTGACGTAGCCGAGGCCCACTTCCTCGAGCATCGCCATCTTGTCGCGGATCGGGGGGACCGCCTTGAAGAAGGCGTGGGCGTCTTCGACGTTCATGTCGAGGACGTCGGCGATGCTGCGGCCCTTGAACTTCACCTCCAGCGTCTCGCGGTTGTAGCGGGCGCCGTGGCAGACGTCGCAGGTGACGTAGACGTCGGGGAGGAAGTGCATCTCGATCTTGATCAGGCCGTCGCCCTTGCACGCCTCGCAGCGGCCGCCCTTGACGTTGAACGAAAAGCGGCCGGGCTTGTAGCCGCGCGCCTGGCTCTCGGGGAGCCCCGCGAACCAGTCGCGGATCTGGGTGAAGGCGCCGGTGTAGGTGGCCGGGTTGGAGCGCGGCGTGCGGCCGATCGGCGACTGGTCGATGTCGATCACCTTGTCGAGATATTCGAGGCCGGTCAGCTTCTCGTGGCGGCCGGCGAGCACGCGGGCGCCGTTGAGCTGGCGGGCGGCGGACTTGTAGAGCGTGTCGACGGTCAGCGACGACTTGCCCGAGCCGGAGACGCCGGTGATGCAGCAGAAGGTGCCGAGCGGGATCGCGACCGTCACGTCCTTCAAATTGTTGGCGGTGGCGCCGTGGATGGTGAGCTTCCTGCCCGTGCCCTTGCGGCGCGTGGCGGGAATCGGGACGCTGCGGCGGCCGGTGAGGTAATCGGCGGTCAGCGAGTTGGTGTTGGCGAGCACGTCCTTGAGCGACCCCTGCGCGACCACCTCGCCGCCATGGACGCCGGCGCCCGGACCCATGTCGATGACATGGTCGGCGTGGCGGATCGCGTCCTCGTCATGCTCGACGACCAGCACGGTGTTGCCGAGGTCGCGCAGGCGGCGCAGCGTGACGAGCAGCCGCTCATTGTCGCGCTGGTGGAGGCCGATCGAGGGCTCGTCGAGGACGTAGAGGACGCCCGACAGGCCCGAGCCGATTTGCGACGCGAGGCGGATGCGCTGGCTCTCGCCGCCCGACAGGGTGCCGGACGTGCGGTTGAGGTCGAGATAGTCGAGGCCGACATTGTTGAGGAAGCCGAGCCGCTCGTTGATCTCCTTCAGGATCTGGCGCGCGATCTCGTTCTGCTGCGGGGTCAATTTCTCCTCGAGGGTGGAGAACCAGGCCAAAGCGTGGCGGACCGAGCGGCGGGTCGACATCGAAATGTCCTCGCCGGCGATCTTGACCGCGAGCGGCTCGGGGCGGAGGCGGGCGCCGTGGCAGGTCTCGCACGGGGCGGCCGACTGGTATTTGGCCAGCTCCTCGCGCATCCAGGCGCTCTCGGTCTGGAGCATGCGGCGGTTGAGGTTGCCGATCACGCCCTCGAACGGCTTGCGCACCTCGTAGGATTTGCGGCCGTCCTGGAAGCGAAGGGTGACCGGTCGGCCCTTGGTGCCGTGAAGGATGATGTCGTGGATGTCGTCGGCGAGCTCGTTCCACGGCGCGTCGAGGCTGAAATCATACTCGCGGGCGAGGGAGCCGAGCACCTGCATGTAATAAGGGCTGGGCGGGTTGGACTTGGCCCAGGGGACGACCGCGCCGCGCTTGATCGACAGGAAATGGTTGGGGACGACCAGGTCCGGGTCGAAATAGAGCTTCTCGCCGAGCCCGTCGCAGGCCGGGCAGGCGCCCTGCGGGGCGTTGAAGCTGAACAGGCGCGGCTCGATCTCGGCGATGGTGAAGCCGGACACCGGGCAGGCGAACTTCTCGGAGAAGGTGATGCGGCCGGGCGGCGCGTTGTCGGAAAGCACCCCTCCACCGGCCTTTGGCTGGTCCCCCTCCCCCAGCAAGCTGGGGGAGGAATTTGAGGCGCCCTGGTCCTCCCCGAGCTCGCTCGGGGAGGGGGACCGCGAAGCGGTGGAGGGGCCGTCGGCCGGATCGAGATAGACCAGCCCTTCGGCCAGCTTCAGCGCCGTCTCGAGGCTGTCCGCCAGCCGCGTCTCGATCCCTTCGCGCACGACCAGGCGGTCGACCACCACCTCGATGTCGTGCTTGTATTTCTTGTCGAGGGCGGGGGCGTCCTCGATGTCGTAAAAGGCGCCGTCGATGCGCACCCGGGTGAAGCCGGATTTCTGCCATTCGGCCAGCTCGCGGCGATACTCGCCCTTGCGGCCGCGCACCACCGGGGCGAGCAGGAAGAGGCGGGTGCCTTCGGGCAGCGCCATGACCCGGTCGACCATTTGCGACACGGTCTGGGCGGAGATGGGAAGGCCGGTGGCCGGGCTGTAGGGCACGCCGACGCGGGCCCAGAGCAGGCGCATATAATCGTATATCTCGGTGACGGTGGCGACGGTCGAGCGCGGGTTGCGGCTGGTCGTCTTCTGCTCGATCGAGATGGCCGGCGAGAGGCCCTCGATATGGTCGACGTCGGGCTTCTGCATCATCTCGAGGAATTGCCGGGCATAGGCGCTGAGCGATTCGACGTAGCGGCGCTGCCCTTCCGCGTAGATGGTGTCGAAGGCGAGGCTCGACTTGCCGCTGCCGCTGAGCCCGGTGATCACGGTCAGCGTCTCGCGCGGGATATCGACGTCGACTCCCTTCAGATTATGCTCGCGCGCGCCGCGGACGGAAATGTGAGTCAGCATGGTCTAGGCTGTTCCAGATTTGTTCTTGTGTAATTGAGGCCACGCCGGGCGTCAACGCGGGTGACGCGGAGATGGGGGCGGAAGACCGCGAAGGCAAGGCTGAGGCTGAGGTGGCGGCGGTGCGGCGGGAATCGGCGATTGGCCGCGGCGGCGGCCGAGTGTGACGAAAGTCACAGATTCGGCGGCGGCATCCGGAAGATGAATCGGGCTTTGCCGGCGAAGGGGGAGATGGCGAGGCTCGAACTGGAGGCCCGACCGATTGCCTCGTCGGTCGGCGCGTTTAAGTCCATCTTGGACCAGACTCAATTCCAGAGTCATTGGGAGTAATTGGCTCATGGTGTAGACTGGATAGCCTAGGTCCAATTCCGTCAAATTCGGAGGCGCCAATGGGGGTCGCCGCAAGCGAGGTATTTTCGGCCAAGTCGCGACTCTTTCCTCTTGAAGTCGCGCTCATCCGGGCCGTCGAGCGAGGCGAGAATTTTGCGCCCGGTGTGGAAGACATTGCTGCCGGCAACTCGATACGCGGCGAACTGATTCGGGCGATGCTTATCGGCACGCCCCTGAAGTATCATCCCGCCAACAAATTCCTGTCGGACAGACGTGTCGTTAAAATGACGCCTCATGGGATACGCATCGTACCGTTCCCGCCCAAAGACGGCGCGCCGCTCATCCTAATAGACGGCGCACTCAACCTCAAAGGATTGGCGGCCCCGGGGGGCGATTTCTTGCCGCCGCTGCACTTCGAGCGCTGCCTGTTCGCCGAGCCGATCGAGTTGCCGGCGGTTCACCTTCAGTCGCTGACGCTGGAAAGCTCGCGCTTTGCGCGACTCCACGCGGCGGGCGCGAAGATCAACGGCAACATGACCCTCACCGGCTGCCGGCCGCGCGACGATCCCGCCAAAGCCGAGCATCAATTCGCCTGCATGGCGCTGGTGGTCACTGCAGGCGGCAGCCACCGCTTCCTGCCGGCCGGCCGGCCGCGCGCAAGCAGCGAGATGTGTCCCTGCCCGCTATGCGCGCCGAAAAAGGGTAACGGGAACCCGGATAATTGCGGCCTGTGCTGCGTCATTGATTTCAGCTCGGCGGAGATCGCGGGAGAACTGGCCATAACGCAAACCTATTTGCGCGCGCCACGGATCATCGGCCGGGCAGCCGGACCACGTGGCGTGCGCGACGAGCGCGCGGCCGATCTGGGCGGCGTCAAGGTCCGCGACAGCATCCGCATCCAGCGGTCGACGTTTGTTGGATACGTCAAGCTGACCAACGCCGAGATAGAAGACGATGTCTGGGTGCTGGGCGGTAGATACATCGCCTCCGCCGAACGGCCAACGTTCGATTTCCAGTTCGCCACGATCGGCGGCGGCGTGTTCTTCCAGGCTAAGGACGCCACGAAGGAGGAAAAGAAGGCGCATCCCGATATTCGCGCCTTTCCCGTAACGGTCATCGGTCAGATATCAGGGATCGGCCTGACCACGGGCGAGGTGTGGATCGCGGAAGGCTTTTATTATGGGCACGACAAGCAGAGGCTGGGCTCGTTCCCGACCGTCAATTTCGCGAAATCCGACATCGGTCGAAGCTTCAAGGTCGGCGCCTATCACGAATATGAGGATCCGGAGCGGCCCACCTACGGGGCGAGGCTGCATGGCGAAATATGCCTGGTCGCCGCCAATGTCGGGAAGAATCTCGAGCTACACAATCTTCATTGCGACGGCATGGTCGAGACGCTCGCGCTCGGCAATTCGTTTTTCGAACCGTTCGACCTCGACGCGTCGGAGCCGCCCTATCTGAAGTTGAAGGCCCACGGCCTCAAGGTGGACCGGCGCGTGTCCATCTCGAACGCAGAGTTCCGCGACTACAATCCGGACTATCGGAACGAAGGCGCTTCCGACCAGCCGCCCGCCGCTACGGAATTGGGCCGTAAGGAAGGTGTCCCCTCCGCCATCGATCTGTGGAAATCGACGATCGGGACGGGCTTCCGCCTGCGCGACGATTGCAGCTGCACCGGAGCGATACGGCTGAACAGCTGCGTCATCGGCCGCGAAGCTGTGGTCGGATGCAAACTGATCCAGCCGAGCGAGGCGGACCAGGAGGGGGATAACGTCCAGGCCGGGGATTTGCCGCTCCTGCTCGACATCAGCGAGAGCACGATCATGGGGCACGTCAAGATCGGCCGCCGCGTCCCGCGCGCACCAGACAAGAGTGGCGCTAAGGAGGTGGCGGTCAGCATCAAGGGCGCGATCAGCCTGGAGAGCACAAGCATCCAGGGCAGCCTGTTGCTTGCCCATGTCGAAATCGATCTCTCGTCCGATGCCGCCTGGAGGGAAAAGGCGTTGAAGCGGCAAACCGCAGTCGCAGACCAGTCGCGGCACCGGGAGCCGAACCGGATCGCCCTCAGCCTGCGCGACTGCACCTGCGGTTCCGATCTTGAGGTGCATGCGCTGCGCTGGGTGCTGCCGGAGCCGGCGGGCGACGAGAGGCCGCCTGCCAGCCGGGCGTTGATCTGGTCCCGGCGTCGCTTCAGGCAGATCGACGAGGGTACATACGCCATTATCGACCTGCGCGGGCTCCAGTGCGGCATGCTAATCGACGGGTTCGGCGCCGAATGGGGCCTGATCTACCGAATCGGCATTCGCCTCGCCGGGATCAGGATCGGTGACGTCGAGCCTCCTTCGCACAAGGGGGCGCATTCGCAGGATGCCAAACCCGAAGCCCGCTTGCCCTGGCTGGCCTTCCAGCACCTGAAGCAAAAAAAGTGCGCGGAATGGGAGACTCCCGGGGGGGCGAGGCCCAAGCGCGGACTTTGGGAGGGATTTCGCGAGAGGTTTCTTTGTTCCCGCGAGGAGGATTTCGTCGCCCAGTCATACGATGTTTTCGCCGCCGCCTATAGGAAGGCAGGGGAGGACAGGATGGCCGAGGCAATCCTGGTCGAGAAAAAGAACGTACAGAACGTGCTGCGTTTTAGACGGCAATGCGGGCGATGGTACGCCAGCTCGTTGGTGGTGAACGCGCCTGTACTCTTCTTCCTCGCTGCCGGGTTGTGGTACTTGAGTTGGCAGGCGGGCTTCGTCCCCGACTTTCCGGCCGATCGGACCGTCTCCATCCTGGGCTTTGGCGGTGTCGCGCTGATCATTGCCCTGTGGCCTTTCTGCGCCTGGATTTTTCAGATGATCTTCCGTCGAGGCTTTCGCTACGGCCTGTCGCCGGATTTGGCACTCGTCTCCTTTCTGTTCTGCATCATCGCGGGGTGGATAAGCGTGCATGCCGCCCGAAACGGCAGCTTTGAAGCGGTGACAAATTGGCAGGCCCAAGAAGTCAACGGAGTGCTGAACGATGACATCGCGCTGGTGCTCGACGTCGAATACGAGCCGACTGTTGCTCCCGAACCGGCCCTGCCTGCGCTCGGCAAGTCGGTTCCAGCCAGTCCTGATCGGGCGAGGCCGCCTTCCGCGACACGGCGCGAAGGACAGGCGATCCATGCTCAGCCAAGCCCGTGCAACCTCAACGTCAGCAGCCTGCTTTATGCCCTTGACGTCTTCATTCCGTTGATCGACCTCGATCAGGAAAGTCGCTGCACCGTTCGAGACGCAAATCCGACAGCAGGCCATGACGACTATTTCTGGTGGCGCTTCGCCAAGGCCGTGTACGAGCTGCTCGGATGGGTGGTGACCTCGCTGGTGATTCTGACCATCACCGGCGTGCTGCGGCGCGATCTCGAGCGATAGCATCCGCGCGGCGCGGGCGATCGCCGGCCAGGCGACAGCGTCGAAAAATGCACTTTCGGCGCCCCCGCCGATGCTGGCGCCGGGCGCGGCGGTCGGTTATTGACGCATCATCAGAGGGAGGATCGGCCATGCGCAAATCGGGATTGGCTCTGGCGCTGCTGTTCGCCGCGCCGGTTCTGGCAAAGGGCCCACCGCCGGCGAACGTCGCGGCGGCGGTGGCGGGGGGCGGGCGGCCGAAGGCGGCGACCGACCTCGACGAGGTCAGGCGGCCGGTCGAGGTGCTGCGCTTTCTCGGCCTGAGGCGCGGCGACCGGGCGGCCGACCTGCTCGCCGGCGGCGGCTATTATAGCGAGATCATGGGCCGCGCAGTCGGGCCGGGCGGCTCGGTCATCGCCTGGAACAACCGCGCCGGCGACGAGAAGGCGGCGGCGGCCTGGCACGCGCTGTCGCAGCGCGTGCCCAACGCCCATCTGATGGTGGTGCCGGCGGACCGGCTGCGGCTGGCGCCGTCGAGCTTCGACTTCGTGCTGCTCCACATGGTCTATCACGACACCTATTGGGAGAGCACCAAATATAATTTCGCGCGGATGGACCCGGATGCTTTCCTGCGCGAGGTCTATGTCGGGACCAAGCCCGGCGGCATTGTCGGCGTCGTCGACCATGTCGCCAATCCGGGCGGCGACACGCGCGCCGTGGTCGACGCGCTCCACCGCATCGACCCGGCGGTGCTGCGCGCCGATTTCGAGCGCGCCGGCTTCGTCTTCGACGGCGAATCCAACCTGCTCAGGAACCCGGCCGACGACCATAGCAAATTGGTCTTCGATCCCTCGATCCGGGGCAAGACCGACCGGGTGCTCTACCGGTTCAGGAAGCCGCGAAGCTAGGGAAAACCAGGGACAGTATATAGTTTTCCGCGTGCCGCGGGGGCAGGGCGGCCGAACTCGAAAACTATATACTGTCCCGGTTTGGCGTTTCGACGAAGCGCCCGCGCCGTTCGGCGAACGGGGCTTGCATCCTGCTACATTTGTGGCATGCTACAGGTGTAGCAGGAGAAGAGGATGATCGAGTCGCTGCCGCGCCGCGAGCGCGAGATATTCGAGATCGTGTGCAGCGCCGGCGAGGCGACCGCGGCCGAGGTGCGGGCGACGATGAGCGATCCGCCCAGCCATTCGGCGGTGCGCACCCTGCTCGCCCGGCTCGAGGCGCGGGGGATGCTCCGCCACCGGCTCGCCGACCAGGCCTATGTCTACAAGAGCGCCAAGCAGCCGGCCAAGATCCGCGAATCGGCATTGCGGCAGATGGTCAAGACCTTCTTCGACGGCTCGGCGGCGAACGCGGCGACGGCGCTGCTCGGCCTTTCCAAGCATCTCGAGCCCGACGAGCTGGAAGCCCTCCAGCGGGCGATCGACCAAGCAAGGGAGCGCGGCTGATGAATATCGAGTTTCTCCTCGAGATGGCGTGGAAGTCCACCTTGATCAGCGGCGGCGCGCTGGCGGCCGCGACCCTGATGCGGGCGCGCTCCGCCGACGAACGCGCGGCCGTGCTGAGGACGGCGGTGGCGCTGATCCTGCTGCTGCCGCTGCTGACCTGGCTGCTGCCCGCGCTGCCGGTGGTGGCGTTCGCCGCGCCCGAGGCGGCCATGCCCCCGGCTTATGCGCCGTTTGCCGAGGGGGGGTTCGCCGCCCCGGCGATGAATGCGGCGGAACCGGCGGTACGCGACGATCCGACCGCGCTCTTCCTGCTCGCCTGGCTCGGCGGCGCGGCGATGGTGATGCTGCGGCTACTCGCCGGGCTGTGGACGCTGCGGCGCTGGACGCGCTCGGCGAGCGAGGTCGAATGCCCGCAATGGCGCGCGGCGTTCGCGGCGGCTTGCCCGGATCCCAAGGTGCGGCTGCTCGTCTCGGACGTGCCCTCGCCTCTGGGCTGGGGCTGGCTGAGGCCGGTCATCCTGATCGACCGCGACACGATCCGCAACCCGCAAGAAGCCGAAGCGGTGCTCGCCCACGAGCTCGCCCACGTCGCCAGGCGCGACTGGCTGGTGCTGATCCTGGCGCGGATCGCGGTCGCCTTGTTCTGGTTCAATCCTTTGCTCTGGCTGCTCGAGCGGCGCATGGTGGGCGCGGCCGAGGAAGCGGCCGACGCGCGGCCGCTCGCCCGGATCGAGCCGGCTCGCTACGCCCAGACCTTGCTGAGCTGCGCCCAGCAGCTCCCCGGCCTGCCGGCGACCGGCATCGCCGACACCGGCCTCGCGCGCCGGGTCAAGGCGGTGCTCGACGACCGGCTGCGCGCCCGCATGTCGGACCCGCGCCGGGTGCGGACGGCAATGGCTTTGTGCGTCCTGTTCGCGGCCCCGGTCGTGGCGCTGAAGCCGGTCGCCGCGGCGCTGGAGGCGCCGCCCGCGCCCACGGCCCCGCCTGCACCGCCGGCGGCGGCCGCGATCCCTCCAGCCCCGTCGGTGCCGTTCGCTCCGCCGGCGCCGTTCGCGCCGTTGGCGCCAGCGGCCGGACAGGCCACGTTCGCGCCCGCAGTCCCGCCGGCACCTCCCGCCGCCGTCCCGCCGCTGCCTCCGGCCCCGCCGCGGCAGCTGGCGGCGCTCGCCCCGGCCGCGCCGGCCGCCCCGGCCGACCGGGACGACGAGGCCGACGCCTGGGACGATGAGGATCGCGCCGAGCTCGGCCGCGAGGTCGAGGATGCGATCGCCGAAGCGCGCCAGGCCGCCGAAGAGGTAGCGCGCGAGGCGCCCCGGATCGCCGCCCATGCGGCCGCGGCGGCGCGGCGCGGCATCGCCGCCGGAGCGGCCGGCATGGCCCGCGGCGCCGACGGGATGGAGCAGGGCGCGCGGGGCATGGAGGCCGAAGCCGCCAGGCTCGCTTCGGCCGCCTATCGCCAGGCCGAGATCGCCCGCGCCGAACGGCGCGGCGAGCACGTCACCGACCGGCAGCTGCAGGACCTCATCCCCCGCCTGCGCGAAGGCGCCGCCGGCCTCCGGCGCAGCGCCGACAAGATGCGCCGCGACGCCGAGCATATGCGCCACGGAGGGTGAACGATCCTCCCCGGCAAATGCCGGGGAGGAATTGCGCGCCGCTAAATCCGCGCTAGGGTCCCGCCATGATGCGGCGGCTGCTCCCGATCCTCACCCTCCTCGCCGGCTGCGCGACTGCGCCCGCCCAGCCCGCCTACGATACGATCGTCCGTGGCGGCACGGTCTATGACGGCAGCGGCGGCGCGCCGTTCGTCGGCGACGTCGGCATAAAAGGCGACAGGATCGCCTATGTCGGGCCGCGGCTCGCGGGCCGGGCGGCGAGGGAGATCGACGCGCGCGGGCTGGCGGTGGCGCCGGGCTTCGTCAACATGCTGAGCTGGTCGAACGAATCGCTGATCGCCGATCCCCGCGGCCAGAGCGAGATAAGGCAGGGCGTCACCCTCGAAGTGATGGGCGAAGGCGAATCGATGGGCCCCTGGTCCGAGGAGATGAAGCGGCGCGAGGCCAGGCGGCAGGCCGACATACGCTACGAAATCGAATGGACCAGCCTTGGCGACTATCTTGCCTATCTGGAGCGCAAGGGGGTCTCGCCCAACGTCGCCAGCTTCGTCGGCGCGACCACGGTCCGCGTCCACGAGCTCGGCGAGGGCGACGTCGATCCGACGCCGGCCGAGCTCAAGCGGATGCGGGCGCTGGTGCGCCACGCGATGGACGAGGGCGCGATGGGGGTCGGCTCCTCGCTGATCTACGCGCCCGCTTATTTCGCCGAGACGCCGGAGCTGACCGCGCTCGCCGCCGAGGCGGGCAAGTGCGGGGGCATGTATATCAGCCACATACGCGACGAGGGGCCGAGGCTGATCGAGGCGATCGACGAGCTGGTCGCGATCTCGCAAGGCTCGGGCGCGCGGGCGGAGATCTACCATTTCAAGCAGTCCGGCCGCGCCAATTGGGACAAGATCGACGCGGCGATCGCTCGGGTCGAGGCCGCGCGGGCGCGGGGCCTCCGCATCACCGCGGACATGTACACCTATCCCGCGAGCTCGACCGGGCTCGACGCGGCGATGCCCCTGTGGGTACAGGAGGGCGGCATCGAGGCTTGGGTGGCGCGGCTGAAGGACCCCGCGATGCGGGCGCGGCTGCTCGCCGAGATGCGCGCCGGGCAGGGCTCGGAGAACATGAAGCTGGTCGTGGAGGAGCCCGACAAGGTGCTGCTCCTCGCCTTCAAGACCGCGGCCCTCAAGCCCTTGTCCGGCAAGACGCTTGCCGAGGCTGCGCGGCTGCGCGGCAAGCCGCCGGAGGAGGTTGCGGCCGACCTCGTCGTCGAGGACGGGACGCGCGTCCAGGTCGCCTATTTCGGCATGCGCGAGGAGAATGTCCGGCGCGAGGTGCAGCTTCCCTGGATGAGCTTCGGCTCCGATGCGGAGAGCCGGGCGCCGGAAGGCGTGTTCCTGAAGTCGAGCACCCATCCGCGCGCCTACGGCAATTTCGCGCGGCTGCTCGGGCGCTACGTCCGCGACGAGAAACTGGTGCCGCTGGCCGAGGCGGTGCGGCGGCTGACCTCGCTGCCGGCGGGCAATCTGGGAATCAGGGACCGGGGCGCGCTCAGGGCCGGCTATCATGCCGACCTCGCTATCTTCGATCCCGCCGCGATCCGTGACAACGCCACCTTCGCCCAGCCGCAGCAATATGCGACCGGCATGCGCCACGTCTTCGTCAACGGCGTGCAGGTGCTGCGCGACGGCGAGCATACCGGCGCGACGCCGGGGCGCTTCGTGCGCGGGCCGGGCTGGAAGAGGTGCCCGGCGGCGGGCGGCTAGCTGTTCCCCGGCCTTTGCCGCGGAACCGCCCGGCCTAGCGCCGGACGGGGACCACCGAATAGCTGTAGGGCACGTAGAGGAAGACTTCGGTCAGGCTGGCGCGGGACCATTCGACCGGACGGTCGAGGCCCTTCGCGTCGACGGCGTAATCAGGGCCCAGCCGGGCAGCGGTGGCGCGGGCGTCGGCGGCGACGAGATCGACGATCTGGCCGCGATACTGGTCCGGGCCGACCACGGAAAGGGTGAGGTCGCCGCTGCTGCGCATCTCGGCGCGGCCGACGGTCGGCACCGCCTTGATGAAGGCGTCGATGCGGTCGAGCGCGGCTTTGCGGTCGCCGCCGGCGGTAAGCCGGGTCTTGACCAGGAAGCTGGCGCGGTCGGTGTCGGGGCGGCCGTCGCTCGACAAGGCCAGATTCTTGTAATTGGCCAGAGTGAGCGGCTCGACGATCATCTCGCCGGTGGCCAGCTCGATTCCGGGGCGGTGCCCGGCGAGCTCGATCGCGCCCCGGATCATCGCGAAAATCTCCTCGCGGCGCTTCACCGCATCGCGGGTGTCGCCGACGACGGTAACCTGCTGGACGGCGAAATCGGCCGTCCGCCGTAGGCCGATGGCGGGGACGGACGCGTCATAATCCTCCGCCTCGCGCCGGGCGCCGGTGACGATGATCTCGCTCTCGCCGAGATCCTGGGCGGCGGCCGGCGCCGGTGCGGCGAGAAAGAGGGCCATGCAGAGCAGTTTGCGCATCCGATCCTCCCCAGCTGGTGCGGCCCGATGGTCGGACCGGCGGCCGGTCGAGTCAAGCTGGGGCTGGCGCTGAAACCGATGCGGCTCCAGATCATTGGAGATCAGGCGCCGCCCGGACTGCGCGACAAAGGACCAGGATTCCCGCCATGAAAACCGCTCTCGCCGCATTCATCCTCGCCGCATCGCTCGCCGGCTGCGCCACGCCGCCCGCGCAGCGGAGCGCCTCTGCCTCGATCGACCCCAACCGGCTGTCGCTGATCACGCGCACGCTGGCTTCGCCGGAATATGAAGGCCGCGCGCCGGGGACGGCCGGGGAGGTGAAGACGATCGCCTATCTCTCCGAGCAATTCCGCTCGATGGGTCTGGAGCCAGGCGGCGACAATGGCGGCTGGACGCAGGCGGTGCCGCTGATCCGCACCCAGCTCGCCACGCCGGGCGCGGTGTCGGTGGCGATGGGCGGGGAGACGATTCCGCTCAAATTCCCCGACGACGTCTATCTAAGCACCGTCCGTCCGCTCGACCGGGCGCGGATCGCCGATGCGCCGATGGTGTTCGTCGGCTACGGCGTCGCGGCGCCGGAGCGGGACTGGGACGATTTCAAGGGCGTGGACCTCACCGGCAAGGTCGCACTCTTCCTAGTCAACGATCCGGATTTCGAGGCGGCGGCGGGCGATCCGGTCGCCGGCCGCTTCGGCGGCCGGGCGATGACCTATTACGGCCGCTGGACCTACAAGTTCGAGGAAGCGGCGCGGCGCGGCGCGATCGCCGCCCTGGTGGTCCACGAGACCGCCGGCGCCGGCTATGGCTGGAACATTGTGCAGGCGCCGGGCGGCGAGAATTACAATATCGTGCTGCCTGCGGACGCTCGGCGGCCGGTGCTGCTCCAGGGCTGGATCCAGCGGCCCGCCGCCGAGGCTTTGTTCCGGCGGGCGGGGCTCGATTTCGAGACCGTGAAGCGCCAGGCGCGCACCGCCGGCTTCCGGCCGATCGACCTCGGCGCGCGATTCTCCGCCGCGTTCGACGTCGAGACAATGCGGGTCGAAAGCCACAATGTGCTGGCGAAGATCACCGGCTCGAAGCATCCCGACGAGACGATCATGTTCGGCGGCCATTGGGACGCTTACGGCCTCGGCGCGCCGGACGCCGAGGGGCGGCGGGTGCGGCCCGGAACGCTCGACGACGGCATCGGCATCGCCGGCGTGCTCGAGATCGCGCGCGCGTTCAAGGCGGGGCCGCGGCCGGAGCGGACCCTGGTCTTCGCCGCCTGGACCGCGGAGGAGCGCGGGCTGCTCGGCTCCGAATATCATGCCGCCAACCCGCTCCAGCCGATGGCGAAGACGGTCGCCAACCTCACCATGGACGTGCTCCAGCCGCTGGGGCGGGCGCGCGACGTGGTGCTGATCGGCGGCGGCCAGAGCGAATTGGAGGCCATGCTGGCGCGCGCCGCGGCGGCGCAGGGACGGACGGTGACCGCTGACGCGCGGCCCGAGCGCGGCCTCTTCTACCGCGCCGACCATTTCCCGATGGCCAAACGCGGCGTGCCGGTGCTGCTCCTGATGGCGCTCGGCGGCGGCGTCGACCTGGTCAACGGCGGCCGCGAGGCGGGCGATAAGTGGGTCGGCGACTATACGGCGCGCTGCTATCACCAGACCTGCGACCTGTGGAGCCCGGACTGGGATTTGAGCGGCGCCGCCGAGGATGTGGGCCTCGCTTATGCGATCGGGCGCGAGCTGGCCTTCAGCCGGCGCTGGCCGGGCTGGAAGGCGGACTCGGAGTTCAGAGCGGTGCGCGAGGCGAGCGCGGCGGCGCGGCGCTAGCGCTCACGTCCGGGGAACTAACGGACCGGCGCCGCCTCGCCCGGCTGGACGCGGATCGCGCCCGAATTGCGATATTCCTCGCGGACGCGGGATTGGGGCAGATTGTCGGTGTAGCGCACCTGCGGCAGGTTATCGGGCGGCGCCGCCGCTGGAGCCGCGCCGCCCGTCGCGTAACCAGCGTTCGGGAAAGAGGTGGCCAGCGCGAGCGCGGTGGGCGCCAATGTCGCGGGGAGCCGCGCCGCGACGATCGCCGAAGGGGAGGGCTCGCGGCCGGCGTAAAGCTGGCGGAAGGCGCCGGGCTCGCCCCAGCCGCCCGGCATCCGGTAGAAGCTGTGCGCGCCGATCACCGCCGTCTTGACGAGGCGATAGGCCCAGTAAGGCACGACCTGCTGGGTGTGGTAATGGGTGGCGTAGCCGACCGGCGCGAAGACCGAGCCGGCGAGCGCGGCGGCGGCGATGCGGCGGGCGCGGTCCCAGGCGGGGCCGACCGCCGGCCGGGCCAGCGCGCCGTCGCAGGTGAAGGTGAACTGGCAGCCGCCGCCGGCGCGCATCGGGCCCTGGTAGACGACGCCGCAGACGCTGTTGGGGTAAGCCGGGCTGCGGACTCGGTTGAGCACGACCTGGGCGACGGCGCGCTGGCCCTCCTCGGCCTCGGTGCCGGCCTCGTAATAGACGGCCTGGGCGAGGCATTCGAGCGAATTGAGCCGGTCCCAGACGGTGCCGGCGCGGAACACCATGGAGGTGGCGCGCGGGTTGGGCGCGGTCGAAATCGGGATTGCGGCGTTGATCGCGGCCGCGGCCGCCGGCGAGACCAAGCGGAGCGCCATCGGCTCGGCCTGCGGCGGCTGGGCGACGGAAGGCGGAAGCCCCGGGAGGCCGAGCGGCGCAGCCGCCGCGGCGAGCGCGGCGGGCGGCGCGCCGGCGGCGTCGAGCGGCACGCAGGACGCGCTGGTGAACAGCATCAAGGCGGCCGCAAGCTCGCGCCAGTGGCGGCGGAGCAAGGGCTCCAATCCACGATATTCCAGGTTTTTCAGAACCGTCACGCCCGCTTCACCGCCTGTTCGAGAGTGCGCCTAGCCTGCGATAGTTGATTTTGTCGCATCCCCGCGCCCCCCTGTTTTCGCCTGTCCCGAAATGGCACCGAATGGGCTCGAACCATGATCGCGCGCGGCCCGACTTTCTTCGGATCATTATCGGGACTGGGATCGTTTCAGGGGCGAGTTCCAACGGGTTGGGTTTGTAGATGCGTAAATCCTTGGCGTGCATTTCGCTGGCGGTTCTCCTGGCCGCCGGCTGCGGGGAGAATCAAAGCGGGAAGGGGCCGGCCGAGACCGCCGCGGTCGATCCCGGCCGGGTCACGCCGCAGGACCTCAAGGCGGCGGTCCGGGACGAGCGGCTGAAGAGCTTCTATGCGTCGCGCGGCTGGGCGCCGGTCTGGACCGGCGAGCTGGCGGCCCAGCTCGAGACCGCGTTCGGCGAGGCCGACCGCCATGCGATCAATCCGCGCAGCTTCCGCGAAGAGGCGCGCGCCGGCCGCACGCCCGCCGAGCGGGAAGCGGCTTTGACCCTCGCCGCGCTCGATTACGCGCGGGCGCTGGCGACGGGGGTGGTCGACCCGCACACGTTGTGGGAAGTGTATGAAGTGCCGATGCCGCGGGTAGACCTGGCCGCCGGGCTCGGCCGCGCGGCCGGGGCCGGCGGAATAGGCCCATGGCTGGCGAGCCTGCCGCCGTCGGACCCCGAATATCGAGCGCTGTCCGATGCCTATCTGGCCTACCGGCGTCGCGCCGCCGGAGAGAAGCATGCGACGATCGCCGCGGGCGGCAAGATCGAGGAGGGCGACGCGGACGAGAGGATGCCGCTGATCGCCGAATCGCTGCGCGGCAACGGCTATTTGCCCCCGCCGCCGCCGCCGCCGGCGCAGGGCCAGGCGAAGCAGGCGCGGCCGCTGGCGGATGCCAAGCTCTACACGCCCGCGCTCGCACAGGCGGTGGCGCGGCTGCAGGAGGATTATGGCATCAAGCCCGACGGAGTGATCGGCGACGACACGATCGAGGCGCTCAACATCGGGCCGGTCGAGCGGGCGCGGATCCTCGCCGTCAACCTCGAGCGGCGACGCTGGCTGGAGCGCCGGCCGCCCGCCACCCGCATCGACGTCAACACCGCCGGCGCCTTCCTCGATTATTGGCGCGACGGCGGCCACGCCCGTCGCGCGCGGGTGGTGGTCGGCCAGCCGGGCTGGGAGACGCCCGAGCTCGCCTCGCCGATCGTCCGGCTGGTCGCCAATCCGCCCTGGACGATCCCCGATTCGATCGCCGAGGAGGAGATATTGCCCAAGGGCGCGGCTTATATGGCGCGCGAGCATATCGGCATGAGGAACGGCAAGTTGGTCCAGGAGCCAGGGCCGAAATCGGCGCTCGGCCTGGTCAAGTTCGACATGGCCAACAAGCACCAGATCTACCTTCACGACACGCCCGCCAAGGCCCTGTTCGCGAGCAGCGAGCGGCATTCGAGCCATGGCTGCGCCCGGGTCGAGGACGCGCTCGGCTTCGCGCGGCTGCTCGCGCAGGACGCGGGGCTCGGCGCCGCCTTCGACCGGGCGCTGGCCAAGGAGGATGAAGAGGAGGAGGGGAGGAAGAAAGAAGGCTCGATCGTCCTGCCCAGGCCGATTCCGGTGCGGCTGATATACCATACCGCTTATTGGGACGGCGGCCGGGTGCTGTTCCGCACCGATCCTTATGGCTGGGACGACAAGCTCGCAACGGCGCTCGGCCTCGGCACCCAGGTGAGACACCGGCTGCGGACGCATGTCAGGGACGTCGGGCCGTAAAACCAGGGACAGTATATAGTTTTCCCCAGCGCAGCGCGGCACGGCAGACGGATCGGAAACTATATACTGTCCCTGGTTTTCGTCGAAAACGGGTGACCGTTCGGCGAGGACGAAGGCCGTTCGCAGAAGCACGTCGCCTTTATGTAGAACAGCGCATGCGCGGCGCGCGCGTCGCTTCTATCGGCAGAAAGCGGCGCAGGATCGGGCCCGTTTTCATCCCTCGGGAACGGTCCTGCGTCGCGCCCCACGCCCCGAAGGATTCATGCCATGATTACCCGCGCTTTCGCCGCCTTCGCCGCGGTCGGGCTCACCCTCGCCACCCTCGCGCTCAGCACGCCGCTCCACGCCGCCGCGATCTTCTAGCGCCCCGCCAGGCCCTTGGCGTTGGCGAGGTAGAGGCGGCCGACCTTCTGCTCCTCGCCGTCGGCCAGCCGCGCGTGCCAGCGGCCGCCCTCGTCGCGCCGGAGGCCGGTCACGAAGTCGCGGCGGACGATGGCCGAGCGGTGGAGGCGGACGAAGCGCGCCGGGTCGAGCTCCTCCTCCAGCCGGGCCATGCTGTGGTTGATCAGCCAGCTCCTTTTGCCGACATGGAGCCGCATATAGTCGCGCTCGGCGCTGACCCGGTCGACCTCCCGCGCCGAGAGGCGGACGAGGCCGCGCGCCTCCGACACCCAGAATTCCTCGAGATGCGCGGCGCGCGCCGGCGCCGGCTCGCCGCCGCGCGCCGCCAGCCGCTCGCGGGCGCGCTCGACCGCGCGGGCGAGCCGCTGCTCGGCGACCGGCTTCATCACATAATCGACCGCCTCGACGTCGAACGCGGCGACCGCGAACATGTCGAAGGCGGTGACGAAGATCACCACCGGCGGGTGGGCGGCGCGGCCGAGCGCCCGGGCGACGTCGATCCCGTCCATGCCCGGCATGGCGATGTCGAGCAGGACGGCATCGGGCGCGGTCGCCTCGACCAGGCGGAGCGCGGCGCCGCCTTCCAGCGCGGTGCCGGCGAGGACGGCGCCGTCGATGCGGGCGAGCAGAAGCTGCAGCCGCTCGACCGCCAGCGGCTCGTCGTCGACGATCAGGAAGCGGATCGGCTCAGCCATCGGCCACCGGCGGCCCTTCGGCTTCGCTCAGGACAGGCATGGCAAGGGTGACCCGGTAACCGCCGCCGGGGCGGGGACCGTGCTCGCAGCTTGCCGCTCCGCCGAAGCGGGCGGCGAGACGCTCGCAGACGTTGTTGAGGCCGACGCCGGTGCCGGCTTCGACCTGCTCCTCCCGGGCCGGGCCGCCGTCATTCTCGACGGTGAGGATGAGCCGGCCATCCTCCTCGCGCGCGGCGATGGCGACGGTGACCGGATCGGGGCTGCGGGCGACGCCGTGCTTGATCGCATTCTCGACGATCGGCTGAAGCAGCAGGGGCGGCACTCGGGCGGAGGCGAGGCCGGGCGGGATGTCGGTCTCGACCTTGAGGCGGTTGGGGAAGCGCACCTTCTCGATGTCGAGATAGAGAAGCTGGAAGCCGATCTCGTCGGCGAGACTGACGTCCTCGGCCGGGTCGAGGGCGAGGCTGGAGCGGAAGAAAGTGGAGAGGTTGACGATCATCGATTCGGCTTCCTCCGGCCGCCGCGCCATCACCAGGGAGGAGAGGGCGTTCAAGGTGTTGAACAGGAAATGCGGGTTGACCTGGTAGCGCAGCGCCCGCAGCTGCGCCGCCTGCGCCGCGCTCTCGGCTAGACCGGCGCGGCGTTCGGCGGCGCGCAGCTGGGCGGCCGAGCTGATCGCCAGATAGAGCGACGCCCAGGCGCCGAAGAAGAAATACCAGGTGACCAGCCCGTCCGCGATCAGCCGCGGCACCGCCTCGCGGCGCATGGCGTCGTCGGCCGGAACCATCTTCGGGCCGCGGCGCTCGATTCTCGGCCCGATTTGCGTCGCCGTGCCGCCGCGGCCGCGCTGGTCGATGACGATCATGCGCGAGACGAGCGGCTGGTGGACGTCGAAGGCGAGGTTGAAGGTGGCGAAGATGGCTGCGGCGGGCAGGCAGGCGATCGCGGCGGCGATGACCTTGATCCGAATGCTCTCGCCTGCCGCCCGTCGCAGCACCAGATAGAGGAGGAAGGTGAGGAAGGCGCCGACCACGCAGCCGAGCGCGCGCGGCCCGATATGGCGGAAATCCTCCTCGAGCAGCGCCATGCGGATGACGATGGTGGCGAAATAGAACAGCCAGAAGCCGCCGACCAGCGACAGGGCGAGGGCGAGATCGGGCAGGCGGGCGCGAAGCCCGCCGATGGCGGCAGTGTCCATGCGCCCTCATAGCCGCTCGCGGTCCCGCGTGGGTATAGCGGCGGGCGGTTCGCAGAACGGGCGCGGCGGTTCGTCGAAAAGTGGGGCAGGGAACCCACTCGCGCATGCGCGGTTCGGGGCGTAGGAAGGGGGGAGGAACCCCAATGCGGCTCAAGATCGACGCCCGGCTCGATTATCATTTCCCCGAAGCCGCCGACGTGCTGCTGGCGCTGGAGGCGGCGCAGATGCCGGACCAGGTACTGGTCGAGGACCTGCTGACCGTCGGCACGGCTACGCCGCTGACGCCGGTCGCCGGCCATCAGGGCATCGGCCGGCGGACCTGGACCAGGGGCGAGGGGCCGTTCACCGCCCGCTACCAGGCGACGGTCGACGTGATGCGGGTGGTGACCGACCTGAACGGCGTCCGCACGCTGCCGCTCGCCGCGCTGCCCGGGCGGGTGATCCACTATCTCTGGCCGAGCCGCTATTGTCAGCCCGACCGGCTGAAGGAGTTCGCGCTCGATACGTTCGGCGGTCGCGAAGGCGGCGGGCGCGTCGCCGCCATGGCCGAATGGACGCGCGCCAACCTCAGCTACACGCCCGGCTGCAGCGACGAGCAGACCAATGCGTTCGACACCTTCTCGCAGAAGCAGGGCATCTGCCGCGATTTCGCCCATGTGATGATCAGCTTCGCCCGCGCTCTCGACATACCGGCGCGGATGGTGAGCGCTTACGCCTGGAAGCTCGACCCGCCCGATTTCCACGCGGTGGTCGAGGTCTATCTCGACGGCGGCTGGTATCTGGTCGATCCGACCGGCCTTGCGCCGGTCGACGGGCTGGTGCGGATCGCGGTCGGCCGCGACGCCACCGACATCAGCTTCATGACCATTTTCGGCGCCGCGACTCTGCGCGGCCAGAGCGTCGCGGTCGATCGGATCGATTGATCCCGGACAGTCAAGCGGGCTTCGCCGATAAAGGCGCGGCCAACTCGTTTCGGCTCCGGAACTCGCTGATTTCCGCCAGTTTCTTCTAAACCTATGTTGCACCCAAGTGACAGTCGCGGCGCAATGGGATGCGCGCGCACCCTTTCCGATTGCGGGCCGAGTTGATCTCTGATTCATTTCTGAACGGGAGGCGGCGAACTGGTTAAGCGGTCTGTAACGGTTTGTGGCGCATGATCTTCGTCGGGTAAAGGAGTGGGGTTCATGGCTACGAACACGAAGCCGGCCGACGGGGCTCTGACGCTGGTGGAATTGAAGGAATTCGCGACATTCTCGGCGGCGACCCAGCGCTACATCCGCCGCTCGCTCGACATCGGCCTCGGCCGCCGTGATGCGATGCGCCGCTGGTCGCGCGACGTCGGCGAAGCCGCCAGCATCCGCGCCCAGGAGCAGATCTACCGCCGTCTCGACCATATTCGCGCCCACGTCCCCGACGATAGCGGCCTCGACGCGATGGAGCCCTTGATGGCGCCGCTGGTGACGATGACCGCCTTCGACCTCGGCCAGGACCGGCTGCCCGATTTCGCCTCCTACCGTTTCCTCTACGAACGGCTGATCGGCGCCGCGGTCCGGCCGTGGCTTCCCGGCGCCTTCTGCGCGGCGGCGGCGCTGCCGCATCTCCACCCGGAACGGCGGCGCATCCTGCTCCAGTCGATCAGCGAAGCCGCGGCGACCGCGCCCGGCTGGTCGAACCGCGAACCGAGCTTCTTCCCCGAATGGGTCGAGAAGGTCGACGTGACGGTGGCCGGCTGAATGAATTGAGATCCCGGCCTGCGCCGGGATGACGAAGATGCGGCGGGCCTTCTGGTCCGCCGTTTTCATTCTTCCCCCGGCGAATGCCGGGGAGGAATAATTACAGCCTTGCCAGCACTTCCGCGGCGAACTCGCTGAGCGTGTCGTCGCGGGCGCCCATGACGACGATGCGGTCGCCGGGGCGGGCGAGCGCGGCCAGCCGGTCGGCGCAGCCGGCGCGATCGGGGACATGCTCGGCATGGCGGCCGGCGGCGCGGATGCCTTCGATCATTTCGGCGCTCCCGACCTCGCGTTCGACGGTGCCGCCGAAATAAGCGGGGTCGGGCATGAGGAGGACGTCCTCCTTCCCCAGGTTCGCGGCGAAGGCCTGGATCAGCTCTTCCCGCATCGCCTTCAACGGCCCGTAGCCGTGCGGCTGGAACAGGATGAGCAGCCGCCCCGGAAAGGCGTGGAGCGTGGCCAAGGTGGCGGCGATCTTGTCCGGGTTGTGGCCGAAATCGTCGATGACCGTGACGCCGCTTTTGGTTCCGACCAGCTCGAAGCGGCGCTTGAGGCCGGCGAAGCCCGCCAGCGCGGTGGCGGCGGCGGCGAGGCCGATCCCGCAGGCGCGGGCGGCGGCGATGGCGGCGAGCGCGTTCGACGCATTGTGGCGGCCGGGCACCTGGAGGCGGACGCGGACGCGCTCGCGCGTGTCGCGGTCGGCGACGGTGAAGGAGATGGCGAACGGCTCCTCGGCGAGGTCGCTCCCGTGAAGGTCGGCGGCCTCGTCGCTGAGGCTGAAGGTGACGAGGCGGTCGGGCAGGATTCGGGGGGAGAGAAGCCGCGTCTCCTCGTCGTCGAGGTTGAGGATGATTGTCGCCGCCCTCGCCGAGAAATCGCGGAACAGGCTGCGCAGCTCGTCCATCGACTTATGGTCGAGGCTGACATTGTTCAGCACCGCGATCGTCGGCCGGTAGAGGGCGATCGAGCCGTCGCTCTCGTCCACCTCGCTGACGAAGATGCCGCCTGCGCCGGCCAAGGCGCTGGCGAAGGGCGCGTCGGGACGGACGAAATTCTTCATCACCGCCCCGTTCATCACCGTCGGGTCGAGTCCGGCCTGGTGAAGGATCCAGGCGATCATGCCGGTGACGGTCGACTTGCCGCTGGTGCCGCCGACGGCGATGCTCAGGGGGGCGGCGTTGAACAGGCAAGCGAGCAGCTCCGGGCGGGTGATGCGTTCCGCTCCGAGACGTCGGGCGGCCTGGACGTCGGCGACCGTCTCCTCGACCGCGCCCGAGGTGACGAGCAGCTGGCCGGCGTCGGTCAGGCCGCTGCCGTCCTGGGGGAAGAGGGCGATGCCCTGGCGCCTCAGATAATCGAACTTGCCGGCGACGCGGCCCTGATCGAGCGCGCGGTCGGAGCCGGCGACCAGGGCGCCCTGGGCGCGCAGGATCGAGGCGAGCGGCAGCATGCCGCTGCCGCCGATGCCGCAGAAGAAATAGGATTTGGTCCCGGCCATGCCCCCGCCCTATTGAGGTCGGGCGGCCATTTCAAACCATAGGAGCGGCGATGCGGATAGGGGTGGTGGCGACCGGCGGGCCGATGTCGCGGGACGTCGTCGCGCCGGTGCGCGCGATCGCCGCCGCGATCGACCCGGCGATCCGGATCGACTTCCACGAGCAATGCTTCGCCGCCCACGGCCATTTCGCCGGGACCGACCAGGCGAGGGCCGACGCCTTCGTCGAGGTCGCCAATAACGGCGATTACGACGCGCTCTGGTTCGGCCGCGGCGGCTACGGCACTTGCCGGGTGGCGGAAGGCGCCCTGGCGCGGCTCGGCGCGGACGCCCGCGCCAAGACCTATCTCGGCTATAGCGACGCCGGCTATCTGCTCGCCGGGCTCTACAAGGCCGGTTTCAGCGTCGCCCACGGGCCGATGCCGGGCGACGTTCTTGCCAGGGGCGCCGAGCCGGTGGCGCGGGCGCTGCGCTGGCTGGCGCGGCGCGAGGCGGACTGTGTCGAGCCAAGCCTCGCGACCGGCGCCAAGGCGGCGGCGTTCAACATGATCGTGTTCAGCCAGCTGCTCGGGACGGCGCTGGAGCCGGACCTCGCCGGCCATGTGCTGATGCTCGAGGAGGTCGAGGAGCATATGTACCGGATCGACCGGACGATGTTCCACATCACCGGCAATGCGAGCGTGCGGCGGGCGGCCGGCATCCGCCTCGGCCGCTGCGCGCCGATCCCGCCCAACGACCCGGATTTCGGCGAGAGCGAGGAGGACGTTGTCCGCTATTGGTGCGAACGCTCCGGCGTCCCGTATCTCGGCCGAGCCGATATTGGCCACGACGCAAACAACAAGGTGGTGCCGTTCGGCGGTCGGTGAGCCGGGAAAAATATTTCGCGCGCGCTCATCCAAAGCGCCGCTCGAAGGCGTCTAGGCATCGAGAAGACACGAACGAGGTTTATCATGAACATGGAATTCCTGATCCCGATCTCCATGGCCGCAGGGCTGGTGCTGATCGTCAACCAAATCGGCCGGATCTTGCGCGCATATGCGATGCAGCGGACCGTGCGGCACGCCATCACCGCCAACAGCGACGCGGTCCCCATCCTGCTCGACCGGATCGAGGAGAAGCCGGAGAGTGGCGGCAACGACGACCGCACGGGGCTGGTGCTGATCGCGCTGGCCGTGGCGCTGATCGGCTGCGGCCTGCTCACCCAAAGCGATCCGGACGACATCCGTTCGTTTATCGGCATCGCCCTGTTCCCGGCTTTGGTCGGGGCGGTTCTGTTCGGTCGCGCGTGGTACATGCGGCGGCGGGGAGCGGTCAGCTGAGCGGTGAGGAGGATCACATCCTTGCCAGGAAGGCCGCGGGCGGAGACGTCGACGCCTTCACCAAGCTGGTCGGCCGACACGAGAGGAGGGTTCGCGCCTTCCTCTCGCGGCTGTGCCGGGGGGAGGGCGGAGACGACCTCGCCCAAGAGACCTTTCTCAAGGCGTGGCGGATGGCCGGCTCCTGGCGCGGCGAGGGCAGCTATGAGGGCTGGCTGCTGCGCATCGCGTGGCGGCTGTTCCTCAGCGACCGGCGCGGGCGCCGGGACGAAGCGCCGCTGGCGGAGGGGGACACCGGCGCCGCCGCCGCGGACGTGGATGCCGCGATCGACGTCAACCGGGCGCTGGCCCGCCTCCCCGCGCGCGAGCGGGCGGCGGCGCTTTTGTGCCTCGGCGAGGGCTGGTCCCACGGCGAAGCGGCGGACATATTGGGCCTGCCGCTCGGCACGCTGAAGAGCGTCGTGGCGCGGGCGCGGGCGGAGCTGGTCCGCCAGCTGGAAGGACATGCGGCATGACCGACGATATCGACCTGAGGCTGAAGGCCTTGCTCGCCGCGCCCGAGCGCGCGCCCGACGCCGCCTTCACCGCGCGCGTTGCGCAGGCGGTGCTGGCCGAAGCGCGGATGCGGGCCGCGGCGCGCGCCGCCTGGACCCGCTTCGCCGCCGAGATGGCCGCGACCGCCTCCGCGATCCTCGCCTTCGTCCTGCTCGCGAGGACCGCGCCGCCCGCCGACTCGGCCGCTTACATCCCCCTGTTCGGCCCCGCCGCGGCGGGACTCCTGCTGCTCGCTTTGTGGGTCGCGGTCTCGGTGCGGCCCTCAGGGGCGCGATTTTGAGAAGTAATCCACATTAAAATCGCGCTGGGACGGCCCGTTGCGGCGATGTCGCGATTTTGGCGCCTGAACCTCTTGCACTTGGCGCGCGTTTGAGGCTTATCGGCGGGGGAATCACAGGAGGGAAATATGGCAAAAGGACAGGGTGGACTTCAAAGGCCGGTGCAACCGTCGCCCGAGCTCGCCGCGATCACCGGGTCGGCCCCACTGCCGCGCAGCCAGGTGGTCAGCAAGATGTGGGACTATATCAAGAAGAACAATCGTCAGAATCCGCAGAACAAGCGCGAGATCATCGCCGACGACAAGCTGCGCAAAATCTTCGGTTGCGACCGGTGCTCGATGTTCGACATGAACAAGCACCTCTCGCGCCACCTCAAATAGGTCCAAGCGCGCAGCCAACGCGGCCCGTTCGCGGCGCCGCTCTCCGGCCGTTCCGATCCCGCCTCCGGCAGGGATCGGGGCGGCCGCGACGCATTGGGTCCGGATTCGCTCCGAAACGGATCAAAAAAAGATCGAAGGACGAACAAATCGGGTTCAGAATTGTGCTATGATCGGGGAGTGGCGAGTCGAGTCGGCCACGCGGCTCTTTGACAGGGTGAATCGAACAAAAGCTCCCGCCGGCGGCGGGCCGGCGCCGCTGCCCGGCGCGCCGGGCGCCGCTTCGCCAGGCGCGGGCGAGGCCGGGCGCGGCGACGGCCGCGCCTTGGGCGGTGCCGATCTCGGCAAAGCGTGAAGCGGGGTGACCGCCGCGGCGCCACCGGACCGCGAAAAAAGTTTTTAATCCAAATTAAACAATAGGTAACGGCCCGGAACCAGGGCCGTAAACGGACGTTCCACAGCGCGATCCCGGCCCCGGGAATCATCGCAGGAAGGGAGCGAAAAGGTGTCGACGAATGACCGGGAATATTTCGAGAAACGCGCCGAGGCGGAGCTGGAATTGGCCCAGACGGCGGAACATGCGAGCGTCGTCCGGGCCCATTATACGCTGGCTGCTTACTATCTGGACAGGATCCACAATCCGGACGGCGACGCGGCCCCGGCCGCCTGAGCCGACAGGGAGGGCCGCGATGCCGACAAGTAGAGTTTCGGGCACGGCCGGCAAAGGCGGGGGGCCGTGCGACGATAGCTGTCCGCCGAACGAGAATGACGGGGATTACGGCGGGACGTCCGCCGACGACGCGCTCGGCTCGATCGAAAGGCTGTAGGAGCGTCGAGGCGCCGGACGGCACAGGCGGCGGCGATCGTGAAGCGCGGCGGCGCGGCATGGTGCGCGGAAAGCGAAGATTCCGTTGCTGTCGGCGAATGCCCCATTTCGGATAGGAAAGGTCTTGGAAATTAGGCGCTTATGCCTTTGCTATACGCTCTGTTAACCAATTTTCTCTAGTAAAGGAGGGGAGCGGCCCCCCGATCACCGGCTGCTTGCTTCAAAGGGCCCGTCATTTCCTGGTCGTGGCGGGCCCTTTTCTTTACCGCCCAAGTAAATACCGACGCCGATCCGGGAAGGTACGCCGGACGCCCGGTTCTTCGCCGCCGCCGCTACCGGCACATCCGCCAGCCCATCACGCCGCGCTTCGCCTGATCGAGGTGGAGATGATCGCGATGCGCCTCGCCATGATCGGGATGACCGGCAAGCCCGGGGGATCGCTCAGCGCCGCCGCGCCGTCTCGAGCGGCTCGGCGGTCACCGGGTAACCGATCCCCTCGGGGATGCAGACGAAGGGCCGGCCATCCCGCTCCTCGACCCAGGGGGTGATCGTCCGCACCTCATGGCGGGCGGCGTCGGCGCGGGCCTCGCCGATCGAGGCGAAGGAAGCAAGCCGTTCGAGGTTGCGGCGGGTCGGGAAGATGGCGTGGGCGCGGCCGGCCTCGATCTCGGCGAGGATGGTGTCGGCGCTCGCCCAGAGGGTGCGCACCGATTCGCTTTCGTCGGCGCTGTGGGCATGCGCTCCGGGCGGCGCCTCGGCGAGGTAGAAGAAAGTGTCGAAGCGGCGGGTCTCGCGGAAATTGGGGCACCAGCGCGCGAAGGGGGTGAGCGCGTCGAGATCGAGCGCGATCCCGGTCATGTCGAGCACGGCGGAGAAAGAGGTGCCGTCGGCAAGCGTCGCGCGCATCGCGGCGACCGCCTTCTCCGCGGGAACGGGCGTCATCGCGGCGGCGATGCCGGTCTCCTCGATCGTCTCGCGGATCGCGGCGATGCGGGCGGCGGCGTCGGCATAAGAGGCATGGCGGCGGGCGATGTCGTGATCGTCGGGGTCGATCCGGCCGCCCGGAAAGACCAGGGCCCCGGCGGCGAACGCCATCGTCCCGGCGCGCTCCATCATCAGCAGCTCGGGCGGGCCGGAGGCGGCGGGCCGCATCAGGATCAGGGTCGCGGCCGGGATGGGTTCGGGGAGGTCGTCGGGCATCGGCGGCAGGATTAAGCGGTTTCTCAGAAGGCGTGGAGGTTGTCGACCAGGATGACCCAGCCCGAGCGGCGGCGCTGCCAGACGCGCAGATAGGGGCCGCGCATCGCCTGACCCGCCTCTGTCCAGCTCGCATAGCCGTAGGTCCAGCCGAGGTCGCCCGCGCGCGAGACGCCGCCGCCCTCGGGCTTCATCGCGATCGGGGGACGCCGGGCAAGCGACGCCGCGATCGCGGCCGTCCCGACCGCCGGCGCCTCGTCCCAGCCGATCGCCTGCGCTTCGGGCGCGAAACGCGGCGCCAGCGCCTTTGCATCGCGGCCCGAAGCGGCGCCGAGCGCGGTGTCCAGCGCGAGCAGCTCGGTCCAGGCGCGGGCCGGCGCCACCGGCGCGGCGGTCGAGACGGGCACGACCGCGACGGCATCGCCGGGGCCGGAGGCGGGCTTGACGCCCTTGCGGGTGCCGAGGTCGATCACCCATTTCCAGCCGCCGCCGGGCTGCTTCTTCCAGATCGTGAAATAATTGCTGTAGCGCCTGCCGCCGCCGAACGAGGCCGGGCCGGTGGTGAAGCCGAGATCGCCCGAGCGCGCGATGCCGGCGAAGCTCGGCCACCATATGATGAAGCCTTTGTCGTCGTCGTCCGGCCAGGTGGCGATGAACGCCTGGACGTTCTTTACCCCGTCCGGCGTTACGGCGACTCCGTCGGCAGCGGCATGTTCGGCGAAGCTCTGCTTGACCGAGACTTGCTGGTGGCGGGCGGCGAAAGCGCGCTCGGCGGCGATCACCGGCTCGGCGGCGGCGCGGCTGTCGACGGGGGCGCGGTCCGCGGCGGTGCAGGCGGAGAGGCCGAAGGCGAGATAGAAGAATGCGGATTTGGTCATCGATCCTCCGCCGCCCTCCGTGGCTCCCGCGGCTTTGGCGGGCAGCCTTCGCCTAGCTCGGCACCGGCCGACTTGCCAGCCTCAGGCACAGCCATCGAGCCAAACGTCTCCTTCGCCCTGCGGTCGACACTTTCCCGCGACGAGACGCTGGATCCTGCTCACCCGCTCATCGAGAGCGGCGTCTTGCCTGTGCAGATCGAACTTGCGCGGTGCGATCATCACGGCAACCAAGGTGAAGAACTGCCGCTCATCGAGATCGGCCGCCGGGCGACCATAAATCTCCAGGCTCGCAACGTAGAAGCCGGTCATCCATCCCTTTTTCCCTCGCCCCATCGGAATGGTGTCAAGGAACAAAGCGAGGATTTGCCGCTTCGACAATCTCTGCTCCAGCCCGATCGCATATCCCGTCTGCCGGATTTTCCGGATTCCCGGGCGGAAGTGATCGAAGGCGAGCCGCTTGGCCAGCGACTGGGTGATCGTGGTCATTCCGGCGCCCGGTGTCGTCACGTCCACGCCCTGGTGCCGCCGGAAGCCCGGATCCTCCACCTTCAACAATTGGTCGATGCGGCCCGCACCGAGTCCGCGCGCGCCCCGATTTTGCGCAATGAGCCGATCGGCCCGCGCGCCGAGGTCTTTCGAGTCGCCAAGCGCGTCAAAATAGCCCTTTGCGCCGTAGAGGAGCACAGCCGCCACCAGAACCAGGAAGGCGCCAGCGGCGAGCTTCAGAAATCGTCTCGACTTGCCCATCTCAACGCTCGCCGAATGACTTCCTGAATTGCTCGGGATGGCCGGCGCTTTGCAGGATGCAGATATAGGTCATCGGCCGCAGCCCTCCTTCGCTAAAGCTACGGCGGGCAGCCGTCGCCTGGCTTGGCTCCGGCTGGCTTGCCAGCCGAAGCCCCGTCAGGGGCGAAGGCTGGTGGAGCCGAGGGGAATCGAACCCCTGACCTCTGCAGTGCGATTGCAGCGCTCTCCCAGCTGAGCTACGGCCCCGCGCCTTTCGGCGAAGGCGCCTCCAATAGCGGCGGCGATCCTGCTTCGCAATGCAGCAAGTGGCCGGTCTTTGACTCTCCCCGTCATTCCGCCGAAAGCCGGAATCTCGTGATAGTTCTCGCTGAGATCCCGGCTTCCGCCGGGATGACGGGGAAGGGAGGGAGCGATGACCACCACCCGCGCCTGGCATTTGAGATCGCGGCCGTCCGGGCTGCCGACCATGGACAATTTCGAGCTGAAGGAGGCGGCGCTTCCCGAGCTCCAGGACGGCTGGGTGCGGGTCGAGAACAAATGGCTGTCGGTCGATCCCTATATGCGCGGCCGGATGAACGACGTGAAATCCTATGTGCCGCCGTTTCAGGTCGGCGAGCCGCTCCAGGGCGGCGCCGTCGGCACGGTGGTCGAATCGCGCTCGCCCAATTTCGCCGAGGGTGAGACCGTGTTCCACATGGCGGGCTGGCGCGAGGCCGCGGCGGGGCCGGCCGAGCAGTTCAACAAGGTGCCGCCGATCCCGGTCGAGGACCATCAGTGGCTCGGCAATCTCGGCCTCACCGGCGCCACCGCTTATTTCGGGCTGCTGCGGGTGGCCGAGGCGAAGGAGGGCGACATCGTCTTCGTCTCGGCGGCGGCCGGCGCGGTCGGCTCGGCGGTGGTGCAGATCGCCAAGGCCAAGGGCATGACGGTGATCGGCTCGGCCGGCGGCAGGGAGAAATGCGACTGGGTGCTGGAACTGGGCGCCGACGCGGCGGTCGACTATAAGGCGCAGCCGGTGGTCAAGGGGCTGATGGCGGCGGCGCCGCAGGGGATCGACGTCTATTTCGACAATTGCGGCGGCGACCATCTCGACGCCGCCTTCGCCACCGCGCGGCAGCGCGCCCGCTTCGCGATCTGCGGCATGATCGAGGGCTATAATGCCGGCGAGCCCCCCGCCTTCCGCTACATCATGCGGGTGATCGCGGCGCGGATCCGCATGCAGGGCTTCATCTACACCGACTATCTGCCCGAAATGGACCAATTCTACCGCGACATGGGCGGCTGGATCGCGGCCGGGAAGGTCAAGTCGCGCGAGACGGTGCGCGAGGGGATCGAGGCGACTCCGCAAGCCTTCCTCGACCTCTTCGCCGGCGCCAACATGGGCAAGATGCTGGTCAGGCTGTAAGCCTCCCCTGCCTTCCAGGGAGGGGAGGCTATCTCACCTCCTCCAGCCGCTTCCTGACCTGGACCAGGTCCTTCACGAACCGGGCATATTCCTCCTCCTTATCGTCCCGGACGCGGAGCAGGAAGCTGGGGTGGACGGTGACCCAGGCCTCGCCGCCCTCGGCGAGCTGGTGGGCGCGGCCGCGGGTCGAGGAGATGGTCACCACCCGGCCGAACAGCGAGCGGGCTGCGGTAGCGCCCAAAGCGACGGTGATTACGGGCTTCAGGATGAGGCGCTCCTGCTCGAGCCACCAGCGGCACGCCTCGATCTCCGGCCCCTCGGGCTTCTGGTGGATGCGGCGCTTGCCGCGGCGTTCGAACTTGAAATGCTTGACCGCGTTGGTGACATAGGCCTGGCCGCGGTCGATGCCGGCGTCGCCCATCGCCCGGTCCCACAGCCGCCCGGCGGGGCCGACGAACGGGCGGCCGGCCAGATCCTCCTGGTCGCCCGGCTGCTCGCCGACGAACATCAAAGGCGCGTCGACCGGTCCCTCGCCGAACACCGTCTGGGTGGCGTATTTGTAGAGATGGCAGCGGGTGCAGCGCATCGCCTCGGCGCGCGCCGCTTCCCACGCCGCCAAGGCGTTGCCACCGATCGTCGCTCGCGGGTTTCCGGTCATTGCTCCCGACAACGCCTGGCCCGACGCCTTCTTTCCCGCCTCCTCGGCCATCGCCTCGAGCCGCGCCACCAGCGGGTCCGAACCCGCGCCGAGAAGGGCGGGATCGGCGCGGACGCGGAGCAGCAGTTCGTAGAGCAAGGAGAAGCGCGCCGGATCGGCATGGCCGATGACGGCGCGGGCAAGGTCGACGAAGGCGCGGGGGACGTGGAAGACGTCGCCGCCGGGAAGCGCGGGCTCGTGCGGCGCAGCGCCGCCGACCCGCCATTCGACGTCCGCGGCCGCCACGTCGCGCAGGGCCAGCGCCCGTGCGGCATTGCGCCAGCCGGCGAAGTCCTGCTCATGGGCGAGGATCACGGCATGCATGAATCCACTCTATACGAACAGCCGCGCTTCGGGGAGGGGAGGGCTCGACAGCCGGGCCGGCGAACAGCAGGATGGAGTGGAAGGGAACCGGGGCGGGTGGCGACCGGTTCAGCCACCGCACGTGGAGCCGGGACAATAGATGATCCTCCTAGTCGATGACGATCCGCAGGTCCGCTCCACGATCGGGCGCGGCCTCGTCGCGCTCGGCTATCCGGTGCGCGAGGCGGAGGGCGGCAGCGCTGCGCTGGCGATCGTGCGCGAGGAGCGGCCGACGCTCGTCATCCTCGATTATGTGATGCCCGGCATGGACGGGGCGGAGACGGCGCGCGAGATCGCGAAGCTCGCGCCCGAGCTGCCGATCATCTTCTCCACCGGCCACGCGGCGCTGCGGACGCTGCGCAACGCCGCCGGCGACGAGGCCTCGGTGCTCGAAAAGCCGTTCACGCTCGACGAGCTCGATGCGCTGATCAAGGAAACGCTCGCCGAGGCAAAGCGGGTGCGGCCGGCCTAGGCGGCGCCGTCGGCGGCGCGTTCCACTTCGGCGATGTCTATCTTGTGCATCTTCAGCATCGCTTCCATCGCCCGGCGGGCGCGGTCCTTGTCGGGATCGGCAATCAGCTCGAGCAGCCGCTTCGGCGTGATCTGCCAGGAGAGGCCCCAGCGGTCCTTGAGCCAGCCGCACATGCTCTCTTGCCCGCCGTTCGCGGTGAGCGCGTCCCACAGCCGGTCGGTCTCCGCCTGGTCCTCGGTCCCAACCTGGAACGAGACCGCCTCGGTGAACGGGAATTGGGGGCCGCCGTTGAGGCCGATATAGGGTTGGCCGGCCAGGGTGAACTCGACGACGAGGACGCCGCCTTCCTTCATCGACGGATTGTCCGCCGGCGAGAGGACGACATTGTCGACGCGGCTGTCGGGGAAGAGGGTGACGTAGAAATTGGCGGCTTCCTCGGCATTGCCGTCATACCAGAGGCAGGGGGTGATCTTGGACATGTTCGTCTCCATAGTTTCCCGGCGAAGGCCGGGACCCAGTTCTTCTGTCCGCGCCGCTGGACCCCGGCTTTCGCCGGGGAACGCCTCAGCGCGCCGTCGACACCAGGGCGAAGGCGGCGCCCTGCGGGTCCATGCACTGGACGATCCAGCTGCCGCCGGGAACTTCGTGCGGGCCCATCAGCACCTGGCCGCCATTGGCCTTGACCCGCTCGGCGGCGGAGTCGATGCCGTCGACATTGATGTAGAAGCCCCACATCGACACCGGGATGTTCTCGGGCTTGTTCATCATGCCGCCCATCTGGACGCCGTCGGCCCCGAAGATCCGGTAGACGCCCATCGGGCCCATATCCATCTCATGCATCGTCTCCCAGCCGAACCGGCCGGAATAGAATTCGAACGCGGCCTTGTCGCCGAGGCTCGAATAGAGCTCGTGCCAGCTGACCAGACCGGGGGTGTTCGGCTCGGCCGGCGGCGGCTCGTCGCGGCGCGGAAATGGTGTCATGACGTAGAAGCGCGCGCCGCCCGGATCGGCGACCATCGCGAAGCGGCCGATATGGGGAATGTCTTCCGGACCCATCAGGACCTTGCCGCCGGCCTCGACGATCTCCTTGGCCTTGGCGTCGGCGTCGGCGACGTGGATGTAGCCGACCCAGCCGGGGCGGGCGCCGCCGTCGCACATCTCCTTGCTGAGCTCGATGACGCCGCCCATGCCGCCGTCGCCCGCCGACAGGATAGTGTAGCCGATATCCGGGGTGGCGCCGGCCTGCTCGATCGCGTTCCAGCGGACCACCGCCTCGTAAAAATCGAGAGCGGCGTTCCGGTCGGTCGTCATCAGCTCGTACCAGAAGAATTTGTCTGCCATCGTCCTTCTCCCTCAGGCGTCGACGATCGAGGCGAAGCTGCCATAGATCATGCGCTTGCCGTCGAACGGCATGTTCGCGTGATCGGGCTTCATCCGCTCGTCCTCCATCAGCTTCGGCCAGCTCTCCTCGTGCACTTCCTTGGACGGCCATTCGATCCAGGAGAAGACGACGACCTCGCCCTCCTCCGCCTTCACCGCGCCCTTGAAATCGGTGACCTTGCCGTCGGGAAGATCGTCGCCCCACGCTTCGACGATGCGGGTCGCGCCATATTCCCTGAAGACCGCAGCGGCCTTCGCGGCCATCGCGCGATAGGCCTCCTTGTTGCCGGCTGGTACGGGAACCACGAAGCCATCGACATAACCGAGCGGCCCGCCCGCGCCTTCCTCGAGGATCGGAGCGAAGCCGCCCATGATCATGCGCTGGCCGTCAAAGGGCATCGACGCGCCCATCTCCTTCATGCGCGGATCGTTCCTCATCTTTTCGTTGGCCGCGTCGCGAACCTCCTTCGACGGATATTCGAACCAGGAGAAGACGACGGTCTCGTCCTCCTTCGCCTTCACCGATCTCTTGAAGTCGGTGACCTTGCCGTCCGGCACGTCCTCGCCCCAGGCCTCGACCATCCGGGTCGCGCCGAAATCCTTGAACAGGGGGGCAGCGTCGGCGGCATGCTTGCGGTAGGCATCCTTGTTGGCCGTCGGCACGGCGACCACGAATCCTTCGACGTAGGTCATCTTCTCTCTCCTTCTTATCGGTCGGTCAGGCCGCCGGCGCTTCGGCCGGCTGCGCCATCGCCTGCTCGGCTGCCGCCATGTCCATCCACATCGCTTCCCAATGGTGGCCGTCGGGATCCTCGAAGCTGCGGCCGTACATGAAGCCATAATCCTGCTTCGGGGAGGGGTCGGCCCGCCCGCCCGCATTGGCCGCCTTGTCGATCACCGCGTCGACGTCCGCGCGGCTGTCGGCGGAGACGCAGATCAGCACTTCGCTCGCGGCATGGGCGTCGGCGATCGGCTTGGAGGTGAACTGGCTGTATTTGTCGTGGGTGAGCAGCATCGCGTGGATGGTCTCGGAGAAAACCATGCACGACGCGGTGTCGTCGCTGAATTGCGGGTTCTTCTCGGCGCCGACCGCCTCATAGAAAGCGGTGGAGCGTTCGAGGTCGGCCACGGGCAGGTTCACGAAGATCAGTTTCGCCATTTTCCCTCTCCATTTGCGAATCGGTGTTTGACGCTGATGCGCGTTTCAGTTATAAAAAGCAACTATGAAGTTACGAAAGATAACTGATTCGATTCACGGGCCTTCGCGCCGCCGCTACGACGACGCATGCGGGACCGCCCATGCGCTCGACTTGGTCGGGGAGCGCTGGGCGCTGCTCGTCATGCGCGAGCTGATGCTCGGACCCAAAAGGTTCAGCGACATTCGCGCCGACCTGCCCGGAATCAGCGCCAATGTGCTGACCCAGCGGCTCGAGGGGCTGGAGGCCGCCGGCCTGCTGGTGCGCCGAAGGCTGCCGCCACCCGTATCGGCGCAGGTCTACGAGCTCACCCAATGGGGCCATGAGGCCGAGCCGATCGTCCAGTCGCTCGGCCGCTGGGCGGCGCGCTCGCCCGGCCACGATCCGACCCTGCCGATCAGTCCGGTCTCGCTGATGCTCTCCTTCCGCACCATGTTCGATCCCGAGCGGGCGCGCGGCGTCGAAGGGCGGATCGGCTTCCGGCTCGGCGCGGAGACCTTCATCGCCCGCCTCGCAGAGGGCCGGATCGACATCGCCCGCGGCGAAGTCGCGGGGGCGGACGCGCTCTTCACCGGCACCGCACCGGCAGTCGCCGCCGCGGTCTATGGCGGCGTCCCGTTCGACGCGCTGGCCGCCGAGGGCGCGCTCTACGTCACCGGCGACCGCGCTTTGGCCGAGCGCTTCGCCACCCTGTTCCCGCTGCCGCCCAAGGCCGAAATCCCGGCCTAGCGAAATCATCCGTTTCCTATTCCGTCAGCGTGAAGCCGATCCTGAGCGTCACCTGATAATGGCCGACCTTGCCGTCCTCGACATGGCCGCGGGTGCTGACGATCTCGAACCAGCGTATGTCGTGGATGGTGGCCGAGGCGCGGGCGATCGCCCGCTCGACCGCGTCCTCGATGCTCGTCGCCGAGCTGCCGACGATCTCGATGACCTTGTAGACATTGTCGGGCATGATCGTTCCTCCGCTTGCCGGGAGTAGAATGGTAACACGCGGGGAAGAGGATCGTTGCCGCGCCCCTTGCGCCCTCCCGCCACCGGGATAGGGTGCGCCCTCCTCGCCTCCCGGGAGTGACAATATGCGCCTGACGCTCGCCGCCGCTTTTGCCGCCTCGCTGCTTTGCGCGGCGCCGCTCGCCGCCGCTCCGGCCGACGATTTCAAATCATTGCTCGACGACCATTATGCCTGGCTGCTGCGCGAGAACCCTGTCTATGCGACCACGCTCGGCGTGCGCGATTATGACGACCGCATCGACGACATCAGCCCCGCCGCTCGCGACCGGCGGGTCGCGCAGGCCAGGGCGTTCCTCGCCCGGCTCGAACGCATCCCGGAAGCGCAGCTGAGCCCGGCCGACCGCACCAACCGGGCCATTCTGAAGCGCGCGTTGGAAAACATGGTCGAGGCCGATCGTTACGGCCAGCGGGTCATGCTGTTCACCACTTATTCGGGCTGGCACCAGGATTTCGCCGGCATGGCGGACAACATCCCGCTGCGGACCAAGGCGGATTACGAGAGCTACCTCACCCGCATCGCGCAATATCCCAGGCTCAACGACGCGGCGCTGGGCATCACCGGCGAGGCGGTCCGCGGCGGATATGTGCTGCCCTGCTCGGTGCTCGGCAATTACGAGCGCAGCATCGCCGGCGTGATCGCCGAGGATCCGGCCAGGTCGCGCTTCTACGAGCCGTTCACCCACAACCGGCCGGCGGACGTGAGCGAGGTGGAATGGGCGGCGATGCAAATGCGGGCGAAGCGGATCGTGAGCGGCGTGCTCAATCCGGCTTATGCCAGGCATCGCGATTTCTTCCGCGCGATCTATTTGCCGCATTGCGCCCGCTCCGACAGCATCTCGGCGCAGCCCGGCGGGCGGGACTATTACGCCTTCCGGGTGCGGCAGGAGACGACCACCAACCTCAGCCCCGACCAGATCCACGAGATCGGGCTTCGCGAATCGGCGCGGATCCGGGAGGAGATGGAGCGGGTGGCGAAGGAGGCGGGCTTCGCCAGCCGCGAGGCGTTCATCCAGGAGCTGCGCACCAATTCCCGATATTATGCCAAGACGCCGGCCGAGCTTATGGCGGCGGCGGCGCTGACCGCGAAGACGATCGACGGCAAGATGCCCGCTTTTTTCAAGACCCTGCCGCGGCTTTCCTACGGAATCAGGGAAATACCGGCCGAGACCGCGGAGGGGACAACCACGGCCTATTACAGCCAGGGATCGCCGGAAAGCGGCATCGCCGGCACTTATTATGTCAACACCTCGAAGCTCGACCAAAGGCCGCTGTGGGAGCTGCCGGCGCTCACCCTCCATGAATCGGTGCCGGGGCACCATCAGCAGATCGCGCTGCAGCAGGAGCTCGCGCTGCCGCCGTTCCGCCGCAACTTCACCTTCTTCACCGCCTTCGTCGAGGGCTGGGCGCTCTATGCCGAGAGCCTGGGCGAGGAGATGGGGCTTTACGACACGCCGGCCAGGAAGATGGGCCAGCTCTCCTACCAAGCGTGGCGGGCGGCGCGGCTGGTGGTCGACACCGGCATCCATTCGAAGGGCTGGGACAAGGCGCGCGCCGTCGCCTTCATGCGCGACAACACCGCGCTGACCGAGGCCAATATCGAGGCGGAGGTGAACCGCTACATCAGCTGGCCGGCGCAGGCGCTCGCCTACAAATTGGGCGAGCTCAAGATCCGGGAGCTGAGGGCGAAGGCGGAACGCGAGCTCGGCGCGAAGTTCGACCTCAGGCGCTTCCACGACGCGGTGCTCGGCCAGGGCGCGGTGCCGCTCGACGTGCTCGAGACGCAGATCAACGACTGGATCGAGGGAGAGAAGGGGCGCTAGCCGTTATCCCGGCGAAGGCCGGGATCCCGGGACAAAAAGTCACGGCGGGTCTCCACGAGATCCCGGCTTTCGCCGGGATGACGTGCTTTCCTTCAACGCCGGCCAGCCCGCCTTTCCTTGCGGGCGGCGCGCATCATTTGCTCCCAGCAGCCGGTGAAGCCGCCGGGGCCGACGGTCGAGCAGCTCTGGATGCCGGTGCGGCCGACATATTCGAGCGCCTCGGCGCGGACCGCCCAGCTTTCGTTCTCGGGATTGGCGGAGCCCTCGCGCAGGGCCTCGGGGATGCGGTAGCGTTCGCTCTCCGGCCGGCGGGCGCAGACGATTATCTCCTCGCCGCTGCCCCGCGGGCAGCGGTCGCGGCCGTAGACGGTGACGCGGACGATCCGCTCTCCGGATGCGCCCTGGGCCGCCGCGAGGGCGTCGAGCGGGGCCGACGCGGCGAGAAGGGCCAGAGCGGCGGACAAGGCGGCTTTCATGACCGGCCTCCTTTGCAGGTTGCCGGAAAGAAGGGCCGAGGCCGGTAATTTGTTCCCCCGGGGAACAGGAGCCTATTTGGGGGCGTCCGCCGCCTGCCGCGCGGCGTCCTCCGCGGCGGCCTGCTCGTCGATATGGCTGAGCCGCTCCCGCCGCGCCTCCTCGATCAGCCGGTTCCAGTTGACCGAATCGCGGGTGGCGCGCTCGGCGCGGGCCTGGCGGACCAAATCGTTGTAGCAGCCGATCATGCCGCCCGGGCCGGTCGTCGAGCAGCTGCCGATGCCGGAGCGGCCGACATATTGCAGCTCGACCGCGCGATTGGCCCAGCTGTCATTGGCCGGCGCGTTGGGATCGTCGCGCAGATTCTCCGGGATGCGGTAGCGGTCGCGCTCGGGCTTGTGCGCGCAGATGATGATCTCGTCGTTGGTGCTGGGCGGGCAGGGATCGTCGCCATAGACGATGAGCTGGTTGATGCGCGGCTCGTCGGGCGGGCCGGCCGCGGGCTGGGCCGAAGCGGGCGCGGCGGCCAGAAAGGCGAAAGCGGCGGCAGCGGCGGCTAGACTCGGCTTCATGTCAGATCCTCTTCGAAAGCGCGATCGCGACCCGGCAGCCGGCGCGAATGATGCTGGAGATTATCGGGTAGGCGAACGTGTCCTCCGCGCCGGCGGCGACGGCCGCGTCGCGATGCTCGAGCTCCTCGGCGCGGAACTCGTCGATGACGCCGGCGAGCTCCGGATCGCCGTCGCCGAGCTGGCGCAGCTGTCCGGCATAATGGCGGTCGATCTCGGTCTCGATCGCCGCGGTGCAGGCCATCGCCGCGTTGGGGCCGAGCAAGGCGGTGACCGCGCCGAGGCCGTAGCCGGCGACGAACCACAGAGGCTGGAGCAAGGTTGGGCGGATGCCGCGCTCGACCATCATCGCGTCGAAGCGCTTCAAATGCCTTTCCTCCTGGATATGCATGCGGGCGATGGTGCGGGCGGCGGGATGGCGGGGGCCGAGCACCGCCTCCTGGCCGCGATAGATGCGGATCGCGCCATATTCGCCGGCCTGGTCGACGCGTATCATCGAGGCGGTGTCCGGCCGCGCATCGCCGGGGCGCCAGCCGGGGGCGGCGCTCAGCTCTGCGGGCGGGGGCGTCTGATGCTCAGCCATATTATCACCAAGGCGAACCCGGTTGAGAGGATCGCGTTCCATCCCGCCATCGAAATTCCGAGGAACGACCATTGCACCGCGTCGCAGCGGATGAGGGGCGCGTCCATGACCCGGTCGAGGAAGTCCGCGCCGGAGCCGCCGCCGGCCGGCGCGGTGCAGCGGGTGAAGCCCTCGAAGATCTTGGCCTCGACCCCGGCATGATAGGCGCCGATCGCGCCGCTTGTCAGGATCGCCGCCGCCGCCAGCCAGACCAGGGCGCGCCCTTTGTCGGGCATCGGCGCGAAGGCAAGGAGAGCGAAGGCGAGCGCCGCGATATGCGCCCAGCGCTGCCACCAGCACATCTCGCACGGATAGAGTCCGCCCCAGATTTCCGATCCGAACGCTCCGGCGAGCAGGACGGCCGGCACCAGCAGGGCGAGCGCCCGCGCCTGCTGGAGCGACGTCACCCTAGCGCGTGCCGGTGCGCCGGGCCGGCGCCGCCGCGGCGCTGCGGCCGAGCCGGGCGATGGCCTGCAGCGCGTAATGGAGCTGGAAGTCCTCGATGCCCTTGGCCTTGAGCTGGTCGGCGGTGGCGGCGAAGCGGGGATCGGGCTTGCCGTCGTCCTGGAGGACGTCGTTGGCGACCGCGATTTCGTTGATCAGGTGGCGGCGCAAGTCGGATTCGCGGAAGCGCGGCCGGTCCTTATAGTCCGGGTCGGAGAGCTGCGGCACCTCGATGTCGGGCGTGATGCCGCCCTCCTGCACCGAGCGGCCCGACGGCGTGTAATAGCGGGCGGTGGTGAGGCGGATGGCCGTCTGCCCGGGCAGGACGATGAGGTTCTGGACCGAGCCCTTGCCGAAGGTGCGCTCGCCCATGACGATCGCGCGGTGATGGTCCTGGAGCGCCGCGGCGACGATCTCGGCGGCCGAGGCCGTGCCGGAATCGACCAGGACGATGACCGGCAGGCCGCGGGCGGCGTCGCCGGGCTGGGCGTAATAGCGCTCGATGTCGCTCTTCTGGCGGCCGCGCTGCGAGACGACCTCGCCATGGTCGAGGAACACGTCGGACAGGCCGACCGCCTGGTCGAGCAGGCCGCCCGGGTTGGAGCGCAGGTCGACGATGTAGCCGAGCGGCGGATGGCCGAGCGACCGCTCGACGCTGGCGATCGCGGCCAGCGCCTCGTCGGTGGTGTCGCGGCTGAAGCTGTTGACGTTGATGATGCCGACCCCGTCCTTCACTTCCCATTTGACCGCGGGCAGCTGGATGATGGCGCGGGTGATGGAGACGTCGAACGGCTTGTCGCGGCCGGGGCGGACGATGGTCAGCTTGATCGTGGTGCCGGCCGGGCCGCGCATCTGGTCGACCGCCTCGTCGAGGGTGCCGCCGAAGATGAGGTGGCCGTTCAGATGGGTGATGAAGTCGCCCGCCTTGATCCCCGCCTTGGCGCCGGGCGAATCCTCGGTGGGGGCGATCACCTTCACGGCGCCGTCCTCCATCGTCACGTTGAGGCCGAGGCCGCCATATTCGCCGTCGGTGGTGGTCATCAGCGCCTGGTAGCCGCGCTCGTCCATGTAGGAGGAATGGGGATCCAACGAGGCGAGCATGCCGTCGATGGCGCCGCGGATCAGCTTCTTGTCGTCGACCTGCTCGACATAGTCCGAGCGGATGCGCTGGAAGACGGTCATGAACTCGTCGAACTCGCGGACCGTATCGCTGTCGGGCGCGGCGAAGGCGCCGGTGACCGCCGGAACGAGGGCCAGGATGCTGACGAGGGCGAGCGAGCGAACGAAATTATTGGCCATGGGAAATCCTGCTGTCTCGGTTCGAGCGAGGCTGTACCGCCTTTTTAAGCCCGGGAAAAGCAACGCAAGGTGAATGGCAAAGGATCGGACGGCTACAGCGTCATCAGCGGGGCGATCGGGAAAGGGCGGCCGTGACGGCGAAGCTCGACGGTGACGCGGGGCTCGCCGCCGCCGGCATTGCCGATTGGAGCACCCATGACGACCGTGTCGCCCGCTTTCACGTCCAGCGTTGCCAGGTTGGTGATCGCCGTCGTCCAGCCGCCGCCATGGTCGATGATGACGATCCGGCCATAGCCGCGAAAGCCGCCGGCATAAGCGACGCGTCCCCTGGCGGGGGCGACAACCCGGGCGCCCGACGCGGTCTCGAGGGTGAGGCCGCGGGCATGGACTCCGGCGTCCGAAATCTCGCCCATGCCGGTGACCAGCCGGCCCCCGACCGGCAGGATATAGGTGCGGCCGCGGCGCGAGCGTGGGCCGGGCGGCGGCTCGCCGGGGCGCAGCGCCGGTCCCGGAAGCAAAGCGAGGCTGCGGCGGAGCCGGGCCTGATATTCGCTTGTGCCCACCCGCGCCGCGAGCTCGCGCGCCTCCTCCCCAAAGGCGAGGGCGCGGTCGGATTCGGCCAGAGCCGATTCCATCAGGCTCGCCGACCGCTCGCGCTGGCGCCGCTCGAAGCCGGCGAGGGCGACCCGCCGGCGGCGCAGCTCCTCCCGGCCGGCGACCAGGGCCGCCACCGCCTCGTCCGCCCGGCGGCGGAGCCGGTCGCCATTCTCCAGCTCGGCGCGCAGCTCCGCGGTGCGCGCCCGGATGACCGGCAGAGTGGAAGCGAGCAGCGAGCGGACGCGGACGACCTCCTCCAGCGAGCCGGGCTGGACCAGGGCCAGCGCCGGCGGCCGCCTGGCCATGGTCTGGATCGCCGCGGTGAGCCGGATCAGCGGTCCCTGCTTCTCGGCCAGCCGGGCCCTTTGCTCGGCGCGCATCGCCTCGATGATGCGCAGCCGGGTCTCGGCGGCGGTGATGTCCGCCTCGGCGGCTTCGATGCGGGCCGCGAAAGCCGCCGCGTCGGCCCGCGCGCGGGCGGCCTCGCTGGTCGCGCGGCGCGCCTCCCGCTCGAGCAGCTCCGAGCGGCGGGTCGCTTCGTCGGCCTGGCCCTTGGCGACGAGGAACGCGTTGCGCTCCGATCCTGCCACGGTCTGCGCGGCCGCCCAGCCGCCGGCGAAAAGCGCGATCAGCAGGACGAGAGGATAATGGCGCCGCATGCCCCTATCCTTCCCGATGATAGGGGTGGTTCGCAAGTATCGAGGTGGCGCGCCACAATTGCTCGGCGAGCATCGCCCGGGCGAGGAGGTGCGGCCAGGTGGCCCTGCCGAAGGCGAGGAGCAGGTCCGCCGCGGCGCGCGCGCCATCGTCGAAGCCGTCGGCGCCGCCGATCAGGAACCGCGCCTCGCCCCTGCCGTCGTCGCGCCAGCGCTCCAGCCTGCGCGCCAGCTCCACCGAACCCAGCTGCTCTCCCTTCTCGTCGAGCAGGATGGTGATCATATTATCGGCCGGTGGGGGGAGCCTGCCGCTCTCGGCAAGCTCGGTGACTTTGGTGGGCCAGCTCACCCGCTTCAAATAGCGCGCGACCAGCTCCGCCTCGGGCCCCCGCCCGATCCTTCCGCGCGCGACGATGTGGAGCAGCAAGGATCAGCCGGTCGCGGGCGCGGCGGCGCGCCTCTCCGTCGCCGCCTCCGGCGTGCGTTCCTCGAACGCCCACATCCTCTCGAGATTGTAGAAGCTGCGGACCTCCGGGCGGAAGATGTGGACGATCACGTCCTCGGCGTCGATCAGCACCCAGTCGGCGACCGGCAGGCCCTCGACGCGGACGCCGCGGCCGAGCTCCCGCTTGATCCGCTCGGTCAGCTTCTGCGCCATCGAGGCGACCTGCCGGGTCGAGCGCCCGGAAGCGATCACCATATGGTCGGCGATGTTGGATTTGCCCGAGAGCGGAATGGTGACGACATCCTGGGCCTGGTCGTCGTCCAGCGATCGAAGCACGAGATCGTGCAGGGCTTCGACCTTGTCGATCGCTCCGTCGTCGTGCGGAGCAGGTGCTGGTGCGGGCAATGTGCCTCCTTAGGTCAGCGGGCGCCGCGTCACGCCGTCGCGGAGCGCCCCGGGGTTGAACGATTTGGCCTTGTTTTGGTGCCAGTTGGGATCGGCGGCGCGGATGCCTGTGGCGGAAGTCGGATCGGGCGGCAGTCTCAGGAACACGAGTGCCGGCGGTCTCCACCTCGTCCACTGCCGAACCCCGGCTGCGGGCCGGACGAAGCGGCGCAGCCAGCCCATCGCGCGAGCCGCGCGGGCGGCGCCATCATATCCCGGCCGGGCAATGACGGCAATCGGCATCGCTGCGGCAATTTTGCGCCACTCCTTCCAGCGATGGAGCTGGGCGAGATTGTCGGCGCCCATCAGCCAGACGAAGCGGCGCTTGGGGTGAAGGCGCTTCAAGGCGCGGAGCGTGTCGACCGTGTAGCGCGTGCCGAGCTCGCGCTCGACCGCGGTCACCCTGATCGGCAGCCCGCGCGCCGCCCTGCGCGCCGAAGCGAGCCGGGCGGCGAGCGGCGCCATGCCCTCGGCCGGCTTCAACGGATTGCCCGGCGAGACAAGCCACCAGATCTCGTCCAGGCCCAAAGCCTCGATGGCGTGGGCGCTGAGCCGCCGATGCCCGCGATGGGCCGGGTTGAACGAGCCGCCGAGAAGGCCGATGCGGGTCACTCGGAGCCAGCGCGCCAGTCGTTCCGCTCATGGCGGACCCGCGCGATCGATATGCCGTTTGCATCCGGCTGGTAGACCAGCAGATATCGCAGCCCTTTCGGCTTCCATTTTCGCCACCTGCGATAGCCGATCAACGGCCCGGCATAGGGATAATCGAGGAGCCACCGCGCGGAGAGGAGCAGCCGCCGCACGGCGTCCTGCGCGACATCAGGCCCGAATTGCGAGAGATAGGCTTTCACCTCATTCAGATCAGTGAGGGCGGCATCGGTCCATTCGACTCTTTTCATGCCGCGTCGCGTTTAGCGGGCGCGATACCGAATAGCGCCTCCATTTCCTCCTGGCTGTGAACGCGACCCGCCTCGAGGTCCGCCTCGCCTTCCTTGATGAATTCGATGAATTCGAGCTCTTCACTGACATAACGCTCGATCGCTCTGGCGACGATCCACGCCCGCGAGCGATCAAGCTCCCGGGCGAGGCGGTCGACGTCGGCAAGGAGGTCAGCGGTGAGGCGCGAGGTGACGACGGCGGTTTTCATCGCAACCATGTATCATATGTATACCAACGATTCAACTCGTCGGGCAGATCATGCTCGACGCTTTCCTTCGCTTCGGCCATTATCGCGCCCATGGACCCGGGGGGCATAGAGGGCGTCGGCGAGGCCGTGAGCGGCGGGCTGCTGGCGCGCGCGGTCGAGCCGGGTGCGGGCGAGACGGCGGAGGTGCCCGGTGAGGAGGCGGTCTGCCTGAACTGCGGAACGCCGCTGATCGGGCCCCATTGCCACAATTGCGGCCAGGCGGCGCGCATTCATCGCAGCGTCGCCGCCTGGTGGCACGATCTCGCCCACGGCGTGCTCCACCTCGACGGCAAGATCTGGCGGACGCTGCCGATGCTGGCGTGGCGGCCGGGGGAGCTCACCCGCCGCTACATCCAAGGAGAGCGGGCGCGCTTCGTTTCGCCGCTCGCTTTGTTCCTCTTCTCGGTGTTCCTGATGTTCGCCGTGCTCAGCGCCTTCGGTGGTGCCGGCCATTGGGACACGAGCAGGGCGGAGCGCGGGTTCGCCGCCGAAGTCCGCGCCGCCGACGCCAAGGTCGCGGCGCTGGAGCGGGAACGCGGCGCGGCGCTGGCCGCCCACCGGCCGGCGGCGGCGGTCGAGAGCCGGCTGAAGGAAGCGCGCGCCGAGGCTTCGCTGCTGCGCGCGATGAGGTCGCGCGGCATGATCCAGGGCAGCGTCGTCCGGCTCAGCGACGACGTGCCGGCCTGGCTGCGGGGGCCGATGGAGGAGGCGGGCAAGAACCCGTCGCTGCTGATCTACAAGCTGCAGACCAACGCCTACAAATTCTCCTGGGCGCTGATCCCGATCTCGGTGCCGTTCCTGTGGCTGCTGCTGCTCCACCGCCGCCGCCATCGCCAGGAGTATCGGGCGTTCGACCATCTGGTGTTCGTCACCTACTCGATCGCCTTCATGAGCCTTGCGTTCATTACGCTCGTGCTGATCGGGGCGATCGGCCTCGGCGGTGCCTGGGCCGGGCTGGCGGCGCTGATCGTCCCGCCGCTCCACATCTACCGGCAGCTTCGCGGCGCCTATCACCTCGGCCGGTTCAGCGCGATCTGGCGGACGGCGGCTTTGCTGGTCTTCGCCGGCGTCGCGATGAGCCTGTTCCTGCTTCTCCTGCTGGCGCTGGGCGTGCTGGCATAAGATGTGCCGCTCGCGCCTTATGCAAAGCTTCAGCCGCGGCAGGGATATTTGCGCGCCAGCAGGCCGCGCAGGGCGACCTTGACGTCCATGCGCGGGCGCTGGGCGGCGGGAATGGCGCGGAAATAAGCGAGGATCTCGTCGCTCTTGAGGCCGGCTTGGGCGGGCGGGCAATAGGCGCCGTGGCGGTGGATGCGCTCGGCGGCGAGCCGCTCGGTGCGCAGCGTCGCGGATGCGGCCTCGACCTCGCTCTTGAGGAGCCGATAGTCGCTGGAGAAGAGCGCCATCATCCCCTTTTTCTCGAGTGCGTCGGCCTTTTGCAGGAAGGCCGCGACGTTCATCGCCTGGAGGGCGCTCAGCGGCAGCGCGATCAGCAACGCACCCAGAATCAGCTTCTTCATCCACCCCTCCCTCAGGACCGGCGGCAAAGGAGCGGCGCACCGCTGAACGGGAGTTGAACGCTGCTTGCGGCGGATCAGGCGCCTTGCGCCGCCGGGCCGCCGATGCCGCCGCCGCGGGGCTTGCGCGTGCTCGGGATCGAGGTGCCGGCGACCGGGAAGAGCGGGCGCTTCGAGGACGGGTCCTCGCGGCCGATATCCTCGCCCTTGATCGCCTTCCTGGCTTCCTCGCCGTTCAGCGTCTCATATTCGAGGAGAGCCGCGGCGAGCCGGTGCAGCTCGCCCAGATTGTCGGTGAGCACCTTGCGCGCGGTGCCCTCGGCTTCCTCGATCAGGCGGCGTATCTCCTGGTCGATCAGCTGCGCGGTCTCCTCCGAGACGTGCTGGGCGCGCGACACGCTGTGGCCGAGGAACACCTCCTCCTGATTATCGCGGTATCGGAGCCAGCCCAGTCGCTCCGACATGCCATATTCCATGACCATCGCGCGGGCCATCTCGGTCGCCTGCTGGATGTCGTTCGAGGCGCCGGTGTTGAGCTCGTCCTGGCCGTAGATCAATTGCTCGGCGATGCGGCCGCCGAAGGCCAGAGCGAGGCGCGCCTTCATCTGCTTCATCGACATCGAGTAGCGGTCGCGCTCCGGCAGGTTCCAGGTGACGCCCAGCGCCCGCCCGCGCGGGATGATCGTCACCTTGTGCAGCGGATCGCAGCCCGGCACGTGGAGCGAGACGAGGGCATGGCCGGCCTCGTGATAGGCGGTCGCCTTCTTCTCGTCCTCGGTCATCACCATCGACTTGCGTTCGGCGCCCATCATCACCTTGTCTTTTGCCAGTTCAAATTCACTCATGGCGACGAGGCGCTTGCCCTTGCGGGCCGCCAAAAGCGCGGCTTCGTTGACCAGGTTGGCGAGGTCGGCGCCGGAGAAGCCGGGCGTGCCGCGGGCGATGACGCGCGGATCGACGTCGGGGGCGAGCGGCACCTTCTTCATGTGGACGAACAATATCTTCTCGCGCCCGTCGATGTCGGGGCGGGGCACCACCACCTGGCGGTCGAAGCGGCCGGGGCGGAGCAAGGCGGGGTCGAGCACGTCGGGGCGGTTGGTCGCGGCGATGATGATCACGCCCTCATTGGCCTCGAAGCCGTCCATCTCGACCAGCAATTGGTTCAGAGTCTGCTCGCGCTCGTCATTGCCGTTGCCGAGGCCGGCGCCGCGGTGCCGCCCGACAGCGTCGATCTCGTCGATGAAGACGATGCAGGGCGCGTTCTTCTTGGCCTGCTCGAACATGTCGCGCACCCGCGACGCGCCGACGCCGACGAACATCTCGACGAAGTCCGAGCCCGAAATGGTGAAGAAGGGCACGTTCGCCTCTCCGGCGATGGCGCGCGCCAGCAGAGTCTTGCCCGTCCCCGGCGAGCCGACCAGCAAAGCGCCCTTGGGGATCTTGCCGCCCAGCCGCGCGAACTTGGTCGGGTCCTTCAGGAAGTCGACGATCTCCTGCAATTCCTCGCGCGCCTCGTCGATGCCGGCGACGTCGTCGAAGGTGACCTTGCCGTGCCGCTCGTTCAATAATTTCGCCTTCGACTTGCCGAAGCCCATCGCGCCCGAGCCGGCATTCTTCTGCATCTGGCGCATGACGAAGAAGGCGATGCCGAGGATGAGCAGGAAGGGGAGCGACTGCATCAGCACGTACAGCCAGATGCTGGTCTGCTGCTCGGGCTGGCCGGCGAAGGCGATGCCCTTGTCGCGCAGCCGCTGGGCGAGCCCGGGGTCGGTGATCGCGTTGGTCTTGAACGCCTCGCCGCTGGTCAGCTTGCCGGAGATGACGTCCTTGCCGATCGCGACCTCCTTGACCGAGCCGTCGTCGACCCGGTTCAAGAAATCGGAATAAGCCATCCCCCCCGCCCCGGCGCTCCGCCCGCCGTCGACGACCTGCACGAACAGGACGAGCGCCAAGAGGATCCCGGCCCAGATGAAGAGGGACTTCATCCACGGGTTGCCGGGAGGGTCGCGGTCGGGGCTGCGGTTCGGTTCTTCGCTCATATCGCTCTCACGTGTGCCATCACGTCCTAAATAGGATTTCGCCCGCGAATGTACAGAAGGGCGGTGAACGGGGGCTTACGAGGCGTGACGGGCGGGCGGGCGAAGGCGGCTGCCAGATTTCCGCTGCTACATTATTGCATCGCCATAGTTTCGCTGCTACATAATGCGGGTGGCCGTAAGCTTCGATCCCGCCAAGCGGGAGAGCAATCTGGCGAAGCACGGGCTCGACCTAGCCGACGCGGGCGAGCTGCTCGAGGGCGTTTGCGTCGAACGCTACGACGACCGGTATGATTATGGCGAGGATCGCTGGATTTCGTTCGGGCTGCTCAAAGGCGAGGTGGTGGCCTGCGCGTGGGCGGACCGGGGCGATGAGGCGCGGGTGATATCGCTGGGAAAGGCGACGAAGGATGGGCAGGAAAGCTATTTCAGGGAAATCGGCGGCTGACGCTGAGGCCGAGCGGCTCGCTGCATTCGAGGGGGAGGTGCCCGAGATGGGCCGCGACTTCTTCGAAGACGCGCAGATCCGGGTCGGCGACCGGATCGTGCGGCCGGCCGAAGGGACGATGACTCGGCGCGGGCGGCCGCCGCTCGGCAAGCGGGCCAAGGTGCAGCAGTCGCTTCGCCTCTCCCCCGACGTGATCGAGCATTTCCGCGCCACCGGGCCGGGCTGGCACGGGCGGATCAACGACCTGCTCGAGCGCCACGTCGCCGAGGCGGGCCGCCGCGCCGGGGGCGGAGCGGCTCGGGTTGCCGAGGAGCGGAGCGGCTATCGGGCAAAGGGGGCGGAGGCAGGAAGGAAGCAGGCGAAATAGGATTTTGCGGGGCTTTGGCAATGTTAGGGGCGGATGATTGTTCAGGTGATATGGTGCTTTGTCAGTGGATGAGACCATGGTGGTTCCGCAGCACTACGAACGAAACCCATAAACGCCCGATCACGTTAGACCTTCAATGGGTTATAGTCTGCTGTCTCATCAAATGCGTCAAAGCCTTCCTTGCGCTTCACGTAGGCAATAGTCGCATAGGTTAGTGGGGTCAGAATGGCCTCCACAGCCACCTTGATCCCCCAGCCCCACAGAATGGCGGATACGAGAATATCGGTTGGTAGGACGCCCCATAGGGCTCCAACATAAAAAATGGCAGTGTTCAATCCTTGCCCCACTATGGTGGAGCTGATCGTCCTTAGCCACAGCCACCGACCGTTCGTAGCCAGCTTCATCCGCGACATGACGTAGTTATTCGCAATGTCGCCGACGAAGACAGCAATCCATCCCGCCGCGAGAATGCGAGGGACTTGGCCGAATACACGAGTATAGGCCTCGTTGGCGTCAAAGCCGGGCCCAGGTGGCAGGGCAACGACCAGCTGGTAGATAAGGCCAGCAGTAACCGAGGATATTATTACCATCCAAAGGGCCCGCCGCGCGCGCTCGTACCCATATACTTCTGTGAGTATATCAGAAATCAGGTAGGTTATAGGGAAATAAAGAACCGTCACCGACACTACAGCAGGGCCAAGCGAGATGACCTTGCCAGCTGTCACATCGGAGACTAGCTGGAAGGTTACGTAGGCAAGAACGAGCGGCCAAAAGAGCCTCAGGGCTGACGCATCAATTGATCGACTGTCTCGGCGTTGGATTTTTTTCACGTTCGGGTCCATTCAACCTTGGAGGGAATTGAACGATCTTCGTGTCTGGTATGGGCTGATCTAGCTCTGAGGGCATGTCGCCCATCGCGGGAGAGAAGGCAGCCGAGGCTGAGCTGCACAAATCTATTATAGCGCGAGCTTCCGTTGCGCTCACCCTGTCGTAGCGATCGGAAATACCTACCCCCGCCTGCGTTCCTTTGAACGAGATTGTTGCTATCTCCCCGGAATCAGCCGCAAAGGAGTAGAAGACGTAGGGCACATTGTCCCAGTTTAGTGGTAGGCGCTTGATCGCAAACACGTCTTCGAATTTTCGAGTGCGGATGATTGCGTTCTCGCCGCGCGATGGGGCCATGCCCCGCGCGGTGTGAAATAGGTGTCCAAACCATTCTTGATAGCGGAGAAGGTCCTCGTTTTGCGCCTCTTCCGGGGAGACAAAAAACGTGTATGCGGCGCCCTGCTGAAAATTGTCCAGAACGGCTTTCGCCAGCCCTGAATTCGGCTCATCAACTCTATGGCAGAGGATAACAACGGTCCGGAGATTTGGCACGTGTTTCTCGACCAGCGCTAGCTCCTCCACAGATAAAGAAGAGAACTTATCTAGTTCAGCAATGGATTTCGGTCGCGAAGTAGCAAGCTGCCTGAGCCATGCTCCCAGCCTAAAGCTAGGGCCGTATTCTGCGATAACGACCCCAATGAGAACCAGACCTCCAACTATGAGGAGAAGATCAGAAATCATTTACGCCTCTGAGGTTTCGCCGCACTCTCCGTGGCCGCATATGAGACTACTGAACACGCCAATGCGAGCACTAGAATGGCTACTTGCCGGTTAATGGAGTCAAAGACGCTTTGCCCCTGAAGAAGCCTGGGGCGGAGTTCGCCCATGTAATCTACCATGAACAGCAGTATCAGGATCACGCAAAGGGGTTGGAGCCATTTTAGCCATGGCTTAACGCGGAGCGATTCAGGCTTCTGCTGAAGCCTGAACCATGTTTCTATGATGAGTGTAAAAGCGTAAATGTAAACGAGCCCCTCAGCAATTGGTCTAAGCGTAAGCTGAGGGTCGGGGCGTACCATACCTCCCCACAAATCGAGGATTATCTCGAAAGGAGCAGCGATCAGCACAAACGCAAGATAGAGAACGAGTCTAAAAGCCATGGGCCCCCTCCCGCGACTCCGCGGGGCAACCCATACTTGGATATTCTCCCGCGGACTAGCCTAAAGAATGGCTGTCTCTTTTCTTCCCCTCGCGACTGGAATTGAGTCTTGGTGGGGCAGCTGCACGCCGCAATATGCGCTGGAGCGCCTCATGCATGTCGTCAATGCTCCGGCACTCCTCGGATGGGATCCCGCTTCAGCGCCTTGTCGAGGCACCGGTTGGCATACTGCATAAGGAGGTCAGCGATTTCGGCCCGGCGAATGTTGAGCGAAAATCGTTTCTCAGCGCCATTTGATTCCTTGGCATATATGTTCACCGAGCCTCCTGCCTCGCGTTGTCTTGTCGCGGGCGACATCGTTTTTAGAGCGCCGCGAAACGCAACGGGTCGGCTTCCCTCGGCGCCCGGCAAGGCGAGCTCGCGCTTCGCGCTCGCACCCACCCCTTGATCCCCTCCCTGAAACCAGGGAGGGGAGATGAGCGCGCGACTCGGGGAATGGCTCGGCCCGCCGGACGTCGCAAAAGGGCCGAAATCAGGCTCCGAAAATATTTTTCGCGCACGCCGGGTCGCGCGATTTGTAGGATTTCGAAATCCTACAGCGATCGGGCGCCTGGGGCGGATTAGGGCGGGTCTTGGCGCCGCGGTGTAGGAATTCGGAATCCTACAACCTGTCTGGTAAAAAGTGCTTGACAGCGTGACGCTGCTATGGTACTTTCTCGTCACGGTGAGGAAGTGCGCCGGGAGCCGGGCAGCGGGGAGTTGCGCCGGCTCTTTCATTCAAAATTGACTGAGGTGGCTGGCGCTGGGGTTTTCCTCGGAATTCGTAGCCCCTCTCTCCATCTCTCTCCCCTGAAGGGGCGAGAGGGTTTCCCGGCCGCGCGGCTCCAGCCGTGGCGGCTTTTCCCATGTCCGGGTTCCGGACGGCTGAAATTTTTCAGCAAATACAAGTCCGGGATGACGGTTAGGTATGGGGCCGGTGCCGCGCGCATCGGCCTTCTTTTTGCCTGCGAAAGGAGACGAGCCGTGGCGAAGGCGAAGAAGAGTGGGGCCAGGGCGCCTCGCATCGTCCGCAGCAAGAATCGCTCGGCGCAGGTGGCGCCGACGTCCCGGAAATTGTTCGATGCGGCGCGGCGGAAGGAATTCCTCGAATGGTTTTCGGGGACGGCGAACCTTTCGCTGTCGGCGCGGGAGGCGGGTATCGACTATCGCACGGTGCTGCGGCACCGCGCGACCGATGCGGGGTTCCGCGAGGATTTCGAGGTCGCGCTCGCGCAGGGGAAGGTACGGGTGCGGGCGTGGCTGGTCGAGGCCAAAGACGACGGGCGGACCGAATATGACCCTGCCGCCCACGCGCCGGCCAATTTGACGGCGGAGACGGCGCTGCAGCTGCTGCGCGACGATACCCAGCGCGCGATCGCCGCGGCGCGCGCCGCCGCCGGGGGCGGGCGCGGCGGGCGGTCGCCCGGCGTCGCGAGTAACGATGAGGTGCGCGCCGCCCTCGTCAAAAGGCTGCGGGCGTTCGGCCTCCGCGTCCGTGAGGAGCGGGGGCAATGAGCCAAAGGAAAGGCGGCCACGCTTCCGCGCCCGACGCCGACGATTTCGACGATCTGCTCGAAACTCTCGCCGAGCTCGAGGACGAGGCGCGGATCGATGAATTCCTGCGGGGGCTGCCGACGCCGGTCGCGCGGCGGATCTTCGATGCGTGGCGCTGGCAGGCGCATAAGGGCCAGCGCGAGCCCGAGGGCGACTGGCGGGTGTGGCTGCTGATGGCCGGGCGCGGCTTCGGCAAGACGCTGGCGGGGGCGCGATGGGTGCATGCGCGGGCGCGGGCCGAGCCGGTCGCGACCCGGTTCGAGGCGGGCAGGGCGAAGTTCGCCGGGCGCTTCCCGGCGCTGGAGGACGAGCTGGCCGGGATGAGCTGGGGCGGCGACTATTCCGGGCCGACGCCAAGCCCCGACCGGGCCGACGCGATGGTGTGGGCGATGACCGAGCTGATGCGGCCGCCGCGCGTCGAGCCGCGGATCCGAATGCTCTAGCCGCCGCCCCCGCCCGCCGTGTGCCCGCGCGCCTTGACCTTGCGGACTTCGGCGAGCTGGCCCTTGAGGATGGTCAGCGCGTCCGCCTCGGCGCGGCTCAGCCCCTTGCCGTCGAAATGGTCGACGAGGACTTCGGGCGCGCCGGCGGTCGGCCAGCCCTGCTTGCACTTGGCGGCGGGCGCAAGGGGCGTCAGGCGTCGAGCCGCCTGGCGAAGCGGTAGCTGGTGCGGTCCCAGCCGAGGCTAAGGTAGAATTTGTGGGCGGCCTTGCGCCTGACCAGGCTGGTCGCCTCGATGAGGCCGCAGCCGCGCTCCTTGACGCGGGCCTCGGCGGCTTCGATCAGCGCGCTGGCGACGCCGCGGCGCCGGGCATGAGCGGCGACGATCAGCATGGTGACCCGGCCGACCGGATGGGGGCGGTGGAGCGCGGGGGTGACGTGCCAGGTGAGGCAGCCGACCACTTCCTCGCCGAGCTTGGCGATGAGCGGCGGCTCGCCGAGGCGGGCGAGCCGGGCGAGGCGCTCCACCAGCGCCGCCCCATCGGCGGCGAAGCCAAGCTCGGCGAGCAGAGGGGCGATCGCCCCGGCGTCGACCGAATCGGCGGCGCGGACGCGCAGTTCCGGCGCGGGCGGGGCGGCCTTGCTGCGCTTCGGCGCGGGCGGGGGCGGCGGGGGAGTCCGCGGCGCCTTCGCTTTGGCCCTGCCGCCGGCGGCGCGCAGCGACGTCTTCCATCCGGCGAGCGCGCCGCCGCGCAGATGCGCCTCGATCTCCTCGGCGGTCGCGGTGAGGCCGCCTTTGCCGAAGCCGAAAACCTCCTCGCCCGAACCGGCGTCCTTCAGGCCGTAGCGGCCGTAATCGCCCGCGCCGGGCTTGCGGCGGCGCGACTTGACCAGCCGGCAGCCGCGATTCTCCGCCATTTCGCGGAGCAGCGCGTCGCGGGTCGCCTCAATCATCGGCCGGGCAGCGAGGCGCGGCGGAGGCGGCCGTCAGCCCTTCTTCTTCGATCCGCTCTTCTTCGATCCGCTTTTCGCAGCGCCTCCGGACGCGGTGCCGCCGGCTTTTCTGCGTCCGCGGACGAGCGGGATCGCGGCGGCGGCGACTGCGCCGGCGAACAAAGCGGCGCCGGCCGCGGCGGCCGTCTTCGGATTGTCGCGGGCGAGATCGGCGAGCTTGCCGGCGCGCTGGGCGAGGGTCGTGGTCTGGCCGTCCTCGAATTCGCTCGCCTCGGGGGTCGGGGCGGCGTCGGGGATAGCGGCATTGGGGATGTGGGACATGGTCGCTCCGTCACTGGGTACAGACAGCGGAGCAACGATGGCGCTGGCGAAGCGGTTCCCGGGCTTCGGCGCCGCGGCAGGGCGCCCGCCGCACGCGGCGCCCGGCCCGGCTCAGCGGCGGCGTCCCCAAAGCGGCGAGGCTATTGCGCCGCCAGGGCGACGACATCCATGCGGATCGCCGTATTGGTGTTGGACGCGGAACCGCCGGCGCCGGTCGGGACCACGCTCGCCTGGATGCGGCGCGTCTGGCCGCGCGGCAGCAGGAACACGTGCGAGGCGGCCGCGTAAAAGCGAAGGTTGGACGATTCCCCTTCGAACGAATCGTCGCGGATGGTGCGGGGCGGCACGCCCGGTCCGATTTCGGCGATCACCACGACGATGCCGGCATTGACGCCGCCGCCGGCGCTGAAGCGCGATTCGCCGTCAGCGGTGACGAATACGACCGCGTTGACGGAATAGGGTCCGATGCTCGTCTGGGTCTGGGCGGTGTTTCCGGACGAGGATTGGGCGAAGCTGGCCGGCGCGTTCAGGACCTGCACGGGCGCCGCCATCGCCGGCTGGCCGGCCATGGCCGCCAGGGCCAGCAGGGCTGCAAGGGAAAGTTTCATGACACGATCTCCGATCCCCGGGCCCGGGGAGCCGAGCCCTTCACGATCGTGAATATTAGCGCAAAGCGGCCGCAAGGCCGGCACGGTTTTTCGTGCTACCCTGTTCATGCTACCCAAACAGCCGGGACCGGCTCAGGCTTCGTGGAGGTCGATCGCGCCTTCGCCGACGTCGAGGCCGATGCGGCCGCGCTTCACCCAGCAGACGATGAGGAGTTTCCGCGCCACCATGAGCCAATTACCTGAGCAATGTCCGCTTTGTCTTTCGACTGAGGACTTCCAATCCCGAGACGAGTTCACCTCAGACGTCTATGCTTGCGCCTGTGTGGTGTGCGGACGGTTCCGAATCTCACGGGAGGTTCTAGTCGACGCGATTCTCGAAGATCGCGGAGAATCACGACGGATGGAGCGGGCCGTTTTGTCATACCGCGTCAGAATGGAGGCGGATGCGGGACATAAGCCGCCGCTACTGGAGACTGGCTGGCTTGACACATTCATCGCAAGCAAGCCGAGGCTGCCCCGCATTGCCGAGCAAGCCAATAACATTATTCGTTTCGTCGGCGAGCGTGTCGTGGAAGAGGGCGAACCGGTGGCCAACGTCCCAAAGTTCTTTGGTGCGGCCGTTGGCTCCCTCAATCGAGATTTCGCGTTGCGACTCACAAGGCAGTTGGTCGAAAGTGGTCTGGTCACCGCCATGGACACCAAATTCCACGGTTGTCCATACGAGTTGATGAACCTCGACCTGACTTTGGACGGTTGGGAACGCTATGAAGCAGAGCTACGCGGGCAAACAGCCGGGACTTACGGATTCATCGCGTTGAAGTTTGGTGATGCTGTGTTGGATCCGTTCCTGCGCGATGTGATCAAGCCGGCAGTTGGGAAGATCGGGTACGAGCTAACTGACATTCGCGATACCGCTCAAGCTGGCATAATTGACAACCTGTTGCGCGTGCGCATTCGCGATGCGGCTTTTGTGCTTGTCGACCTGACACATGATAATGCTGGGGCATATTGGGAAGCGGGATATGCGGAGGGACTCGGCAAGCCCGTGCTGTATCTCTGTGAGCAATCGAAATTCGACGCGGCGAAAACCCACTTCGACACCAATCACTGCACCACAGTAACTTGGCAGGCTGACCAGCCAAGCGATTTTCAAGATACCTTAGTGGCGACGCTCCGTCGGTCGCTAAATCTCTTTGCTGAGAAGTAGATTTCTAGCCCCTCCCTTCTTTCAGCTTCCGTAAACGGCGAGCGACGGAGGGGAAAATAGAAGGCGTCAGGCGTCGTGGAGGTCGATCGCGCCTTCGCCGACGTCGAGGCCGATGCGGCCGCGCTTCACCCAGCAGACGATGCCGTCCAATGGCGCGAAGCCCTCGAACTCGATTCGGATCGTCTCGCCGATGCGCGGTTCGATCGCGCTCTCGATCATCACCCCGCTGCCGGAGACGTTGACGACGCGGACCAGCGAGCGCTTGCGGCGGAAGATTATCGTGGTGCGCTCGACGATCTCACGGTGGCGCTCGCCGCGGCGCTGGTCGGTGACGCGCCGCTCGGAGCGGGCGATGGTGAGGTGAACGAGGCTCGGCGCGCGCTCGGCCGCGCGGCGCTCGGCCTGGCGGCGGCGGCAGCCTTCCTTGGTGGAGAGCGGCGAATAGGCCGCGGCCCCTCCGTCTCCCGCCAGCAAAGCGGACCGTAATTCGTGCATGGCGCCTGTCTCCCGGACCCTTTGCGGGGGTTATGGCGCGCGAGGATTACGAATTCCCTAGCGGGCGGCTCAGCCGGCGGCGTCCTGCTCTTCCTCGAACAGCAAGGCGGCGTCGCCATTGGCGGAGAGGCGGACCTGGTCGCCTTCGACCGCGGCGACGAGGCCGAGGGGAAGATAATGGTGGTGGCCCTCGTGCGAGCCCTGGCCGCTGTCCTTTTTGGTCAGCTTGATGCGGTCGCCGTCGACATGGTCGACGGTGCCGATATGGACTCCGTCGGCGCCGATCACTTCCATATGCTCCTTGATGCGGTCGGTGTCGGTCATGGCGCGACTCCTCAATGGCGGAATGGACAGAGGGAGGACGCACCGCCCGCCGCAAAGTTGCATGATGCGGCGCCTCGCCCGGGCGGACGGGCCCAAGATGGGCGCGGATGCAAACGATGCGCGAACTCTTCCAGCGGTTCGAATCCGGTGTCTTACCAGCCGAACAGCGGCTGCACCGCGCCGCAGCTGGCGCGCGAGCCGGCCTGCCTGTCCGCCGCCGCGCCCCCCGGCCAGCGCCGCGTCCTCCTCTGGGGCGATTCGTTCGCCCGTCATTACGGCCCGGCCTGGCGCACGCTCAAGGACCGGCTGCCTTTCGCCGTGGCGATGGAGATCGAAGCGGGCTGCCCGCCGATCTTCGACTTCATGGTGCGCAACCAGCCATGGTGCGCGGCGTGGAGCGAGGCCATCCCCGATATCGCCGCGGCGGCGGGGATCGACACGATCATCCTCTCCGGGCGGTGGGAGGGACAGGGGGACAGGCTGCCGGTCGACCGGATCGAGGCGACGATGCGGCGGCTCAGGGCGCGGGGCTTCACCGTCATCCTGTTCGGGCAGAGCCCGGCCTTCCAGTTCAATTATTCCGACGAATATCATTATTCGCGGATGCGGCGGGGCGCGGCGGCCGCATGGGGGCGCGCCGCGAACACCGTTCCCCCCGGCGCTGGACGGGGAGCTCCGCGCCGCGGCGGCGGCGGCGGGCGCCTCTTATTTCGATCCGGCCCCGGCCTTGTGCGACGCGAAGGACTGCCTCTACCGCGAGGACGGCCATTATATCGTCGCCGGCAACAGCCACCTCACCGAATATGGCGCGCTGAAGGTGCTCGCGCGCTTCCTCGCCTCGCCGGAATATGGGCTGCGATCGGCGATGTGGCGGACCGGCGCCGGCCGTCCGCGTGCTGCTGCCGATTGCATCCCCGGTCGGGGCATGAAAGGGCGGCACGGCGAGTCGCCCGCGCGGCCCGCGCGGGGAGCAGCCGGGGGTCGCCCGCCGGAGGGAGGAAGAGGATGCTGAAGCTGTTCCACGCGATCATGCCGAAGGAGACCCGCTTTTTCGACCTGTTCGCCAGGCAGGCCGAGACCCTGGTCGGCGGCGCCAGGATCATGCGCCGGATGTTCGCCGGCGAGGAGGATATCGACGAGGCCTGCCGGCGCATCGCGGAATATGAGCATCAGGCGGACGAAGTGACCCGCGACGTCCTCCAGGCCGTCCGCCGCACCTTCGTCACGCCGTTCGACCGCAGCGCGATCACCGACCTCATCTCGTCGATGGACGATGCGATCGACGAAATGCAGAAGACGGCCAAGTCGATCACTTTGTTCGAAGTGACGCGTTTCGAGCCGCAGATGTGCGAGATGAGCGCTCTCGCCGAGCAGGCGGCCGGGCTGATCGTCGACGCGATCCCGCTGATGCGCTCGATCGGCAGCAGCCACACCGAGCTCGACCGGATCACCGAGCAGGTCGTCCACCTGGAGGGCGACGCCGACCAGCTCCACGAAGCGGGCCTCAAGGCGCTCTACCAGACCCACCGCGACGGCAGCGCGATGGGCTTCATCGTCGGGCGCGAGATTTACAGCCACCTCGAGAAGGTGCTCGACCGGTTCGAAGACGTCGCGAACGAAATCCAGGGCATCGTGATCGACCACGCCTGAGCGGAGACGACGACATGGACGCTAGCCTGGCCCTGCCGCTGCTCGTCGCCCTGATCGGCGTCGCCCTGCTGTTCGATTTCCTGAACGGCCTCCACGACGCCGCCAATTCGATCGCCACCATCGTCTCCACCCGCGTGCTGAGGCCGCATTACGCGGTGATGTGGGCGGCCTTCTTCAACTTCATCGCCTTCCTCTTCTTCGGCCTCCACGTCGCCGAGACGATCGGCAAGGGGATCGTCGACGCCAATATCGTCGACGCGTCGGTGATCTTCGCCGCCTTGCTCGGCGCGATCAGCTGGAACATCCTCACCTGGGTGCTGGGCATACCCTCGTCGAGCAGCCACGCCTTGATCGGCGGCCTGCTCGGCGCCGGCGTCACCAAGGCGGGCCTTCCCGCAGTGGTCTGGTGGGGCGTCATCAAGACCACGTTCGGCATCTTCCTCGCGCCGATTCTCGGCATGCTCACCGCGCTCATCCTGATGCTCGCCGTCGCCTGGCTGTTCCGCGGCGCGACGTCGAGCGGCGCCGACAAGATATTCCGCCGCACCCAATTGTTCACCGCGGCGCTCTATTCGCTCGGCCATGGCGGCAACGACGCCCAGAAGACGATGGGGATCATCGCCGTCCTGCTCTATTCGCAGGGAATGCTGGAGGGCGCGTTCCACGTTCCCTTCTGGGTGGTTCTCGCCTGCCAGGCGGCGATGGGGCTGGGCACGCTGATGGGCGGCTGGCGGATCGTCCATACGATGGGATCGAAGATCACCCGCATCACCCCCGGCCAGGGCGTGTGCGCCGAGCTCGGCGGCTCGATCATGCTGTTCTCCGCCACCTGGCTCGGCATCCCGGTGTCGACCACCCACACCATCACCGGCTGCATCATCGGCGTCGGCGCCGCGCGGCGCGCCTCGGCGGTGCGCTGGGGGGTCGCCGGCAACATCGTCATCGCCTGGGTCATCACCCTGCCTGCAGCCGGCGGGATCGCGGCTTTGGCCTATGGCGCGACGCGCCTGTTCGCCTGAGCGGCGGATCCGGTTGGGCGTCACAATATGGTCCCTTAGAGATCGAAATACGTGCTACGGACCGCCGTCGGCACATATCGTCAGGGGCCCGCAAACGTGAATGCCAGCCCGCTCCTCCTCGTCTTGCTCGGCACCGGCGCGCTCACCTTCGCCGGCCCCGCTCTGGCCAGCGACCCCGGCGCCCCGGACCCGCCGACCACGGACGAGCTCGCGGCCAAGGCGGACCTGCTCCAGGCGCAGGTCGAGGCGCTGCAGGCGCAGCTGAACGAGCTCAAAGCCCAGATGGCGCGCGTGACGCCGAGCTGGAAGGGCGCGCCGCAGGTGGCGGACGCCGATGCCGGCTGGTCGTTCAAGCCGCGCGGCTACGTCCAGTTCGAGACCGCTTATGTCGAGAATCCGGACGATGCGATCGAAACCCGCACCCTCGGCTTCAACGCCCGCGCCCGCCGCGTCCGGCTCGGCGCGGAGGGCACCATTCCCGGCGGGTTCGGCTACAAGGTCGAGGTCGACTTCGCCAACAGCGCGGTCAGCTTCGCCGACGCGATCCTGACCTATGCGCAGGAGAACTCGCCCTTCTCCGCGATCATCGGCAATCACCAGACCTGGCAGGGCCTCGAGCAGGTCTCGAGCTCGCGCTTCCTCAGCTTCCTCGAGCGCGCGCAGATGAACGACGCCTTCACCCACGCCCGCCGCCTCGGCATCTCGCTGGGCGCGCACGACAAGGCGAACGTGCTGCGCCTCAACGCCGGCATCTTCACCGCCCATTCGATCGACGCCAGTTTCGACAATGACGGCTGGATCGCCGCCGGCCGCGCCACCTTCTCGCCGCACGCGCTGGGCGGGACGCTCCACCTCGGCGCCAATTACGAGCACCGCCGATACCAGTCCAACAACAGCGGCCCCGGCCAGTCGCCGGCGATCAACGCGCCGTCGGTCAACCAGTCGGCGCGCTTCCGGGCCCGGCCGTTCCTGCAGACCACCGACGTCCGCTTCGTCGACACCACGACCTTCGCCGCCAAGAGCGACGACATAATCGGAGCCGAGCTCGGCGGCGTCTTCGGGCCCTTCCACGCCGTCGGCGAGGCGCAGTGGATCAGGGTCAAAGCCTATCGGGCCGGCGACACGCTGGCCGGCCTCGACTTCCCACCGCCGGTCAACGCAAGCCTGGTGCCGTCAGGCGACCCCAGCTTCTTCAGCTGGTACGCCGAGGCCGGCTACTTCCTGACCGGCGAGACGCGCGGCTACAGGAACGGTTTGTGGGACCGGACCAAGGTGCTCCATCCGCTCAGCAAGGGCGGCTCGGGCGCGGTCCAGCTCAATGCCCGCTACGACTATCTCGACCTCAACAGCCGGGCGATCCAGCAGGGCTTCCGCAACGACTTCTCGAACGGCAATTCCTTCGTCTCGAACGATCTCAGCCGCGGCGGCATCCAGACCGGCTATCTCGCCAGCCTGATCTGGATCCCGGAGGACTATGTCCGCTTCCTCGTCCAGCTCGCGCGCACCAAGGTGCAGGGCGGGCCGTTCGCGGCGACGGTGCGGCCGGCCTCGACCGAGCCGCTCGACCAGCGCTCCTACGGCGTCAACAGCGTCGCCATGCGGGCCCAGGTCGACTTCTAGAGCGGAGTTGCGGGGCTTCGCCGGCGGGGCGGGGCGGGGACGAAGCGCCAGGTTTCGCCGCCGCTGCACTTGATCCCGGCGAGGGTCGCGACGCCGTCGCTCCGGAGCCGGCCGACGAGCGCGGTCAGCGCCTCGCCGCGCGGCGCCGCCTCAGGGGCGATGCGGCGCAGGCAGAGCAGGGTCACGCGGCGCAGGATTTCGGCCGGGATGCCGCCGGGCCGGAGGACGAGCGCGCCGTCCGCCTCCTCCTCGGTCCGTTCGGCGAACGATCGCCGCGCCATGGTGTCGAGCGCATCCTCGGCGTCGGCGAGGGCGGCGGCGCTGCGCGCGATCGCGGCCGGATCGAGCCAGGGAGCCTCGGCGAGGCGGCGGCGGATGCGGGCGCGGTCATAGGCCTCGTCGGCATTGCTTGGATCGTCGACCGGCTCCAGGCCGGCGGCGCGGACGATGGCGGCGAGCGCGTCGCGGCGCCAGCCGAGCAGCGGCCGGAGCAAGTGCATCCCGCCGCCGGCGCCGGGGAGGGGGATGCGCGCGCGCACCCCGGCGAGGCCGGCGACTCCCGAGCCGCGCAGCAGCCGCATCAGCAGGGTCTCGGCCTGGTCGTCGGCATGGTGGGCGGTGAGCAGGGCGGCGATGCCGGCCTCCGCCATCCAGCCGCCGAGCGCAATGTAGCGCGCCCGGCGCGCCGCCGCCTGGAGGCCCTCGCCGCCGCCGGCGACGGCGACGCGCAGCACTCGGTGCGGCACGCCGAGCGCGGCGCAGCAGCGTTCGACCATGGCGGCTTCAGCCGCGCTTTCTGCCCGCAGGCCGTGGTCGACGGTTGCGGCCTGGACTCGTCCGGGGAAAGCGGCCCGGGCGAGCAGCAGCAAGGCGAGGCTGTCGGGCCCGCCGGAGACCGCGACGGCGAGGGGGCCGGGGCCGGGGGTGAGCGCCTCCAGGTCGCGGCGGAAGCGCTCGACCAGCTGGGGAGACGGGGCAGGCATGCGCCCAGCTTAGGGGATCGGGCCCCGCGGAGGAAACCCGCAACCGCGCGGCCCGACGCCGCTCCGGCTCCTCAGCCGTAGAAGTCGCCGGCGGTGAGCGCATGGTTGTCGGCGGCGACGATGACCAGCTCGATATCGGCGAGCCCGTCGCCATTGGTGTCGCCCTGGACCACCCAGATGTTGCCGGTGGTGTTCTCGTAGCGCAGCTGGCCGGCGACGCCGCTGAACCCGTTGGCGCCGATGAAGGTGAACGAATCGTTGGCCGGGGTGCCGGCGACCGCGTCGATCCCGGACATGTCGATCTTGTCGCCGAGCTCGAAGTCGTAGATCCGGTCGCGCGACGCGGAGGTCGATTCCGCGGCATTTCGATAGACGAAGACGTCGTTGCCGGCGCCGCCGTAGAGCGCGTCGGCGCCAAGCCCGCCCGAGATGCTGTCGCCGCTCGGGCTGCCGTGGATGACGTCGTTGCCGGCGCCGCCGAACACCCTGAACGAGCCGTCGAGCTCGCCGCTGCCGTCGAAGGTCAAAGTCTCGGTCGAACGCAGCGCCGCCGCGTCGACCGTCATCTGCTGGCCGCTCGCGACATTGCCGTTGTTCATGGTCAGGTTGTAATTGTAATCGGCGCCAAGTGGTCCGAACCTGGTGTCGTGGGCCGACACCATGCCGATGCTCTCGATGCTGATCAGCTGGCCGGCGCCGAACACGATCGTGTAATTGCCGCGCAGGCCGAGCTGGTCGGTGCCGGCGGAGCCGCCGTTGGCGACGTCGGCGGCGCCGAACTGGCCGCTTTCGCCGAAATAGAAGACGTCGTTCTTCGTGCCGCCGGTCAGCAGGTCGGTGCCGAGGCCGCCATAGATGAAGAAGTTGCCGTTCGTTTCCGCCGAGCCGTTGAAGGTCAGATTCTCCCCGACCCGCAGCCGGGCGGCGTCGACCACGAGCTGGATCCCGGCAGCGACATTCTCCTCCACGGTGGTGATGTTGTAGCTGTACGAGTTGGTCCCCGGATCGCCGAACCTGAGGTCCGAGCCGGGCAGCAGCGCCAGCGACTCGAAGCCGACCACCTCGGCGCCGAAGGTCAAAGGCGCGGTCGAATAATCGCCCTGCAGCGCGATCTGGTCGGTGCCGGTGCCGCCGTCCGCCTTGTCGGCCGTCGTCATCGCCGAACCGAACAGGACGACGTCGTTGCCGGCGCCGGCCAGAGCGGTGTCGACGCCGCCGGCGTCGAGATAGAGGAAGTCGTTGCCGGCGCCGCTGTCGAGGATGTTGTTGGCGCTGTTGCCGCGCAGCGTGTCGTTGCCGGCGTCGGATTTGGCGTTCTCGATGGTGACGCCGTTGGCGATGGTGAAGCCGCCGAATATGCCATAGGCGAAGGACACCCATCCGCCGCCGCCATATTCATATTTGAGGGTGGCGGGCCTGAGGTCGATGGTCGTGTTCCTGGTGCCGGTATAGACGATCTGGTCGGTACCGCCGGCGTCCCAAATTCCTGTATAGAAAGTGCCGGCCGCGTTGACGTCCTTCAGCGTGTAGGTGTCGTTGCCGGTATTATACTCCTCGTTGACGCCGTATTTGTCCTGGATGGCGGCGATGTCGAACGGGCTGAGGCCGCCGAGATAGCCGTAACCGACGTTGGTCGGGGCGTTGCCATAGGGCGAGTCCTGCCAGCCGTCCTCATAGGACATCATCGTGAAGACGCTCTGGTTGAGGTGGTAATCGCCGGTCGTGTAATCGGCGACCGGGCCCTCGGCGACGACGCCGTGCATGATGCCCGAATGGCCGCCATTGTCGTGCGGGTGGGCGAGGCCGTGGCCGTGGCCGAACTCGTGGATCAGGGTCACGTAGGAGAAGCCGCCCTGCTGGAGGTCGGTCGCGTTCCAGCGATAGTCGCCCGAGTTGAACTGGGCGAGGCCCTCGTCGCTCTCGTCGGGCGGGCTCATCGAGCCGAGCAGCGACACGCCCGGCCCCGGCGTGCCCTGGTAGCTGGTATAGATGAAATCCGCCTGGTTGCGATCCTGGACCTCGATATAGACGATGTCGGCGACCTTCGCGAACTCGGCCAGCGAAGTCAGCACGGCCGTGCGCTCGAAGCCCTGGACGTCGACGGCCGTGATCGTCGCGGGCGGCAGGCCGGGATTGGTCGGGTCGTTCGAGACGAACACGTCGCCAGCCTTGGCGAAGTAGATGGAGATGACGTTCTTGCCCGGGAAACCGAGCGTGTCGCCGGTAACGACGCCGGGGGGGCCATTGTTCGGCAGCTCGGCGGTGCCGTTGCCGGTATTCCTGGTGCCCTCATTGCCGTCCGGATTGCGCACCGACTGGTGGACCTTGTTGACCTGGGTGCCCCAGTCGATCGCGTAGAGCGGCTCGTCGACGTCGTAATAAGGGTGGTAGATGTTGGGATCGTTGGGATCCTGGACGCGCACGAACAGTTCGTAGTCGCCGACGCCTTCGCCGGTGGTCCCGTCGGTGGGGTCGTTATCGAAGGCGCGCGCGTTGAGGTAATAGGTGCCGCTCACATCCGGAGTGAAGGTTAGCAGCACGTCGAAGCCGGAATTGACGTCATTGGCGGGGGTGTTGGCGCCGCCGTCGGCGCTGACGATCAGCGTCGTGCCGTCGTCTGCGTACAATTCTATGTAGCAGTCGGCGAGCGGCACGCCGCTGGGACCGCCCGCATATTGGTACATGCCGATTTCGTAGGTCTGGCCGGCGATCAGCGTGACCTGGAAATAATCCTCGTCGCCATTGGTGTTGATCGTCGCAATGGTCGACGGGGCCCCGACGGTGATCACCGGGTTGCCCGGCGCAACCCCCTTGCCGTTGCCTGCCTCGTCCGGAGTGACGACGAGAAGACCGTCGACGACGGGCGGCTTCAGGTCGCCGACCCCGTCGACCTGGAAGGCGTTATAATATTTGCCCTGCAGCGACAGCTTCCTGGCGGCCCTCGCCCCGCCCCCCATGCCGGTCCAATATTGGGCGGTGAGGCCGGAAAGGGCGTTGGGCTCGCTGAAGGATAAGAAGGACATCGGGGTCTCCTAGCGGGAAAAAGGAAGGCGGCCGCGGCGGGCGGCGAAGGCGGCGCCGCAGAACGGCCGGCCGGCGGATCCGCGCCGCATCAAGCGGGGGACCTGCCGGAAGTCGGGGAAGGAAGGGGACAGGCGGACGGGCGGGCGCGGCGGACAAGCGGCGAACCGGACGGCGGCAACAGCAATTCCACACCCTTGATTGCCAAACCGTCGCCTTTCAGGAGCTTAGACGGTGAAAATCTTGTTAAGCGCCTATCCAAACTCGCGGCGCTCCGGATTCGTTCCGGGGGCGATTCAGGCTGACCGCGTTCGGCGGCCAGGCCGCCCGTTCATGCGCGTTTTCTTGACGGTCCCGATAGGCTAGGCAGCGCGCGGTGACAGATTCCGCTCCCATGAGACCCGCCGAATCCGTCCCGGACGAGCGGCCAGCCGTGGCAATTTTCCGGTCGCCCGTGTTCCACGCCCATGAAACCTTCGTCCAGGCGCATGCGGCGGGCCTGCGCCGATACCGGCCGCTGATCGTCGGCCTGGAGGATAAGGGCCATGTCCCGCCGGCGCTGGCGGAAAGCGTGCTGCTCCTCCGCTCGGCGAGGCAGCGGACCGCCTTCAAGCTGCTCGGCCGCGCCGGCGCGCTGGCCGGGCGGATGAGACCCTTTGCGCCGGTCTTGATCCACGCCCATTTCGGGCCCGACGGGCTGATGGCGCTGCCACTGGCGCGCTCGCTCGGGGTGCCGCTGGTGACGACTTTGCACGGCTATGACGTCAGCCGGACGGCGGCCAGGATGCTCGCCTCCGGGCGGCTCTCCTGGATCCGCTACGCCCTTTTCAAGCGCCGCCTGACGGAGGGCGGGGACCTGTTCCTCGCGGTCTCGGAGGCATTGCGGGACAAGGCGATCGCGGCGGGCTACCCGCCGGAGCGGACGCTCACCCATTATAACGGCGTCGATCTCGCCGCCTTCCGGGCCGGCGCCGGCAAGGCGGAGCCGGGCCTCATCCTCCATGTCGGCCGGCTGGTCGAGAAAAAGGGGACGCGCCTGCTGATCCGGGCCCTGGCGGAGGTCAGAGGGGATCATCCGCGGGCGCGGCTGGTCGTCCTCGGCGACGGGCCGTTGCGGGCGCGCCTGGAGGCGGAGGCGGCCGCATTGGGCGTCGCGGCTTCCGTCCAGTTCCTCGGCAACCGGCCGCAGGCGGAGGTGGCGGCGTGGATGGCGCGCGCCTGGCTGCTGGCGGCGCCGAGCGTGACCGCCGGCGACGGCGATGCCGAGGGGCTGCCGACCGTGATCGTCGAGGCCGCGGCCTCGGGCGTGCCGGTGATCGGCGCCGACCATAGCGGCATCCCGGAGGCGGTGATCGAAGGGAAAACCGGGTTCATCGTGCCCGAAGGGGCGGTGGAGCCCCTCGCCAGGCGCATCGCCGAGCTGGTGCAGGCGCCGCGGCTGCGCAACGCGATGGGCCGGGCGGGGCGGGCGATGGCGGAGGAGAGGTTCGACGGCGCCCGCCAGACCTCCCGGCTGGAGACGCATTACGATCAGCTGGTCAGTCGCGCACGGGATGCCGGCGGCGCCAGATAAGGCCGTCGCGGAGCAGATAATCGTGGAGGCGCATCCGATCGCGGGCGGCGGCCAGCATCGCCTCGGCCTGGCCGGCGCGGCGCGGCGCGAGGTCGCGGCGCTGGAGCCAGTCGCGCCGCGCGTCGAACAAAAGCGGGCGGCCATTGGCAGGATCGCTCACCGCCGACCAGCTTTCGCTCTCCGCGACGAGCATGTCGTGGGCCATGAAGGCGAAACCCGGCGCGCCGCTGCGCGCGATCAGGCTGTGCCCCTGCCAGGCATTGGCCTCGCGCAGGCCGAGCAGGTCGGCGATCGTCGGGCCGACGTCGAGCAGGCTGGCGAGGCGGTCGTCGCGGCCGCGCGGCAGGCGGGGGTGGTCGCCGAGCATGACGAGCGGCACCCAGAGCGATTCCCGGTAGAGATTGTGCTGGCCCGGCCGGCCGTCATGCTCGCCGAGGTTGAAGCCGTGATCGCCGGCGATGACGATGAGGGTGCGGGCGAACCACGGCTCGCGGCGCAGGCTCTCGATGAACCCGCCGACGACGTCGTCGGTGTAGCGGGTGGTATTGAGGATGCGCTGGCGCGGAGTCGCCTGGCCGGCGATGTCGAAGCCGGGCTCGCGGCTTCTGAACGGCGTATGGTTGGTCACCGAGACCACGGTCGCCATGAACGGCCGTCCCGAAGCGCCGAGCGCCCGGATCCGCTTCGCCGCCGCGCGGAACACCGGGCGGTCCTGCTCCGCCGCCTCGGGATAGCGCCACAGCCGGTCGTACCAGCGCGTCAGCCAGTAGGTGCTGTTGTCCCAGTCGGTGTCGCCGGCGTTGAACATCTCGGTGCGGTAGCCGTGGCGGCGGAGCAAAGCCGGCAGGCAGTCCAAGGCGACGTTGGTGAAGGCGCTGATGTAGCGGCGCGAGTGGGGAGCGAGCGAGCAATGGACGGCGAACAGGCCGTTGATGCTGGGCTGGCCGAAGCTCAGCGCCCGGGTCCAGACCGCCGCCTCGCCGCTTGCCGCCAGCCGGTCGAGATAGGGGGTGGGCGAGGGGCCTCCCGGCGGACCCAGGAAGCCCATGTCGACGCCGCGGAAGGTCTCCAGCTGGAGGTAGATGACGTTCCAGCCCCTGCCTTCGGGGCCGTCCGCCGGGCCGGGGCCGGTCGGCACGCGCAGATAGGGTCGGGCCGGATCGGGAAAGCGCCACTTTTTGTCCCCGCTCTCGGCCAGCCAGTTTCGCTGATAGTCGCCGACCAGCCGCTTCATGTCGAGCGGCCGCTCGAGATCGCCGAAGCCGAGCGTCATGTCGACGGCCAGCGCCAGCACCACCGGCTCGACCTTGCGCAGCCGGAACTTGCCGGTCGCCATCCGCCAGGCGTTGGCGGGCGCGGCGATCGGCACGACGAGGATGAGCAGCGCCAGCAACAGGCTCGGCCGGCGCGGCGCGTCCATCGCCAGCCGCCTGCGGACGAGGCGCCGCGCCCACCACAAATAGCAGGCCGGCGTCGCGGCCAGCAGGACCAGGGGCAGGAAGGGTCCGCCGGGATCGTCGCCGAGCACGTCGAAGAACAGGCTGTCGGAAAGGGTTTCCGGCCGGATGTAGGTGGCCAGGAAGGAGAAGCCGAGGCGGATGCCGAGGAAGCGGAGCAGCTCGTGATCGAAGGCGCTCAAGGCGAGGTTCGCGGCCATCACCACTGCCTGCAGGCTGTGGATCGCGGCGGCGCGGCGCGCCCCCGTTGTCCGGCGCCAGAGGACCAGCCAGAGGATCAAGAACGGCAGCGCCAGCAGCCACACGCCGAGCAGGTCGTAATAGAGGGCGAGGGCGAAATATTTCCGCCATTCGAGCAGGAACGGCCCGCCATAAGGGCTCGGCCGCAGATAGAGCAGAGCCTGGAGCAAGGCGCAGCCGACCCAGCAGCCCAAAGCGAGCCGCCAGGCGATGGCGAAGTGACGGGACGATATGCCCCCCATTGGTGCTTGGCCCCCCCGGTCCATTCCCCGCGCGATTCCTAGCGCATCGGGCAGGGCAGCGCGAGTCGGGGCGGGCGGCCCGGCGCTCGACCGCGCGGCGCGCGTTCTCAGGATCAGTGGCAGGCCTTCAGATCGCGCTTGATCAGCCAGTAGTTTACCGGCCAGGCGGCGAGGAAGCCGGCGGGGACGGCGAAGACGAGGCCCCGGACGAACATCCAGGACAGGACCGCCTTCGCGCCCATGCCGCCCATCTGATAATCGACCGCGTTCATCACGATCTCCATCACGCCGATCGAGATCGCCTCGCCGAGCCAGATGATCCGCAGCGCGTTCCGGAAGCTCGTGCCCTGGTCCTTCATCACCGGAAGCACGCCGAGCGTGAAGCCGGAAGCATAGGACAGCAAGGTCGCGAGAATGATGGTCGGCCATGCGCCGAGGCCGAGGCCGACGCCGATCGCCAGCCCCGCCACCTCGCCGACGATGCAGCCGGTCAGGCAATGAAGCGTCGCCCGGGCCGACGTCGTCAGCGCGTTGCCCGAACCGTAGCCGTGATGGGCGTGAGGAGAATGACCGGCTTCCATCGGTGTTAGATCGGATGCGGTTGCGTCCGCATCAAGGCGGGCCTATTCGCCACGCGTGAGCTTTGGCCGCATTCTTTCGCTGCTCGTCGTGCTCGGTCTCGTCGTGGCGCCGGCGGGCATGGCGGCGGGCGGGCCGGCGATGAGCGGCCACGGCGCCGCCATGGCGATGAGCCACGACAGCATGCTTCCCGTCCATCCCTGCACCGACAAACAGCGGCCCGCGGACAAGAAGGCGCCCGATGCCTGCTGCGTGATGATGTGCATCGCGATACCGGCTGCTGGCGGCGCTCTGGCCGTCCAGAGCATCCTGCCGCGCGAGCGCCAGCCGCTGCCGCGCCTCAACGGTCCGCCCGGACTTCATCCGGAAGCCGATCCGCCGCCGCCTCGATTCTCCTGAAGATTTGTCCGTTCAAATTTTTCCAGGAGATTGACCATGAAGATTCTGCTCTGCGCGATCGCGCTGACGATCGCTTTGCCCGCCGCGGCCCATGCCCGGGCGGAACCCGCGCCCGCTCCGGCTCCCGCGCGGGCCCCGGCGCCTGCGCCGGCGCCAGCGAAGAAGTGCTGCTGTGAGGAAATGATGCGGCACAATGCGGGCCATCCGGCCGGCGCCGACGCTCATGCCGGACACGGCATGAGCGAGCATTCGCAGCATTAGGCGATCGGGGAGGCGGCGGCCCCGCGCCGCCGCCTCTATCCGGCACATTTTCCGGAGTAGACACGTGAAAGCCACTCTTCTGGCCGGGGCCTTCGGCCTTGGCCTCCTCGCGGGTGCGCCGGCTGAAGCGCAGCATTCAGGCCATGCGGGCCCTAGGATGCCACCCGCCCCGGCACCGCCGGCCCCTCAGCCCGCTCCGACACCGCCGCCTGCGGCGCCTGCGGCTGAGCCGATCGACCATGGCGGACACGACATGTCGGACCAGGATCATCAAGGCGGCAAGACCGAAGGCCAGCCGGCGGATCATGCCGGCATGCAGGGGATGGCCGGCCATGAAGGGGGGCAGCATGCCATGACCGGCGCGCTCGGGCCTTACCCGATGGCGCGCGAAGCCTCCGGCACCGCCTGGCAACCCGACTCGTCGATGCATCGGGGGATCGAGACGATGTCCGGCAACTGGATGCTGATGGGCCACGGCCTGCTCAACTTCGTCTATGACTGGCAGGAGGGCCCGCGCGGCGACGAGAAGGCGTTCGTATCGGGCATGGCGATGGGGATGGCGCAACGCAGCTTCGCCGACGGCAATGTGCTGCAGTTCAAGGCGATGCTGAGCCCCGACCCGTTCATGGGCAAAAGCGGCTATCCGCTCCACCTCGCCTCGGGCGAGACGGCGAACGGAGTCGATCCGCTGATCGACCGCCAGCATCCGCACGATTTGGTCATGGAGCTGTCGGCGAGCTACAGCGTCAGGCTGTCGGACAAGGCGAGCGTCTTCCTCTACGGCGGGCTGCCGGGCGAGCCCGCCTTCGGCCCTCCGGCGTTCATGCATCGCCAGTCGATCCTGGACTCGCCCGAAGCGCCGATCACCCATCACTGGCTCGATTCGACCCACATCACCTTCGGAGTGATCACCGCCGGGCTGGTCCTCGACCGGCTCAAGGTCGAGGCGTCGCGCTTCAACGGTCGCGAGCTGGACCAGAACCGCTACGATATCGAAACGGGCCCCCTCGATTCGACGGCCGTGCGGATATCGCTCAATCCGACGGCCGAGCTGTCGCTGCAGGCGAGCTGGGCGCATTTGAAAGGCCCCGAGCAGCTCGAGCCCGGCGTGAACCAGACCCGCTGGTCGGCGAGCGGCATCTACACGCGCAAGCTTGGCGAGGACGGCTGGTGGTCGACGACGCTCGCCTGGGGCCGCCGCTCCAGCGACGGCGAGAACTTCGATGCGGCCGCGCTGGAGAGCGCCATCGGGCTGAAAGATTGGACCTTGTTCGGCCGCGCCGAATATACCGAAAACAACGAGTTGCTGTTCCTCGGGGGCCACCATGGCCCAAGATTCAACGTCGGCAAGGTCTCGCTGGGCCTGATTCGCGACTTCCGCCTCGGCGAACATGTGAAGTTCGGCGTCGGCGGCTTGTTCGCTTTGAACTTCGTGCCGCCCCAGCTGGAAGCGCTCTACGGCGGCGATCCGAAGGGCGCGATGGCGTTCGTGCGGCTGAAGATCGAATAGGCTCGGCGCGAGAGGAGCAACGGCGATGGGTGCAAGCAAATCGACCATCTGCGCGCTGGTTTCGCTCGCCGCATTGGCTTGGTTGCCGACCCCCGCGGCCGCGCACAAAAAGCACCACCATCATGAAGCCCAACCGGCTGCGGCTGCCCCAGCTGGAAATGGGAACAGCGCTGCCCCCGCAGCGCCGGTCGCAGACGCGAAATCGGATCACATGGCCGGCATGTCTGGCATGGAGGATGAGGAGGAAGAGGACCGCTCGAAGATGGCCAATGTGGAAAGGCTGCTCGACTGGCTGGGCCGGCTCCACCCGATCATCATCCACTTTCCGCTGGCCTTCTTCCCCGCCGCATTGTTCACGGCGATCGTCGGCAGGCGCCGCCCCGCCTTCGCCAAGCCGGTCCAGTTCCTGGTGGTCGCGGGCGGGATCATCGCGCCGATCGCGATGGTGCTCGGCTGGTTCGACGGCGGGTTGACGTTCACCGACACCGATCCGCTGCTCCGCATCCATCGCTGGCTTGGCACCGCGATCGGCTTGTCCGCGCTGGCTCTGGCGGTCTGGGCTTGGAAGCGGCCGGAGGAGGACCGGCGGCCTGGAATGGTGTGGGGACTCGCGGCGATCACCGTCGCTCTCATCATCCAGGGCTGGTACGGCGGGGCGATGGTCCATGGCGTGGATCATATGAACTGGTAGATTCGTCCGAACCGAGCGGGCCGGCTTTCAGGAGAAGGAGAGGCCAATGTCCCACCGCCTTAGCGATGAGATGCGCTCGTGCATCGAGGAATGCCTTCGCTGCCACACCGTCTGCCTGTCCGATGCGATCGGCCACTGCCTGGAGAAGGGCGGCCGGCACACCGAGCCGGTGCATTTCAAGCTGATGCTGGACTGCGCGGAGATCTGCCAGACGGCGGCGAATTTCATGGCCAGGCAGTCCGACCACCATCGCCATATCTGCCGGGAGTGCGCCGAGATTTGCCGGGCCTGCGCGGCGAGCTGCGAGGATGTCGGCGACATGGAGGCGTGCGTCGAGGCCTGCACCCGTTGCGCGGCGAGCTGCGAGAAAATGGCGGCCTGATGGGAAGCCCACCGCGTCGCTATTCGCCGGGGGACGTGCTAGGCGGTGGCCATCACCCGATCCTGACCGCAAGCATCCCGTGACAGAGAGACCCTTGGCGCTCTCGCTTGCCGGACGAGGCCCGATCCATGCGCAGACAGTCCCAAGCCGCCTCCGATCAGGCATCCGGCAAGCGGCAGCACGACACCGGCGACGGCTGCCGGGAGCTTGCCCGCGGCAGCCTCGCCGAGGCCGCGCTCAGCATCGTCCCCAACCTCAAGCTGCGCCTCGAGCACAGCGCGGCGGCGTGGACGAAGCGGGCGGAAATGCTCGAGCATGTCGCCAGGCTGCGCAGCGCCCGGCTTGGCCTGGCCGAAACTGGGGCCGCTAGCGCTCCGAGCGCTTGATCGCCTGCCATTTGGAGCCCGGCCGTTTCGTCATCTCGGCTCCGCAATCGGCGCAGGCGCTGACATTGAAGCCATTGTCCCAGACCGAGAAATCGTTGACGGCGCGGTGCAGCCCGACGCGGCATCTGAGCTTCACCGGACCGGGTCCATGGCTGAGGCGGGGGCGAGCGAAGACGTTGATCATGCGCCGGCGCCGCGGAGCCGCCACGGCAGGCCGGGAAGCTTGATCATCTCGCGGCCGCAGACCGTGCAGGCGCTGACGAAATGGCCGTGCTGCCAGTGGCTGAACTGAAGGTCGGGAAGGTGCCTGCCGAGCCAGTTATGGAGACTCATCGCGCATTTTCCTTTCCATCCGCCCGTGCCGTGTCCGCGTCGCGGGCCCGGCGGCGGTAGACGCTCGCCATGCTCAGGTGAGCGGCGCGCTCGGCGGGGTCGGATGCCTTTTCGGCAAGAAATTCGGCGCCCATTTCGAGCTCGTCATAATAGGTCGCGTCGTTCGGCCGGGTCATCGGCCGGGACGCTCGGTCGCAGCTTCCGGGGCGGGGGCGAAGAGCGGCACGGGGCCGCAGGCCGCGGCGCGGATGCTGTAGCGGCCGGCGAGCTCGATGAGCCGCGCCTCCGCGCTGGTCGCGTTTCGGGCCATGACGACCGACGCGCGCTTGCGGCCGAGCCAGTATGTCTGTTCCAATGGGGTCACCTCGTTCGGCAAGCGAGAGCACGGAGTCTCTCTGTCACGAGATGCTTGCGAAAAAAGCAGGTGATTGCCAGCAGGTAGCAGGTTTCAGCGCGAATAGCGAACCAATACGCCCGCTTGCTTCGCAGTCGCCATCCAAGCGGCAATTTCTTTCACGCTGTTTCGGCCGATAAGAATTGCTAGCGGCAATGCGCCTCGCGCCGGGCGGCGGGCAGGCTCTGCTTCAGGAATTCTCGCATCGTGTTGCCGTAAACGTCCTGAAGCTCGTCATAGGCCTTGCAGGCGTCCGCCGGCTTGTTCAGCGTCATCAGCGCCTGGCCGAGATAGAAAAGGCTGTCGGCGGCGCGCTCGCCGCGCGGATTGCCCTGGTAATTGGCGAGGAACATCCGCGCCGCGGTCGCGGGCTTGCCCTCGTCGAGATAGGCGCGGCCGGCAAGGTTGTTCGCCCAGCTCGCCCATTTGCTCCGCGGATAGCGCCGGCCCACCTCCTCGAGCGCCCGCTGCGCCTCCCCATAGCGTTTACGGTCCCACAGCCGGAAGCCGACATTGTAAGCTTCCTCGGCGCCCGCCTCGGACGCTGCCGGACGCGCGACGCTGACCGGCGCCGCGGCGGCGGTGACGGCGCGGGAAAGGCTGGTGTCGGGCCGCGAAGGCGCGATCGTGGCGGGGGCGGGGGCCGATTGAATGACGGCGGCGGGCGGCCTGGCGACCGCGTCGAGACGGGACGCGGTCTCGGTGCGCAGGCGGGTCAGCCCCTCCTCGACAAGCCGGAGCCGGTTGTCGCTCGTCTCGGCGCGGCCGGTGAGGGCGGCGAGCTGGGCCTCGATCGCATCGAGGCGGGCATTGAGATCGGCGACGGCGCTGCTCGCCGGAAGCCCGGCCGGCTGGCCCGGCTGGGCGGCGCTGCTGATCTCGGGCTCGACATTGCCGCCCGGAAAGACGCGGCGCTGGACGGCGCGCAATTCCTGCTCGAGCTTCTCGACCCGGCGGTCGATCCGGTCCGGCTGCTGGCCGGCCTGCTGGGCCGCGGCCGGCACCGCGGCACCGGCCAGCAGGATCAGGCCAAGAAGATGAGAACGCATGGCTTTATCCCCCCTAAGCTACTCTCGCGATCCTAGCTTATCGGCAACGGCCTGTCGCCAGGATTAAGGTTGTTGCGCAGGAGCGGCGTTCGCCGCGCCGCCGCCTTGGACCCTTGCCAGCAGGTCGGCGGGCTTCAGGCTGACGTCGGCGATGCTATGCTCGGCCTCCCCCAGCGGCGGGATCTGGACCGTGCCGACCGACACCTGGATCGCCTGGGGACGGCCGGTGACGATTTGCGGCGCCGGCGCGTCGGCCGGAACCTCGAAAGTCTCGCCCGCCCGCATCGTGCCCTTGTAATAATCGGTCCCGTTCGTGTCGTAGATGCGAAGCCAGACGTCGCCGGTGGCGGTGATCACCACCGGTCCGGACGCGACCGGCGCGGCGGGCGGCGGCGGGGCCGGCCGCGGCGCCGGCGCCGCTGCCGGAGCCTCGACGATGGTCGCCTCGTCGACGCCCGGATCGTCGAGATTGCTGTTGCGCCAGATGAGGTAGCCGACGACGAGGAGCAGCCCGACCAGCAAAGCGGCGATCGCCAATGACCGCGGCGGCACGCGGGCCGGGTCGGCCGGTTCGTAATAAGCCGGCGCCGCCGACTGGCCCCGCGGCATGCCGCCGAGCAGCGCGCGAACCTCAGCGCCGATGGCGGTGCCGTCGAGGCCGACGGCGTTGGCGTAGGAGCGGGCGAAGCCGACGCTGTAGGTGATCGCGGGAAGGGCGTCCCATTCGCCGCGCTCGATATGCTCCAAGTGGCGGATCGGGATGCGGGTGTGGCCGGCCACATCCTGGAGGCTCATCTTCTTTTCCTCGCGCGCCGCGCGCAGGCGCTCCCCGACCGTGGTGCCGAACAGCTGGTCCTGGTTTATTTCCGCCATCAAACCGGTTCCGCCCCGCTTATCCCGCGCCTCTGGAGATAAGGATCATGTCACAGCAGCCGCCCCTGCTTGTCAACCGGAGCCCGCTCCGGCTGCCGGGCGGGACGCGCGCCTCGCCTGAAGTCATTTGCCCGCGCGTAGCCGCCACCCACTTTATCCGATCGCGACGTCATGCGTCTCGGCCCAGCCGGTGAGCGCGCTCCGCATGTCGGGCGGCGGATCGGCGAGCATCCCCGCCATCGCCGCGCCGATCTCGCTGCGGTCGAGCGAGCGGATCATCGCCTTGATCGGGCCGACCGCCACCGGCGTGATCGAGAAACGCTGCAGGCCGATGCCGATCAGCGCCATCGCCTCGAGGGTGCGTCCGCCCATCTCGCCGCAAATGCCGACGGGCACGCCATAGGCGTCGGCTTCGACGACGACGCGGCGCAGGAAGCGCAGGATCGCCGGCGAGAGCCAGTCGTAGCGCTCGGCCAGCTTGGGATGGGCGCGGTCGGCGGCGAACAGGAACTGGGTGAGGTCGTTGGTGCCGATCGACAGGAAATCGATCTTCGGCAGCAGGATGTCGAGCGTCTCGGCGAGCGAGGGCACCTCCAGCATGGCACCGTAGCGGATCGAGGAGGGCAGGTGCTTCTTGCGCCCGGCCAGCCACAGGCGCTGATGCTCGACGATCGCCTTCGCCGCGTCGAACTCCCACGGCTCGGAGATCATCGGGAACATGATGTTGAGCTCGCGGCCGGCCGCCGCCTCGAGCAAGGCCCGTGCCTGCGCCTTCATCAAGCCGTCGCGGTCGAGCGCCAGCCGCAGCGCGCGCCAGCCCATGGCGGGATTCTCCTCGGTCTCCCCGTCGCCGAGGTCGATATAGGGGAGCGCCTTGTCGCCGCCGACGTCGACGGTGCGGAAGATGACCGGCTTGTCGCCCGCCGCGTCGAGCACGGCCTTGTAGAGCCGCTGCTGGCTTTCCCGCCGCGGCAGGGTCGCCGAGACGAGGAACTGGAATTCGGTGCGGAACAGGCCGATGCCGTCGGCGCCGGTCGCCTCAAGCGCGGCGGCGTCGTCGCGCAGGCCGGCATTGACCATGACGACGATCCGCGCGCCGTCCTTCGTCACCGGCGGCACGTCGCGCAACGCGGCGAACTCGGCGCGCCTCTTCTGGCCGGCGAGCTGCTTGCCCTTGAACGCTTCCTCGACCGGCCCGGAAGGCCGCACGAACGCGACGCCCTCGCCGCCGTCGAGCAATATGTAATCGCCCTCGCCGATCGCCTGGCGGACGCCGCGGACGCGGCCCAGCATCGGCACGCCCATCGCGCGGGCGACGATGGTGACATGGGCGGTCAGCGAGCCTTCCTCGAGGATCACGCCCTTGAGGCGGCGGCGGTCATATTCGAGCAATTCGGCGGGGCCGAGATTGCGGGCGATCAGGATGGCGTCGCCGCGCAGGCCGGTCTGCGCCGCCGTGCCGAGCTGGCCGGAGACGATGCGGAGCAGGCGGTTGGCGAGGTCGTCGAGGTCGTGCATCCGCTCGGCGAGCAGGGGATCGTCGATCTCGCGCATGCGCATGCGGGTGCGCTGCTGGACGCGCTCGATCGCCGCCTCGGCGGTGAGACCGGAATCGATTGCCTCGTTGATCCGCCGCGACCAGCCCTCGTCATAGGCGAACATCTTGTAGGTCGCGAGGATCTCGTGATGCTCGCCGGCGGTGCCGAACTCGGCGAGGCTCGCCATATTGTCGATCTGCTCGCGCATCTTCCTGAAGGCGGAATAGACGCGGTGGCGCTCGGCCTCGGTATCCTCGGCGACAGTATGCTCGATCAGCACGCGCGGCTGGTGGTAGACGGCGTTGCCGCGCGCCATGCCGGTGACGAGCTTGAGGCCGGTGAGGCGCACCGAGCCCTGGTCGCGGATGCTCGCGGCGGCCGAGGCGGCCTTGTCGGCGAGGCCGGCATTGGCGATCAATTCGCTGAGCACCATCGCCACGGTCTGCAGCGCCTCGATCTCGACATCGTCATAAGCGCGGGATTCGGCGTGCTGGACGCTCAGGACGCCGATCGCCCGCTCGCGCCGCACGATCGGCACGCCGGCGAAGCTGTGGAACAATTCCTCGCCGGTCTCGGGCCGGTAGGCGAATTCCGGGTGGCGGCTGGCCTCGTCGAGGTTGAGCACGGCGACCTGCTGGGCGATGGTTCCGACCAGCCCTTCGCCCATCGCCAGCCGGGTGACGTGGACCGCGCTCTGGTTGAGGCCGACGGTGGCGAACAGCTCGAGCGCGCCGTCGCGCAGCAAATAGATCGAGCAGACCTCGCTCTGCATCGCCTCGGCGATGATCTTGACGACCTTGTTCAATTTGGCCTGCGCGCTGGTCCGCGAGGCCATCACGTCGTGGAGGCCGGTCAGGATCTCGCGGGCGGAGGTGGCCGACTGGCTGGGCATAGCCGTGCGCTATCAGAAAGCGCGGACCGTTTCCAACGCGCCGAGCGGCACCCGCCGACGCGAAGCGGGGTGAACAGGCGGGCGTCGATTCCTGAGGCCGCCCCATCGCGGAGTAGGGGCGGCCCGGACGCGGACCGCCCCCGGCAACGGCGCTATTTCCGCGCCAGCTGGATAGACCCGCGGCTGGCGTAGCGGTCCGTGCTGAAATCCGCCACTGCCTGACGGATCTGGCCGCCGGCTCCGGCGAGCGCGTCACCGACGCACTTGCGGGCGAACGCCTCCGACTGCAGCGACTTGACGCCCTGCTCGACGCAAAGCGTCTCCGCGGCGCGGCGGACGCGGCCGTCGAGCGCGTCCCGCCCGGCCGGGGTGGCGAGGTTGAGGTCCGAATAGCTGACCGTGATGGTCGGCGGGTCGCCCTGCGGGTTGGCGCCCGAGGGCTGTGCGGCGGCGCCGGCCGGCAAAGCGGTCAGGCCGGAAAGGATCAAGGCGGCTCCTGCGAACATTTTGCGGGTCATTTTACTTCTCCCTGGCTTGAGCGGGACTTCATCGTCCCGGCGCTCTTCAGGAAGACAATTCGACGCAATTCCGCTAGGATGGCGGGATGATCTTTGGGTGATGGATCGCCGATGCGGGGGATGAAGAGCCGATGATTGGCGAAACCACCTCCTCTGGGCGGCTTCCGCGCATCGACTTGGCCGGCGTGCCCGATTTCGATCTCGGCGGAATTCGCATCAGGCCGGCCCGGCGCCAGGTCTGCCTCCCCGGCGGCGACTGCCGCGATCTCGAGCCGCGCGTCATGCAGGTGCTGGTCGCTTTGGCCAAGGCTCGCGGCGAGGTCGTCTCCCGCGACCAATTGATCGAGGCCTGCTGGGACGGCCGCATCGTCGGCGACGATTCGCTGAACCGCTGCGTGGTTGCGTTGCGGCGGCTGGCCAAGGGCATCGATCCGCCGCCCTTCGCGATCGAGACGGTGGCGCGGGTCGGCTACAGCTTGGTCGAGCGGCCGACAGATGCTGCGGACGGCGAAGGCGAGGAGGCGGTGGTGCGGTTCGGCGCGCCGGCGGCGGCGCGACCGTGGCGGCGGGTTCTGGTCGCGTTCGCCGCAACGGCCATAGCCGTCGCCTTGGCCATTTTCCTTTGGCCCGCAGGTTTGAGCGACGCCGAAGCCCCGTTGCGGGTCCGCCTCGGCGACATCAGGAGCCTGACCTCGGATCTCGCGCCGACGATGGCCCGCGGCTTTCGCGAGGAGCTGATCGCCAGCATTGAAACCGAAGATTCGATCCTGCTGGTCGCTTCCGGGACGGGCGACGTGAAGCGCGGTCCGGCTCTGGCGATCAGTGCAACGATCCAGAAGGCCGGCGACCAATTGCGGTTTACCTCGCACCTGACCAACGAGCGCAGCGGCGTTTCGATCTGGTCGCAGCGGATCGAGCTGCCCGTTGCCTTTGCGGCATTCGCGCCGCGCCGCGTGGCGATGTCGGTCAGCCAGGTGATCCGCTGCGGCCTCGGTCCTGGCCCTGCGCTCGCCGAACTGACGGACCGGCAGCTTTCGCTGTGGCTCCAATTCTGCCAGGAAGCCCACTCTGGGCAGCCGACCACGCCTGAGCGGACAGTCGACGCCGCACGGCGCGTGACGATGGCCGCGCCGAATTTCTCCCGCGGCTGGTCCTCGCTCGCCATCGCAGCCGTGCCGGCACCCAACAAATTCACGCATGGCGATGCCGCCGCACTCCATGCGGAATCCGCGCATGCAGCCGAGCGGGCGCTGCGGCTTAACCCTCGCGACAGCGATGCTTATTGCGCCAGGGCAATCGCTCAGGTCGACAGGCGCGCCTGGGCGGCGGTGGAGGCGCTGCTCCAGAAGGCGATAGCCGTGCAGCCGACCGACTGCGCCTGTGCGCGCTTGCTTTACGGCGTGACTCTGAGCGCCGTCGGACGTCTCGAGGATTCAGTCGGTCAGTATCAGCGGTATCACGACGAGCGTCCGCTGACCTCGACGAGCCATGCCTTCCTGGCTGAGGCCTTGTTCGTTGCCGGCTATGGCGATGAGGGAGAGCGCCTCCTCGCGGAGACGTTTCAGCTTTGGCCGGACGAGGATGCGGTCCTCACCCTTAAGCTGCGACGGGCATTCTGGACGGGGCGGTATGACGACGCGTCGGCCATCCTTGCCGACCGCGACTTCCGAAGCCCGCTTCCCCGGCGGGCCGCCTTCGCCGCGGCTTTCGCGGCGCTCAGGGACGGGCGGCCGGCAAGCCGGCTCAAGGCGGCGGAATTGCTCAAATCCGTTGCTCGCGATCCACGGGAGAACACGCGCAGCGTCACGATCGCCCTGGCAGCGATCGGCGAGAATCGGGCCGCGATCGAGTCGGCCGAGCAGAATGCGGCTTACACTCGCGGCGTTCTGTTCGATCCAAGCTTCGCTCGGGCCCGGCACGAGCCCGCGTTCGAAGCGCTCGTTCAGAGACTCGGCATGGTCCGCTACTGGCGTCAGAGCAGGCATTTGCCGGACTTTTGCAAGGCGGCGAACGCGCCCGCGCTCTGCGCGCGACTCTAACGGTCAGGCGTGCGCCGACCGCCGCTCGAGCGCGTGGGCGGCTTCGTCGACGAGCTGCCTGAGGATGTCGGCGACGGGCGCCTCGTCCTTGACCATGCCGACCGACTGGCCCGCCATCACCGAGCCGGTCTCGACGTCGCCCTCGATCACCGCGCGCCTCAGCGCGCCGGCCCAGTAATGCTCGATCTGGAGCTGGGCCTCGGCCATCTCGATGCCGGCTTCGTCGAGGCGCTGGGCGACCTCGCGCTGCTTGGCGGCGAAGCTCTCCATCTCGCGATTCTTGAGCGCGCGGACCGGGATGACCGGGAGGCGCGGGTCGATCTGGACGCTGGTGATCGCATCGCGGGCGGAGGCGCGGATGAAGGCCTTCTTGAAATTGGGGTGGGCGATGCATTCGTGGGCGCAGACGAAGCGGGTGCCGAGCTGGACTCCGACCGCGCCCATCTCCAGATAGCCGGCGATGAGCCCGCCATGGCCGATGCCGCCGGCGACGAAGATGGGAATGTCGGCGGCGAGCGGCGGCAATATCTCCTGGGCGAGCACCGAGGTCGAGACCGGGCCGATATGGCCGCCCGCCTCCATCCCCTCGATCACCAAAGCGTCGACGCCGGAGCGGATCAGCTTCCTCGCCAGCGCGAAAGCGGGGGCGAAGCAAATGAGCTTCGCGCCATTGCCCTTGATCCGGTCGATCGCGCCGGGCGGGGGCAGGCCGCCGGCGAGGACGACATGGCTGACCTTGTGGGCCGCGCAGACGTCGATCAGCCCGCCAAGCTCAGGGTGCATGGTGATCAGGTTGACGCCGAACGGCCGCTGCGTCCGCTTCTTCGTCTCGGCGATCTCGGTGTCGAGCAGATCGGGGGTCATCGCCCCGCAGGCGATCACTCCGAACGCGCCGGCGTTGGAGAGAGCGGAGACGAGATGACGCTCCGAAATCCAGCTCATCGCCCCGCCGAGGATGGCGACCTCGCAGCCGAGGAAGTCGGTGCCCCGCTTCATCAGCCGCCGCAGACGGTCGTGGCCGATCGTCTCGGTCATATCGTCATGCCGGCGAAGGCCGGGATCGCGGGGAGACGCGCCGTGACTTCCTGTCCTGGGATGCCGGCCTTCGCCGGGATGACGATTTGGCTCATCCCTCGCCCTCCTCGTCGAGCCCATAAGCCGTGTGCAGCACTCTTACCGCGAGCTCGGTATAGTCTTCGGGGATCAGCACCGAGACCTTGATCTCGCTGGTGGTGATGGCGAGGATGTTGATCTTGCGGTCGGCCAGCGTCTGGAACATGCGGGCGGCGATGCCGGGGTTGCTGCGCATGCCGACGCCGACGATGGAGAGCTTGGTGATCGCGCTATCGGTCAGCATCTCCGAATAGCCGATCGCCTGCCGGTTCTTCTCCAGGACATCCGCGGCCTGCGCCAGCGCGGCGGCGGGGACGGTGAAGGTGAGGTCGGTGCGCTCGCCGGCGCGGGGGACGCTCTGGACGATCATGTCGACATTGACGTTCGCGGCGGCGAGCGGGGTGAAGATCGAGGCGGCGGCGCCGGGTGCGTCGGGAACTCCGGCAAGGGTGATCCGCGCCTCGTTCTTGTCGTGGGCGATGCCGGTTATGACGTGGCGTTCCATTTGATATTCCCCGATGTCTTTCTCGCTGACGATCATCGTCCCCGGCCGATCGTCGAACGAGGACAGCACCTTGATCGGAATATGCTCGCGCATGGCGAGGCCGACCGAGCGGGTCTGCAGCACTTTTGCGCCGACCGAGGCAAGCTCCAGCATCTCCTCGTAGGTGACGATGGGGAGCTTCCTCGCCCGCGGCACGATGCGCGGGTCGGTGGTATAAACGCCGTCGACGTCGGTATAGATGTCGCAGCGGTCCGCCTTCATCGCCGCCGCCACCGCCACCGCCGACGTGTCCGAGCCGCCGCGGCCAAGGGTGGCGACGCTGCCGTCCTCGGCGACGCCCTGGAAGCCGGGGATGACGGCGATGCCGCCCTCGCCGAACACCCGCTCGAGCACGCCGATGTCGATCGTGTCGATCAAAGCGGCGGCGTGGGCGGTGGTGGTGCGGATCGGCAGCTGCCAGCCCATGTAGGAGCGCGCGTTGAGGCCCATTCCTTGCAGGGTGATGGCGAGGAGGCCGCTGGTCACCTGCTCGCCCGAGGCCACCACCACGTCATATTCGCGCGCGTCGTAGAGCGAGGAGGCTTCGCGGCAGAACTGGATCAGCCGGTCGGTCTCGCCCGCCATCGCCGACACCACCACCGCGACCTGGTTGCCGGCCTCCGCCTCGCGCTTGACCAGCCCCGCGACGTGGCGGATGCGCTCGATCCCAGCCATCGAGGTGCCGCCGAATTTCATCACGATGCGGGCCATGGTGCGGCTGATAGGTCGGCGGTTGCGGTGGTGCAATGCGCTTGCCGTCATGCTGAACTTGGTTCAGCATCCAGGGCCATGACAGCCGAGGAAGCGACCAGCTGGACCCTGAAACAAGTTCAGGGTGACGGCGCAACCACCATCGACCCTCGCGAAGCCGCGCATTTCGGGGCGCTTGCCGGAGACTGGTGGGATCCCAAAGGCTCTTCCGCGATGCTGCACAAGCTGAACCCGGTGCGGCTCGGCTACATGCGCGATCGGATCGACCAGCATTGGGGCGGGGACGAGCGCGACTTGAAGCCGCTTGCCGGCAAGCGCGCCGCCGAGGTCGGGTGCGGGGCGGGGCTGCTGGCCGAGCCGCTGGCGAGGCTCGGGGCGGACGTGACCGGGGTCGATCCGGCGCCGGAGAATATCGCGGCCGCGCGCAGCCATGCCGAAGGGCAGGGGCTCGCGATCGACTATCGCGTCGGCGGGGTCGAGGCGCTGGCCGGGCGCTACGACCTCGTCACTTCGCTGGAAGTGGTCGAGCATGTCGCCGACACCGGCGCCTTCGTCGCCGGCCTCGCCGCCGCCCTCGCCGAAGACGGCCTGCTCATCCTTTCCACCCCCAACCGCACCGCTTTGTCGCGGCTGATGCTGGTCGTGCTGGGCGAGGGCGCCGGCCGCATCCCGAAGGGCACCCACGATTGGGACAAGTTCCTGACGCCGGACGAGCTGTGCGCCTTGCTCAGGGGCGCGGGGCTGGAGGTGCTGGACGTCGCGGGGCTCGCTTTCTCGCCGGCGCGCGGATTCGTGCTTTCGGAAAGCAAGTCGCTGGATTATTTTGTGACCGCGAAGCGGCCCGCCTGACCGCGAAAGGGGGAGCGATGGCCAAGGTTCGAACATTCGTCATTCTGTCCGGGGCGGCGCTCGCCGCGGGCTGCGCGGGCCCGCAGCAGCGAGTCTCGCGTGCGGCCGATTTCACCACCCGGAGCAGCGCCTCGCTTGAGCAGATTTCGAGCTGCCTGGCGGGAAGCTGGGACGCCAATATCAGCGTGCTGCTGGAGAGCGCGACGGCTTATTCGGTGCTGGCCGGACGCCGCCTCGCGGTCGAGCTCTATGTCACCGACCTCGGCACGACGCGGGAGGCGAAGCTTTATTTCCGCGCGCCCGGTTTGGCGCAAAGGCAAAGCCGCCTGGACCGCCTCGAACATTGCCTGTGAACGAGCGGACGGCATCCTGCAGCTGCGGTGCGCTGCGGGCGACGGCGAGGGGCGAGCCGGTCCGCGTCTCGCTGTGCCACTGCCTGGACTGCAAGCGCACGACCGGAAGCGCCTTCGGTTACAACGCCACCTTCGTGCGCGGCCAGGTCGATACCGAAGGCCCGTCGAGCCGCTTCCGGCGCAGCTCCGACGAGGGCTATTGGGTCGCCCACAGCTTCTGCCCGTCCTGCGGCGCGACCCTCTTTTACGAGATCGAGCGCCGCCCGGGGATGATCTCGATCCCGGCCGGCGCGTTCGCCGATCCCGAATTCCCCGAGCCGACCGTCTCCGTCTACCCGGAGCGGGCGCACTCCTGGATCAGCTTCGCTACCGACCGGCCTATCGCGGAGGAATAGAGCGCTACGCGGATGCGCCTCCGGCGGCCGCGCTCGCCGGCCCTTCCAAACGGCCGAGGTGGCGGTCGCGCGGATGCCACAGGAAGAAGCGCCTGTTGCCTAGCATCGGCCGGGCGACGAAGTTGCGGGCATGGAGCAGGATGCGCAGGAACAGCCTGAGGCTCCGCGGGCTGAGCGTGCCCCAGATCACCCAGACCAGGGTCTGCGCGGAGGCGAGGTTCCAGCCGAAGCCCGCGCGCCGCCACATCCGCTTCAGGACCCGCGGCGATCGCCCGGACCAAAGCAAAGTCGACCCGCAGGAGATGAAGGTCATCGGGTGCAGCTTCTCGCCCGGGCCGCGGGTGCGGGTGCCCGCCAGCAAGGACGAATGGTCGCCGCCGCCGCGATATAGGGCGGTCGCGCGGTACATGAGGTCGACCGCATCCTCGACCGGCCCCGGCTCGTTCCTCAGCCGCGTGCTCACTCGGGCGTGGCGGACGGTGGCGAGAGCCTCGGGGATGACCGCGACCGCTCCCGCCGCCGCGAGGCGGTAATAGAGGTCGAGATCCTCCCAATATTCCGCCTCGGCGCGATAGCCGCCGGCCCGCTCGAACGCGGCGCGGCGGAACATGGCCGACGAATGGGAGAAGGGCGCGAACGGGGACCGGCGCGCCAGCCGCCAATAATCGGCCGGGCGAACCTGCCTGCCCACTTCGTCGACCCCGTTCCAGAGCGTGCCGACGAGGTCGACGTCCGGCTCCTCGCCGAACAATTCGACCTGGCGGCGCAAGCGGTCCGGGTGGGACAGGTCATCGGCATGGGCGATCGCCACCAGGGGCGCGCGCGCGGCCGCGACGACCCAGTTGGCGCCGCCCGCGAGGCCCGATTTCCGCTCGCGCCTCAGCAATCGGATGCGGGAGTCGCGGCGCGCCCACTCCGCCAGCGCCGCGCCGGTGCCGTCGGTCGAACCGTCGTCGCCGATGACGAACTCGAAATCCGCGAAGCTCTGGCCGAGGATCGAGCTTATGGCCTCCTCGACATAAGGCAGGCCGTTGTTGACCGGCATGACGACGCTGAGCGGCGGGGGGTCGGATGGGGATGGCGCCATCGCGGTCTAGAAGAAATCCACCTTGTCGTAATGCGGCGGCGGCGCGATCACCTCCATCCGGTCGGTGAGCAGGGAGCGGAAGCTGGGGCGGGACTTCATCACCGCATACCAGTCGGTCGTCTGCTTGTGGCCGCGCCAGTCGAGCCCGCCGAGATAATCGGCCACCGAGAGGTGCGCCGCGGCGGTCAAATCGGCGAGGCTCAGCACCGGCCCGGCCAGCCAGCGGCGGTGGTCGAGAAGGTAGTCGACATAATCGAGATGCGCGTTGGCGGTCTTCATCGCCTCGCGCAGCACCTTGGTGTCGGGCGCGTCGCGGCTGACGAGGCGCTTGCGCATCCGCTCCTCCATCATCGGCGCCACCACCTCGCCGTAGAGCCGCTCGTCGAACCAGGCGACGAGGCGGCGCACCTCCGCCCGCGCCGCCGCGCCGCCGGCCAGCATCGGCGCGCGCTCGACCGTCTCCTCGAAATATTCGCAGATCGCGTTGGAATCGATCAGCACCGTGCCCTTCGAATCCTCGGCGAGCACCGGCGTCTGGCCGGATGGGTTCATGTCGAGGAACTCGTCGCGGCGCGACCAGGGAGTCTCGCGGACCAGCTCGTGGGGCACGCCTTTCTCGCCCAGCATCAGCCGCACCTTTCGCGAGAAAGGGCAGAGCGGGAATTGATAGAGCTGCCACATTCAGCCGTCTTTAGCGACGCGGCGCGCCGCGTCCACAGTGCCGGCGATGTTTAAGGCCGCTTTTTAGCGGTCGCGCCAGTCCCGGTCGCGATCGTAGCGGCGATCATAGTCGCGATAGCGGTAGCGGTGGCCGCGCACCGCGTCGTCGATCCGGCGCTGCGTGTCTTCGATCGAGCGGCGGAGCACGGGCGTCAGGATGGCGAGCTGCTCGATCGCGGCGGCGATGCCCGCACTGGTCGCGCCGATCGAATCGTGGATCCGTTCGCGGGCATAGGGGTCGTCGCGGCTGGCGATGTCGCCGAGCGTCTCGCGGCGGGGGCGCCGGCCCGGGTCGATCGCGTCGGCGACCGGGCCGACGTCGACGTCCATCACCGCGTCGGCGACCCGCTCGAGCGCGCCGCCCATCGCTTCGATCTCGCCCGGCGGCGGCAGGTTGCGGACGACGTCCTGATCGACCGGCTCCGGATAGGGCTGGGCGACGACGGGGGCGGCGAGGGCGAACATGCTCGCCGCGACGATAAGATTACGCAAGACGGGCCTCCTCAACTCATTGGCGACACGAACGAAAACGCCTTTCCGGCGACTCGGTTTCGCGTCTTGGCGAATGCAGCATGAGCCCAGCCTGAATAGCCTGCAAGCCTTGACTTCAACTTGGCCGCTCGCTCGTGTCCAGATCGCCCCGCGCCGAGCTGTCCTTGCCGAGCAGATAGCCGACGATGGTGCCCAGGAGGCCGAGCGGCGCCCCGATCTGCTCCTGATCGTAGCCGGCGACGACGAGGAAGGTCGCCATGACGACCACCAGGATCGTGCCGAACACCCTGAGCACGCTCGAGGCGGGCTTGCCGATCTTCAGCAAATAGGTGGTGAGCAGCATCACCACCACCCCGAACGCAAGCAGCACCGCGCACATCGTCATCGCATTGTTGGTCGACCACCATTCGTCCTCCGGCTTCTTCGCCGTGGGCACCTCGATGGTCTTGGAGCTGGTTGCCGCCAAGGCCTGGTTGGCCTCCGCGAGAAGCGCTGCGTCGATAGTGTTGCTCATGATCAGCCGCCCCCAGCCATCTCACTCGTCCTCAACGCCTACACGAAAATCAGGATCGCGGTAAAGCCGCGGCGGAGCGTGGCGGAAACGTCAGCGCCGGCCGCCAGGGGCCGGGGGAGCGCGGCGCGGCGGCGGCGGGGCGGTTTGGCTAGCGCGCGAGCAGCCAGACGAGGGCGATCGAGCCCGCCGCGATCCGGTACCAGGCAAAGGGGGCGAAGCCGTGGCGCGAGACGATCGCGACGAACGCCTTGATCACCACGATCGCGACCAGGAACGAGACGATGAAGCCGATCGCGATGTCGCCGAGCTCGCCCGCGGCGAGGCCGCCGCCGGACTTGTAGAGCGCGTAGGCGGACGCGCCGATCATCGTCGGCACCGCGACGAAGAAGCTGAACTCGGCGGCCGTCCTGCGCTCGACGCCCAGCGCCAGCGCGCCCATGATCGTCGCGCCCGAGCGGCTGACCCCCGGAATCATCGACAGGCACTGGATCAAGCCGATGCCGAGCGCGGTGCGCCAGCCCATCGCCTCGACGCTGTCGATGGCGCGCGGCGCGGCGCGTTCCTCATTGATCAGCACTTCCCTGGCGGACGTCCGCCGCTCGATGACGAGGATGGCGATCCCCCCCGCGATCAGCGCGACGGCGACGATCATCGGCGATTCGAGCATGCGCTTGATCGCGCCATAGGCGATCGCGCCGACCGCTATCGAGGGAAGGAAGCCGAGCAGGACGTTGCGGGTGAAGGCGACCGGCCCCGCCGACCAGCCGAGCAGGCCGACGGCCACGTCCCAGAAACGCCGCCAGTAAAGGACGATGACGGCCAGGATCGCGCCCAATTGGATGACGATGTCGAACGTCGCCGACGTGCCGCCGGTGAAGCCGAGCAGCTCGCCGGCGAGGATCAGATGGCCGGTCGAGGAGACCGGGATGAACTCGGTCAGGCCCTCGACGATGCCGAGCAGGATGATGGTGAGCAGGGAAGGGTCCATATGTCAGTCGTCATCCCGGCGAAGGCCGGGATCTCGTGTCAGTTTTCGCTGGGATCCCGGCCTCCGCCGGGATGACGAACTTTGAAGGGTCACGGTGGCTCCCCACGAGGTCCCGGCCTTCGCCGGGATGACGGGTTGGATCAAGAAAGCGACTTGGCGGCGAAGCGGCCGTGGCGGCGGTAGCTGGTCAGCCAGCCCTCGGCCACCGCGATCAAAGGCGTCCCGCGGATGCCGAACGCGTCCAGGCCCTTCGCGCCGGGCGACACGACATTGTCCTGCTGGAGCATCAGCCACTGGTCCCAGGTCAAGGGCGCGCCTGGCGCCCAGCCGGCGAGGCGGGCGATCGCCTTGGCGATTGGATCGGGGACGTCGACCAGAAGGCGGTTGCGGCCGGTGGTCCGGCACACCCAGGCCATCAGCTCGCGCATGGTGAGGATTTGCGGGCCGCCGAGCTCGTAGGTCCTGCCGGCATGGGTCGCCGGGTCGAGCGCGGCGGCCGCGGCCGCCCGGCCGGCGTCCGCCGCATAGACCGGCTGGAACCGGGTCTCGCCGCGGATGACGGGAAGCACGGGCGACAGCCGCGCCAGGCGGGCGAAGCGATTGACGAAATTGTCCTCCCGCCCGAACAGCACCGAGGGGCGCAGGATGGTCGCGCCGGGAAAGGCGTCCCGCACCGCCGCCTCGCCTTCACCCTTGCTGCGGCCGTAAGCGGAGAGGCTGTCCGGGTCGGCGCCGATCGCCGACACATGGACCAAAGCGGAAGCGCCGGCGGCGGCCGCCGCCTCGGCGACCGCGCGGGCGCCGGCGACGTGGATCGCCTCGAAGTCGCCCTTCAATATGCCGACCAGATTGACCACCGCCTCGCTGCCCTCGACGGCGCGGCGGACTAGGCCCGGATCGGTCAAGTCGACGGCGACGAACTGGGTCTGGCCGAGCCCGCCCAGGGGTTTCAGGAAATAAGCGCGGCGCGGGTCGCGCTGGGCGATGCGGACGCGGGCGCCGGCGCGATGGAGCGCCTGCACCGCATAGCGGCCGAGGAAGCCGCCGCCGCCCAATAGAGTGACCAACCTGTCCGTCTTCCGGGCCATCATCCGCCTCGCCGAGCCGGGCTCCCCTTGCCCGCTCGCCCGCGCGTTGACAAGCTTGCGCACGCCCCCTAGTTCGCGCCGCTCCTGCCTGCGTGCCCAGGTGGCGGAATTGGTAGACGCACCAGCTTCAGGTGCTGGCGCTCGCAAGGGCGTGGAGGTTCGAGTCCTCTCCTGGGCACCATTTCTTCCGCTTTAGCCGATCCCTTGCCGGTGGTGCGCAGGGCCGCGCGAAGCGCAGCCTGCTAAGGCAGGGCAGCGGCAAGAACCTGCTGCTTCACATTGTCGAAGTCGCTGCGCCAATTCCGGCGGCGATATTCCTAAACCCTTCGAAAGCAAGATGCGGCTTTCCCCCTTCGGCCATTGCTCGCTGCCTTTCTGATATTCGATTCGGAGGTCGCAGCTTGTCATAAGTTTCCCGGAGTCGCCACAAGCCGCTGCCGCCGCGCGAGCGAGGGCCTCGACCGACAGCTTTGCTCCCCGCTCGAAACAGCAGTCGGCCGCTGGGGCTGGAGCCGGCCTAGAACGTCATTCCAGCGAAAGCTGGAATCTGCGCCGCCTCATCGCCGCAAACAGGAGCCACGCGTCCGGGGCCCCTACCTACGAGGCGTTGGAGCCGTGGCGGCGCTGAGCGCGGGCCGGGTCCGGACTAGGCGACCGTGATGGGCGCCTCGATCAGCTCCTCCACGAGCGGCGGGTTTTTCAGCGTCGCGCCATTGTCCTTGGGCACATCCTTAAGACCGATCGGGAACACCGTGAGGCCGCCGTCCTTGTCGATCCTGAGGCGCAGGAACGACTTGTAGTCCTCGATCCTGAGCGACGAGAAGCCTTCGTTGGGATGGCGGCCGAAGAAGTTGAGCGTGACCAGCAGATAGAGGCCGAAGACGAATCCGGAGACGATTGCCGAGGCGATCACGGCCAGAGCCGCGGAGCCGAGGCTGTCCCATCTCGGCCACGGCATCATGCCCTCGGTGAAGCGGATCACCCAGATGATGGTCAGGGTCACGGCGAGCGTCTGCGCGGCGGCGTGGAGGATTCCCATCAGCCAGCGCTTCCAGGCCGAATAAGGGGAATTGGCGAAATAATAATAGCCGGCCAGCGCAATCGCCATCAGGATGACGGGCCAGGGCGAGGTGACGACGAGCGATGCATAAGCGTCGATCGCGTCGCGGCAGCTGCCCAGGCGAAGCGCTTTGGCGAGAGTGCCGAAGCCCGCGATTCGGGCGTTGAAATCCAGCATCCAGGCGAACAGCGCATAGGCGATCAACAATACGCCGACGAAGCTCGGGTTGAGGATGGGAAAGAGGACGTTGCGCAGCCCGAGCATCCACGACGCTTTGCGGCCGGGAAACAGGGCGTCCTTGCCGTCCGCTTTCTTCGCGATGCGGAAATCGCGCGCGAACCTGTACTCATCGCCGCCCGCCGCCGAGGGCGGCCCCGGATCCTCTCCCGGGCCGGGGAAGCGGTACTTGAAATGCTTGTCCTTGAGGTGGTGGGTGGGATGGAGGAAAGCGCCGCCGCCGCCGCAGACGATGTAGTTGCGGCCGCCTTCTTCGTAGCGGCAATAATGGTGGCTGTCGCCGGTCAGGATGAGCTTGAGCTGGTGGCCCATCCGCTCCCCGGTCTCCGGGCTGCGCGCCAGCCAGGCGAGCCGCTCCAGATAGGAGAAGCTCTCGAACTTCTTGTCCGGCTCCTTGGGATCGACATAGGCCCAGGCTGGATCGGCGACGCACAGGATCAGCTTCGAACCGGCATCCATCCAGTGCGCGGCGGCATGCTGGAAATAGTCGATCTGCGGCTGGTCGATAAAGCCTTCGAGCTGGCAGTCCGTGCCCCAGACCCACCAGTCGCCGGGCAGCTTGATCGCGAAATAGGAGCGCGTCTGCTGGGTCTGCCGCCCGCCGATCACCTTGCCGTCCCGGCTGACGCCGAGATCGACCTCTTTGCGCGCGATCCGCCGCCGGCAGAACAGTCCGAAAAAGGCATTGAGCCCGTCATACCAATCGTGATTGCCGGGGATCGCGTAGAGATCCGGGCGCTTCCCCTTCTCGTCGGGCCAGCGCTCCGCGCCGCCGGGCGCGTAGGCTTCGTCGAACGGCGCGATGAAGCGGTCGCGATATTCCTCCTTCGAAGCGGTCGGATAGACCTGGTCGCCGCCGAGGACGAGCAGGCGGCCCCTGGGCAGGTCCCGATCGGCCCCGGCCGGCTTGAGCACGTCCTCGGCGGCGAGGCGCGCCATGGCGTAGGTCGAGTTCCAGCCGTCGCCGCTGTCGGCAAGGAAATCGAACCAGAAATCCCCGCCTTCATGCCGCGCCGCATAGTCGAATTCGCCGTCCGGGGGGGTGGGCTGAATGGCGTTGGCCGCGGCGATCGCCTCGCGCTTGTCGGCAAAGTGGCCGAAGGCGGTGGATACCATCGACCGGATGCCGGTCTTGATCAGCAGGCCCGGATCGTACCACCGCGCCATCGAAGGTCGCTTGGACATCGACTCCTCCCCCTATGGATAGGAGCATAAGCGCGGCGGGGGGCAGGTCCAGCGTTAATAGGTCGGAAATGGGGGTGCTTCCGCCCCCTATTCGTCCGCGCCGGCCGCGATCCCTCGCGCGTCCTCGAAGAAAGGCTCGACCTCGCCCGAGAGCTTGACCGTCATCGGCTGGCCGTAGCGGTCGAGGCTGCGGCCGGCGGCGACGCGGATCCAGCCTTCGCTGACGCAATATTCGGCGACGTCGGTGCGTTCGCGCCCCTTGAAGCGGATGCCGATCCCGCGCTGCAGCAAGGCGGCGTCGAAATGCGGGCTGCGCGGGTTGAGCGACAGGCGGTCGGGGGGCGTGTCGGTCACGTCTTTGCTTTCATCCGTCATCGTTCAATGCCGCTTGCTGATCTTCAGCCCGTCGATCTTGGCGCGGTCCTTGACCGATTCCTCGCTGCGGGTCAGCGCCTTGGCGATCGCCCTCAGCGCCATGCCCTTGCCGGCGAGCGTGCGCAGCTTGGCGACCTCCTCGCTCTTCCAGGGCTGGCGGTGGCGGGCGAAGACTTCCGCCATCAATCCCGCGCCAGCGTGCCCTTGGTGGAAGGCTTGGCGGCGATCGTCTTCTTGACCTCCTTCTTGGGCTTGCGCGCTTCCTTGTTGCTCTTCTTCTGACCCTTGGCCATGTCGCTTTCTCCTCTCGGCCTTGCCTGTTTAGCGGCTTCGGCGTTCGCGTCCAGCGCCGGCTTGCGCCGCCCAGTCGCGCGCCAGATCGTGAAGCGGCCGATAGGCTTGCCAAATCGACCGGGCCCAGCCCAGCAGGGCCTCGCGCCATTGCGCCGGCTCTCCGGCGGCGGCGAGGTCGCCCAGGGTGACTTCGCCGCGCGCGGGCGGGATCGGCGGCTTTTCGAGGGTGACCGGACCGTCGAGCCAGCTTCTGAGATGCGCGGCGCCGATGGCCGTGCCCGTCTCGCCCTCCAGGATCAGGAAGAGACCGACCAGATGGGCGGCGAGCGATTTGGCGGAGCGGCAATATTCGTCCGGATGCTGGAGGGCATAAGCGTCGACCAGCAGCCGATGGGTGGCGAAGAAAAGCGGGTTCGAGAAATCGCGCGCGAGCGCCTGCTCGAACCGCGCCCGGCACCCGGCGGCGCCGCCCAGCCAGCCGCAACCGGCGCAGGCCTCGGCTGCCGCCATCAGCAATCCTTCTCCTTCATCCAGCACGGATCCCAGGCGGGCTCGGGGCCGAAGCGGGCGGCGAGGAAATCGACCAGGGCGCGGACCCGGGCGGTGGTGGCGCGGCCGGGGGGCATGACGGCGTGCAGGCCGCCTTCCTCCAGCGGATAGCCGGTGAGCACGGGTTCCAGCTGGCCGGCCTCGAAGGCCGGGGCGGCGATGAAGCTGGGCAGGATGCAGATGCCGAGCCCGGCGACCGCGGCGGCGCGCAGCATCTCGCCATTGTCGGCGCGGAGCCGCGGGCGGCCGCGGACATGCTCCCAGCGGTCCCCCACGCGGAAGCGCCATTGCTCGTTGCCGTAGAGCAGGATGTCGTGATCGGCGAGGTCGCGCGGATGCTCCGGCCGGCCGCGCTCTTCCAGATAGAAGGGGCTCGCCGCCGCCACCTTCCTGACCGGCGCGATCCGGCGCGCGACCAGCGAGGAATCCTTCAGCGATCCGATCCGGATGGCGAGGTCGTAGCCGCCCGCGATCAGGTCGACCGTCCGGTCGTCGAGCGAGATGTCGAGCTCGACCCGCGGATGCTCGGCGGCGAACTCGGCCAAAGCCGGGGCGAGATGCTGAATGCCGAACGAGAGCGGCGCGCTGAGCCGGATCGGCCCGGCGATCTGGGTGACCGCCTCGGCGACCACCTCCTCGGCCGCCTCGAGCTCGGCGAGGACGTTGGCGGCGCGCTCGTAATAGGCCTGCCCGACGTCGGTCGGCTGCGCCCCCTGGGCGCTGCGGGTCAGGAGCCGCGCGCCGAGCTGCTTCTCGAGCCGCGCCACCCGCCGGCTGAGGATCGACTTCGCCATCCCCATCCGCTCGGCGGCGCGCGAGAAGGCGCCCGTCTCCACCACCCGCACGAAGGCGAGAACATCGAGCAGGTCGACGGATGTCCGGTCCATGGTGGCGGACTCTTTAGGGCGCCGCGGACGTGCGAGGCAATAGTGGAGGACTCCTATACTATTGAAGTCGCAAAGATTCCGATGGCCGACAAGGGATAGACACTCGATCAGCGGATTAAATCCATCTTGGACCTTGTTATGAATTGTTGCTGAGCAGTCGGGCGCGTACGCTCAAGACAATCTAGGTGAGTCGTGTCCATCGTCCTTGAGCGCGTGCGTTTCAGGGTAGGAGAGCTTGTCGCTCGCTTCGCAAGGAGGGGTATGATTATGGCTGACGAAAAAAAACGCGGATCAGACGACGTCGAAACCTCCGCCCGCGCGCGCTTCGCCAAGATCGCCAAGCCTGACATTCCGTTCGAAGACTTTGTTAAGATCGAGCGCCAGGAACTCGCCCGCCGGCAGCAATTGGTTGCGGGCACGACACAGACCTATAAGCGCGGCCTGCCGACGATGACGCCGTGCGGGGGCGGCGATTTCGACAAGGGCATCGACGCAGCCGAATGGCAGGGCGCCTACGGGTCGCTACCGCTGCCGGCCGGCGATCCCTTCGCGGGCTTTACCGACGGACTGTTCCCCGGCGGGCTCACCGACACGGATTCCGGCGGCGTCGGCACCGCACATCAGACCGCGGTCAGCGGTCCTGGCCCGGATCCGAACGTCGGCATTCCAGTCACCGCGCAGGGCTCGGCCGGGGCGGTCCGCATCGGCAATGCCGTCAACCTTTATGGCTGCGAGCTGCTGTCGAAGACCTTCACCGTCGGTGCTGCGACGAAGATCGTGAAATTCTGGTACGCGGTGGTCCTGCAGGATCCCGGGCACGACGTGTCTATCCAGCCCTATTTCTGGGTGCGCGTGACCGAAACGGCGACCGGCAACCTGATCCCCGGGGCGGCGAATCTCGGCAACGGATTCGACAAAGCGGTGGCGGATTCGAGCAACCCCTTCTTCCAGACCGCGACCGGGTCGGACGGTCAGAAAATCGTCTACAGGGACTGGTCGTGCGCCCAGATCAACCTCTCCTCCCATGTCGGCAAGCAAGTGACGGTGGAGTTCGTCACCGCCGATTGCGGCGCCGGCGGGCACTGGGGCTATGCCTATGTCGACAATTTCTGCGGCAATTGCGCCGGTTCGCCGACGGGCGATTTCAACTTCGACGCGGCCGGCAGCTCGGCTTGCGGGCCGGGCGAGCTGTGCTTCGACTATACCCTGCCCAGCACCACTGGGCCCGCCGGCAAGATCACCGGCACCATCGAGATCAAGCTGGAAATCATGCAGAACGGGACGGTCGTGTCGACGCTTGCCAGCCCGGTCCTGACGAGCGGGACGAATTACTGCTTCACGATCGATCCTTCGACCATAGCCGGGCTCGACCCGGCGCTGGAGGGGTTCGACTTCGTCGCGACCGGCGATTTCAAGATCGGAACGACGACCCTCGCACCGCTTACCGTGGGGGGCGCGCCGGATGGCGTTCGTCCCGGCGCCAACAATGACTACCAGATCGCCTGCAAGGCGTTCAGCTATGCGGTCAAGTTCGTCTGCGGCACCCAGCGCGAATGCGGCTGTGCCTGCACGCCGGTGCGGCCCGGCAGCTACGCCACCGAGATCAACATCTACAATCATGGCGAGGAGCCGGCCGAGATCGTCAAATATGTCATCCCGGTCGTGTTCGGCGGCGCCGCCGCCGGGCGCGAGCCGCGCACCGTGACGGCGCGCGCCGAGGACCGCATCACGCTGCCTCCTTATTCGGCGACGATGGACGATTGCTGCCGCCTGTCGGAGCTGCTGCTCGGCGCCCCGGCCGAAGGGCCCGCGCCGCTCAGCATCGGCTATCTGGAGATCGTCAGCCCGGTCGAGCTGACCGTCACCGCGGTCTATACGGCGACGGCGCTTGACGGCGGCCCGGTCAGCATCGACGTCGCGCAGATCGAGGCCAAGCCGCGCCGGGCGCCGCCCCGGCCGGTGAAAGGCGCGGGCCAGGGAAAATCCGCGCCGGCCCCGGCGCCGCGCACCCACTGACCGCCGACCGCGCGCGGATACCTCAGCCGGCGCCCCCCGCCGGCTGAGGGAACCCTGGCCCGGCGCTCGCGCCGCCAGGCGCGGGGCTCCGGACTCGAATCCGTTATGGAGGCGTCGGCGCTTCCCAGGACGCGGCAACAGGTCCAGCATCCTGCCCTCGCGGGGCGCTATCCTGTGACGGACGGCGGCCCGGGAGACGCAAAGGGGGAAGTCATGACCCGATACAGGATAGCGATACTGGCGGCCGCGGCGGCCCTGCCGATGTCGCTTGCCGCGCCGCCGGCCGCCGCCCAGGGCGTCGGCACGCGCTTTCAATATGCGGTCAAGATCGTCTGCGGGCGCAGCCCGGCGGTCAAGTCGCCGGTCGCGCAGGGCAATTATTTCACCGCCGTCAACGTGCACAATCCGCGCGAGCCGATCGAGTTCAGGCGCAAGGTCGCCGTCGCTTTGCCCGGCAAGGGGGGCCCGATCAGCGCCTTCATCAACGACAAGCTGGAATATGACCAGGCGATGGAGTTCGACTGCGCGGAGATCCTGAAGCAGCTGGAGGCGAGCCACATACCCAATGCCGGCTTCGTAAAGGGCTTCCTCGTCATTATGGCCCAGCATCAGCTCGATGTGGTCGCGGTCTATACCGCCGCCCCGCTCAACACCAACCAGGTGTCGAGCATCCACACCGAGCGCGTGCCGCCGCGCGACCGCAACGCCGAGGAATAGGCACCGCTCGTCGGCGTTGCGTTTTCAGCAACACTAAAATGCCGAATGCTCGCCTACCGGTAACACTTGCCGCTGCCTATCTCGGTCTCCGCAAGATCAGTGGAGGCCGTGATGACCAAGATTCTCATTCTCGACAGCGCCGCGACCGGCGCCGCGTCGGTTTCGCGTGGGCTCACCAACGGGCTCGCCTCGGCGATCCGGCGCCGCCATCCGGCCGCGCGCATCGTCCGGCGCGACATCGGCGCCGAGCCGATCCCCCATCTCGACGGCGAGACAACCTCCGCGATCCGCGGCGGCGAAGCCTTGAGCCAGGCCGCCCGCGACGCGGTCGCCTTGTCGGACCGGCTCGTCGCCGAGCTGAAGGAGGCGGATGTCATCGTGATCGGCGCGCCAATGTACAATTTCGGAATGGCCTCGACTCTCAAGGCCTGGTTCGACCACGTCCTTCGCGCCGGCATCACCTTCAGCTACTCCGAAGCGGCCCCGGAAGGGCTGCTCAAGGGCAAGAAAGCGATCGTGATCGAGACTCGCGGCGGCCTCTACAGCAGCGGCCCGGCGGCGGCGATGGACAGCCAGGAGCCGCATTTGCGGACGATGCTCGGCTTCATCGGTATCGACGACGTCACCTTCGTCCGCGCCGAGAAGCTCGGCTTCGGGCCCGAGGCGGCCGCCGCTGCCATCGCCACCGCCGCCGCCGAGCTCGACGGACTGGCCGAGGCGGAGCTGAAGCTCGCCGCTTGAGACACCCACGTCATTGCGAGGAGCGAAGCGACGAAGCAATCCAGTGGACCCGAGAGGCCCCTCTGGAGTTGGCAGGTGCGAACTGCCCCCGGCAGTTCGCAGCCGTGCCGGGGGCACGGCGACCTGCCAACTCTTCGCTACGCTCGCAATGACGGCAGCGAACACCTAGATAGTTGGAGCAACGCCATGATCGACATCCGTCCCTTCGCCAGCCTCGGCCACGCCGATCATGGCTGGCTGAACGCGCGCCATCATTTCTCGTTCGCCGACTATCACGACCCCAAGCGCATGGGCTGGGGCGCGATCCGGGTGTGGAATGACGACGAGATCGCCGCCAGATCGGGCTTCCCGCCCCATCCGCACAGCGACATGGAGATCATCACCTATGTCCGCAGCGGCGCCATCACCCACCAGGATTCGATGGGCAATAAGGGCCGCACCGGCGCCGGCGACGTCCAGGTGATGAGCGCCGGCACGGGCGTGCGCCACGCCGAGTTCAACCTCGAGGACGAGAAGACGACCCTGTTCCAGATTTGGGTGCTGACCGACGCGCCGGGCGCGGCGCCGGGCTGGGGCGCGATGCAATTTCCAAGGCACGAGCGGGCCGGCGGCTTCGTCACCCTCGCCAGCGGCTTCGCCGGGGACCAAGGCGCGCTGAAGATCAATGCCGCCGCCCGCGTCATGGGCGCGACCCTGAAGGCGGGCGAGACGGCCGAGCTCAGCCTCGATCCGTCGCGCCATGCCTATCTCGTCGCGGTCAATGGCGCGGTCGAGGTCAACGGCGTCCGCGCCGAGCCCCGCGACGGCGTCGCCATCACCGGCGAGGAGAAGGTTGCGATCCGCGCCCTCGACGACGCCGAGATCGTCCTCGTCGACGCGCGCTAAACCAGGGACAGTATATAGTTTTCCCGGCTCCGCCCGGCCAGCCGGACCGCGGTACGGGAAAACTATATACTGTCCCTGGTTTAGCGCGCGGGCGGAGCCGCGAAAACTATATGCTGTCCCTGGTTTATTCGGCCGGCACGGCTTGCGGGCGGGGGCCGCCGCGCAGCCGCCGCAGCAGCCGCGGCAGGGGGGCGTTGCGCTCCATCCATTCGGCATAAGCGCGATAGGCGGGATCGGCGCCGAGATGCGCCTCCTCGGTCCTCGCCCGCCAATAATAGATGCCGGTGACGATGGCGAGGATGAAGCTGTTGCGGACGACGTCGGTGAGGCTGCCGGTGGTCGCGAAATAGGGCATCACCGCCAGCCACCAGAACAGGTTCTTCGACACATAGGCCGGGTGCTTGGTCCAGGCGTAGGGGCCGTGGGTGAGGATGCCGCGGTGGGTGAGGTTGGAGAAGCGGATGCCGAAGGCGACCGTCGCCCAGGCGTAGACGGCGGTGAGGAAGACCAGCATCGCGCCGAGCAGGGTCAGCAGGACCGGCGAGCCGGCCAGCCAATAGGCCCAGCCGTCCGCGCCGGCGGTGCCGGGATGATAATCGAGCGGCCCGCCCGGATTCATCAGGATGAAGGGCGGGTAGCAGATCAGCGCCGCCATCCAGCCCGCCGCATAGGGATTGGCCGAGCGGATATGGGCGTCGAGCGGCTTCATCGTCAGCACGTAGCCGACGGTGGCGAAGGTGACGTCGATCATGAACATGGTGGCGACCAACCAGCGCGCCAGGCTGACCGGATCGGCGACGATGTCGGCCATCGCCGGATCGATCGCGCCGGCCCAGTTGCCGGGCACGATGGCGATCATGAAGGCGGAGAAGAAAGCCTTGATCGTCCAGCTGCGGAAATGCTCCTGGACCATAGAGCGGTCGGCCTCGCCGCCGCTGCCGATGATCATCTGGCCGAAATGCCAGGCGCCGTCGCGCGGGTCTTTGAGCCGCCGGTCGATCCAGACCACATAGGGGATCGAGAGGAGGAGCAAGGGGATCGCGCTGTAGCCGAGCACCTTCATCGCGAACAGGTAGGAGCCGTCCCAATAATAACGTGCGGCGCAATAGAGGAAGGCGATCCCCGCCCACGTCGCCCACAGGCCGGCGATCTTGACCAGGCTGATGTCGAGCGATTCCGACAGCGGCCTGGGCGGCTTGTCCCAGTCGATCCCGGTGGTGGGGTTGCGGTGGACCTTGTCGACAAGGATCGACCAGAGCAGCATCGGCCCGGCGCAGGCGGCGACCGCGCAGAGAGAGGCGTTGGGGCCGGAAAATTGGAAGGCGCGGGCGATGGCCACCCACGCCAGCAGCCCCGCTAGCCCCGCCACGCCGACCATATTGCTCACCGCCGAGGCGGGCCGGGGGTCGAAGCGCAGCTCCGGCGCGATCTTCACCTCTGCGTTCATGGGAGGGCCAATAAGTGAAACTGGTAAGCAAGCCGTGAACGGCGGCCCGCCGCCGCCGCCGGATCGCACCATAACGGCCATTATTTGCCGCCGCCGCGTAAGGGGTTCTTAAAGGTCTGCCTGCCAATAGATTTCCAGGCGCGGAAGAGATGGCTCTTTCGTTCAACTATTCGATGGCCCGGGAGAACATATGCTGTCGAAAGAGAGCCACCAGGAGACCATCTTTTCCTTCTCGGAGAAGACGCCCCGGCCGACGGAACGCCGCCGCGATCCGCGCCACTTCACCATCTTGCGGGTCGGCGCCTTGGTCGGGCCGGAGGGCAGGGAGCTTTGCCTCATCCGCAACATCTCGGCGGGCGGGCTGATGGCGCACATTTATTCCCACCACGTGCCGGGCGAGAAGGTGACGGTCGAGCTGCAGAGCAACCAGCAGGTGCCCGGCAGCGTGCTCTGGGTCAACGAATCCAATATCGGCATCAGCTTCAGCGAGCCGGTCGACGTCGAGGCGATGCTCGCCAACCAGACGCGGCTCGAAAACGGCTGGCGTCCGCGCCCGCCGCGGGTCGAGGTCGACCGGCTGGCGACCCTGCGCTGCGGCGCGCGGCTCTACGGCGCCAACACCCGCGACATCTCGCAGGGCGGGGTGAAGGTGGAGACCGACCATCCGCTTCGCGTCGGCGAGGGAGTAGTGCTGACCCTGGACAGGTTCCGCCCGGTGCAGGGCGTCGTACGCTGGTGCCAGGACGGCTATGCCGGCATCGCCTTCAACCAGGTGATCCCGTTCCACGAGCTGATGTCCTGGCTGCGGCCGGACCATCCCGCCGGCAGGGTTGCCCGCTAGGTTCGAGTGCGCCATAGGCGTCGCGGCCGGCGGGTATAGCTCAATGGTAGAGCACTAGCCTTCCAAGCTTGTGACGAGGGTTCGATTCCCTCTACCCGCTCCAGCCTCGCTCGCGCTGCAAAACCAGTCCCGGACGCTATGCGGCCGCCATCGAAATGTGCAAATAAGAGATGGGGGCTCGGCGAGCGAAGTTCCTTGAAGCGACCGGGAGTTTCGCGTGGCCGATCTGGCATCGATCGATGAATCGTCCTTCTTCCATGCGTCGCGGCGCCGCGCGCTCGGCTCGCAGCGCCTGCGCAATCCCTGGCTGCGCGCCTTCCGCCGCATCGTCTGGAGCCGCCTGCCGCAGCCGCTGCGCAAGGCGGTGCTCAAGCTCGTCTTCGCGCCGAGGAGAGCGCCGCTCGCGGTCAACGCGCCGGCGGCCCAGCCGATCTGCGTCGTCGGCCTGTTGTCCACTTCGACCGGGATAGGCGAGGGAGGAAGGCTGTGCGGGCGGGCGCTGGCGGCCTTGGCCTACGACGTGCGTAGCGTCGACGTGTCGGAGCTGCTCGAGGGAACCGACCCGATGCGGGACCGCGCGCCGCTCCTCGAGCCGGGCGGCGGAACGGTGATCCTGCACTTCAACCCGGACAACCTTCAGCCGACGCTGGCGCTGATGGGGCGCAGGCGCCTGCGCGGCAAGAGGATCATCGGTTACTGGGCGTGGGAGCTGCCGCGCATTCCCGACCACTGGATCGGCTCGCTCGACCATGTCGACGAGGTGTGGACGCCCAGCCGCTTCGTTGCCGAGGCGGTAAGGCCATTCACCGCCAAGCCGGTCCGAGTGGTGCCTCATCCGGTGGCGCTGGGCCGTTCCGGAACGTCGCGCCGCCGCCGGTTCGGCATCGCCGGCCAGTTCGTCGTCCTCACCATGTTCACCTTCGCCTCCTCTTTCCCGCGCAAGAACCCGATCGCCGCGGTGCAGGCGTTCCGGCGCGCGTTCGGCGACGCTGCCGATCGGCTGCTCATCCTCAAGGTCTCCGACGCCGCCGAAGCGCCCGACGAGATGCGCCAACTGCTGGCGGCGATCGGCGATGCGCCCAACATCAGGGTCGAGGAGCGCAGGCTGAGCGAGGATGACAGGCTCGACCTCATCGCCAGCGCGGACGTCCTTCTGTCGCTGCACCGTTCGGAAGGTTTCGGCTTGGCCATGGCCGAGGCGATGCTTGCCGGCATCCTCGTCGTCGCGACCGGCTGGTCGGGCAATCTCGACTTCATGGACGAAACCAGCGCGCTGCTGGTGCCGGCACGGATGATCGAGGCTGCCGACGGCAGGGGGGTATATGGCTATGGCGAATGCTGGGCGGAGCCGGACGTCGCCGCCGCCGCCGCCCATCTCTCCACGATCGCCGCGAATCCGTCGCGGTTCGAAGCCATGCGGCGGTCGGCGCTGGCAATGGCCAGGGAGAAATTGGGAATCGAGAATTACCATAAGCTGATCCGTGGCGCCCTTGGCCCCGCGCTTCGCCATCCGGCGCGATCGGGGAAGCCCGAAGCCCCGGCGAAGGCTGTCGCCCGCACGGGGCTCCAGCCATCGTGACCGCTGCCGGGGCGCGCAAGAGCGAAGCGGCGCGGCCGCTCGGATCCAGGGGACCCCGGCCATCGTCCCGTCTCGCGGCGGCTCGCGCCGACATTGTCGAGGGGCTCCTGCACTGGCCGCAATGGTTCACCTTGGGCAATCTCGACATCAAGCTGCGCTTTCGCAGGACCGGTCTCGGGCCGATATGGACGACCCTGTCGTTCAGCATCCTCGTCGGCGCGCTTGGCCTGGTCTACAGCCGGGTGCTCGGCGAAGACCTTGGCTCTTATCTTCCATATCTGGTGCTGGGCCTGCTCGTCTGGTTCTTCCTCGCGACCATCGTGCAGGAGGCCTGCGACGCGTTGGTCAACGCCGAGCATGTGCTGAAGCAGCTCTACGTCCCGCGCACCACGCTCATCTACCGCACCTTGTGGCGCAACATCGTACTGTTCGGCTTCAACCTGGTCGCGGCGGCGGCCGTGCTGGTGCTTTGCGACGTGCGCCTCGAAACCTCGCTCCCTCTCGCTTTGGCCGGTCTCCTCCTCCTCTGCCTCAACCTGGCCTGGGTGTCCTTGCTGCTGGCGCTGGCGACGGCGCGGTTCCGGGCCGTGTCGCGGCTCGTGCACGCGGCCCTGCCGGTGGCGATGCTCGTCACGCCGGTGATCTGGCGGCCCGCCGCGCCCGGCCTTCGCGCCCTTGCCGAATGGAACCCGCTCTATTTCGCGATCGAGCTGGTCCGGGGCCCGGTCCTCGGGCAGCCGCCCGCTTCTGCCGTGTGGGCGGCAGCTCTCGCCTCCGCCTTGCTCGGCGGCGCCGGCGCATTCCTGGTGTTCAGCGCGGTCCGGCCGCGCATCCCCTACTGGCTCTAGGCGATGGCCTCGATCCATCTCGACAAGGTCACCGTCCAATTCCCGCTTCACGGCACGCGCGTGCGGCCTTCCGGCCGGCCCGCGAGACGGCCCGCGCGCTTCGTCGGCGGCATCATCAACGGCTCGCGTCGCGGCCCTCCCCACATAAGCGCGTTGCAGGATATCTCGCTCACGCTCGGGAGCGGCGACCGGGTCGGCCTGATCGGCCATAACGGGTCCGGCAAGAGCACTTTGCTACGCGTCATCGGCGGCGTCTACGAGCCTTGTGCCGGCCGGGTCGAGGTGTCGGGGCGGGTCCTTTCGCTGTCCGAACCCCTTCTCGGCATGAGCCTTGAATGTACCGGCCGCGAGAATGTCGTGCTTCGCGGCATCTTCGTCGGCCTCACTCCGCGCCAGGTGCTCAGCCGGATCGACGAGATCGCCGAGTTCAGCGAGCTCGAAGCCTATATGGACGTCCCCCTCAAAGCCTATTCGACCGGCATGCAGCTTCGGCTCGCCTTCGCCACCGCCACCGCCTTCGAGCCCGACATCCTGCTGCTCGACGAGCAGTTCCTGACCGGCGATGCGGCGTTCGTGGAGAAAGCCGAGCGCCGGCTCAAGGCTTTCGTTGGCCGCGCCGGCATCGTGATCCAGGCGTCCCATTCCGAGCGGCTGATCCGCGAGACATGCGCGCAGATCGTCCTGCTCGAGCAGGGACGGATGGTGATGTTCGGCGACGCGGACGAAGTCTTCGCCCGCTACCATGCCGAGCGCAGCGCAGGTACGGCCCATGGTTGATGCGCGCCGCCTCGCCCGCCGCCTGGTCCGCACGATATTGGCGGGGCGTCCGCCGGCGCCGGCGCCCCGCACGATCCTCGGCCTCTCGGAGATCGGCGAGCTGCCGCGCGACGCGCTCGAGGAAGCCTGCCGGAATGTGGCGAGCCCGGCCTATCTCGGCGATCATGTCGCTTTGTGCCGCATCCTCGCCCGCTACAAACTCTATCTGGACACACGCGACGTCTCCTTTGGGGCCCACGTCCTGCTCGACGGCTTCTGGGAGCCCTGGCTGACCAGGTTCATGGCGCGCCTGGTCAAGCCCGGCTTCGTCGTCGCCGACGTCGGCGCCAATTTCGGCTATTATACGCTGCTGCTCGCCGACCTCGTCGGAGCGGAAGGACGCGTCTTCTCGGTCGAGCCCAATCCGGCCGCGGCGGAGCTGCTGAAGCGTTCGGTCGCGCTCAACGGCTTTGCCTCCCGCACCACCGTCTGCGCGCTCGCCGCCGGCTCGGCCGAGGGAGCGGCGAACCTGTGGGTGCCCGAGGGCAATCCCGGACATGCCGCGATCGTCGCGGACCAGACGGCGCCGCCGCCCGATTGCGCAAGCCGAAGCGTCGCGGTGGCCAGCCTGGACAGCCTGGTCGGCGCCGAGGGACGGATCGACTTCATCAAGATCGACGCCGAAGGGTCGGAAGAGCGGATCATCGCCGGCATGGAGCGGATTTTCGCGGTCCAGCGCCCGCTCATCGTCCTCGAGTTCAACGCAAGCTGGTACCGCGATGCCGCCGGATTCCTCGCCCGCCTCCTCGCCCTCTACGGCGCGCTCCGCTACATCGATTATGACGGGCAGGCGGTCCCCGTGTCGCCCGAGCGGCTGCTGGCGGCGAATGGCGAGTGGCTCCTGTTCCTGGACCCGGCATGAGCCGCGCGCGGCGGTTCCTGCGGACCTTGCTGCCCAGGCAGGCGCGGCCGGCGGGGGCGTGCGGGCGCCCGCTCGACGTCCACGACATCGCTACGCTGCCGCGCGACGATCTCGAGGAAGCGTGCCGGAACCTCGCCAGCCCGGTCTATCTCGGCGGCGGCGTCGCTTTGTGCCGGATCCTCGGCCGGTACAAATTCTACGTGTCGACCCGCGACGACGGTTTCGGCGCCAACGTCCTGGTCGACGGCTATTGGGAATCCTGGCTGACCCGGTTCATGGCGCGCACCGTGGGGCGCGGCGCCAACGTCGTCGATGTCGGCGCCAATTACGGCTATTATTCGCTGCTGCTCGCCGATCTCGTCGGTCCCGACGGCCATCTCCACGCAGTCGAGCCGAACCCCGCCGCCGCGGCCTTGTTGCGCCGCTCGATCGGCCTCAACGGCTTCGCGGCCCGCACCACGCTTTGCGAGGTCGCCCTGGGCGCCGCGGACGGGACGGCAACATTGTTCGTCCCGGAGCGCGAGCCGAAGAATGCGGCGATCGTCGCCGACGCGGCTTCTCCCCCGACGGCCGGGGAGCGCCGCTCGGTGCCGGTCCGGACCCTTGACGGCCTGGTCGGGACAGAGCGGCGGATCGACTTCATCAAGATCGACGCCGAGGGCGGCGAGGAAGCGATCATCGCCGGGATGAGCGCGATCTTCGCGGTCCAGCGGCCGCCGATGGTGCTTGAGTTCAACGCCGCCCGCTATGCCGACCCGGACGCCTTCCTGCAGCGCCTGCTGTCGATCTACGGTTCGCTGCGCCATGTCGATTATGACGGCCAGGCGGTTGCGGTCTCCCCCGAGCGGGTTCTCACCGAGCATTTCGGCGAGGACTGGCTGCTGTTCCTGAGCCGGCGATGAGCGGCGCACCCGGCTCCGTCGCCAACGGCCAGGCGCGCTTGTTCCTGCCGCGGATCGAGTCGCTGCGCGGTTTCGCGGCGCTGTGCGTCGCTTATTATCATTGCAGCGTCCCGCTCGCCTTCAGCCCCGATCGCCTGCCGGAGGCCTATCAAAGGGCGGTCCGCGCTTTCGTTCTCGACCCGCTCGGCTGGGCGATAAACGGTCAGGCGGCGGTCATCGTCTTTTTCGTGATCAGCGGCCTCGTTCTCAGCCTCGGCCTCGACCGCAGGCTGGCGCACCGCTCGGTCGCGGCCTATGGCGCGTTCGTCTGGCGGCGGGGCCTGCGCATCTACCCGGCCCATATCGCTGCCTTGCTGCTTATCGTACCGCTCGCTTATCTCACCGTCTTCCGCATGGACATGATCGACCCGGCGCGGTTCGCCGCGACCGCGGAGGGCTCGAATCCCTGGATCAACGGGGCGGTCTACGGCCATCTCAATCCCGGCGCATGGCTGCGCACGGCCATCCTCTGGGACAATTATTATAATCCGGTGACCTGGACCTTGCGGGTCGAGATCCTCGGCTCGCTGCTGCTGCCCCTGTTCGCCGTCATCTCGCGCGCCGGCCGGTTGCGCACCGATCTGCTGGTCCTCGCCGCGCTCGCCGCTCTGACCCTGCTGATCGACGCGGGCAAGCGGCCCGATTTCTTCACCCTCTACCTTCCCGCTTTCTATCTGGGCTGCATGGTACGGACGCACGGGCGGCGCCTCGCGGCGGCGATGGCGCGCATCCCTCACGGCGAGGCGTTCGGCCTCGCCGGCTTTTTCCTGCTGCTCGTCGGCCCCTCGGCCTTGGTCGGGCCCTATTCGGCCGTCCGCGCCATCATCTTCGGCATGTCGGCGGCGGCTTTCGGCCTCGTCTCGCTCGTCGCCTGGGGGAGCGGGCGGCGGGCCGGCGCGGTGCTGCTCCATCCGCTCTCGCGCCGGGTCGGACGGCTCTCTTATTCCTTCTACCTGTGGCACGCATTGATCATGTACTGCTTCGCGCGGCTGCTCTTCGCCCTGGTCGCTCCCGAGATCCTGGCGCGCTCGACCCTCGCTTTGCTTCTCGCCGCGATCGTCGTGACGGTGCCGCTGGCGCTCGCCGTCGCGGCTTTGTCCTATCGCTGGATCGAGCGGCCGTTCATCGCGCTCGGGAGGAGGTGGGGAAGCGACAAGGGCGAAGGCGACGCCGGCCGGCTCGGACCGATCGCAGCCGCGACCGCCCGGGAATGAAGCCTTGGTGGATAGCGCTTCCGCCAAATGAAAGCATTTAAGTATATGACTAAAGTGAACTAATCACAGACCGCAATCAGGCTTTCCCACAATTTCCCCCACTGCCGCTCGCGGTTGCGCCCTCGGCTCCTCCTGCGAAGGCGGCGAAGGGCAGGATCCACGAATGCGCGGAGGTTTTCCGGATATCGGCCGACTCTCGGCTTGGAGGTAGCATTAATGCCCCTTGCCGCCGAATGATCGGGAGCGTCCTTCGAGTCCCTAAATGGCATCGCAGGACTTTTCGCCATTCTGTTGATCTGCGTCAACGCTGCGTACGCCTGATGTTGGTTGGACGGAGCCGGCGTGAAGGAGGGTCCTGCAAATGGGGCGGCACAACGAAAACCGGGAGCGGCAGGGTTATGATGCACGACGGCGCGGCGACGGCAGGTCGGGACGCGGCAACGACCATCACCGCACGATCCTGGAGCGAATCGAGGAGAAGCTGAGCCGCTTGCTTGGCAGCGATGACGACCAGGACAGGATCCCGCCCGAAGCCTTCGTCTATGACGAGGAAGCCGGTGAGCCGCGCATCCTCGGCGGTCCGCATGCCAGCGCCAAGCTCATCTTCCTGCCGCCCTACAGCCCGGACCTCAACCCGATCGAGCAGATCTTCGCCAAGCTCAAGCTGCTCCTGCGCAAGGCTGCGGAGCGTTCCGTCGAGGCAACATGGAAGCGCATCGGCGCCCTCCTCGACACCTTCCCGCCACACGAACGCGCCAACTACCTGCGCAACGCAGGATACGCTTCAATATGAATAGGATCGACTCTAGAATGGCGCTCTTCAGAAGGCCGCAGATGGCCGAAAGTTGACTGACCGCTTTGGCGCAAGATTATTCTGAAGCGGACGTGCAGAGTTTGAGACACGTGACCCTGCACGCTGCGCGGGCTCTAGTTCGACTACGTAACACCTGCCGCATCAGCTCTTTTGATGAAAAACGCCATCGGCACTTGCGGCAGATGCTCGCTCCGAACTCGACATCAGCAGCGCACGGTTGATGGGATGGTCCTGGATGAACGGAGCGGCGATAGACCGGCTCAGCGGGAAATCGGGCGGATGCTGCGCGCGCGCATTATGACGCGGAAGGCCTCTCGTATGGCGGACTCGCCAAGTTCTCGGCCCTCGTTTTGAGCCATCCGCGCGATCGCGGCGTAATCGGGTCGATGCGGCAGCTGCGACCAGTCGATCCGCGCCGGCTCCATACGTGATAGGAAGTCGACCGCCCTTTGTAGCTCGTCGGCGCTCACCTGGGCGGCGCCTTGAGTACGCACGCCAATGCCACCAGCACCGCCGCGGTCGTGAACACGCGCCGGTCATCGAAGACCGCCGCGCCGCTCGGGTCGCGAGCGGGTTGCGAGGGATCGGGGAAGAGCATCGCGGCCCCCGAGGCCCAGCTTCCGTCCGCTCGCTGCTCTTCTGCCAGCGCGATCGCGAGGTCCTTGGCACCCCTTCGGTCAGCGTCGCTTCCGCGCATCAGGATGTAGGCCAGCCACGCCCGGTCGAAGGCCGAGCCCTCGGCGGGCAATAGGCTTCGGGCCCAGGCGACCGCCCTGGCGCAATGTCCGGCGGCGGATGCGTCGCCCGCCAGGGCCTCCAGGGCCAAAGCCGTGCTGAAAACGTTGCCCTTCCACCAATAGGCGCCCCACCACCCCTCCGCGCTTTGCGCCGTCCGCAAATGGCGCGAGAGCGCGCCGTCCAGCTGCGCCGCCGCGTTGGCGGCGACGCAAAGGTGTTTGCCGCGCCAGCCCGCGTCCCCACCGGCCGGTGCATCGTGGGCGAAGCGGATCGGGGTCCTTGGGGCAAAGGTCGAGAAGCCGCCCGGAAGGATATGAGCGCGCAGGAAGCTCCCCGCCTTCTCCGCGGCCGGACCGCGCCAGCCGACAGCAGCGAGGAACTTGAGCGCCCAGGCGGTGCTGTCGGAGTCGGGCGGACTGGAGCCATTATAGGCCCAGCCGCCTTCCGGCCGCTGCCGCCGAAGCAGCGCGTGCACACTTTGCCGAAGGCAACCGGACAGGCTTGGATCGCCGTCCCGCGCCAGCGCCCAGCCGACGAACGCGGTGACCCATTCGTCCGAGGCGCCGTTGGGCAGCGTGAAATCGCGCCACAAGTCGTCCTGTCCGCGCGCCGCAAGCAAGAACGAGACCGCCTCGGCGCGCGCACTTTCCAACGGGCTCGCCGAAGAGCCCGGCAGCGCCGGGCGCTTCGTCGCCGGCGGGCTTGGGCTCCGCGACCAGAAATGCTGCGCGGAGACATAGGCCTTGGCGACGACAGTCCCGTCGCCGCCGACCGACAGCTTGAGATGCGAGATGCGGCGCTCCACCCACGGCACGCAATGGGGCGGGCTAAGCACCGCCGCGACCAGCCAGGATGCTGGCCAAAGCTGGCCGGCCTGCTCGGGATAGAGGCGCGCGGGCAACGCCTCGAGCGCGTCGCGCCTGTCCACCGCGCAAAGGCCCTCGCGGCATAGATAATCGAGCAGCGCGGTCCATCGCGGCTCCTGGGCGGGCGATGCGTCGAGCACCGTCTCGAAGCCGATCGAAGGCTGGAGCCGCAACCCCAGGTCGAGCGAGACGATCACCCGGTCGGCTAGCCCGACGAGCCGCCCGAAATACCGCGCCGCCAGGTCGACGTCGCCCGGCCAGGAGATCGCTTTCAAAAGCGCGGGCAGCGCATCCGGCCTTATGCCCCTCAGGTTGACGCGGAAGGCGGTGCCGCGACCCACCAGGAAGCCGAGATAACCAATCGAAACGCCCTCGGGGAGATGCTCCCGCAGCCCGTCCAGCCCAGCGCTCAAGGTCTCTCCGCTGCGGGACCGCAGCTGCTCCGCCCGACTGAGCGCCGCCTCTCGCCCGCCGGGCAGTCGCGCCTTGCCGCCCGGGCTATCGAGCGGAAGGAACAGGGCGGGCGCCGCCGGAGGGCGCCCGCCCTCCGGCCGATCCCATTCGAGATAGAGCCCGTCCCCTTCGTTGCGAAGTCCATCCGCGTTGACCGTCCAGTCGAGGAGGAACTCCCGCAGCTGTTTGCCGAACACCGGGCCGGTTTCGCCGCGCCGCAAATAGCGCTTGAGGATCCTCACATCCGCCTGGCGGGGCGAAATGAACTGATGGAGATCGGCGCCGCGGGCGTCGCCTTCGAGCCGCATCTCCAAGGCCAGCCGCGGAACCGCCGGCAATAGCGCGGCCAGGCGCTCGATCCACTCGCGCTCGTGCGGCGGAACCATCGCCTCCGGGATAGCCGGCCAGAGGAAGTTGAGGCAGCCCAGCGGCGACAGGTCGAAGTCGGGATCCCCTGAGGCGTAACTGGCGGTCACGGCGCGGCGCGTCTGCCGAGACGGGCGGCGACCATCTCCACTGCCTCGGCCGCGTCGGCGAGGGCCGTCAACCGGTCGGGGAGCGCAAGCTGGACGACGGGAACGCGCCGCACCAGCCCGCCGATCGCCTGCTGCACGGCCGGCGGTGGCGTCCCGCGAGGATCGAGCGGATCGGGAGTCGCGTGCTCCAGCAAGGCGCGGACGGCGGCGACCGCCGGGGCGATCCGATGCTCGAGTCCCGCGGCCGCGGCGCCTCGGGGGCCGAGGACGAAGATCGCGTCGAGGCGGGCGGAGTCGAGCCGCGGGGGCAAGTCACCGGGAGGACCGAGGATGAGCTTGTCGCCGCCCGCATAGATTTCGTCCGGCCCCGGATCGTCCCAGCGCGCCGGGAGCGCTCCGGGCGAATGGCCGAGCGCCTCCGCGGCCTCGGGCATCAGCTTGGTTTGCCTGAGGCCGGCGAAGGCGCTCCAGACGCCGGCGACCTCTGCGACGCGCGTCAGGTCGTCCGCCAGAAGCCGCCACCTTCGCCCCTGCAGGGCACCGGACAAGGTCGATTTCCCCATCCCCTTATGACCCATCAACAGGATGGCGCCCGCGCCTCTTGCCAGGCAGGCGGCATGAAAGGAGACGAGGCCGCGGCGGACTAGCACGGTGCGCAGGATCGGCTCGCCGAACAGGCTGAGCAGATCGCGCTCGGTCACCTGCGGCGTGGTCCGGCAGGTCACGTCGGCGCCGTCCGGGCCGACCGTGAAACGGCAGCGGACTTGGCCGCCGTAGCCGAAAACATGGTGGGTCAGCAGGCCGCGGAGGCTTGCCTCGCCCCGCACCACGGCGAGCGTCTCGCCCGCGCCGGGCTCCGGAGGAAGGTCGGCGACGCGGTGGACGCGCCAGCACACGTCACCGCCGTCGTCCTCGACCGGAGCGTCGGCTTCGACCCTGGAAATGCGCAGGCCGGCGAGCGTCAGGGGCACCGGATCGCCTCTGCGCCGACCCGCAGGGCGGTCACGCTGGTGCCGCCGAGAACGCTAGCGCCGTAGCGCCGATCCACATCGTCCGGCCATCGCGGCAAGACCTGCAGCAAAGCCTCGAGGCCCGCGCGCAGCGTTGCCCGCGCCAGATGGAGGCCGGGGCACAGGTGTCGGCCCGCGCCGAATGCGACATGACGCGGGCCGGGGCGCGCCGGATCGAACCGCTCGGGATCGGGAAAGGCGGCCGGATCCCGGTTGATGCGGGTCAAAGGCAGGACGATCTCCGTGCCTGCGGCGATGGTGCCGGACGGGCAGGCGAGGTCGCTCGTCGCGCGGCGCAGCAGGACCATATGGGTCGGCGGCCCGAGGCGCAGACCTTCCTCGACCAGCGCCTCGATCGCGAGCTCGCCCCGCCGGGCCGCCGCCCATAGATCGGGCCGCTCGCTGAGCCGGGCCAGCAAGCCGCAAAGCGCGTCCGCGGTCGTATAGGAATTGCCGAGCAGCAGCAGCGCCGCCTGGGCGACGGCTTCGTCGAACGACAGCTCGCCGCGTTCGACCGCGGCCACGAGCAGGCGGCCGGCGCTCGCCTCGGGCGGCAGGGATCCGCGCCACGCTTCGGCGACCAGCTGCCCGGTCGCGGCGACCGCGAAATAATGGCTCGGGCCTATGTCGGCCCCGCCACCCTTCAAAAATTCCGCCATCGCCTGAAGGTGCGCCTCGATCCGGGAGCGATCTGCGGGCGAAATGCCGACCAGGTCGAACAGCGCATCGCGGATCAACGGCCGCGCATATTCCTCGACGAGGTCGATGCCACCTTTCTCGTCGGCCGCGGCCAGCAACGCGGTCGCATGGTCGCGGATGGCGTGGCGGCGGCCTGCGACGACCCCGGCGCCCAGCGCCGCCGCGGCCGCCTTGCGGAGGCGCTGGTGCGTCTCGGGCGGGCTTCCCCACATCCACAGACCGGTCAACGCCCGGCCGCGCGCGAAGGCAGACTCCAGCGGATTGCCCCCGGCCGTCGCTTGTGCGGGGGGCTCGCGGGTGAAGCGAGCGTCGGGGCTCGACAGAATGAAACGAGTGTCGGCGAGCGACGACACGACAACGGCATCGGCGGCGAGACCGCTGCCGCCGATCCTCCGGGGCTTCAGCCGGTCATCGGCAGCCGCCGGCGGGAAATCGCCCGGGCGGCCGAGCTCAGCCCCGGTCACGTCCAGGCAGGGCGGTATCGCCGGCGGCAAATCCGCTTAGGAGGTATAATTGGGTCCATCTATCTGACCGCCCGGATTGGGGTTGGCCTCGGTCACTTGCTCCGCATCGCCATATTCAACCAACAGGGAAGGCTCGAAAGCTGGTTTTTCTGAACGCGTTCCGGCCTCGTCATGATACATGTTAATCCCCTTGGTTGCATCCACTCGTTAGAGCGGCATAATATCTCGGTCAAGGCAAACGCCCGTCGCGCACAAACCCTGCCGGCCGCAGGATCACCACATACCACAGGAGCTGCAATGATCGAAACCGACCAACAATCCTACCGTCTCGCCGAAGGCGTATTGTCGGTCGATCTGGAAGAAGAGAATATGCTGCTGAGCGTCGGCTCCGGCAAATATTTCGGCTTGAAAGGGGCGATGAGGCATCTCCTCGAAGGCTTGCGGGGCGGCCTGTCCTTCGACGAAATGGTCGCCCTTACCTGCGAGCTATACGAGGTCACTCGGGAGGATGCCGCCCAGGACCTGAGGCAAATGCTGGACAAGCTGATCGCGGCGGGCATCGTCGCGCCGGCGGGCTAGGCTCGAAGTACCGCTGCCGGCTGAATGTCGATAAGGCCTGACGCTCAATCCCCGTCCGGTACGAAGCAGCCGATCTCGCGCAGCCGCGCCGGGAGGGGGTAGCCGGTCACTTCGACGCCGGCGACCTCGAGCCAGGCATGGGCCTCGAAACGGTCAGGTTCGTCGCGGACCACGCCGAAATGAACCGGGGCGGCGATTCCCCGCCGGCGCAGCATCGCGTGGGCGGCCAGCGCCTGTTGCAGGCAGAGCGCCTTGAACGGCATGGAAGGGGCGACCGCGCGAATTGCCCAGCCGATCTGGCACGCGGCCGAGACAATTGCCTCCCCAGCCTCGCCGCTGCCGCGCGCGCGGGCATCGTCCGGCGACATCAGGCGGCCCAGGCGGCGCACCACCCGCCGGAACGGAAACAGCGCCAGCGACAGGCGCGCCATCGCCAGCCGCAGGACCGCTTCGGCGACCAGCAGCCGTCCGCCATGGCCGATCCGCAGCAGCGTGACGAGCTTGCTCAGAGGCATCAGGCGTCGCCCGCCGCAGTCCGCCGGATAAAATGGCCGGCCGAAGCGCCGCGAAGCAGCGCCAGGCGATAATTGGCGACGATATGGCCCTGATGCCAGCCCTCGCGCGGCCATGTCTCGAGGAGGCGACGCATCTTCTGCAGGTCGAGCAAGGCCGCCGCACCCGGTGCGGCGGCGATCCGTTCGATCTCCTCAGCAAGCGCCGGGCGCACAGCGGACAGGCCCTCATTCCAGTCGGCGGCCTGATATCCCTTCCGCCGTTCATCGAGCAGGGCCCTGGGGAGCCGGTCGGAAAGAGTGCGCCGCGCCAGCGAGCGGGGAATGCCGCCGGCGAGGAACTGCTCGGGAGGCATCGTCAGGCTAAGCTCAATCAGCCTGCGGTCCGCGGCGGGATCCCTCACGTCCACCCCCCAGGCGCCCAGAGCGCCCTTGTTGGAGTTGCCGAAGTCGACGCGCTCTAGCGCCCAGGTGCGCATCCCGGCCGGGTCGCGCGAGCGGTCAGCGAGATCGCACGCGGTGGCACGCGCCCTTTCGGTCATGCGCGCGATTATGTCGGGGTGGAGCGCGGTGAAGCTCGCGAGATCCGGTTTTTTCCCGCGCAGCCGCGCAATCCCGCGCAAGGCGGAGCGTGGCAGGAGCGGCCCAAACGTCAGGGCGGCCACCGTTCCGGCACGCGTGCCCTGCCGCACTAGCGCGAAGGCGGTGCGGGCGAGCGCCGACAGCCGGCCCTCGCGCAACATACGCCCGAGCAGGGCCATGCCGTCATAACTGAATCCGAGATTCCCGCATTGGCCGGTCAGCATCACCTTTAGGCCACGCCCGCGCGCGTCGCGCAGGATGGCGTCGAACCACACCCCGTTGCAAGCATTGAGAATCGGGCGGCTTGCCGGTTTTTGCTGCACTACGGCGCGATTGCGAATCACGCCGCCAGTCACGAGATCGCCGATCCGGACTTTCACGACGTCGCAGCCTCGCAGCTTGCTATCGATGGCAATCGAAAAGCGCTCGATCACGCAACCTACCTTCTCGATCCAACCAGAACCTTATCGCCGATACTTGCTGCGGCTTCAGTGCCCGCTTTGCACCGATCTTGCGCGGCATTCCACGGACGGCGCTCGGCGAAGGCCGGGTCGTATGCGGAGTATCCCATCGTTGTGCTCCTGCGGCCGTCATTGGCCGCGGACAAGAACACGCGATCGGGGGAACTCTCCGACGTGAGTCCGTTTCCGGGAGCTCCGGCTGGAGCCCTGGAGGTCCCGAATTGGCGCAAACTGGTCGTTTGATTTTTAGGCAGCCGAGCAGCTTCAGTGGGAGAAACTGTGGGAAAGCCGATTTAGCGAAGGCTTTAATTTCCTCACAATTAGCGACTTGGGACCCGGTATCCGGTGGATGATATGGATGTCAGCGGCGCGCCGCGAATGTGGAGATGGTGGACAGGGCTGGATTCGAACCAGCGTACGGGAAACCCGGGCAGATTTACAGTCTGCTGCCTTTAACCACTCGGCCACCTGTCCGGAGGCGCGTCAGGAAGGGGGGCTCAATGGCGAAAGCCCCCTCGGCTGTCAACGCGCTCAGCCCGGCCACAGCCCCGCGGCCCAGTGGGCGAAGGCGAGCCACGGCGCGGTCTGGGAGACGAGGAGCTTGCCGATCTGGCTCGCGATCACGGCGCCGCCGCCCCACAGCCAGACCTTGTGGATCCGGCCCCGGCTCAGCCGGTCGTAGAGGATGCCGGCGGCGATCACGAGGTCGCCGCCGACGAAGAAGCTGAACGGCGCGCCGGAGACGACGACCGAGAACTGGAACCGCGCCACCGCCGCCTCGACCACGACCACCGAGGCGAGCAGCATCAGCCTCTTGTGCGTCTCCGCATGGTTGCGCCAGAGCAAGGCCAGCGCGACCAGCACCGCGAAGGGCTGGATGGCGAAGAAGGGCACTGCGTAGAAGGCGTAGGGGTCGCCCATCCCCTTGAAGCCGCCGTGCATACCCGCCACCGCGGCGAGGTTGCCGAGGATCACCATCAAAGCCGCCAGCACCGCCGCGGCCCAGCCGATCCGGCGGTGAAGCTCGCGCTTGCGGTTCGCGATCAACAACGGCTGGGTCGTCATCAGCACCATCCAGCCGGTGAAAACGATACCGTGGACGACGAGCAGCGGCCCGACCGGCGGCGTCGTCGGCGCCTGCTCCATCCAGCGGGCGAAATAGAAGCTGCGCGAGAAGCCGGCGAGGGTAAGAAGGGTGAGGTAGAGGCCGGCGCCGGTGTAGAACAATCGGTCGCTACGCCAGCGCACGCCCGGTGATGCCAGTGTCGCCATGAAGGCCCCCTTTCTGTCGAAGGCTGAGGCTAGCAAGGGGAACGGAGCACCGCAATCGTTGCCCCGCGCGCTCCCGTCATCCCGGCGGAAGCCGGGATCTCAGGACAAGAAGCCACGGACCCTCTCCACGAGATCCCGGCTTTCGCCGGGATGACGCTTGCGCCGAGATGACGGCTTGGCCATTCACTCCTCATGCGCCGCAAAGCCCGCCAGGCCGTCAGGGCCGAGAACCGGCCCCGCTTCTGGGGCCGCCACGCGGTCGCCGCGGCGCTCGCCAATCCCGAGCGGCGGATCGTCCGCGTCTCGGTCACCCGCGAGGCGGCGGCGTCGTTCGACTTCGACCCGGCGATCCCGGTCACCTTCGCCGACGTCGCCGACCTCGGCCGGCTGGTGCCGCGCGACGCGCCCCATCAGGGCATCGTCGCCGAAGTCGAGCGGCTGCCCGACCGCTGGCTCGGCGACCTGCTCGACCAAGCGGAGGACAAGCGGCCCCTCATCGTCCTCGACCAGGTCACCGACCCGCACAATGTCGGCGCGATCCTGCGCTCCGCCGCGGCGTTCGGCGCGCTCGGCCTGGTCACCCAGGACCGCCATGCGCCGCCCGAATCCGGAGCGCTCGCGAAGGCGGCGAGCGGAGCGCTCGAGACGATGCCCTGGGTCCGGGTGGTGAACCTCGCCCGCGCCCTCGACGAGATCGCCGAGGCCGGCTTCTGGCGGATCGGCCTTGCCGGCGAGGCGGAGACGGAGCTCGCCGATGCGCTCGGCCCGCCGCGGCTCGCTCTGGTGCTTGGCGCGGAAGGCGAGGGGCTGCGGCAGAACGTGATGCAGCATTGCGACGCGCTCGCCCGCCTGCCGATCGGCGAGGGGATCGAGAGCCTCAACGTTTCCAACGCCGCCGCGATCGCTCTATATGCGGCGGCGACATATCGGGGGGAATGACCATGAGACTTGCCAGGCTCGCGCTCGTGCTGGCGGCGCCGATGCTGCTCGCCTCCTGCCTGCTCAGCCCGGGCCGGTTCGTCTCGGCGCTCGACATCCGGGCCGATCGCAGCTTCACCTTCACCTATGCCGGAGAGATGATCTTCACCGATCCCGGCGAGGGCATGGCGCAGGGCATGGCCGAGGGCATGGCCGCCGCGGCGGCTGGCGGGGACACCAACATGACCGTCGACGCCAATATGGCGATGGCGGCGTCGCCGCCGCCGGCCGGGGAGAGCGAAGCGACGCTCGCCGAGCGTAAGGCCCTCGCCGAGGCGCTGGCGAAGGAGGTCGGCTATCGCTCGGCCGAATATCTCGGCCACAACAAATATCGGGTCGATTATTCCATGTCCGGCCGGCTGGACCGCGGCTTCCTCTATCCGATCAACATCGACGCGCAGGCGATCATCCCGTGGATCGCGGTCGAGGTGCGCAAGGACGGGACGGCGCGGGTGATGGCGCTCGCCTTCGGCGATGCCGACCAGGGCATGGCCGGCATGGGCGCGGGGGCCGGCAAGCCGGACAAGCCCGCCGCCCGGCGCGACGGGACCTTCACCCTCACCACCGACGCAGCCCTGGTCATGCAGAATAACGAGGCCGGCCTCGCGCCCGGCCCCGGCACCCGGGTGGTGTGGCGGGTGACACCGGCAAGCAAGACCGTCCCCACCGCGGTGGTAAGGTTCGCGCGCTAAAAACCAGGGACAGTATATAGTTTTCCGGCGCGGCCCGGAGCCGTGCGGCTGTCTCGAAAACTATATACTGTCCCTGGTTTTCCCCGGTTTCAGTCCTCCGGCGCGATCTGGACGCGCAGGCCGTCGAGCGCCTCGCTGTACGGGATCTGGCAGGAGAGGCGGCTGTTGGGGCGGCGGTGGTCGGAGCTGTCGAGCAGGTCGTCCTCGTCGGGCCCCATCGGCGGCAGAGCGGCGAGCCATTCCTCGTCGACATGGACGTGGCAGGTGGCGCAGCTGCAGCAGCCGCCGCACAGTGCCAGCAATTCGTCGAAGCCGTTGTCGCGGACATTCTCCATCACGCTCCAGCCGACCCGCCCTTCGACCGCGCGCTCGGTACCGTCGCGGGTGAGGATGTTGAGCTGAGGCATATGCGTCCTTGGATGCCGGAAAAAACGTGAGGTGCCCGGGCCGCGACCTATGCTAGGCGCATGGCGGTATTTCAAGGCGGGAGAAACCAGGGACAGTATATAGTTTTCGTGGAGCGCCCGCGCCTGTTCCGACCCCGGGAAAACTATATACTGTCCCTGGTTTCGAAGGCGGGAGCGGGCTATTGGGGATATCGGCCGAAGGGATCAAAGAGGCGCTCGATGCGCTGGCGGCGCGTGAGCCGCTGATCGCCGCAGCGCTCGCGCGCGCCGGCTATCCCGAGCCGAGGATCTCGGAGCGCGGCTATATCACCCTGCTGCGCGCGATCGTCGGCCAGCAGGTCAGCATCAAGGCCGCCGCCTCGATGTGGGCCAAGCTTCAGGCGGCGGTCGGCGAGCGGGTCGAGCCGGCCGCGATCCTCGCCGCCTCCGACGAGGCGCTGCGCGGCGCCGGCCTGTCGCGCCAGAAAGCAGGTTATGCGCGGAGCCTCGCCGAGGAGGTGGTGTCGGGGCGGCTCGACTTCGACAACCTCCCCGCCGACGACGAAGAAGCGGTCGCCGCTTTGGTCCGGATCAAGGGCATCGGCCGCTGGACGGCGGAGGTCTATTTGCTGTTCGCCGAAGGGCGGCTCGACATCTGGCCGGCCGGCGACCTCGCTGTCCAGATCGAAGTCGGCCGCATCATGGGCCTCGACGGCAAGCCGGCGGAAAAGGTCGTGCGCGAACTGGCGGAGGCGTGGCGCCCCCACCGCGGCGCCTTCGCCGTCTTCGCCTGGCACCACCGCCGCTTCGAGGGCGGCCCGATCTGAGAGCGGAAAACCAGGGACAGTATATGGTTTTTCCCCTTCCGCAGGAACGGCGGGCGCTTGATACGGCAAAACAATATACTGTCCCTGGTTTTCCCTGGTTTTCCGGCCTCATTGCGCCCGCGCGCGGAGGGTGAAGACGGTTTCCCGTTCCGGTTCCGGCATGGTCGGGAGAAAAAGCGCGGCATCGTCGTTTAGGTCGGGTGCCGCCGGAGTATGGGCGGCTCCAATCCAAGGAGGATGTAGATGAAACTTTTCATTTTCGCCGCCGCCCTCGCCATGAGCGGCGCGGCCCTGGCGCAGAGCACCGTCGCCCCCGACAACAGCGCTCCGGAGCGCGACGCCCGCGGCATTCCGGTCATCTCCGCACCGGCGGTCGCTCCGCCCGGCGTCAACGAGCCGGTCGTCGTCCCGCCGGGCACGCGCACCGTGCCCAACGAGAATCAGGCCGCCGCTTTCGCGACCCAGCCCGCGCCGGATCCCAATCCTCCGGCCTGCTCGAAGACCATCACCGACCATTGCGTGCAGGCCTATGAGGGGCGCCACCGCTAGCGCCTGACCGCGGGATGTCCCGGGCGACGCCGTCCGGGCTGTCCCGAGCGAGGTGATTCTGCCATGACCCCGCGGCGCCGGCCGGGCGCCGCGGCGCGGGACGCTCGTGTCCCGTCTTCGCGACCGGAAACCGAGGGGGAGCAGCAAGGCGAATGAGCATCGATTTCGAAGGGCGGGTGGCGATCGTCACCGGCGCCGGCGGCGGCCTCGGCCGTGCCTATGCGCTCGAGCTGGCGCGCCGCGGCGCCAAAGTGGTGGTGAACGATCTCGGCGGCGCGCGCGACGGCACCGGCCACAGCGACGCCGCCGCCAGCGTGGTCGAGGAGATAGAGAAAGCCGGCGGGACGGCGATGGCCAACGGCGCCAGCGTCAGTGATTTCGCCGAGGTCGAGGCGATGGCGGCCGCGGCCCGCGAGCGCTGGGGCGGGATCCACATCCTGATCAACAATGCCGGCATCCTGCGCGACAAGAGCTTCGCCAAGATGGAGATGGCGGACTTCCGCGCCGTCGTTGACGTCCACCTCAACGGCTCGGCGAACTGCGCCAAGGCGGTGTGGGAGACGATGCGCGCCCAGAATTACGGCCGCATCCTGATGACCAGCTCGTCGACCGGCCTCTTCGGCAATTTCGGCCAGGCCAATTACGGCGCGGCCAAGCTCGGCCTGGTCGGCCTCGCCAGGACGCTCGCCCTCGAAGGCGCCAGGCACGATATCAGGGTCAACACGATCGCGCCAACCGCGGCGACGCGGATGACCGAGGAGCTTTTCCCGCCCGAGATGCTGGCCGCGTTCAACCCCGACAATGTCGTGCCGGCGGCGCTCTTCCTGGTGTCCGAGGTCGCGCCGACCAACGTCATCGCCGGCGCCGGGGCGGGCGTCGTCCAGGCGGCCTATATCACCCTCACCCCAGGCGTCGCCTTGCCCGAGGGCCGGCGGACGGTCGAGGAGGTCGCCGCCAGCTGGGACCGGATCGCCGACCGCACCGGCGAGATCGTTCCCCAGTCCGGCGCCGAGCAGACCATGCTGATCCTGAAGACGCTGGCGGGCTGAAGCCCTCCCCGGCAAAGGCCGGGGAGGAACTAGTGTATTGCATCCATAATACACTCATGCTATGGGGCGCGGATCAGGGAGGATAATAACCATGTATAGCGACAGCGATCTGGAAGCGGCGGTGGCGGCGGGGGCGTTGACGCCCGAAGCGGCCAATGCGCTTCGCAACTATGTCCACGGCGCCCGGGCGACCCCCGCGGTCGACGAGGAGCATTTCCGCCTGCTGACCGGCTTCAACGACATCTTCGTGTCGATCGCGGCGGTGATCCTGCTGGTCGCGGTCGGCTGGATCGGCAATTCGATCCGCATCGGCGTAGAGGATTTCGCGCCGTCGCCCTTCGCCGGCGCCTTCGTCGCCGCCACCGCCTGGGGCCTCGCCGAATTCTTCACCCGCAAGCGGCGCATGGCGCTGCCCAGCATCATCCTGCTCCTCGCGTTCGTGATGGGCGTGTTCGCGACCGCGGGATCGGTGATGGCGATGATCGTCCCGCCCTCCGTGCTCGAGCAGCATGAGGCGCTGGCCGGGCTGATGGGCGCCGGCGCGGCGGCGATCGCCGCGGTCGCGGCCTGGCTCCACTGGCGCCGGTTCAAGGTGCCGATCACGGTCGCCGCCGGCGCCGCCGCCATGGTCGGCGTGCTGCTCGGCCTGATCGCCTGGGCGGTCGGCGACACCGCCAACCTCAAGGACATCATGCTCGGCTTCGCGCTCGTCGCCGGCATCGGCGTGTTCCTGCTCGCCATGCGCTGGGACGCATCCGATCCGACGCGGGAGACTCGGCGCTCCGACGTCGCCTTCTGGCTCCATCTGCTGGCGGCGCCGCTGATGGTCCATCCGATCTTCTCCCTGCTCGGCCTGACCGAGGGCGGCGCGACTCCGATGGAGGGGATCATCGTCCTGCTCGTCTACATCCTGCTGGCCCTGACCGCGCTTGCGATCGACCGGCGGGCCCTGCTCGTCTCGGCGCTCGCTTACGTGCTGTGGGCGCTGAGCCACTTGTTCGAGCAGGCCGGGGCGGTGGAGCTGAATTTCGCGCTCACCGCCTTCGTCATCGGCTCTGCTCTGCTCCTGCTCTCCGCCTTCTGGCACAGCGCGCGCCGGATGGTGGTGAAGCCGCTGCCGGCCGGGCTGCAGGCCAGGCTGCCGGTGCTCGACAGGGTCGCGGTGGTCGCGGCGGCGTAACTTAGTCCCCCTCCCTGCACGCGGGGAGGGGAGCTAATCAACCAGCGACCACCTTGAGCAGGCGCCGCTCGATCGGGGCGAGGACCGGGCCGAGCTCGCGGCCGCGGCGAAGCACCATGCCGCTCTCGCCGATCAGCGCCCACATGCCCTGGCGGTGGCGGAGCGAAGGACGCTTCTCGATCTTATATTCGGGATGCTCGGCGGTGCGGCGGAACGCCCAGAAGGCGGCGTGGTCGCGGCCGAACTCGACCGCATAATCGCGCCACAGCCCGGCCGCGACCATGCGGCCGTAAAGATCGATGATCCGCTTCAGCTCCGTTCGCTCGAAGCCGATCTGCGGCGATGATCCGCCCGGAAAAGGGTGGACGGTACCCATCAGGCGCGGTCGCGCCCCTTTCGCTGCTTGGCGGGCCCTTCGGCGCCGGCCTGCTCCTCGAGCAATTGGGCGATGCGCTTGCGCAATTGCTCGACCTCGCAGTGGAGCGTCTCGAGCTTCTGCGTCGCCGGGTCGGAGCTGTCGGAGCAGGGAGTGCCGTAGGGGAGGAAGCTGCGCGCGCTCTGCTCGGCCGAGACCAGAGTGGAGCGGGCCGGGATGCCGACCATGGTCGCTCCCTCGGGCACGTCCTTGGTGACCACCGCATTGGCGCCGATGCGGGCGCGGTCGCCGACCTTGATCGGGCCGAGCACGGCGGCGCCCGAGCCGATGATGACGCCGTTGCCGATGGTCGGATGGCGGTTGCCGCCCTCGCCCGACGTGGGGTTCGTGCCGCCCAGGGTGACGTGCTGGTAGATGGTGACGTCGTCGCCGACGCTCGCCGTCTCGCCGACGACGACGAAGCCGTGGTCGATGAAGAAGTTCCTGCCGATGACGGCGCCGGGATGGATGTCGATCGCGGTCAGGAAGCGGGCGAGATGGTTGACGAAGCGGGCGAGGAAATAGAGCTCGCCGCGGAACAGCCAGTGGGCGATGCGGTGGAAGCCGAGCGCGACCACGCCCGGATAAAGCAATATCTCCCAGCGGGACCGCGGGGCTGGATCGCGCGCCTTCACCGAATCGAGATAAGCAACCAGCCCCGACAGCATAGGCGACCCTTGTTCCGCTCCGCCGGCAAGATAGGCAGGACAGGGGCAAATATCCAGCGGCCCCGCGAAACTTTACCGCATTGCCGCTTTTCGCTTGCCTGAGGCCGGCTTCCCCAACAAAGGCGAATCGACGAGGGCGAGGGAACGGCGATGTTCGATCTGCACAGCGTCTCATTGCTGGACATCCTGCCTTTCGTCGCGATCGGCTTCGCCGCCCAGCTGATCGACGGCGCGCTCGGCATGGCCTTCGGCGTGATCTCGACGACCTTGCTGGTCAGCATGGGCGTGCCGCCCGCGACCGCCTCGGCCGGGGTCCATACGGTCGAGACCTTCACCACCGGCGTGTCGGGGATCAGCCACAGCCTCCACAAGAATGTCGACTGGCGGCTGTTCGCCCGGATCGTCATCCCCGGCGTGATCGGCGGCGTGCTCGGCGCCTATGTGCTGACCCAGATCCCGGCCGCGACGGCGCGGCCGGTGGTGCTCGCATATCTGGCCTGCATCGGCCTCTATCTGCTGTGGCGCGGCGCGATGCACCGCCACACCGAGCGCGAGCCCAGGATCGTCGAGCCGTTGGGCCTGATCGGCGGCTTCCTCGACGCGGCGGGGGGAGGCGGCTGGGGGCCGGTGGTGACCAGCAACCTGCTCGTTCAGGGCGCGAGCCCGCGCCGCGTGATCGGCACCGTCAACACCGCCGAATTCTTCGTCACCGTCACCATCTCGGCGACCTTCATCGTGGCCCTGGGCTGGAAGGCCTTCACGGTGGCGACGGTCGGCCTGCTGATCGGCGGCGTGATCGCCGCCCCGATCGGCGCCTATGTCGCCAAAAGGGTCAATGCCGATCTGCTGCTGACCATGGTAGGCATCGTGCTGACCCTGACCAGCCTCTACGGCCTGTACCGGGCGCTGAGCTAGGCGCAAGGACGGCGGGCGCTTTGGCGAAAAAAGGGCCCGCCGCCGACCAGAATGGCGGCAGGCCCAAGCGGAAAAACCGAGGGGGGTTGTCCGCCCGTCCGCGTATAATCACTTCGGGATCCGAAATCAATTAAGGAATTGTACTTGTACGCCGCGCCGATCTTCCTGCGCGACAGCGGCCTTATGACCGTCCGTTGGTGCCGCGCCCGATTCTTTGCGCCGACATTACATGGGCTTGCAGTCGGGTCTGCATGAAGCGCGGTCCGCGCCGTTCCCCATTCCCCGGCAGACTCGGTCGCCACGAGCGGCGCGCGCGGTCCGGTCCGGCTAGAAGAATGCGATGCCGAGCGCCGCGCTGAGATGCTCGTGCATCCGCGCGGCCGCGTCGTCGGACAGGTCGATGAAGATGTAGCGGCTGCGCGCCGGATCGCGGCGGCGGACGCAAATGCCGTCCGCGCAAAGCGCCTCGGTCCATCTGAGCGCGGTGGTCGGCGCCACCCCGGCGGCGACGCCCAATGCGGTCAGGGTCACCCGGCCCTGCTCGAGCCGGAGCGCGAACAGCTCAAGCATCAGGCTCCAGGCGGGATCGGCGGGGCCGAGGCCGACCATCTCCGCGCGCAGCCGGCGCGCCGCGATGACCGAGCGGACCAGCCCGGAATCGATCGCCGCCTCCGGCTGCGGGAAGCGTCTGCCGAGCGCCTCCGCCTCGGCGAGCCGCTCGAGCCTGGCGGCGATCCGGCTCACCTCGCGGCTGACCTCCCGCAATGTCGGCGCCGGACTGGAGGGTGCGGCCGAATCGAGGCCCGGCTGGATGCTCACCGGGCGGTCCGGTCGGAAGGAGGGGGAGGCAAAGCGGGCATGGCAGCGGCGCGGCCAGCCTATCAAAGGCCAGCGCGCTTATGCTCATCGTTTAGCGCAAGTTTGACGGCTCAAATTTGCGGGGCGGGGAGGGAAGTCATCTCGGGAGAGCGGCCGGACGTTAAGCGGGTCCGCCTTGCCGGGCCGAATCTAAAGCGTGGCGTGAACCGTCGCCACCGCCTTCATCTATGGGTTGGCATTGATTGGTCCAATTGATTAACCTTGCCCTATTGATCGAGTGAGTTTGTCAATGACCGCCTATGTGCCCTCCCTCAAACAGCTCCAATACCTCGTTGCGCTCGAGGAGCAGGGGCATTTCGGGAAGGCGGCGGAGGCATGCGCGGTGTCGCAATCGGCGCTGTCCGCAGGGGTCAAGGAGCTCGAGACGCTGATCGGCGTCACCCTGGTCGAGCGGACTCGGCGGGTGGTGCGCTTCACCCCGCTCGGCAGGCGGATCGCGGCCAAGGCGCGCCGGGTGCTGCGCGAGGCGGAGGAGCTGACCGATTTGGCGCGGGCGGCGGGCAAGCCGCTGTCCGGCGAGCTGAGGATGGGGGTCATCCCGACCATAGCGCCGTTCCTGCTGCCCGCCTTGCTGCCGAAGCTCAGGCGGGACTGGCCCGACCTCAAGCTCTATCTGCGCGAGGAGACCAGCCAGGCGGCGTGCGATGCGCTGCAGCGCGGCCAGCTCGACTGCGTGCTGCTTGCTTTGCCCTTCGCCTGCGGCGAGGCGGAGGCGGCGGCCTTGTTCGACGATCCTTTGTGGGTCGCCTTCCCGCCTGGGGAAGTCATGGCGGGTGGGGACGAGAGGCCGGCTTCCGCCGGGATGACGGAGGCGGCGGAGGTGACGCCGTGGGACATAGACGAGACGCGGCTGCTGCTGCTCGAGGACGGCCATTGCCTCAAGGACCATGTCCTCGCCGCCTGCAACCGGCCCGAGCTCAGGGCCGAGGCGGCGATGCTCGGCACCTCGCTCCACACCTTGGTGCAGATGGTCGGCAACGGGCTCGGCCTCACCCTGATCCCCGAAATGGCGGTCAAGGCCGGGCTGCTCGACGGCACCGGCGCGAGCGCCCGGCCCTTGAAGGCCGAGCGCGGCTCGCGGCGGATCGCGCTGATCTGGCGCAAGGGCTCGCCGCGCGAGGCGGAATTCAGGCTGCTCGCCGACGCGCTGAGGCCCCCGGCTTGACAGGGAGGGAGGCAAGGCAGAGATTTCGGGGTGCGGCATAGGGGAGCCGCAACCGTGGCAAGAGCATATTCAGCGATGAGGTCGCCGCGCGCTGTCGCGATGATCGTCGCCCTTTTGCTGCTGAGCCTCGCCTGGCCGGCGCCGTCGCCCGCGCAACAAGCGAACCAAATTGTCCGGCTGACCGTGCGCGGGAATAACTGGACCAATACCGACATCGTCCTCGCCGAAGGCGACCGGCTGATCATCCAGGCGCGGAGGATTGCCCAGGAGAGGCCGAACGCCGCTCCGCAGACCCAGCAGACCCAGCGGACCCAGCAGGACCTGCGCAATTCATACGGGCAGCAGACGGAGCTGAGAGAGCGGGCTTCCCCGCTGGCCAATTTGTCGCTGGCCGCGCTGCAGGGGAAGATCGCCAACAAGACCTTTCTGATCGGCGGCAAATACGATCGGCCGGCCCCGGCCGTCGGGCGGCTGTCGCTGCGCGTCAAGCTGTCGATCGGCTTCAGCGAGACCGGCCGCCTGCGCGCCGACGATACTGCCTTCGCCGTCACCGTCACCCGGATCCCGGCGCCGGTCATCGTGCCGACCGGCGGCGGCAAAGACGATGTGACGATCAACGACTCGACCGACATCAACACCCACGGCACGGGTTCGGGGCTCGGCGACGGATTTCCGCCCATGGGGAATGACGCGGCGCCTCCGCGGGACACGCCGACCGGGAACGAGACGGCGGTAACGCCGCCGACGGAGAACGTCCAGGCCGCCGCGCCCGAGGAGAATGTCCAGGCGGAAGAGCCGGGCGGCAATCAAAGCGTTGCCGCCGCCGCCGACACAACCGAGCCGCCGCCCCCGCCCCCGCCGCCGGCGGACGAGGGGAATGGCGGATGGGCGCTGATCGCGGCGATCGTCGTCCTCGCCTTGCTCGCGGCCGCGGTGCTGGCCGGCCTCGCCGTCCAGCATGCGCGGCTAGTAAAGACAAAGGGGTTGCTCAGCCTCTCGCCGTCGGTCGATTTCGGGCAAAGCGGCCTGGCGATCGGCGCCATCCCGCCGGCCGCGCCCGAGGCGCGCCTGCGGGCGCGGCTGGAGATGGGCCGGACGATCCGGGCGGGGCCGATCGCAGCGCCGGAACAGGGGGTGGGTGATGGATGAAGAGCGCGGACCGACGGTAGCGGACCTGCTGCCCAAACGCCTCACGGGGGTGAAATCGGCGGTCAAGGGAAAGCTGAGCGAGGATAAGGAGGTCGGCGGCATGAAGCTCGCCTGGGGGCTGATAGGCGCCCAGCTCGAAGAGGCGCTCCGCAGCGTGGTCGATTGTCCAGTGATGGAGCTGCTCGGCCAGGCCTGGACGACCGCGGAGGAGGTGAAGGATCATGCCGACCCACTCAAGCACCCGCCGGACGAGGCCTCGGTCGTCCATCTCGGCGCGCACGATTTCGTCCAGGAAATCCATCCCGTCGTCGCGGTGACGATCGGCTCCTGCCCGCCCCAGGAATTGCGCTTCACGATCAGCCTCGCTGCCCATTTCGACGGTGTCGCCTTGTCGATCCAGGGCGGCCATATCAAAGGCGGCAGGACCGGCGACTCCCATGTCAGCGCCCAGCTCAAATATGGCGATCTCGAGCTGCACCAGCCCAGCGAATCCGGCAAGGCGGCGCTGCCCGGGCGCTTCGCTTTCACCGCGCCGGGCCTCAAGATCCCGCAGGGCGCGCGTGGCCCCGCCGGCCCGGACGCGCCCGGCTGAGCGGCGAGCGGCCGTGCACCGGAATGGACCCAAGTCCCTTTGTAGGGGCTCCGGAATCCTGTAGTCTCGATCAATGAAGGCGGCCCGAAGACCGCATGCAAGGGGGGACAATGAAGAAGATCGCCTTGGCGGCTTTGTTTTTCTCGGGCTTCGCGCTGGCCGGCGCATCGTGCGGTTCCTCTTCCTCCAACTCCAACGCCACTACCGGGGGGACCGGCGGCAACGGCACCGCCTCGGCGGTGCCCAATCCGGCGATGACCACGCCCGACGCAGCCGCCTGGGCGATATTCATCCAGGCAGTCAGCCCGGCCGCCGGCGAGGGCACGGTTTTCGAGACATGGGCGAGCGACACCGACACGTTCACGCCGGGCGGCAAGTTTCCGGGCACGCGCGACCCGCTCGACCTGCGGCCCGCCGTGCTTCCCGAGGTCGACCGGGCGAGCCGCGCGGCGGCGGGCGCCACGCCGCATGCGCAGCTCGGCGCGCCGGCGCGGCGGACGTCGGGAGCCGCTCTCGGCACCGCCACGCCGACCGTTGCCGCGGTGGGGCCCTTCCCGCCCGCGCCGTCGACCGAGCCCGGCGCCGACGGCAAATTGCTCGAGGAGGTCCGCCGCAATCGGCCGGCGTTCGACTTCATCGTCAACAACCATCTCAATGCGCGCTCGGGCCTGGTCGCGGCGTTCAAGGCCAATATGGATGTGGTCTTCCCCACCGACTCGGTCGAGGTGAAGACCAACTGGCTGCCGGCGAGCCTGATTCCGCAATATTATGCGGGAGCCAAGGAGAGCGACTTCTACGTCGTCAACGTCCGCGGCAAGCCCTATGCGATGATCGCGATGCACGTCATCTCCAAGCAGGTGCCGAACTGGACCTGGGCGACGTTCGAGCATCAGGGCAATCTCGGCCGCTGCGACTTCATCGGCTGCAACGACCTTTACGGCGCCGCCGCCCAGCACGTCCCGCCGGCCGACAATCAGGGGCAGAACCAGGGCACGGCCTACCCGCCCTGCGCGAAGAGCGCGGCGGTCAAGGCGGACCTCTCCGCCGCCGGCGTCGCCGCCGTGTTCAGCAATTATTGCCTGAAAGGCTCGCAGGCCGACTTCACCGACAATACGGGCCTGGCGATCCGGCTCGGCAATTCGGTCACCGAATATAATTTCGTGTGGCAGGCGTCGTGCATGACCTGCCACGGCGTCGCCAATTTCGACGCCAGCGGCAAGTCGACCACCATCTTCGGCTTCCTCAACGGCAAAGGCCAGCTCGGCACGATCGACCCGGTCAATTACTGGAACACGGCCGCCATGAGGCCGCCCATCTATCAGGGGATGCCGGGTCTGGTCCGCAACGCGGTGTCGGCCGATTTTGTCTGGTCGATCCCGTTCTGCGCCTATGACGACGTCACCGATCCGAAGAAGCCGGCGATCAATCCCAAATGCGTCGGGAAATAGGGGGCCGTCGCGCCGGGATGACGGCCAACCCGCTCAGCGGATCGAAGCGAGGTCGATGCCCTTCGTCTCGCGGGCGAGGAGAGCGGTGACGCCGCTGACCAGGCAGGCGGCGGCAACGTAGATCGCGACCGGCGTCGCCGACCCGGTCTCCTTGTAGAGGTAGATGGCGATGAGCGGCGCGAGCGAGCCGGCGACTATCGAGGTCAGCTGGTAGGCGATCGACGCGCCCGAATAGCGGATCCGGGTCGGGAACAATTCGGCGATGAAGGCGGCCTGCGGACCGTACATCGCGCCGTGGAGGACGAGGGCGATGGTGATCGCGGCCACCGTCAGCGCCATGTCGCCGCTGCCCAGCATGTTGAAGAAGAGGAAGCTGAACAAGGCCAGGCCGAAGCCGCCGAACGCGTAGACCGGGCGCCGGCCGATCCGGTCGGAGAGGCGCGCGAGCAAAGGTATGGCGAAGAAATGGACCGCGCCGCCGATCAAAATGGCGTCGAGCGCCTGGCTCCTGGTCAGCTTCGCCACCTCGGTCATCCAGGTCAGCGAGAAGGCGGTGATGATGTAATAAGAGATATTCTCGCCGAGGCGCAGGCCGGCGCCGGTGAGGAGGGCGCGCGGCCGCTCGCGCAGCACGTCGAGCGCGGGGGCCTTGGGCGGCGCCTCGGCTTCCTCGAGCACCGCGCGGAAGGCGGGGCTCTCGGCGACGCGGTTGCGGATCCACCAGCCGATCGCGACCAGCACCACCGACAGCAGGAAGGGGATTCGCCAGCCCCAGGCGAGGAAGTCGGCGTCGCTAAGCGTCGAGGCGAGGATGGCGAGCACCCCGGCGGCGAGCAGGTTGCCGGCCGGGACGCCCGCCTGCGGCCAGCTCGCCCAGAAGCCCCGCCGCTTCGCGTCGCCATGCTCGGCGACGAGGAGGACGGCGCCGCCCCATTCGCCGCCGACCGCGAAGCCCTGGACGAGGCGGAGCAGGATGAGCAGCAAAGGCGCGGCGATGCCGATCCGGCCGTAGGTCGGCAGCAGGCCGATCAGGGCGGTCGCCGCGCCCATCAGGACGAGGCTCAGCATCAACAGCCGCTTGCGGCCGATGCGGTCGCCATAATGGCCGAAGACGATGCCGCCGACGGGGCGGGCGACGAAGCCCAATGCATAGGTGGCGAAGGCGAGCAGGGTCCCGACCCATGGATCGTAATCGGGGAAGAAGAGCTTGTTGAAGATCAGCGCGGCGGCGGCACCGTAGAGGAAGAAATCATACCATTCGATGGTGGTGCCGATCAGGCTCGCCATGACCACCCGGCGCAGCGGCGTGGGGGTCCATTCGGCTGTCTGTGGGTTCGCCATCCGGTTCCTCCGCTGGTGCGCACCGTCTGATTAGCCGGAAGCGGGAGCGCTGCGCCACCCTTCCGTCTTGTCTCGGGCTCGAGCCGGCGTTAGCCCCGGCCAATGCGCGTGCCCGCCTTCCTCCTCGCTCTCCTCTTCTTCTCCGCCTGCGCCACGCCGCGGGAGCAGGGCGACCTCGCCCGTTGGCGGGCCGAGGCGGTGCGGGTGACGATCGTGCGGGACGATTGGGGGATCGCGCACGTCAAGGGGCGGACCGACGCCGACGCGGTGTTCGGAATGATCCACGCCCAGGCCGAGGACGATTTCAACCGGATCGAGACCAATTATCTGGGCTCGCTCGGCCGCCTCGCCGAAGCCGAGGGGGAGAAGGCGATCTGGCAGGACCTGCGCGCGAAACTCTACATGGACCCGCCCGACCTCCAGGCCCGCTACCGGGCCAGCCCGGACTGGCTGAAGCGGCTGATGGACGCCTGGGCGGACGGGCTTAACTTCTACCTCGCCACCCACCCCGAGGTGCGCCCGCGAGCGATCGCGCGGTTCGAGCCGTGGATGGCGCTCTCGTTCAGCGAAGGCAGCATCGGCGGCGACATCGAGCGGATCGATTTGAAGGCGCTGGAGGCCTTCTATTCGGGGCGCGGAGGCGGGCTGGCCGGCGCTTCGCCGGCGCCGCGCGACGAGGAGCCCGCCGGCTCGAACGGCTTCGCGGTCGCGCCGGCGAACACGCGGGACGGGCATGCGCTGCTGCTGATCAACCCGCATACCAGCTTCTTCTTCCGCTCCGAGCTGCAGGTGACCAGCGGGGAGGGGCTCGACGCCTATGGCGCGGCGACGTGGGGGCAATTCTTCATCTATCAGGGCTTTAACGCCCATGCCGGCTGGATGCACACGTCGAGCGGGGTGGATTCGGTCGACGAATTTGTCGAGACGATCGTCGAGCGGGACGGGAAACTCTTCTACCGCTACGGCAACGAGCAACGGCCGGTCATGACGTCGACCGTGAAAATGTCCTACCGCGCGGCCGACGGGACGATGGCCGAGCGGCGCTTCCAGGTCTATCGCACCCACCACGGCCCGATCGTGCGCGGCAGCGGGGACAAATGGATCGCGTTTGCGATGATGCACCGTCCGGTCGAGGCGCTGAGCCAATCCTTCCTGCGCACTAAGGCGCATGATCATGCCTCCTTCATGAGGATCATGCAGCTTCGGGCCAACTCGTCCAACAACACCATCTTCGCCGACGACAAGGGCGAGATCGCCTATCTCCACCCGCAATTCATCCCGCGCCGCGACGACCGCTTCGATTACACCAAGCCGATCGACGGCAGCGATCCGGCGACCGACTGGCGCGGGCTGCATGCGCCGGACGAGGCGCCGCATCTGCTCAACCCGGCGAACGGCTGGATCCAGAACACCAACAACTGGCCCTGGTCGGCGGCCGGGCCGTACAGCCCGCGGCGGAGCGACTTTCCGCGCTACATGGACAGCTTCGGCGAAAATCCGCGCGGCATCCACGCCATGCAGGTGCTGGAAGCGCGCAGGGACTTCACGCCCGAGACGCTGCGGGCGGCGGCCTATGACAGCTACCAGCCCGCCTTCGCCCGGCTGATCCCCGGGCTCGTCAGGACCTGGGGCGAGGCCGCCGCCTCGCCGCTGAAGGCGCGGCTGGCCGAGCCGGTCGCGCGGCTGAGGGGCTGGGACTATCGCTGGGGAGCCGATTCGGTGCCGACCTCCCTGGCCGTCTTCTGGGCCGACGAGATGTGGCGCCGCGCGGCGGGCGAGGAATGGGAGGTGGGGATGACCACCTACGACAGGATCGACGCCGCGCCCGCCCGGCAGAAGATCGAGGCGCTCGGCGCCGCGCTCGACCGGCTGCGCGCGGACTTCGGCCGCTGGGACACGCCGTGGGGCGAGATCAACCGCTTCCAGAGGCTCACCGGCGACATCGTCCATCCCTTCTCCGACGCCGGGCCGAGCATCCCCGTCCCCTTCGCCTCGGCGCGCTGGGGCTCGCTCGCCTCGTTCGGCGCCAAGGCCGGGCCCGGGACGAAGCGCTGGTACGGCACCAGCGGCAACAGCTTCGTCGCGGTGGTCGAGTTCGGCCCCAGGGTGCGGGCGCGCGCCGTGACCGCCGGCGGCGAGAGCGGCCATCCCGGCTCGCCCCACTTCAACGACCAGGCCGCGCGCTACGCGACCGGCAATCTGCGCGAGGTCTATTTCTATCCCGACCAGCTCGCCGGCCACATTGAGCGCACATACCGCCCGGGCGAGTGAGCCGACGGCGGGGCTTGCCAGCTTGCGGGCAGACATGATACTTAAGCATGTGCTTAACAGTCTGAGTCTCGATCACATGTTCCAAGCGCTCGCCGATCCGACCCGGCGGGGGATCGTGGAGCGGCTGACGCGCGGGCCGGCGTCGGTGAGCGAGCTGGCGAAGCCGCTGCCGATGTCGCTGCCCGCGGTCGTGCAGCATCTCCAGGTTCTCGAGGCGAGCGGGCTGGTGCGGTCGGAGAAGGCCGGGCGGGTGCGGACCTGTCGGATCGAGCCCAAGGCGCTCGGCGCGGCGGAGGAATGGATCGCGCAGCGGCGCGCGGAATGGGAGAGCCGGCTCGACCGGCTGGGCGATTATCTCAATGAACTGACCGCGAAGGAGAAGAAGGATGGCGATTGAAATGGTCGAACGGAATCTGGTGCTCACGCGCCGCTATGACGCGCCGCCGGATGTCGTCTTCCGTGCCTGGACCGAGCCCGAGCAGATGAAGCATTGGTGGGGCCCGCACGGCTGGTCGATCCCGCTGTCGGAAGCCGACCTTCGCCCCGGCGGCGCCTTCCGCTACGCGATGCGCTCGCCCGAAGGGCATGAGCATATGGTCGAAGGCACGATCGGCGAGATCGACCCGCCGCGCCGCATCGTCACGGTCAGCGAGCTCGGCGGCGACGGCAACCATCCGCCGATCAGGGTGGTAACCGCCGTGACCTTTGAGGAGCAAGGCGGCGCCACTCTCGTCACCGTCGACACGACTGTCTCCGGAAGCGGCGAATGGTTCGATGCGGCGACGGAAGGCATGGATCAGCATTGGGGCGAGCATATGGAGCGGCTCGGCGACTATCTTTCCACCTTTGCGGGCAAGGAATAAGGCAATGCAATTCACCCCCTATCTCAACTTTAACGGCGCATGCGCGGAAGCTTTCCGCTTCTACGAGAAGGTCTTCGGCGGCGAGATCGTGATGATGCAGACCCACGGCGAGTCGCCGATGGCGGGCAAGGCGCCGTCCGAATGGAACGACCGGGTCATGCACGCCCGTCTCGTTCTCCGCGACGGAGTGCTGATGGGCTCCGACGCGCCGCCCCAATATTTCCAGCCCGCGCAGGGCATCGCCATTTCGTTCCAGGCGCAGGATGCGGCGGAAGCGGAGCGGGTGTTCGCCGCCCTCGCCGAGGGGGGCACGGTCCGGATGCCGCTCGAGCAGACCTTCTGGGCGGAACGGTTCGGCATGGTCACCGACCGGTTCGGCACGCCCTGGATGGTCAATTTCGAAAAAGCCGGGGAGCAATCATGACCGAACGCAACGTCCTGCATTCGACCTTCGTCATCGATCGCGTCTACGACGCGCCGGCGGCGGCGGTGTTCGCCGCCTGGGCGAGCCGCGAGACCAAGGGCAAATGGTTCGTCGGCCCCGCCGACTGGGAGCGGCCCGACCATAAGCTCGACTTCCGCGAGGGCGGGCGCGAAAGGGAGGGCGGCAATGGCTGAAGGCTCGGTCCCGGACCTGGTCCGCCTTTATTTCGATACGTTCGAAGCCGCCGACCGGCCGGCGATGGAGGCGCTGCTGCCCGAGGATTTCACCTTCACCAGCCCCTATGACGACCATATCGGCCGGGCCGAATATTTCGAGCGCTGCTGGCCGTTCGCCGGCTCGCTCGCTTTCCGCCGGCCGATGAAGATCTTCGCCGAGGGGAATGAGGCGTTCGTCCATTATGAGGCCGAGGCCGGGCCCGGCCGCCTCTTCCGCAACACCGAGCTGATGCGCTTCGAGGGCGGCCTGCTGCGCGGCGTCGAAGTCTTCTTCGGCTTCGTCCCGGGCGCCGACCCGGCGGGCGCCGAAGCCGCGATCCGCGCGCTGATCGACGAGCGGGTGGAGGCGATGCGGACCAAGGACGCCAAGCGCGCGATCGCGACGCTTGCCGAGGATGCCGTCGCGTTCGAGTTGGCGCCGCCGCTCAGCCTCGGGCCTGAGCAGGCGCGCGACATGGCCGGGCTCGAGGCCTGGTTCGGGACGTGGCGGGGGCCAGTCGTGATCACGCTCCGGGAGCTGAAGGTGGCGGTGAGCGGGGACGTCGCTTATGCGCACAGCCTCAATCGGATGCGCGGGACCAAGACCGATGGCCGGGAGGTCGATTTCTGGATGCGATCGACCCTGGGCTTCCGCAAAACCGCGGACGGATGGAAGATCGCCCACGGCCACACTTCGGTGCCCTTCCACATGGACGGCAGCTACCGCGCGGCCCTGGATCTCGAGCCCGAAGGCTGACGGTCAGCCGCCGTCGGCGAAGGCGTCGGTGGCACGGATCAGGCGATCGAGGATTCCGGGCTGGTTGAACGCGTGGCCGGCGTCGGGGACGATGTGAAGCTCGGCCTCGGGCCAGGCGCGGTGGAGGTCCCAGGCGCTGACGGCGGGCGTGCAGACATCGTAGCGGCCCTGGACGATCACGCCGGGGATGCCGCGGACGCGGCCGGCGTCCCGAAGCAGCTGGCCTTCCTCCATCCAGCCGCGATGGACCATATAGTGATTCTCGATGCGGGCGATGGCGATCGCGAAATCATCGGCGGTGTGCGCGGCGACCAGGCTTTCGTCGGGGAGCAATGTGACGGTCGCGCCTTCCCAGCCGCTCCACGCCTTCGCCGCTTTGAGCTGGACCGCCGAATCGGCCCCGGTGAGGCGGCGGTGATAGGCGGCGACGAGGTCGCCGCGCTCGCTTTGCGGGATCGGCGCGAGGAATTCCTCCCATCGATCCGGGAACAGCATCGAGGCGCCCTGCTGGTAGAACCAGTCGAGCTCGGCCTGCCGCATCATGAAGATGCCGCGCAGGATCAGCGCCGCCGTCGGATCGGGGTGGGTCTCCGCATAAGCGAGCGCCAGGGTCGATCCCCACGAGCCGCCGAAGACCAGCCAGCGCTCGAACCCGGCCATCTCGCGCAGCCGCTCCATGTCCGCGACCAGATGCCAGGTGGTGTTGGCTTCGAGCGACGCATGCGGCGTCGAGCGGCCGCAACCGCGCTGGTCGAAGAGCAGGATGTTGTAGCGCGCCGGATCGAACAGGCGGCGATGGTCGGGGCTGCAGCCGGCGCCGGGGCCGCCATGGAGGAACACCGCCGGCTTGCCCTTCGGATTGCCGCACAGCTCCCAATAGAGCTTGTGGCCGTCGCCGACGTCGAGATGCCCGGAGCGATAGGGCTCGATCGGCGGATAGAGGGTGCGCAGCGGCGCCGGGCGCGAATCGGGCAAGATAGGTCTCCGTAACTGGAAGGGAAAATCGAGGCGCGTCAGAAGCTCATCTCGTCATAGATGCGGCCGACGTCGCCGCCCCATTCGCCATAATAACGATCGAGGAGGGTCTCGGCGGGGGTGGTACCGCGGGAGAGGATCTCGCGCAACGGATCGAGGAAGCCGGATTCGTTGTCGCCTGCGGCGTTGAGCCGGGCACGGGCGCGAAGGCCGGAATCGGCGATGGCGAGGATGCGCTGGCCGAGCTGGCCGAGCGTCTCGCCCGTCGGCGTCGCGGCGGCGAGACCGAGCTTGGGCACGCTGTCCCGGAGCCGCTGGCGCTCGTCGAGGGTCCAGTGCCTGACCTCGTCCCAGGCGGCGTCGAGCGACGCCTGGTCGTAGAGCAGGCCGACCCAGAGAGCGGGGAGGGCGCAGATCTTGCTCCAGCGGCCGCCGTCGGCGCCGCGCATCTCGAGGAAGCTTTTCAGCCGCACCTCGGGAAAGGCGGTCGAGAGATGGTCGGTCCAGTCGGAGAGCATCGGCTTCTCGCCGGGAAGGACGGACAGCCTGCCTTCGAGGAAATCGCGGAAGGAGAGGCCGGCGGCGTCGATATATTTGCCGTCGCGGAAGACGAAATACATCGGCACGTCGAGGGCATATTCGACATAGCGGTCGTAGCCGAAGCCGTCCTCGAAGACGAAGGGGAGCATGCCGGTGCGGGCGGGATCGGTGTCCGACCAGATGTGGCTGCGGTAGGAAAGGAAGCCGTTCGGCTTGCCCTCGGTGAAAGGAGAGTTGGCGAACAAGGCGGTGGCGAGCGGCTGGAGGGCGAGGCCGACGCGGAACTTGCGCGCCATGTCGGCTTCGGATTCATAATCGAGATTGACCTGGATGGTGCAGGTCCGGAGCATCATGTCGAGGCCGAGGCTGCCGACGCGGGGCATGTGCCTCAGCATGATCGCGTAGCGGCCCTTGGGCATGACCGGCAGCTCGTCGCGCCTCTTGTCGGGCCACATGCCGAGGCCCAGGAAGCCGATGCCGAGCTCTTCGCCGACCGCCTTGACCTGCTCGAGGTGGCGGCCGGCCTCGGCGCAGGTCTCGTGGAGATGCTCGAGCGCCGCGCCCGAAAGCTCGAGCTGGCCGGCGGGCTCGAGGCTGACATTGCCGTCGGGGCCGGACAGCGCGATGACGTTGCCGCCCTCCACCACCGGCGTCCAGCCGAACCGGGTCAGCGCCATCAGCAGGTCGCGGATGCCGCCGGGCTCGCCGTAGGAGGGCGCGCGATGGTCCTCGCGGCGATAGACGAACTTCTCGTGCTCGGTGCCGATCCGCCACGCCTCTTTCGGCTTCTCGCCCTTGACGAAAGGCGCGAGCAGGTCGTCGCGCGTCTCGATCACGGGTTCGGCCCTGGCGGATTCGCTGCGCGTCGTCATGGCGCGCGCTGTAGCGAGGGCCAATGCGAGCCGCCAGCGGGTTTCGATCTGATACGGATCAGTCCTGCCAGTCCCCCGCGCCTGCCATCCACAGCGTCACCGCGGCGACGGCGGCGGTGTCGGCGCGCAGGATGCGGGGGCCGAGCGAGACCGGGCGGGCCTGCGGCAAGGCGCGGATGGCGGCGCGTTCCTCCTGGGTGAAGCCGCCTTCAGGGCCGATCAGGATCGCGGCCGGACCGGGGGAGGGGGCGAACGGCTCGCCGCCGGCCTCGTCGGCGAAGAAGAGGCTGCGCTCCCCGGGCCAGCCGCGGAGCAAAGCGTCGAGCTTGCGCGGCGCGTCGAGCGCGGGCAGCGCGGTGCGCCCGCATTGCTCGGCCGCCTCGATCGCGTGAGCGCGGAGGCGGCTGATGTTGACCCGGTCGATCACCGTGCGGTGGGTGAGGACGGGGACGAGGCGGGAGACGCCGAGCTCGGTCGCCTTCTCGACCAGCCAGTCGATGCGGCCGCGCTTGATCGGGGCGAAAAGCAGCCACAAATCGGGCACCGGCTCGCGCTCGCGCAAGTGGGCGATGATGCGGAGGGTGACGCGCTTCTTGCCGGCATCCGTCACCTCGGCAAGCCATTCGCCGGTCTGGTCGTCGAACGTTTTGACCTGGGCGCCGGCGGCGAGGCGCAGGACGTTGGCGAGGTAGTTGGCGGGCGGGCCATCGAGGGCGAGCGAGAGGTCCGGCGAGAGGGGCTGCTCGACAAAGAGCCGGGGCAGGCTGGACGGCGGCCAGGCGGGGGTTGCAGGCATGGCTCCCGATACGGCAAGGTCGGCTTCGTGACCACCGTGCCGACCGACACCGACATCGTCCCCGACAGCGAACGGCGCGGGCTGATCGGGGTGCTGCCGCGGCCGCTCAGGCCCTATGCGTCGCTGATGCGGCTCGACCGGCCGATCGGGGCGTGGCTGTTGTTCTGGCCCTGCGCGTGGGGCGTCGCGCTGGCGGGTTTGGGGCCGCACGGGCCGGCGCTGATCCTGTGGCTCGGGCTCGGCGCCTGGGCGATGCGCAGCGCCGGCTGCGTCTATAACGACATCGTCGACCGCCATCTCGACGCGCGGGTGGAACGGACGCGGCTGAGGCCGCTGGCGAGCAAGCGCGCCTCGCTTATCGGGGCGTGGGCCCTGCTCCTCGCGCTGAGCGCCGTCGGCCTGGTCGTGCTGATGCAGTTGCGCGATCTCGCCAAGGTGGTGGCGCTCGCCAGCCTCGTCCTGGTCGCGGCCTATCCGTTCATGAAGCGCATCACCTGGTGGCCCCAGGCCTGGCTCGGCCTGGTCTTTTCGTGGGGCGCCCTGGTGGGATGGGTGGCGGTGTCCGGCGAGATGGCCGCCCCACCGCTCTTCCTTTACGCCGGCTCGGTCTTCTGGGTGATCGGCTACGACACGATCTACGCTCTCCAGGACCGGGAGGACGATGCGTTGGTCGGGGTGAAATCCTCGGCGCTCGCTCTCGGCCGTCACGCGCGGGCTGGAGTGGCGGCCTGCTATTTCGCGGCGCTCATCCTGTGGGCGGCGGCGGTGTGGCAAATGCGGCCGGACGGGCTCGCTTTGGTCGCCTTGCTGCCGACGGCGCTGCATCTTGCCTGGCAGGCGGCGACGCTGAAGCCCGACGACGGCGACGACGCGCTCGCCAAGTTCCGCTCCAACCGCTTCGCCGGCTTCCTCATGTTGATGGCCTGCCTGGTGGTCGGTACGTCCTAGATTTTGGCCGCCGTCCCCCCTAAGCCGCGCCGATGCTGACCATATCCGACGCCGAGGCGCGCGCCGCCGCTTTGATCGAGCGCGCCGTCAGGGCCGGCGCCGACGCCGCCGACGCCATCTATATCGGCGAGTCCTCGACCGGCCTGCAGGTGCGCCTCGGCGCGCTCGAGGACGTCGAGCGCTCGGAGGGCGAGGAGATCGGGCTGCGCTTGTTCATCGGCCGGCGCTCGGCCAGCGTCTCCTCATCGGACCTCAGCGACGAGGCGATGGCGGCCCTGACCGAACGCGCCGCGGCGATGGCGCGCGAGGCGCCCGAGGATGCCTATGCCGGCCTCGCGCCGGAGGAGCTGCTGATGAAGGGGGCCGGGCCCGACGTCGAAGGCGATGACGGGCGCGATCCGCCGCCGACTGAGCTGAAGGAGCAGGCTCTGGCGATGGAGGCGGCGGCGCGCGCCGTCGAGGGCGTCACCAACAGCGAGGGCGCCGGGGTCAGCGCCGGCCGATCGGTGATCGCGCTCGCCACCAGCCACGGCTTCTGCCGCGGCTATGCGTCCAGCGGCTATAGCGCCGGGGTCAGCGTCATCGCCGGCGCCGGCGCCGATATGCAGCGCGACCATGCCAGCCACCATGTCCGCCACTATCCGGACCTCGACGATGCCGAGGCGCTCGGGCGGCTGGCCGGGGAGCGGGCGGTAGCGCGGCTCGGCCCGGCCAGGCTGCCGAGCGGGCCGATGCCGGTGGTGTTCGATCCGCGCGTCGGCGCAACTCTGATCGGCCATTTGATCGCGGCGATGGCCGGCGCTGCGATCGCGCGCAAGACGAGCTTCCTGCTCGGGCGGGAGGGAAAGGCCGTGTTCGGCCCGGGAATCACGATACGCGACGATCCCCATCGGCGCCGCGGCCTCCGGTCGAAGCCGTTCGACGGCGAGGGCCTGCCGACGCGGCCGCGCGACCTGGTCGCGGACGGGCTGCTCACCGGCTGGCTGCTCGACAGCGCGTCGGCGCGCCAATTGGGGCTGGAGCCGACCGGCCATGCCACCAGGGGGACGGGCGGCGCGCCGGGCGCCAACGCCAGCAACGTCCATATGGAGCCGGGCACGGTCTCCAAAGCGGAGCTGATCGCCGACATCGGGCGCGGCGTCTTCGTTACCGAGCTGATCGGCCAGGGGGTCAATTCGGTGACCGGCGACTATAGCCGCGGCGCCTCCGGCTTCATCATCGAGAATGGCGAGATCGGGCCGCCGGTGGCCGAGATCACGATCGCCGGCAACCTCGTCGACATGTTCCGGGCGCTCGTTCCCGCGGACGATCTGGAACATCGCCGCGCGGTCAATGTTCCGACCCTGAGGATAGAGGGGATGATTGTCGCCGGTGCTTGACGAGGTCTCCAGGATCACCGCCGAAGCGGGGCGGATCGCGGCGGCGCGCTGCGGCGGCGCGTTCCGGCGCTGGGAGAAGACGCCGGGCAGCCCGGTCTGCGACATCGATCTCGAAGTGGACGCGTTCCTGCGCGAGCATCTCTCGCGGCTCGATCCGGAGGCGGGCTGGCTGTCGGAGGAGACGCTCGACGCGTCGGACCGGATCGAGCGGCGGCGGCTGTGGGTGGTCGATCCGATCGACGGGACGCGCGACTATTTGCGCGAGCGGCCGGGCTGGTGCGTTTCGGTCGCCTTGGTCGAGGATCGCGCCCCGCTGATCGGCGTGCTCGACGCCCCCGCCCGGGGCGAGCATTGGACGGCCAGGAAGGGCAAGGGCGCGTGGCGCAACGGCGAGCGGCTCAAGGTGAGCGGCAGGACGGAATTGCCAGGGGCCCGCGTACCGGCCGACCAACTGCCGGCCCTTGACCGCGACCTCGTCCCGGTGGCCAAGCCCAATTCGATCGCGCTCCGCATCGCTTTGGTCGCGGCGGGCGAGGCGGATCTGGTGGCGACGCTCAAATGGGGCTTCGAGTGGGACATCGCCGCCGCGGCCCTGATCGCGGCGGAAGCGGGCGCGACGGTGAGCGGGGCGTTGGGCCAGCCGCTCGCCTTCAATACCGCGTCCGGCGAGGCGTTCGGCGTGCTGGTGGCGACGCCGGGAATCCACGAAGCGGCGGCGGAGCGCCTGCGCGAGCGGGCGCTGGCGGTGGTTTGACAAAGCGAGTAAGCTTTCCTCCCTGGTTGCGGGAGGAAAGCCGATGAAGCCTGTGCTCGCCATCTTGTCCGCCGGAATCGCCGGCGGGCTGGCGCTGCTTTCACCGGTCCGCGGCCAGGATCCGGCGCCCGCGCCGCCGGCGCCAGACGCCGAGCACGCCACGATCCTTGGTTATGACGAGGATCGGACCGAACGGATGACCGTGCCGGTCAGCATCGGCGGCACCGGCCCCTATCGCTTCATCGTCGATACCGGGGCCGAGCGCACCGTGATCTCCAGCGACCTGGCGGATCGTCTCAACCTCGGGCCGGGGCTGACCTCGGTGGTCCATTCGATGACCGAAGTCAGCCGGATCGCGACGGTGGTGATCCCGGAGCTGCAGGTCGGCGGCAAGAGCGTGCTCGGCATCAACGCGCCGGCGCTGCAGCGGCGCAACCTCGGCGCCGAAGGCATGCTCGGCGTCGACTCGCTCCAGTCGCAGCGGGTCGCGTTCGACTTCGTCAACCAGGAGATGACGATCACGCCGTCGCGGCGCCGCGAGGAGAAATGGCCCGAAGGCACGATCGTCGTCACCGCCCGCAACCGCTTCGGCCACCTCGTCCTGGTCGACGCCGAGGTCGACGGGCAAAAGGTGTGGGTGGTGATCGACACCGGTTCCCAGGTGACGGTCGCCAACAACGCCTTGCGGCGCAAGCTGGAGCGCAGGGGCCGGCTCGGCGCCACCCTTCCGGTCGAGATGCTGAGCGTCACCGGCGGGCGGATCACCGCCGACCAGACCAAGGTCAAGTTGATCCGGATCGGCGGCGTCGACATCGTCGACATGCCGATCGCGTTCGCCGACGTCCATCCCTTCCGCAAGCTCAACCTGATGCACCGGCCGGCGATCTTGCTCGGCATGGACGCGCTCAAGCTGTTCAAGCGGGTCTCGGTCGACTTCGCCAACCGCCGCGTGAAGATCCTCGTCCCGGTCCGCTCCGAGCGCCAGTTGGAGACGCAGATGGCGCGGGCGGAAAGGGCGCGGCGCGGCGGCTAACAAATCTTACGTCGTTCTCTTTTTGTTCTTGCATTGTAGAATTTCATTTGCGAGCCTGCGATTCGCCGAGTCGCGAATCGGCGGGCTCTTTGACATTGTTGGATTGAATAACGGACGAGGCGAGAGGACGCAGTTCGTCCCCGCGATTTCGTGGGGAGGGGGGACCGTCCGCGGGACGGTAGAGGGTAACTGGCGGGCCTGCTCCAGTTACCCCTCCACCATGCTTCGCATCGTTCCCCTCCCGGCGAATGCCGGGGAGGAACTCAGGCGATCTTCGCCACCCCGAGGCGGGGGATTTCGATCTTGGGGCAGCGGTCCATCACCACCTTGAGGCCGGCGGCCTCGGCGCGGGCGGCGGCGGCCTCGTTGATCACGCCGATCTGGAGCCAGACCGCCTTCGCGCCGGCGGCGATCGCTTCGTCCACCGCCTCGCCCGCCGCCTGCGGACGGCGGAAGATGTCGACCAGGTCGATCGGCTCGCCGATCTGGCTGAGCTCGCGCCAGACATATTCGCCGTGGACATGCTCGCCGGTGATCTGCGGGTTCACCGGGAAGACGCGGTATCCCCAGTCCTGGAGGAACTTCATCACGCCGTAGCTCGGCCGGTCGGGCCGGTCGGAAGCGCCGATCATGGCGATATTGCGGGTCGAGGCGAGCAGCTCGGCAATGTCTTGGTCGCGGGTGAGGGGCATATGCGTCTCTCCACGTCGGGAAACCAGGGACGGAAACCAGGGACAGTATATAGTTTTCGCTCGCCATTGGATCGTTCTGGGGCAGCGTTCGGAAAACTATATACTGTCCCTGGTTTCCTGGTTTCGCCGGGATGAGGGGATAATGCCTCATCCCGCCTTTCGGTTCATCTCTTCGACCAGCCGCGCGGCGAGGCGGGCGAAGAGGGCGGCTGCTTCGCCCTCGCCGGCGGCGGGAGGGACGCCGGCGTCCGAGGCGGTGCGGATCGCGAGGGTGAGGGGAATGCGGCCGAGGAACGGAATCCCCATCACCCGCGCCGCCGCCTCGGCGCCGCCCGAGCCGAACGGGTCGGAGACCTCGCCGCAATGGGGGCAGGCATAGCCCGCCATGTTCTCGATAAGGCCGATCACCGGCACGTCCATCTTGCGGAACAGGTCGATCGCGCGGGTGGCGTCGATCAAAGCGAGATCCTGGGGAGTCGAGACGATCACCGCGCCGGCCGGCTTCCATTTCTGGATGAGCGACATCTGGATGTCGCCGGTGCCGGGCGGCAGGTCGATCATCATCAGCTCGCGATCGCCCCAATCGCCTTCCATCAGCTGGCCGAGCGCGCTTGCGATCATCGGGCCGCGCCAGGCCAGAGCGGTGCCGGCCTCGACCAGCTGGCCGATCGAGAGCATCTTCACGCCATGCGCGTCGACCGGCACGATCCTCTTCTCGGCGAGCTCCGGCCGCTCCGCTTCGCTGCCCATGATGCGGGGCAAAGAGGGGCCGTAAATGTCCGCGTCGACGAGGCCGACCTTCCGCCCGGAGCGGGCGAGCGCGATGGCGAGGTTGGCGGCGACGGTCGACTTGCCGACGCCGCCCTTGCCGCTGCCGACCGCGACGATCACGCGCTCGACCTTCTCCGCCGTCATCGCGATGCGGATGTCGGCGACGCCGGGCACGCCGACCATGGCGGCGCGGATCCGCCGCTCCAGCCCCGCGCGCTGGCCGGCATCGAGCCCGGTGACGTCGAGGATGATGCTGGCGACCTCGTCCTTGAGGCGCGGCGCGGAGATGCGCCCCGCCGCCTCCTCGATCCCGGCCAGCGCCGCCGTCATTTCCGCCACGTCTTCGCTCATCCGCCCGCCGATAAGCCAGTCCGCGCGCCTTGCCACTGTTTTTCCGCGGGCGCGGTTCCTATAATGGCCCCATGATCAGTCTTTCCGGGTGGGGCGCGCGTCTCGGCGCCATGTTGAGCGAAAATAAGGGCGGCCCCTGGGGCCCCTCCGGCGGCGGCGGCGACGGGGACGGCGGCGGGCCGCGCAGCCCGTGGAGCCAGCCGCCGCGCCGGCGCAAGCCGAGCGGGGCGCCGGGCAGCGTCACCTCGATCGACGATTTCATCAAGAAGAGCCGCGAGCGCTTCGGCGGCCGCTTCCCGCCGGGCGACGGCCGGCCTTACTGGCTGTACGGCCTCGCCATCTTCCTGCTGCTGTGGATCGTCTTTACCAGCTTCCACCGCATCGGCCCGCAGGAACGCGGCGTCATCACCCGCCTGGGCAGCTACAGCGGCACGCTCAGGCCCGGCATCGGCTTCACTCTGCCTTCGCCGATCGACCGGGTGCAGAAGATCGACGTCGAGGGGATCCGCACGCTCAACGTCGGCTCGTCGGATCCCCGGAAGGAGAATCTGATCCTCACCGGCGACCAGAACATCATCGATCTCGCCTATTCGGTGCGCTGGAACATCAGCGACCCGGAGCTTTTCCTGTTCCGCATCAAGGATCCGGAAGAGACGATCAGCGAAGTCGCCGAAAGCGCGATGCGCGCGGTCGTCGCCGGAGTCTCGCTCGACGACGCGATCGGCGCCGGCCGCGGCGAGATCGAGCAGCGGGTCGCGCTGGCGATGCAGCAGATCCTCAACCGCTACGGCGCCGGCGTGTCGGTCCAGGGCGTGGCGATCAAGCAGTCCGATCCGCCGGCCGCGGTCAACGACGCCTTCAAGGAGGTGTCGGCCGCCCAGCAGGAGGCGCAATCCTATATCAATCAGGCGCGCGCCTATGCGCTGCAGCTGACCGCGCGGGCGCAGGGCGAATCGGCCGCCTTCGACAAGGTCTACGCGCAGTACAAGCTGGCTCCCGAGGTGACCCGCCGCCGCATGTATTACGAGACGATGGAGCGCGTGCTCTCGCGGGTCGACAAGACCATCGTCGAGACGCCGGGAGTGACGCCCTATCTGGCTCTGCCCGAGATCCAGCGCCGCCCGGGGGCGCCGGCCCGATGATCCAGCGCATCACCCGCAGCCCGATCGCGCTCGCCTTCGCCGCGATCCTGTTCCTGATCGTGATCGGCAGCACCGTCTCGGTCGTTCCCGAAACCAAGCAGGCGGTCATCGTCCGCTTCGGCGAGGCCAATAGGGTCATCAATTCCTACAAGCCCAATGTCGATTTCGGCAAGACCGGCGCCGGCCTCATCGCCCGCATCCCGTTCATGGAGGAGATCGTCTGGATCGATAAGCGCATCCTCAGCGTCGACATGGAGCGCCAGCAGGTGCTTTCGACCGACCAGCTGCGCCTCCAGGTCGACGCCTTCGCGCGCTACCGCATCGTCGACCCGGTGCGGATGTACATCTCGGCCAGGACCGAGGAGAAGGTGAGCGACCAGCTGAAGCCGATCCTCGGCTCCGCGCTCAGGAACGAGCTCGGCCGGCGGCCGTTCGCGGCCCTGCTCTCGCCCGAGCGGGGGCAGATGATGACCAACATCAAGACCGCGCTCAACCGCGTCGCCCGGCAATATGGCGCCGAGATCGTCGACGTGCGCATCAAGCGCGCGGACCTGCCGGGAGGAACGCCGCTCCAGTCCGCCTACGAACGGATGCAGACGGCGCGCCAGCAGGAAGCGCGCTCGATCCGCGCCCAGGGCGCCAAGCAGGCCCAGATCATCCGCGCCGACGCCGACGCCGAAGCCGCCAACACTTATGCCGAGGCGTTCGGCAAGGATCCCGACTTTTACGACTTCTATCGCGCCATGCAGTCCTATGAGGCGACCTTCGTCGGCAACGGCTCCGGCGAGGCGCAAGGCCAGTCGAGCATCATCCTTTCGCCGGAAAACGACTATCTGAGGGAGTTCAGAGGACGGCGATAATGGCGTAGGGAAACTATTCAAATCCCGTTCAGCCGTACCTAGCTTTGAAAACCACAGGGATGAATCGACGAAACCCGGGTCCTGCCCGCCCGGGCCCGACATTGAGGAGAGATCACGTGCGTTACGTTTATGGGCTAACCGCCGCCATCCTGATCGGCGGAGCGGCCGCCACCCTTACCATCGGGCCGGTCGGCGCGCAGACCGCGCAGAACGAGCCGGGCACCATCGCCGCCGCGACCCCGCGGCCGGACGCCCCGATGAGCTTCGCCGACCTCGCCGAGAAGCTGCAGCCGGCGGTGGTCAATATCTCCACCCGGCAGAGCATCCAGGTCAGCCAGAACCGGCAGCTGCCGCCCGGCTTCGAGGAATTCTTCCGCCGCTTCGGCGCGCCGGTGCCGGACAATGACAATGGCGGCAATGGCGGGGAATCGGTCACCCAGCGCGGCGGCTCGCTCGGCTCGGGCTTCCTGATTTCGGCCGACGGCTACATCGTCACCAACAACCATGTCGTCTCGCCGGCGCGGACCGGCGCGACGGTCGACTCGATCGTCGTCACCCTCGCCGACCGCCGCGAGTTCGAGGCGAAGCTGGTCGGCCGCGATTCCGCGTCCGACCTCGCTTTGCTCAAGATCAATGCGGCGAGCCTGCCCTTCGTCCGCTTCGGCGATTCGACCCGGACCCGGGTCGGCGACTGGGTGGTCGCGATCGGCAATCCGTTCGGCCTCGGCGGCACGGTCACCGCCGGCATCGTCTCGGCCCTCCACCGCAACCTGTCCTCGGGCGTCTACGACCGCTACATCCAGACCGACGCCTCGATCAATTTCGGCAATTCGGGCGGCCCGATGTTCGATCTGAACGGCAACGTGATCGGCATCAACAGCGCGCTCATCTCGCCCACCGGCGGCAATATCGGCATCGGCTTCGCCATTCCGGCGGAGCAGGCCCGGCCGGTGATCGAGGCGCTGCGCCGCGGCCAGCGCCCGCAGCGCGGCTATATCGGAGTCAGCCTGCAGCCGCTCGACGAGGGCATCGCCCAGTCGCTCGGCATCCCCAAGAACCGGGGCGAGCTGATCCGCGCCGTCACTCCGGGCGGCGGCGCCGCGCGCGCCGGCATCGAGCAGGGCGACGTGGTGGTCACCGTCAACGGCCAGCCGGTCACCCCCGACGAATCGCTTGCTTATCTCGTCTCCAACCTGCCGGTCGGCACGCGCGTGCCGATCGAGCTGATCCGCGGCGGCGAGCGGCGCACGGTGACCGTCACGATCGGCGAGCGGCCGACCGAGGAGGAGCTGGCGCGCCTGAACGGCGTCGAGGACGAGACTCCGGTCCGCGAGCCCGCCGAGGCGCAGCAGTCGAACAGCCAGAAGGCGGCGCGGGAGAGCCTCGGCATCACCATCCAGCCGCTCACTCCCGAGATCGCCCGGTCGCTGAAGCTGAGCGACATCAACCTGCGCGGCGTGGTCGTCTCGGCGGTGAACCCGTCGAGCGACGCCGGCGCTAAGGGCGTTCAGCAGGGCGACGTCATCCTGTCGATCAACCAGCGCGCGACCCGCACGCCGGAAGAGGCCGCGGCGGTGGTGCAGGCGGCGCGGGCCGCCGGCCGCCGCTCGGTGCTGCTGCTCATCCGGCGCGGCAACACGCCGCCAATCTATGTGGGAATCGAGCTCGCCAGGCCCTAAGCCCATGCCCGCGCAACCTTCGTAGGGAGAGAGCATGTCGGGGACCGAACAGACTCGCAGCGCCGGCGGCGCGTCCGTCACCATCCCCGAGCTGACGGTCCGCGCGATTGTCCTCGGCGGCATCATCACCCTGCTGTTCACCGCCGCCAACGTCTATCTGGGCCTGAGGGTCGGCCTCACCTTCGCCACCTCGATCCCGGCCGCGGTGATCTCGATGGCGGTGCTGCGCGGCTTCTCCGGCTCGAGCATCCTCGAGAATAATATCGTCCAGACCGTCGCCTCGGCGGCGGGGACGCTGGCGGCGATCTGCTTCGTGCTTCCCGGCCTGGTCATCGTCGGCTGGTGGCAGGGCTTCCCCTACTGGACCACGGCGCTGATCACCGGGCTCGGCGGCGCGCTCGGCGTGCTCTTCTCGGTGCCGCTGCGGCGCGCTTTGGTCACCGATTCGCCGCTGCCTTATCCCGAAGGCGTCGCCGCCGCCGAAGTCCTCAAGGTAGGCGAGGCATCGCGCACGGGCGAGGCAGAGAGCCAGGCGGGACTGATGGCGATCATCTACGGCTCGGCGGTCTCCGCCGGCTTCGCTTTGCTCGCCGCGATGCGCCTGACCGCGGCCGACGCGGCCGCCTATTTCAAGGTCGGCCCCGGCGTGACCGGCATCAACCCCGGCTTCCAGTTCGCTTTGCTGGGCGCCGGCCATCTCGTTGGCCTCTCGGTCGGGCTGGCGATGGGGCTCGGGCTGCTGATCGCCTGGGGCATAGCCGTCCCATGGCTGAGCGCGATCGCGCCGGCGAGCGCGGCGGGCGCGGACGCGCTTGCCGGCGACGTCTGGCTCCACCAGGTCCGCTTCCTCGGCGCCGGGGTGATCGGCGTGGCGGCGGTATGGACCCTGCTCAGTCTCCTCGGCCCGATCCTGCGCGGCCTGCGCTCGGCCATGGCCGCCTCGCGGAGCCGGCGTTCGGGCGAAGGCGGCGCGCTGCCGCTGGCCGAGCGCGACATTCCGATCGGCCTGGTCGCGCTCGGCTCGCTAGCGGCCCTGGTGCCGATCGGCTTCCTGCTCGCCCATGAGCTCGGCGACGCGGGCGGCGGACACGCGTCGCTGGTCATCGCCGGCAGCCTGCTCTTCATCCTCATCGCCGGCGCCTTCATCGCCGCGGTATGCGGCTATATGGCCGGGCTGATCGGCGCTTCGAACAGCCCGGTGTCGGGGGTCGGCATCCTTTCGGTGCTCGGCGCGGCCCTGCTCCTTGCGCTGGTCGTCGGCCCGGGCACGGGGGGTGCGGACAGCAAGGCCTTGGTCGCCTATGCGCTGATCGTCACCGGCGTGGTGTTCGGCATCGCCACCATCTCCAACGACAATCTGCAGGATCTGAAGACCGGCCAGCTGGTCGGCGCGACGCCCTGGCGGCAGCAGGTCGCTTTGCTGTTCGGTGTATTGTTCGGCGCAGCGGTGATCCCGCCCGTCCTCGATCTGCTCAACGCCGCCTGGGGCTTTGCCGGCGCGCCCGGCGCCGGGCCGGACGCCCTGCCGGCGCCGCAGGCGGCCTTGATCTCGACCCTCGCCCAGGGCGTCCTCGGCGGGGCGCTCGACTGGAGGATGATCGGCATCGGCGTTGCGTTGGGCGTGGCGCTCATCCTCCTCGACTGGCTGCTCACCCGCTCGAAGAGCAAGGTCCATCTGCCGCCGCTGGCGGTCGGCATCGGCATCTACCTGCCCATGTCGACGACCCTGATGGTCGTGGTCGGCGCCGTCGCGGGCTGGCTCTACGAGAAGAGAGCGCCAAGCGCGCGCGATCCGGAAGTCTACAAGCGGATGGGCGTCCTCGCCGCCACTGGCCTGATCGTCGGCGAGAGCCTGTTCGGAGTGCTGCTCGCCGGGATCGTCGTGGCCAGCGGCAGCGCCCAGCCGCTGGCGGTGGTCGGAGACTGGTTCCGGCCGATCGCGGTGATCGGCGGCACTATCGTCTTCGCCCTGCTCGCGCTTTGGCTATACTGGCACAGCGACCGCGCCGCCGCGCAACGGCGATAAGTTCCCCGGCGGAGGCCGGGGTCGAGATTTCCTCTGCCTGCGCCGCTGGGCCTCGGCCTTCGCCGGGGAACGCTAGCCGCCATGCGCCTCCAGCCAGCTTGTGATGTCGGGCAGGCGCAGCTTGCGGACCTCGATGCGGCCCTCGACCTTGGCAATCATCGTCGGAGCCGCCGAGCCGCCGCCGAGGCTTGCGAGGTAGCGCGAGCGCGAGGAGAATCGACCAGGCCCTCGCCCCGTCTCTTACCCGCGGCCTGCGGTCTGGCGGCGCGGTTATGCTATTTCGTACCTCTGGCTCGTATCGCCACCTATAAAGCGCGTTTAGTAGTACGCGATCTCCCGCGAGATTATTACTCTCCTCTTATCAGGCGTCATCTGAGTGGTTTCATCAAAGTCCAACTGACCGAGCTTCGGCTGGCCACTTACAGTGGCAATTTGCTTAATCCAATTACCGCGTGAGTCGTACTCGTAGGCATAAACGAATGTCGTGCGAGACCAAGCGTCCTCGCGTATATCTTCGGCAAGTTGCCCGGCAGGGTTGTAGGAGTACTGCCAGCTTTTCTCTGGATTCCCGTCAGGTTCATAGGCGATAACTTTGGCCGGCCTGCCCATCTCGTCGTAAGAGTAAGTTACCCTGTGAGCGCCGAGACAGGGACCGACGGGCGCGACCGCCCTGGAGCCGTCGGCCAAATAGAAAGCCACTTCCGATACACGCCCTTGCCCGTCATAGCTGTAAGCCGTCTTCCCGACGGCCTCCCTCCCCTCATAGTACGTCACTTCGCGCAGCCGGCCGTCCTCATCGTAGGCGTAAACTTCCCTTAGACCGACGTTGCCCCTCCCGTCGTGGCCGACGATCTCAGCCAATTTGGCGTTAGCGTAAGCGTACGTCTGCCGCTCCATAGCCACGCCTTTGGGATCGGACAGGACGCTCTCAATCAAATTACCGTTCGCGTCGCGAGCATAGACCTCTTTGCCGACAAGGAAGCCATAGTCGTCGTAAATGGTCCGCTCGACCTCCTTCCCTCTCGCGTCATAAGTGACAAGGTCCCGCTGCCTGGTCCGACTCTCCCCCTGTGAATCCCCATCGCTATACTCTGTCATTTGAGAGCGAACGGAGCGCACGGCGCCCAGGAGATTCTCTCCTTCCCTGTCCGGCCCCTTTTGGGCAGCCGCCAAGCTAAATATCAGCAGGGGAAGCGTGAGGGCGGTGAATAATCTGTGCATTACGATCCTCTTCGTCCTGCTTGTGACGGGGCTATATAGCAGGCCGATGCGGTGGCCCAGAGTGCTGAACGGGTGAACGCGCCGGCGCTTTCACTCGCTGGATTCCCGGCCTTCGCCGAGATGACGCCCAGGCCCTCTTTGCTTCCAGCCACCTCGTGATGTCGGGGAGGCGGGTGGTGTGGACGCGGATGCGGTCGCGGATCGAGGCCAAGGCGACGCCGACCCGGCCGCGCGACTGCGGATCGAGGTGCCGCTTCGCTCGGCGCGGAGCACCGGCACCGCCGATATTTCCCGCGCCCGATGCGAAACGGTCATTAAGGTAGATCAAGGGGATAATCGCCAACCCCGTTTAGCGTTTACCGTGCGTCTGCAGCCAGGCGGTGATGTCGGGCAGGCGCAACTTGCGGACCTGGATGCGGACCTCGATCGAAGCGATCGCACGGTCGGCCGCCCGCCGCGATTGCGGGGTCATGTAGCGCTGCGCATAATCCTTGAGCTTGGCGATCATCGCCGGGTCCGACGAGGCCGCGGCAAGCTCGGGCAGGAAGCGCGAGCTCGACGAGGCGTCGACGAGGCCGCTCACCGCCTGGCGGTGCTCCAGGGCGAAATCGAAGGCGAGGTCGGGATGCACCTTGGCGACGGCGCTGATGATCGCGGCGCTGTTCGTCGCGCCCGGTTCGTCGGTCAGCGCCAGATCGAGCGCGCGGCGCGCCAGCGCCGGGTCGCGGGCGGCGCCGAGAAGCCGGTAGAGCTGGGCGCGGACGAGCGGGTTGCGCTCGGCGCGCGCCTGCGCCCGCAGCCTGTCCCAGCCCGCGGCGTCGATGTTGGTGGCGACGATGCCGAGGATGGTGCGGCGCAGCGGACCGGCGGTGACGCTGGCGTCGCCGGCGGCGAAGCGGCGATTGGCTTCGGCGACGACGTCGCGGTCGCCCATCTCGCCCAGCGTCTCGATGAGGTTCGCGCGGAGGACGGCGGCGTTGCTCGGCTCATCGGCCCTCGCCGCCCAGCCGACGCGGCCGAGCGCCGGCGACAGCTTGGCCGCGGCATAATGGGCGACCATCGCCTGGCGCTGCGGATCGCCGTCATACATGTCGTAGATCTGCTGCAGGATCAGGGCGACGCGGGCGTAGAGCTGCGGATTGGCATTGGCCGGCATCGCCTCGACGAGGTCCAGCGCCTCTGCCGCGGACTGGTAGCCGGCGAGGCCGAGGCCCCAATTGTCGGCGAGCAGCCCGATCTGGTCGATCGGCTTCAGCCGCGCGTAGCTGGCGGTGAGGCGGTCGAGCAAGGCGGGCGAATAGAGCGTGCGGTAATAGCCGGTCTGGCCGCTGTTGACGAGCAAGGGGCCGCAGCCCGCCACCGTCACGGTCGCCGCGCCGCCCGTGACCAGGCTGCGCGTCTCCGCCCCGCCGACGCTCGCGGCGATTACCGGCACCCGCCAGCCAAGCGGCGCCTTGTCCGGCTTGTCGCGGCTGAACTCGCTCTGGCGCAAGGTGGCCGTGGTCTTGCCGCCGCGGCAGGCGGCGCCCTCGACGCGGATCAACGGCACGCCGGGCTGGAGGGTGAAATCATGGGCGATGGCGGTGATCGGCTTGCCCGCCGCGGTCTCGACCTTGGCCCACAAATCGTCGGTCATCGTGTTGCCGAGGCGGTAGGTGCGGATATAGTCCTGGACGCCGCGACGCCAGGCGTCCTCGCCGACATAATCCTCGAGCATGGTGATCACCGCCTCGCCCTTGCGGTAGGTGATCGAATCGAACGCCTGGCTGATCTGCTCGACGGTGCTGACATGCTGCACGACCGGATGGGTGGTCGCCACCGAATCGAGCGTGATCGCGGATTCGCGCCCGGCGACGAGGTCGAGCTCGGGCTCCCATTCGGGATGGAGCTTGGTCGTCGCCTTGGTCGCCATCCAGGAGGCGAAGCCCTCGTTGAGCCAGAGGTCGTCCCACCAGGCCATGGTGACGAGGTCGCCGAACCATTGGTGCGCCATTTCGTGGGCGGCGACTTCGAAAATGCCCTGGCGGGTCGCCTCGGTGGTGATGGCGGGGTCGACCAGGAGGATGGACTCGAAGCTGAAGATCGCGCCCCAATTCTCCATCGCGCCGAAGAACTGGCTGCTGCCCGGCCCGGCGATATTGTCGAGCTTGGGCAGCGGGTAGGGCGTGCCGAAATAATCGTTGTAGAAGGGCAGGATCTGGGTCGCTCCCTCAAGCGCCCAGCGGCCCTTCTCGCCGTCGCCCTTCTTGGTGACGACGCCGATCTCGGTGCCAGCGGCGGTGGCGGTGATCCGGTCGAACTCGCCCACCGCCATGAAGAGCAGATAGCTCGACATGGCCGGCGTGGTCTGGAAGCGGATCGTCCTGCTGCCGTCGGGCCGGCTCTCCACGCCCGCCTGCGGCATGTTGCTGATCGCATCCTGGCCGGCGGGAACGGTCACGCTGAGGTTGTAGGGGGTGCGGAAATTGGGCTCGTCCCAGCCGGGGAAGAAGCGCCGCGCGTCGGGCGCCTCGAACTGGGTGAAAAGGGCGCGCTTCTTCCCCTCCGGCGTGTCGTAATCCAGCGCGAAGAGGCCCGAGGTCTGCCGGCTGATCTTGCCGGAATAATCGAAGGACAGGCGGTAGCGGCCTGGGCGCAGCATCTTATGAAAGTCGACGCTTGCCGTCTGCCGCTCGGCATCGACCGCGATGTCCTTTGTCTCAACGCCGACCGGCGCAACTCGCCCATCGGCCATGTAGGAAACGAGAGTGGCGGAGCGGAAGTCGAGGTCGGCGGCGTTGAGGGTGACGGTGTCGGTCGGCTCCAGCACCTCGATGTCGATCGTGGCGGTCGCGCTGAAGCGCAGGTTTTGCGCGTCGGGCGTCGCCGAGATCGCATATTGCAGCGGCCGGACATTGGCGGGGAGCTGGGTCGGGACCTGCCGCGGGGACGGAGCGGCGGCGGCGGCCGGAGCGGGCGCGGCGCGCGAGGTGGCGCAGGCGGTAAGGGCGAGGCTGGCGGCGAGCGCGGCAAGGGACACGGCGGGCTTAAGGCGCATGGATCGGCTCCGGGCAGGGAAGAGCCGGGGAGCAGTTGCGCGAGCCCGGCCCATTGTCAAATCAGTAGCCGAAGAGCGGCGCCACCGTGCGGCGCTGGAGGACGTGCAGGCGAAGCTGCTGGGGGCTCCAGAGATGCTCGACCCCGGCCTCGGCCTGCTTGACCAAGGCAGTGATGGCGCTGTTGACCGGCGCCTTGCGGCCGAGCCGTTCGGCCAGCTTCACCACCTCGCCGTTCAGATAGTCGATCTCGGTCGTCCGCCCGGCGGCGATATCGTCGTACATCGAGGACCGCGCCTTGGCGTCGATCCTTTGGACGCGGAGGAAGATGTTGTTGAAGATGAAGTTCGGCGCGGCGATGGCGTGGGGGAGGAGGCGGGGCGGGATCGGGCCGATCTTGGCCGGCGCGATCCCGGCCGCGTCCAATATCTCCAGCGTCTCGACGATCGCGGCGGCGACGACGCGGCGATAATCGCGCTCGCGCAATTGCTCGAGCAGGGTGCGCCCGGACAAGGCGTTGACCGCATTGTTGAGGTTGATCAGCAATTTGCCCCAGGCGATGGCGGCCATGTCGGAGGCAAGCCTGAGCCGGCCCGGCCGGTCGCCGATCCGCTCGGCGAGGGCGCGGGTGGCGGGGGTGTCGCCCACGTAAAGGTCGCCGGCGACGCCCTTGTGCCAGCGGCCATGGCCGAGATAGGCGACGTTGAACGGCACCATCCCCTGGACGATCTCGAAGCGCTTGCCGATCAGGCCGCGCAGCGTCTCGGCGTTGCTGACCCCGTTCTGGAAGCTGATCACGCTCGCGCCCTTCTTCGCGTGGCGGCCGATCTCCTTGGCGGCGGCGGCGGTGCCAATGCTCTTGACGCAGAGCGCGATGATGTCGGCCCTGGCGAGGGCGGCCGCCGGCCTGGTGGCGAAATCGACCTCAGCCGGCGCGAGGCGGACCCGCCAGCCCGAATAATCGGTGAGGGTGAGGCCGTTCCCGGCGACGGCGGCGGCGATGCTCTCGCGGCCGATGAAGGAGACGTCGAGCCCCGCGCTTTGCCACGCCCCGCCAATGAAGCAGCCGACCGAGCCGGCGCCGAGGATCGCGACGTGCGGCCCGGCCAAGGCTCAGCCGCGCCCGCGATAGGGGGCGACGCCCTGATCGGGCACCCACAGGCCCTCGGGCGGCGCGCCGGTCTGCCAGAAGACGTCGATCGGAATGCCGCCGCGCGGATACCAATAGCCGCCGATGCGCAGCCAGAGCGGCGCCATCTCCGCGACCAGCCGCTCGGCGATGCCGACCGTCACGTCCTCGTGGAAGCCGGCATGGCTGCGATAGGCGCCGAGCAGCAGCTTCAGCGACTTCGATTCGACGATCGTCGCGCCGGGCGCATAATCGATCACGAGATGGGCGAAATCGGGCTGTCCGGTGATCGGGCAAAGGCAGGTGAATTCCGGCGCGGCGAAGCGGACGAGATAGAGCGTGCCCGGATGTGGATTGGGCACGTAATCGAGCACCGCTTCCCCGGGCGAAGCGGGCGGCGCGCCGGGCCGGCCGAGATGGGTGAGGTCCATGCGGCGCTCTCTAATGGAGGCGCCCGCGATTAGGAAGCGGCGCCGCTACTGTGCCTTATCCCCTGCTCCAGCCTTCACCGTCGCAAATGTCGGATGAGGCTGGAAAGGCGACACATTTGGGAGGAGCATGGTCGGCCGCTTGTGGCCGTTACCCGCCTGTCCGCTTTTGGCAGCCCAAGCCAAAAACACTGCCGTTGCACTCCGTGCCGCACCAAGCGTCTGCGCGGGGTCCCCAGAGCCATCAGCTCTCGTCAGCCTTGCAGTAGGCGATCGATGTTCTGTGCCATGGCCGTATCTCCGGCAGTCTGGGCGCGCTCCTTTGCTTTTGTCCAATTCGCCGTCTTCTCTCTGTGATCGCCTTGATCCTCCGCGACGCAACCGAGCGTGTACAGCGCAATTGCCTGTGCCTGCGCATCACCGGTTTCGTTAGAGATAGTTAGCGCACGCTTGAGCCAGCGTTCGGCATCATCGAGTCGATCGCAACGATAGTCCAGGTCCCCGAGCTTGTTGAGCGAATCGATCACGAACCGCGTGAGGCCAATGGGCTCCGCGATGCTCAAGCACTCTGCAAACATCTCGTAGGCGCTCTCCATTTCGTCATCGTCTCTTTCCATGACGCCGAGCAGATAGAGTTCGATAGCGGTTCCTTCCTGATCTCCCAATTCGCGAAAGAGCGAAAGCGCCTGTTCGCCATGCAAGCGCTGTGCGGCCTCGTCATCGCGCCTCCCCGCGAGCGCGCGCAACAAGTGATGGCTGCGAGCTTGATCTTTTTTCCGATCGAGGCGGGTCTCCAAGATGAGCGATTCCTGCAGGAATCGCACCTCGTCATCCTCGCGTGAGCGCAATTTTGCCAGGCCAACAAGTTCATGTGAACACTGCAGCACTATCTCCGGGAGGTTGTTCGCCGCTGCGAGAGCCCGCGCGCTAAGCATCGCGTCTTGAGCGTCGCTGTCGCCACGCGCATATTTGATCGACGCGATATTCTTCACGCACTTTACTCGGGTCTCTGTTTCTTCGTCTATGCCTTCAAGCCGCTTGGCGGCGCGCGCGTAAAAATCCTCGGCCGCCGTGCGGTCTTTTCGATCAGCGGTAGCAAGTCCCAGACCCCACAGAGCCACGCCTTCCTCCCCCGCATTGGCGGCTGTCGCTAAGGCCTTCTCGAACGCGTGCTTGGAGGTGTCGTAATGGCCCTCCTGGCCGTAAAGGCCGCCAAGCTGAAGCCATGCATGGGAAAGGTTTGGGTCATGTGCGACCGCGCGTTCATAGGCGGCGATGGCTTTCGCCTTATCGACCGACCCGAAGATGCCCGAAATATGGCCTGCTGCAGCAGCCACAGCCTCGTCAGCTGCGCGCAGTTCGGGGTCTCGAAGCCGACGCAAATATTCCGAGTCTTCCATGACAGTCCTCTCCCCACGCGAGTCGCTTCAGCGAACGGAGCTTATGCTATTCATAGACGCCTCTCCACGTGTCGGGATGTACGAAACTGACGGCTCATCAAGGCCCCGATCAGCGGAGGCTATTCTCAGCTGAGCGGGCGCACGCATAATGCCTGCTACTAGGCAAGTTTTGGCCTGGCTGGGCCGTCGACTTTGGGCGCATCGCCGCCGTTCGGGCGGGCGTCGGCAAGGGGTCGAAAAAAGGCGGATATTCTCCTATGCGAGAGGGGACGATGCGGGCCGTCTCGGCGTTCTTCCGGTGCGGCTTCGACGGAGCAGAGGAGACGGGATGATGCGGGTGATGGTTCTGGTGAAGGCGACGAAGGACAGCGAAGCGGGGGTCATGCCTCCGACGGAGCTGCTCGAAGCCATGGGCAAATATAACGAAGAGCTGGTCGACGCCGGCGTCATGCTCGCCGGCGAGGGGCTGCATCCTTCGTCGAAGGGCAAGCGCGTGGCCTTCGACGGGCCCAGCCGCACTGTCGTCGACGGCCCCTTCGCCGAGACGAGCGAGCTGGTCGCCGGCTTCTGGCTATGGAAGGTCGAGGACATGGAAGAGGCGGTCGCGTGGGTGAGGCGCTGCCCCAATCCGATGCCCGGCGCGAGCGAGATCGAGATCCGGCCGGTGTTCGAGGCCGCCGACTTCGGCGACTCCCTGACGCCGGAGGTCGCCGAACGGGAAGACCGGCTCCGCGAAAAGATCGAGGGGCGCTGAGGCCCCGCCGGTCTGCGCTGCGGCTTGCCGCCCGCTTGGGTCATGAGCCCGTAAAACCTCCGCTAGCGTTGGATGGCGGACGTTCGGCTCAATCCGCAGATGACCTGGCCGGGGGCGGGCTGGCGGCTTTCGGTGTTGCCGAGCGGCGCTTCGGACACGCAAGATCGATGCCGTCAATCACAAGCGTCCGCGCGGGCGAGGAGGAAGGCCGCTTCCCGCATGTTGCGGGTGAGCTTGGCCGCAGCCTCGAATTCGGAGCGGGCCTCAGCCAGCCGGCCGGCCCGAAACAGAAAGTCGCCCCTCGCCGCCGGCAATGGCGCATAATATCGCAGAGCGTCGGCGTCGGCGATCTCGTCTACCAGCCGCAGGCCCGCCTCGGGGCCGAAGGCCATGCTGTGGGCGACCGCTCGATTGAGATCGACCACCGGCGAGGGCATCACTGCTCGCAGCCGGTCGTAGAGCGCCGCGATACGGGGCCAGTCGGTATCGGCCGCCCTCGGCGCGCGCGCATGGCAGGCGGCAAGCGCGGCTTGCAACGCATAGGGGCCATCGCCACCGAGAGCTTTGGCGAGCGCTTCGGCGCGGGCCAGCGCGTCAAGGCCTCGGCGGATCAGCAGCTGGTCCCAGCGCGCGCGATTCTGCTCGGTCAGGGTCAAGAGGGCGCCGTCCGGCCCGATTCGTGCCGGCAGGCGCGATGCCTGGATTTCCATCAGGGCCAGCAGGCCGAACACTTCGGCATCCTCGGGCATCAGCCCCGCCAGCATGCGGCCCAGCCGCCTTGCCTCCAGGCACAGGCTCGGCCGGACAAGGTCGTCGCCCGCCGTGGCGGCATAGCCTTCATTGAAGATGAGGTAGATGACCTCCAGCACCGAGGAGAGACGCGCCGCACGTTCGGCGCCGCGCGGCACCTCGAAGCGCAGGCCGGCCTTTCCGATCGTCTTCTTCGCGCGAACGATGCGCTGGGCGATCGTCGCCTCGCTCGACAGGAAGGCACGGGCGATCTCGTCCGTCGTCAGACCGCCGACGACACGCAGCGTGAGCGCCGCGCGGGCGTCGGCCGAAAGCACGGGGTGGCAGGCCGCGAATATGAGGCCCAGCAGCTCGTCGCCAAGATCGTCGTCTATGGCCGCTTCGATCACGTCCGTGCCGTCGAACGCACCGTCCAGCTCCCGCGCGATCTCCTCATGCTTGCGTGTCCGCATCCTGTCGCGACGGATCGCGTCGATGGCGCGGCGTTTGGCGGCGGTCATCAGCCAGGCGCCGGGATTGGTCGGAACGCCGGTCCTGGGCCATTCGGACAGGGCGATGACCAGGGCATCCTGCGCCAGTTCCTCTGCGAGGTCGACACTGCGCACGACGCGGGCCAGACCCGCGATGAGCCTGGCCCTTTCGATGCGGAAAATCGCTTCGATCGCCCGGTGCGTCTCGCCTGCGCTCATGCCGCCTTGTCGGCCGAAGCCACAAGGGAGGCAAGCAGGCCGCGGCCGACAGTCTCAGGTTGGGGCTCATAAAGCGGACGGTCGGCAAGCGACCCATTGCGGACATCCGACGACCGTGCGAGTCTCGCCTGATGATCTCGGAGATACTCGCGCTGCTTCTATCACCGCCGATCCATCCGGCCGCTTTGTCGCAAGTCAGCGCCGTCGAACATTTCGCTTGGAGAGCCCTTGGTTGGCGCTGGCTGGGCGTGACGGACTCGGGCTTTGGATAGAATTGAAAGGGGATGGACATGGAGGACGCACAGTATGCGGCAGCGATCGAAGGGCCCATCGTCGAAGAGTTGCGGCGGATGGAGGGAGAAGTCTGGCGGGACCAGCGAGGCCATTCTGAGGCGGCGACTCGGTTCAACGCGCTCCATTACCTCGTGGGATTGCCCGCGATAGTGCTAGCCGCTGCGGCAGGCGCAACCTTTCTGATCGATACCGCCGCCGAATGGGTTGCTCCGCTATGCGCATTTTTGGCGTCCGCGCTCTCAGCGATGGCCACCTTCCTGAAACCCGACCAGGCCGCCAGCCAGCATCAAGCCTCGGCGGTCAGACTCGCGGCCCTTGAACGACGAATAAGGCAACAAATTCTAGCATTTTACAACACCGGCGAGCCGCGCGACTCCACAACGGTTAATAGTCAAATGGTCGCAATTTCGGAGGAAATCACTCAAGTCCAAGAGCAGGCGCGCGCGATCCCAGCCTTTGCCCGCCGCGCGGCAAGACGCCGGGCCTTGAAGCCCAGATAGTTGCAGCTCGAGTCACTGTCCGCTTACCACCCATCTCAGACGCTCCCCGTTTATGGGTTCATGACCTCGTTCCCGCCGCGCGTCTCGCCCGTCCGGTCATGGATTGCCGTGACCTCCGGCGTCAGATTGTCATTGCAAATCAGCCATCTCGTACAGCGGCCGGATTTCGATCTCGCTCGGTCCCGGCATGGGATTGGGGCAGCGCTTCACCCAGGCGACCGCCTCGTCCATGTCCTTGACCTCCCAGAGCCAGAAGCCGGCGACCAGCTCGCGGGTCTCGGCGAAAGGCCCGTCGATGACGGTACGGCCGGGACCATCGAACGCAATACGCTTGCCCTGCGAGGAGGGCTTGAGGCCGTCGGCGGCGAGCAGGATGCCGGCATTGCGAAGCTCGTCATTGAATCTGCCCATCGCCTCCATCGCCTCCTTTGTCTCGGGCGTGGGGTGAAAGCCCTTTTCGCTGTCTTCGGTCGCCTTCACGAACACCATCACGCGCATCGTCTGTCTCCTGGTTTGAGCCGGCCTCATCGGCCTGGCATCGGAACGACGAACGGGGTTTCCGCAAATCGACAGCGTCCTGCAAATTTTTTTCGACGGTGGAGGCGCAGGGTGCGAATGGCCGCTTCCAGGTCGGGGATCGCGATGGCGCGATGCCCGAGATTGGGCGCAACCCGGCCTTCGCGGCTATGTCTGCATTGAGCCGATTGCGGATCTTCGGATGTCTGCCGAGTCAAGTATGTCGGCGCAAGCAGGGCGCTACGCGATCTCCCGGACCATCAGGATAGCGGGGAAGCGGAGGCCGCCGCCCATCGGCACTTCGATCCGGCGCAAAGGCCTGAAGCCGAGCGCGCGGTAGAAGGGCTCGCCGTTGAGGCTGGCATAGCAGATGAAGCGGGCGATGCCGGCGGCGCGGGCATCCTCCTCGCAGCGCGCGTAGACCGCCCGGCCGACGCCGCGGCCGGTCCATGCCGGATGGGTGGCGAAATGGCGGATATGGGCGGTCCCCGGCTCCCGCCTGCGGCTGCCGGGAGCGCTCGTGCTCCAGCCGCCGCAGCCGAGCGCCTCGCCGCTCTTTGCCTCCGCCAGATAGTAAGTGCCCGAGGCAAGCAGGGCCGGATTGGGCGAGACGATAAGCGGCAAAGTGAGGGCAAGCAGATCGGCCGGATAGGCGCCGCGCATCAGCGCCGGATAGGAAGCGGCGAGCACCGCCGCGACCGCGGCCGCATCCGAAGGCGTGGCGGGACGGACCAGCATCGCCCGAGCGTCGCAAGCGCGGCCCGCCAAGGCAAGCGCTGCTTTGCAGGGATGGCCCAGCCAGCAATCAGGTGTAGCATTTAGCTATCGTCGCATGTCATTGAGCAATCTAAACATTACAATATGTCAGTGATGCTTGACATAGGGCGAATCATCGTCTAATGGTTCGCGCATCCCGGGCCGATCCGCCGGGGATCGAGAGGCAAGGGGCGATGGACGTTGGAGACGAGGTGAAGAATCGTTTGAAGGTGTTGAGGGCGGAACGCGACTGGAGCCAGGCGGAGCTTGGCGGCCGGCTCGGCGTGTCGCGCCAGGCGGTGAACGCCATCGAGACCGGGAAGTACGATCCTTCGCTGCCGCTGGCGTTCAGGCTGGCCCGCCTGTTCGGCAGGCCGATCGAGGAGATATTCGACGACGGCCATGGCGCCGAGGAAGGGATTTGAAATGACCGAAGCATCCGACGTCGAGCGGGCCGAGCGGATCGGCCGCAGCCGCGCCCGCCTGTTCGCATTCCAGGGCCTGCTGTTCATGATCTGGCAGACCACGTTCTTCACCGCCCCGGCGCACGCTACCCTGCGCACGGTGGACACGGTGAAGATATCGGCCTGGCTGGTCTGGGCGGTGCTGCTGCTCGTCCTGCTGGCGACCGGCGGCGGCCTGCTGCGCGGCAAGGCTGTGCGCGCCCTGCTCGACGACGAGCTGACCCGGCGCAACCGCACCCACGCCTACATCGCCGGCTTCTGGGCCGCCGTGCTGAGCGCCATCGCGGTCTATTTCATCGGCATGTTCGAGGTGGTGACCGGCCGCGAGGCGATCCACCTCATCCTCTCCATCGCGATCGGCACCGCGATGTTCGTCTTCGGCATGCGCGAGCGGAGGAGCGGCAAGCTCGGCTAGCCGCCGGCCCGCGCAAGCGGAACGGTCCAACCAATCTTCCGCTGGGGCGGGGCGCGTGCCATAGCTTTTCCGGCAAGAGACGAGGGGAGCTTATGATCGTCCGATTCACCGCCGCAGCCATCCTCATCGCCGCCGCGGCGGCCGTCCCGGCCTACACGCAGAACGCCGCCGCCCCTCAGCTCAAGGAGGAGGCCAAGGCGCCGCCGCCGCCCACCGTCTCCGTAACCCATCATGTCGGCACCTTCGGCGGCCAGCGCGTCGCCTACACCGCGACCGCCGGTGAGACTTACCTCAAGGCCGAGGATGGGACGCCCAAGGCGAGCATCTTCTCGATCGCCTATGTCCGCGAGCCGCGCGACCCGAACCGGCCGGTCACCTTCCTGTTCAACGGCGGCCCGGGCTCGGGATCGCTGTGGCTGCACATGGGCGCGTTCGGGCCGAAAAGGGTGGCGATCCCGTCCGACGCGCGCGACGACGGCGGGCCGCCTTATCCGATCCTCGACAATCCCGACAGCCTGCTCGACGCCACCGACATCGTCTTCATCGACCCGGTCGGCACCGGCTTCAGCCACGCGCTCGGCAAGACCGAGGCTAAGGAATATTGGGGGGTCACGCCCGACGCCAAGTCGGTCGCCGAATATATCCGCATCTGGCTGGGTGAGAACGGCCGCTGGAACTCGCCCAAATATCTCGGCGGCGAGAGCTACGGCACGACCCGCTCGGCCGCCGTCGTCAACCAGCTCGAGGGCGCTTACAACGACGTTTCGCTGAACGGCATCATCCTCATCTCGACCATCCTCGATTTCGGCGCCGAGGCCTATGTGCCGGGCAACGAGATGCCCTATATCCTCTACTTGCCGTCGATGGCGGCGACCGCCTGGTACCATCACAAGGTGGCGGACGCGCCCGCGCTGGAAGCGTTCGTGCAGGAAGCGCGCTTATTCGCCGCGGGCGATTACGCCGCCGCCCTGATCAAGGGCCAGCGCCTGCAGGGCGAGGAGCGCGCCTCGGTCCGCCGCCGCCTCGCCCGCTTCACCGGCCTTTCCGAGCGGTTCGTCGAGGAAGCGGATTTGAGGGTCAGCGACCAGCGCTTCTACAAGGAGCTGCTGCGCGACCGCGGCGTCGTCATCGGCCGGCTCGACGCGCGCTATACCGGCCGCGACTATGACAATGCCGGCGAGATGCCCGACAACGATCCGAGCTTCTACGGCATCGACGCCGGCTACACCGCCGCCTTGAACGACTGGGTGCGGGGCGGCCTCGGCTTCCGGACCGACCGCCAATATTCGACGATCGGCGGGGTGCGCGACTGGAGCTGGGACCTGGACGATCTCGGCGGCGAATCGCGCTATTACAAGAACGTCGCGCCCTATATCGGCCGGGCGATGCGCGAGAATAGCGGCCTGCGCGTGTTCGTCGGCGCCGGCTATTTCGATTTCGCCACGCCCTTCTTCGGCGCCGAATATTCGCTGAGCCGCACCGGCATCCCGCAGGACCGCGTCCAGTACCATTATTATGGCGCCGGCCACATGATGTACGTCCGCGACGAGGACCGGGCGCAACTGAGCCGCGACCTGCGCGGCTTCATCCGCGGGCGGTGAGCCGGTGCGGGGCGGCCTCCTTCTGGCGCTTGCCCTCGTGGCCGCCGCAGCGGGCGCCCAGGCGAGGCCCGACGACCGGCCGCCCTTGATCTCCACCGCGGAGGCTAATGCGCTCGCATCGGAGCTTTCGGGCGCGTCGGCGAAAAGGACGGTCGAGGCGCTGTCGCGCCACCATAGGATGCGCGGCTCGGAAGGCTATCGCGTCGCCGCCGAGCTGATCCGCGACCGGCTCGCCGCCTACGGCCTCGCCGAGGTGGAGATCATCTCGCTGCCCGCCGACGGCAAGATCTTCTACGGCACCCAGCGCTCGCGGCCGGCCTGGAACGCCAGCTTCGCCGAGCTTTGGGAGCAGAAGCAGGAAGGCGGGCGCTGGACCGACGCCGCCCGGATCGCATCCTGGGCCGAGCAGCCGATAAGCCTCGCCCAGGACAGCGTCTCCGGCCGCGCCGAGGCCGATCTGGTCGACGTCGGCGCAGGCACCGCCGAGGCCGATTATGCCGGCAAGTCCGTGCGCGGGAGACTAGTCCTGGTCTCGGCCCAGCCCGGTGCGGCGGCGCCGCTGGCGATCGGCAAATATGGAGCGGCGGGGATCGTCTCCTGGGCGCAGAACCAGAAACAGGCCTGGTGGGGCGAGGATCGCGACCTCGTCCGCTGGGGCCATCTCGACACCTGGGAGAATCCGACCTTCGCCTTCATGGTCTCGCCGGCCCGCGCTTCGGGCTGGAAGGAGAGGCTGGCGCGCGGCGAGACGGTGCGGCTGCGCGCCCGGGTCGAGGCCGGCCGCACGCCCGGCGCCTATCTGATCCCGACCGCGGTGATTCCGGGCGTCGACCGGGCGCATGAGATCGTCTTTTCCTGCCACCTCGACCACCCCAATCCGGGCGCCAACGACAATGCCAGCGGCTGCGCCGGAATCCTCGAGATCGCGCGCGGGCTGAACGCCCTGATCAAGTCGGGCAAGCTGCCTCAGCCGAAGCGGACGATCCGGTTCATCTGGCCTTGTGAGGTCGAATGCACGATCTCACTACTCAATGCCCGGCCGATCTTCGCGACCCGCACCCTGGCGACCGTCCATCTCGACATGATCGGCGGCAATCCGGCGATCACCAGGTCGGTGCTTCGGGTGGAGGGATCGCCGCCGAGCCTGCCGAGCTTCGTCGGCGACGTCGCTTTCTCGATCGCCCGCTGGGTCAATGGGCAGACCATGGCCTATGCCGACACCGGCGAGGCGTCATTCCCGCTCGTCGACCCTCAGGGCGAGAAGGACGCGCTTCGGGCCAAGGTCGGCGGCTTCTCCGAGGGCAGCGACCACCAGGTCTGGGCGGAGGGAAGCTGGCGGGTGCCGGTCATCTACGTCGCCGACTGGCCGGACCGCTACATCCACACCAACCGCGACGTTCCGGCGAATATCGACCCTACCAAGGTCAAGCGCGCCATGTTCATCGCCGCCGCTTCGGCCTGGTATCTCGCCAATCTGGACGATTCGGACCGCGGAGAGCTCGTCGGGGTGATGACGGCGGAATCGTCGGAGCGCTACGCCGATACGGCACGGCAGTGGACCGCCATGGGGGTAACGGACGTGGCGGAGGGAGAGATCGGCAACGTGCAGGCCAACAACCTTCGCTACGAAAATGCGGTCCTGGCTTCGGTCAGGCGCTTTGGCATCGATCCGGTGGTGGACCTGACCAACAGGGACATGAACGCGTCCGATTACACTCATCCTCCCGTCGATCCCATTTACGCGACCGTCTATCGCCGCGTGGCGACGCTCAGGGGGCCGATGGACGGTTTCGGCTATAGCTGGCTGGATGACCATCTGAAGAACGCCGGAATAGCCCGTCCGGCTTTGCTCGACCGGCCCTCGGGCCGCGACGGGCCGAGCTTCGGCTACGAGACTTTGAACCTGGTCGACGGCCGGCGCTCGGTCCAGGACATACGCAATGCGCTCGCCTCGACCGTCGCCCCGGCGCCGCTCGAGGAAGTGGCGCAGTATCTCGCCACGCTGGAACGGCTCGGTGTGATCGAGCGTAAGCCGCGCTGAGAGGAGAGGCATGAACTCCCTGGTCTCGACCGATTGGCTGGAAGCGGAGCTCGGCGCGCCCGACCTGAGGGTGATCGACGCGACCTTCTTCTTCGCCGCCGACGGCCGCGACGCGCGCGCGGAATATGAGGCAGGCCATATCCCAGGCGCCGTCTTCCTCGACCTCGAGGAGGTGTCGGACAGCTCCAACCCGGCGCCGCACATGCTGCCGCCGGAGCATCTTTTCGCCAGCCGCATGCAGTCGCTCGGCCTCGGCGACGGCAACCGCTTCGTCGTCTACGACAATTCACCGCTGCACAGCGCCGCGCGCATCTGGTGGATGCTGCGCGTCTTCGGCGCCCATTATGCCGCCATCCTCGACGGCGGCCTCGCCAAATGGAAGGCGGAGGGGCGGGCGCTGGAAAGCGGCCGGCCGCACCTGCGCCACGGCCATTTCAGCGCCTTCCTCGACGGCAAGGCGGTGGCGACGAAGGAGGATGTCCGCGCCCTGATCGGCGGCGGCGGGGAGATCGTCGACGCCCGCGGCGCGGCGCGCTTCGCCGGCGAGGAAGCGGAGCCGCGGCCGGGCCTCGCCCCGGGCCATATTCCCGGCGCGAAGAACCTGCCGCAGGGGCGGCTGTTCGACGCCGACAATGAATGGAAGCAAGGCGATGCGCTTCGTTCAGCCTTCGAGGAAGCGGGCGTCGACCTCACCAGGCCGATGGTGACGACCTGCGGCTCGGGGGTGACGGCGGCGGTATTGCTGTTCGGCGCGCATCTGCTCGGCAAGGACGATGTCCGTCTCTACGACGGCAGCTGGGCGGAATGGGGCGCCGACCCCTCCACCCCCAAGGCGACGGGGCGGGCATGACCGGCAGGCCCCGCGGGCCCCGCCGCCCCGATACGCGGCTGGTCGATGCCGGCCGCCGCAAGGAATGGACGCAGGGCATCGTCAACCCGCCGGTCTGGCACGCCTCGACCATATTGTTCGACAGCGTCGCCGACATGCGCGCGGCGACTCCGCCCGAGGAGGGCCGGCTCCATTACGGCCGCAACGGCACGCCGACCACCTGGTCGCTCGCCGAGGCGCTGACCGAGCTCGAGCCGGGCGCGGCGGGGACCAGGCTCTACCCCTCCGGAGTCGCGGCGGTCGCGGTGGCGCTGCTCAGCGTGCTGAAGACCGGCGACGAATTGCTGATGGTCGACAATGTCTACGGGCCGACTCGCGCCTTTTGCGACGACGTGCTGAAGCGGCTCGGGATCGCGACGCGTTATTACGACCCGCTCGCCGAGCCGCCGATCGGCGAGAAGAGCCGCGCCATCTTCATGGAAAGCCCGGGCTCGCTGACCTTCGAGGTGCAGGACGTGCCGGGCATCTGCGCCGCCGCGAAGGCACGAGGGATCGTCACCCTGCTCGACAATACATGGGCGACGCCCTTGCTCTTCCCCGCAATCGCCGCCGGCGTCGACCTCGCAATCCTCGCCTGCACCAAATATGTCGTCGGCCACGCCGATGTCATGATGGGCTCGGTCACCGCCACAGCACAGCATGTGCGGGCGCTGGAGCGCACCAGCCGCGCATTTGGCCAGCAGGCCGCTCCCGACGATGCTTTCCTGACCGCGCGCGGCCTCAGGACGCTCGGCGTGCGGCTGAAGCGGCACGAGGAGAGTGGCCTCAAGGTCGCGCGCTGGCTCGCGGAGCAGCCGCAGGTCGCGCGGGTGCTCCATCCGGCGCTTCCGGACTTCCCGGGCCACGCGCTGTGGAAGCGCGATTTCATCGGTGCCTCGGGACTCTTCTCGTTCGTGCTCAAGGGCGGCGGCGAGGCGGAGCGGGCGCGGCTGATCGACGGCCTCGCCCATTTCGGCATCGGCTACAGCTGGGGCGGCTTCGAGAGCCTCGCCATGCCGGCCGATCCGGACCGCATCCGCACGGCAACGCGCTGGCAGGCGGAGGGGCCGCTGGTGCGGCTCCATATCGGGCTCGAGGATGCGGACGATCTGATCGAGGATCTGGCGGCGGGGCTGGCCCGCTACGGAGCGCCGGCATGAGAAATATGATCGAAGGCATGGGGGTCGCCTGGCCCACCTATGCGGACTGGGTCTCGGCCGGTGCCGCGCTCGTCATCGCCATCCTCGCCTGGGGCGCGGCCTGGCTGGTCGGGCTCGTTCTGGGGACCCGCCTCGCCAATCTCTGGGCGCGCCGCGCCGGCATTCATGGCGAGGATCTTGGGCCGCGCATGTGTGCGCTCACCCGGCATCTCGTCATGGTGGCGGTCCTCGCCGTCCTCCTCAACGCGGACAGGTGGCTGCCGCTCGGGGCGATCGTCCTCGGCGCCGCCTTGGCCGGTGCGGCGACGCTGCTGGTGTGGGGCGTGGTGCGGGGACTGCGCATCTCGCGCTGGGTGGCGGCGTTCCTTGCCGGCGTCACCTTCCTGGCGGCGCTCGCCAGGGCGGTCGGCGGGCTGAAGCCGATCACCGATACGCTCGACAAGGTCGGGTTCAGCGCCGGCCACCGTCATTTCTCGCTGCTGACGATCATCCAGATCCTGGTCACCCTGGTCGCGCTCTATGCGGTGGTGAAGCTGCTCAACCGGGTGGTCGGACAGTCGATCCGGCGCGCCTCCGGCCTGGACGCGACCCAGCAATTGCTCGCCCAGAAGCTGGCCGGGATCGCGATCATCGTCGCCGCCTTCTTCATCGGCATCGATCTGCTCGGCATCGACCTTACCGCGCTCGCCGTCTTCTCCGGCGCGTTCGGCCTCGCCGTCGGCTTCGGCCTGCAGAAGACGTTCGGCAATCTGATCGCGGGCATCATCCTGCTGATGGACCGCTCGGTGAAGCCGGGCGACGTGATCGCCGTCGGCGACAGCTTCGGCCACGTCAACAAGATCGGCGTGCGCGCCGTCTCGATCGTCACGCGCGACGGCAAGGAGCATCTGATCCCGAACGAGAACCTGATGACCCAGGAGGTCGAGAACTGGTCCTTCTCGAGCCCCAACGTTCGTGTCCATATCCCGGTCAACGTCGCTTATGACTGCGATCTCGCGCTTGCCCAGAAGCTGATGATCGAGGCGGCGATGGCGCCCGAGCGGGTGCTGAAGACCCCCAAGCCGAACGTCTGGCTGACCGCGTTCGGCGAGAATTCGGTCGAGCATGAGATATTGGTGTGGATCGCCGATCCGCAGGCGGGCGTCGGCGGCGTCCGCTCGGACATCCTCAACCGGCTGTGGGTGCTGTTCAAGGAGAATAGGATCGTCGTCCCCTACCCGCAGCGCGACGTGCACGTGCGGGATTGGCCCGCCCCGCCGCAGCGATCAGGAGACGATGGCGCCTAGCCTCGCCAGCGCCCTGGCGAGCTCCTCGGCGAGCCGCTCGGCGGCGGCGCGGGCTGGGCGCTGGCGGTCCTGCAGGACGAGCAAGGCCTCCACGCCGGCGGCGGCCCAGGCGGCGGTCTCGCCGGCAAGAGCGTCGAAGCGGCGCTGGGCGATCGGCGGCGCGGCCGCATAAGCGGCGCCGATCCGGGCGGCTCGGTCGAGCGCGCCATCGTCCGCCGCCGGCGCCGCCCGGCCCGCTATCTCCTCGACCAGGCCAAGCACGTCGCGCAGCTGCGCCGCCGCGCGGCCGGGATCGTCCGGCGCCCTGGCCGGGGAGGGGGCGGAGTGATGCGTCACGCCGTGGAAACTACCCCGCGAGCGCTAAGGAAGGGCTAATGGCAGATGGTCACCCCGGCGAAAGCCGGGGTCTCAGGACAAGAGGTCATAGTGGGTCGCCACGAGATCCCGGCCTTCGCCGGGATGACGTCACTGTGGGGTCGCCACGCTGGCGTCGCGGCCGGCGCCCTGGGGGGCGGCGAGGATGGTCTGGGTGACCGCGCCCTTGTCGACGACGTTCGTCGCCGGATCGCCGGCCACCGAGCGGGCGCCGATCGCGGCGCGGTCGCCGCCGGCGAGGTTGAGCATCTGCCGTTCTGCCTCGCTGCGCGGGGCAGGACCGCCGAACAGGGCTTCCAGCGCCTGGGTGCGGGCGTCGCTGCCCTGGGGCACCGGCTCGCCCGGCTTGGGCGGAGTCAAGGAGAAATCGGGCGGGATGACCAGAGGCGCGTTGCGGGCGACGGCGAACTCGTCGGGGCGGCCGCGGCCCATTATGCCGCCGCTCTGGCAGCCGGCCAGCATCAGGGTCGCGGCCGAGGCGGCCAGTCCGATTTGTACGATACGCATAGTCACACTTCCTCCGAGGGAGCCTTCCGGTCGCGCGTCAGCAGCGCCCGGACGAGCAATAGCAGAACGCCGATGGTAATGGCAGCGTCGCCGACATTGAAGACCAAAAAGGGATGGACGTCGCCGAAATGCAGGTCGGCGAAGTCGAGCACATAGCCCAATCGCACCCGGTCGATGATGTTGCCGAGCGCGCCGCCGAGCACGAAGCCCAGGGCGATCGCGTCGTCGCGGCGCTTTTCCCGCCACAGCCAGGCGAGGACGAAGATCGAGATGGCGGCGGTGAGGCCGACCAGCAGCCATCGCGCGGTCTCGCTGCCGGCGGTGAGGAAGCCCATCGAGACGCCGCGATTCTCGGTCCAGTAGAGCTTGAAGATGTCGAGGATCTTGATCTCCTGCCGCTGGTGCAGCTGGAGGACATAGGTGACGACCCATTTCACCGCCTGGTCGAAGAGGAGGATGAAGAGGGCGATGCCGAGGCCGAGGGCGCGATGATTCCCCGTCCGGTCCCGTTCGACATAGATCGTCTCGCTCGGCTCAGCCATTCACCACCTCTTCGCAGCGCGCGCACAGGCCGCCGTCCTCATTGACCTCGGGAAGATGCCGCCAGCAGCGGCCGCATTTCAGATAGCCGGTCTTGGTCACTTCGACGCCTTCGTTCAAGCCGGGCGTCACTTCCGAGACGATGTAGATTTCGGCAAGCTCGGCGAGGTCGAGGTCGGCGAGGTCGGCTTCGACACCGGGAAGGAGCACTTTGGCCTCGAGGCTGGAGCCGATCACCTTCTCGCGGCGCAGCGGCTCGATGCTCTCGGTCACGCTCTCGCGCGACGCGCGCACCAGCGCCCATTTCGCAGCCAGCGCCTCGTCGCGCCAGGCGGGGTCGATCTCGGGCCAGGTCTCGAGGTGGATCGAGCCCAACGGGTCGGGATAGCGGGTCTGCCACACTTCCTCGGTGGTGAAGCACAGGATCGGGCTCAGCCAGCGCACCAGAGCGTGGAAGACGGTGTCGAGGACGGTGCGGTAGGCGCGGCGCTTCGCGGCGGTCGGTGCGTCGCAATAGAGGCTGTCCTTGCGGATGTCGAAGAAGAAGGCGGAGAGGTCGTCATTGGCGAAGGTGGCGAGGAGGCGCGCGTAGCGGTTGAACTCGAAGCCCTCGGTGGCTTCGCGCAGCTCGGCGTCGAGCTCGGCGAGGCGATGAAGCACCCAGCGCTCGAGCTCCGGCATCTCAGCCGCCGCGACACGCTCATCCTCGCTGAAATCGGCGAGCGCGCCCAAGAGGTAGCGGAAGGTGTTGCGGAGCTTCCTATAGGCGTCGGTGGTGGTGGCGAGCACCTCCTTGCCGATGCGCACGTCCTCGAAATAATCGGTCGAGGCGACCCACAGCCGCAATATGTCGGCGCCGGATTCCTTGAGGACCATCAGGGGATCGACAGTGTTGCCGACGCTCTTCGACATCTTGCGCCCGTTCTGGTCGAGCGCGAAGCCGTGGGTGAGGACCGATTTGAACGGCGCGCGGCCGCGGGTGCCACAGCTTTCAAGCAGGCTCGACTGGAACCAGCCGCGATGCTGGTCGGAGCCCTCGATATAGACGTCTGCGCGGACGTCCTCGCCGTAGCGCGCCTCGATCACATAGGCATGGGTCGATCCCGAATCGAACCATACGTCGAGGATGTCGGTGACCGGCTCGTAATCCTCGAGGCTGTAGCTGTTGCCGAGCAGCGCCTGGTGGTCGGCGTCGAACCAGGCGTCGGCGCCGCCCTCGTGGAAGGCGCGGATGATGCGGGCGTTGACCACCGCGTCGCTGAGATAATCCCCCGTCTTGCGGTGGACGTAAAGCGCGATCGGCACCCCCCAGGCGCGCTGGCGGCTGATCACCCAGTCCGGGCGGCCTTCGACCATCGAGCGCATGCGGTTCTTCGATTTCTCCGGCACCCAGCGCGTCTCGTCGACCGCGGCGAGGGCGGTTTCCCTCAGAGTCTCCCCTCCCGCTTGCGGGAGGGGATTAAGGGGTGGGCTAGTCTGGCCGTCCGACCCCACCCCCAACCCCTCCCGCAAGCGGGAGGGGAGTTCCTGGTCCATCGGGATGAACCATTGGGGGGTGCAGCGGAAGATGATCTTGGCCTTGGAGCGCCAGCTGTGCGGGTAGCTGTGCTTGAAGTCGGCGCTGGCCGCGAGGAGCGCGCCGGCCTCGCGCAGGTCCGAGCAGATCGGCCCGTCGGGGGCGTTGAACTTGTTGTTGATGACGCTGCCCTGGCCGCCGAGCCATTCCCAGTCCGCGCGGTACTTGCCGTCATCCTCGACCGCGAAAACGGGATCGATGCCGGCCGCCTTGCAGACCAGGAAATCGTCCTCGCCATGGTCGGGCGCCATGTGGACGAGGCCGGTCCCCTGCTCGGTGGTGACGTGATCGCCGGCGAGGAAGGGGCGGGGCTTGGCGAAAAAGCCGCCGAGATGGTGCATCGGGTGGCGGACGATAGTGCCGGCTAGGTCGGAGCCCTTACCTCGCCAGTAGCGGTTGGTCGTTGCATATGCTTCCAGAGCTAAGGGAGCAAGTTGTCCCCCTTGAAGGGGCCCAACCTCAACCCGAGGTCCAACTCTTTTGCAAAATGCGGGGATGAGGGCCTCTGCCAGCAGGATCATCCGGCCTTCAAACTGAATAAGCCCATATTCAACATCGGGCCCATAGGCGATCGCCTGGTTGACTGGGATCGTCCAGGGGGTGGTGGTCCACACCACCGCGTGGGCGCCGACCAGCTCGGGGATCGGGCTCTCGACGATCTCGAAGCCGACGTCGATCTGGGTGGAAATTATGTCCTCATATTCGACCTCGGCCTCGGCGAGCGCGGTTTTCTCGACCGGCGACCACATCACCGGCTTGGCGCCGCGGTAGATCTGGCCGCTCTCGGCGAACTTCATCAATTCCTCGACGATCTTCGCCTCGGCCTCATATTTCATGGTGAGGTAGGGATCGTCCCATTCGCCCATCACGCCGAGGCGCTGGAACTGCTCGGACTGGACCGCCACCCAATGCTCGGCATAGGCCCGGCATTCGGCGCGGAACTGGGCGCGGGGCACCTCGTCCTTGTCGAGCTTCTTCTTTCTGTACTGCTCCTCGACCTTCCACTCGATCGGCAAACCGTGGCAGTCCCAGCCGGGGATGTAGGGCGCGTCCTTGCCGAGCAGCGACTGGGAGCGCACGACGATGTCCTTCAAAATCTTGTTCATCGCGTGGCCCATGTGGATGTCGCCATTGGCGTAGGGCGGGCCGTCGTGAAGGATGAAGCGCTCGCGGCCGGCGCGGGCCTCGCGGAGCTTCTTGTACAGGCCCATCTCCGCCCAGCGCGCGAGGATGGCCGGCTCCTTCTGGGAGAGGCCGGCTTTCATCGGGAAGTCGGTCTTCGGCAGGAAGACCGTGGCGCGGTAATCGGGTTTTTCGGACATTGGGCGGGGCCTTAGCGGCGGCGGTGGGGATTGGGAATAGTCTCCCCTCCCTCCAAGGGAGGGGTTGGGGGTGGGTCAGCGGCGAGGCCGCTCGATGCGGGCGAGGCGCTCCCGGTGCTCCCTCACGGGCATCGAGCCCGCTCGGTAGCCACCCACCCCTTAATCCCCTCCCTTGGAGGGAGGGGAGGAAGCTAGCCGCCCTTTCGCTTCGTCGACGTCCGCCGCCATCTGCGCTTGGAGCGCCTCGATGCTGTCGAACTTCGCCTCGGGGCGGAGGAAGGAGATGAGCTCGACCTCGATCGTCTCGCCATAGAGGTCGCCGTCATAATCGAAGAAATAGGGCTCGAGCAGCTCGCGCGGCGGTTCGAAGGTGGGCCGGATGCCGAGATTGGCGGCGCCGTCGACCATCCGCCCGCCGGGGAGGCGGCCGCGCACCGCGTAGATGCCGAAGCGGGGGCGCAGATAGGGGCCGAGGCTCAGGTTCGCGGTCGGATAGCCGATCGCGCGGCCGCGCCGGTCGCCGGGCTCGACCACGCCCTCGATGGCGAACGGACGGGTGAGCAGGGCGGCCGCCGTCTGGCAATCCCCCGCCTGCAGCGCGTCGCGGATGCGGCTGGAGGAGACCGGCTCGCCGTCCGCTTCGACCGGCGCGACCGAATCGACGGTGAGGCCGTGCTTGGTTCCGAGCCGCCTCAGCACCTCGATCGTGCCGCCGCGGCCCTTGCCGAAGGTGAAGTCCTCGCCGGTGGCGACGCCGGCGGCGCCGATCAGCCGGACGAGCCGGTCGGCGACGAACTCCTCGGCGGTGACGGCGGCAAGCGCGGCGTCGAAACGGAAGACCAGCATCGCGTCGGCGCCGGCCTCGCCGAACAATCGCTCGCGCTGGTTGAGGCTGGTCAGGCGGAAGGGCGGCAGATCGGGCTTGAAGAAGCGCACCGGATGCGGATCGAAGGTCGCGACCAGGACGGGACGCCCTTCGGCGCGGGCGCGCGCGACGGCGCGGCCGACCACTGCCTGGTGGCCGATGTGAAACCCGTCGAAATTGCCGAGCGCGACGATGCCTCCGCGAAGCCGCTCCGGAACCGCCGAGCCGCCGTCCAGCCGCTCCATGGACGGGCTATAGGAGAGGCGGTGAGGGGGGGCAATCCGCCGTCATCCCGGCGGAGGCCGGGATCCCAGGGAGAAGGACCGTGACCTTTCGTCCTGGGACCCCGGCCTTCGCCGGGGTGACGAACTATTGCGGCAGCTCCCGCTCAAGGAAGGCGAGCAGATTGCCGCCCATCACCTTTCTTATCTCCTCGGGCGTGAAGCCGCGGTCGGCCAGCGCCTGGGTGACGTGGACCAGGCCGGCGGCGTCGAAGCCGGTCGTCACCGCGCCGTCGAAATCCGAGCCCAAAGCGACATGGTCGATCCCGGCCACGTCGCGGACGTGGGCAATGGCGGCGGCGATCGCGGCGGGGCGGGTAGAGCAGATTGCGCCGTCCCAATAGCCGATGCCGATCAGCCCGCCGGTCGCGGCGATGCCCTTGATCTGCGCGTCGGTGAGGTTGCGGTTGACCTTGCAGGTCGCCTGGACGCCGCCATGGCTTGAGACCACCGGCCGCCGCGCCATCGCCAGCACGTCGGCGACGGTGGCTGGGCTGGCATGGGCGACGTCGACGATCATGCGCCGCGCCTCCATCCGCCGGACGATCGCCCGCCCGAACGGGGTGAGGCCGCCTTTCGCCAGCCCGTGCATCGAGCCGCCGAGCTCATTGTCGAAGAAGTGCGCCAGCCCCGCCATCCGGAAGCCGGCCGCGTAGAGCCGGTCGAGATTGGCCATTTTGCCTTCGAGGTCGTGCAGCCCCTCGACCGAGAGCATGGCGCCGGTGACGCGGCGGCCGGCGGCGCGGTCGGCGAGCAGGCGCGCGACATCGGCGCCGGTGCGGACGATCCGCAGCCGCCCGCCGGACGCGGCCTCGGCGCGGCGGAGCTTGGCAGCGTGCCAGAGCGAGCGCTCGACCAGCGAATTCCAGGTCCGCGCCGGCTGGAGCTGGGCGATGGCGAGCAGCATGACATTGTCGCTGTCGGCGCCGTTGGCGTCGTAATTCTGGCCCCTGGGCGTCTTGCTGACCGAGGAGAAGACCTGCAGCGCGACATTGCCCTCTTCGAGCCGGGGCAGGTCGACCTGGCCGCGGCCCGAACGCTCGAGAATGTCGCGGTCCCATAGCAAGGTATCGGCGTGCATGTCGGCGACGGCGAGGCCGGCGTGCAGCGCCCGGGTCTGTGCAGAGACGGCGGGGAGGGGATCGGCGGCGACCCGATTGAAGCTGCGCTCGACGATCGCCGGCGCGAACAGAAAGAAGGCGGCGGCCGCGAGAACGAGCAACGCGCCGAGGCCGATCAGGATGCGCCGCATCGTCTAGCCTTTCCGTACCAAGCGAACGAAGCTGAAGGCGGGGCGGCCTTCCGCTGCCGGATGCTCCTCGCGGGAAACCTCGCGCCAGGCTTCGTCGAAGACCGGCATCGCAACGTCCCCCTCGGGCTCGGCATGGACCTCGGTCAGCTCGACCTCGGTGGCGATGGGCGCGAACAAAGCGAAAATCTCCGCGCCGCCGATCACCGAGACGCGGTCCGCATCCGCCAAAGCGATCGCTTCGTCCGCCGAATGCGCGACCTCAGCTCCTTCGGCGCGCCAAGTCCGGTCGCGGGTAATGACGATATGCCTTCGTCCCGTCAGCAGTCCGGGCAAGCTGCGGAAGGTCTTCCGCCCCATGACCATCGGCGCGCCCATCGTCAGCTGCTTGAAGCGCCTCAGGTCCGCGGGGAGGCGCCAGGGGAGGGCGCCGTCCTTGCCGATCACCCCATTGTCGGCGCGGGCGACGACCAGCACGATGTGCGGTTTCGTCACACCGCCACCTCCGCCTTGATGTGGGGATGGGGGTCGTAGCCGCCGATCTCGAAATCCTCATAGCGATAGGCGTCGATCCCGTCGGCACGCCGCAGCATCGTCAGCTTCGGCAGCGGGCGCGGCGGGCGGGTCAGCTGGAGGCGTGCCTGGTCGAGATGGTTGGAGTAGAGGTGGCAATCGCCCCCGGTCCAGACGAAGATTCCCGGCTCGAGCCCGCATTGCTGGGCGAGCATGTGGGTGAGGAGGGCGTAGCTGGCGATGTTGAACGGGACGCCGAGGAAGACGTCGGCGCTCCTCTGGTAGAGCTGGAGGTTGAGCCTGCCGGCGGCGACCTGGGTCTGGAACAGGCAGTGGCATGGGGCGAGCGCCATCCGGTCGAGCTCGGCCGGATTCCAGGCGGAGACGATCTGGCGGCGCGAGGCCGGTTCGGCTTTGATCAGGTCGATCAGGTTCGCGATCTGGTCGATATGGCGCCCGTCAGGCCCCTCCCAGTCGCGCCACTGCTTGCCGTAAACCGGGCCGAGATCGCCGGCCTCGTCCGCCCATTCGTCCCAGATGCCGACCTTGTTCTCCTTCAGCCAGGCGATGTTGGTGTCGCCGCGCAGGAACCAGAGCAATTCGACGATGATCGAGCGCAAATGCAGCTTCTTGGTGGTGAGGAGAGGGAAGCCCTCCGCGAGGTCGAAGCGCATCTGGTGGCCGAAGACGGAAAGGGTGCCGGTGCCGGTGCGGTCCGGCTGCGCGACTCCTTCCTCGAGGATGCGCGAGACGAGCTGGAGATAGGGCTGCATCGCCCGTCTATGCAGGGCGGCGCGGCGCTTTCCAAGGCCGGCGAAACCATCTCCGGAATGAAATCCGTTTCGGACCAGTCTGGGCCGCGCGGCCTCCGCCTTAGCTGGCAAAGACCAAGCGATGAAGGTCGGGACCGCCAAGGCCGCCGCGGAACTGCTCGCGCCGCTGTTCGAGGCGAGCGAGCAAGAGATCGTGGCGGTCGCGCATCTCGACGCGGGCCAGCGCCTGCTCGAAGTCTCGGTCGAGGAGAAAGGCGCGGGCGGCGAGGTCGCGCTGCCGGTGCGGGCGATCCTGACCAGGGCGCTGAAGCTCGACGCGCACGCCATCATCGTCGCGCATAATCATCCGAGCGGCGACCCGACGCCGAGCGAGGCCGACCGCGAGGCGACGCGGCGGCTGGCCGAGGCGGCCGCCGCCGTCGACGTGCGTCTCCACGACCATCTGATCTTCGCCGGCGGCGAGTGCCGCAGCTTCAGGGCGCTCGGCCTGCTTTAGGCTCCGACCGGGCAGACCTTGATCTGGCGCGGTTCGGGGCGCGGGGCGGTCGCTTCGAACTCGGCGAAATAGGTCTCGGAATCGAGCAGGCGCTCGAAGCGGACCAGCTCGTAGCCCAAAGACGCGAACTCGCAGATCAGCAATCGCGGCGGCGTGCCGTGGCGGTCGGTCGGCCGGTCGGCGTCGACCACGACGACCCGTCCGCTCTTCTTGATGTCGTCGCGCAGGTGCCAGAGGAATTCGCTGGGCTGCTCGATCTCATGATACATGTGGATCATGAAGATGCGGTCGAACGAGCCGTCCGGGAGCAGAGGATCGTTGGGCCGGCCGAGCTTCACCGCGACATTGTCGAGCGATTCGCGCTGGACGCGGCGGGCGAGGGCGTCGCGCGTCTCCGGCACGATGTCCTCGGCGAGCACCCGGCCCTTGCGGCCGACCAGAGGTGCGAGGCGGATGGTATAATAGCCCTCGCCGGCGCCGATGTCTGCGATCGACATGCCGGGGCGGACGCCGGCGAGCCGCATCACCGTGTTCGCCTCGCCGACGCTGTCGCGGGCATCCTCGTTCGAATAACGCGGCGAGACGATCGGCGACACCGGCCGCTTGGGGGCCGGGAAAGGCGATTGTTCCGGCTGCTTCTCGCAGGCGGCGGCGAGAAGGATCAGGGCGAGAAATGCGGCTCTAGTCCACATCTTCGACCTCGACTTTCTCGCCGGTCACCTTCTGCGACAAAGCCGCGGCCATGAAGCGGTCGAGATCGCCGTCCAGCACGTCCGAGGGGGAGGTGGAGGTGACGCCGGTCCGCAGATCCTTGACCAGCTGATAGGGCTGGAGGACGTAGGAGCGGATCTGGTGGCCCCAGCCGATGTCGGTCTTTCCCGCCGCCGTTGCATTGGCCTCAGCTTCCCGGCGCCGCAACTCCGCCTCGTAGAGCTTGGCGCGCAGCTGGTTGAACGCCTCCGCCTTGTTCTTGTGCTGGGAACGCTGGTTCTGGCACTGGACGACGATGCCGGTGGGCAGGTGGGTGATGCGCACCGCCGAATCGGTCGTGTTGATATGCTGCCCGCCCGCGCCGCTCGCCCGGTAGGTGTCGATCCGGAGCTCGCTTTCGTTGATCTCGATGTCGATGTCGTCGTCGATCACCGGATAGACCCAGACCGAGGCGAAGCTGGTGTGGCGGCGCGCCGAGCTGTCATAGGGGCTGATCCGGACCAGGCGGTGCACGCCGCTCTCGGTCTTGGCATAGCCATAGGCATTCTCCCCCTTGACCAGCAGCGTCGCCGACTTGATCCCGGCCTGCTCGCCGGCATGATGGTCGACCAGCTCCACCTTCATGCCGTGCCGCTCGCCCCAGCGGCTATACATGCGCTGGAGCATTTCCGCCCAGTCCTGGCTTTCGGTGCCGCCGGCGCCGGCATTGACCTCGATATAGGTGTCGTTGGCGTCGGCCTCGCCGGCGAGCAAAGCGGTCACCTTGTCGCGCTCGGCCCGCTCGGCCAGGGCGGCGAGCGATTTCACCGCATCATCGACCAGCGCCTCGTCGCCTTCGGCCTCGGCCATCTCCATCAGCTCGACCGTATCGTCGAGCTCCTGCTGGATCGCCTTGGCGGCGCTGATCGCCTCGTCGAGCCGGCGGCGCTCGCGCATCACCTCCTGCGCCGCTTTGGGATCGTCCCACAGCGACTGGTCCTCGACCCGGTCGTTCAATTCGTCGAGACGCCGCAGCGCGCGGTCCCAGTCGAGGAACCGGCGGAGCAGGTCGAGCGCCGACCCGATCTGGTCGGCATAAGCTTGCGCTTCGGCGCGCATCGAATGATCTCCAATGGACTGCGCCCCGGCGAAGGCCGGGGCCCAGACTTTCTCTGCTCGGCTGGATCCCGGCCATCGGGCCCCATCAAAGTACTACTTTGATGGGAACCTGTCGCCGGGACACGGCCCGCAACTTGCGTTCCAGGCCTAGTAAATCCCGCCCTGGTTCTGCAAGAAATCGCTGTCGCGCTGCCGCTCGGCGCGGCGCGCGTCGGCCATCGGCGCCGCCTTGGGCGCGGCCAGCGCCATCTCGTCGCGGCGGATCGAGCGCCGCGGCTCGCTCTCCGGCTTGAAGGCTTCCCAGATCACCGCCGCCTTGGGGTCGCTCGCCGGCCAGGCGCCGAACACCTTGCGGCCCGAGCGGCGGTCGATCCGTACCATGCGGATGCCGGCCGGCGCTCGGAACGGCACGACCGGCATATCCTTGAAGGCGGACAAAGCGAATTGCTTGAAGATCGGCGCGGCGAGCGTGCCGCCCTGGGCGTAGCCGCCCATCGGGCGCGGATGATCGAAGCCCATATAAACGCCGGCGACGATGTCGGCGGAGCCGCCGACGAACCAGACGTTGGTCGGCCCCGAAGTCGTTCCGGTCTTGCCGAACAGGGGCCGGCCGAGGTCGCGCAGGACCTGCGCGGTTCCCCGCAGCACCACGCCTTCGAGGATATGGACCATCTGGTAGGCGGTCATCGGGTCGAGCAATTGCTTGGTCCTGAGCGGCGGCCGCGGCATCGGCTTGCCGTCCCAGTCGGGCGCGTTGCACCCTTCGCAGGGACGGGTGTCGGCGCGGTAGATGACCTTCCCGCTCCGGTCCTGGACATAGTCGATCAGGGTCGGCCGAACCTCCTTGCCCTGATTGGCGAGGATGGCGAAGGCGTTGGTCATCCGCATCACGGTGGTATCGCCGGCGCCCAGCGCGATGGCCAGATAATTGGGATAGTCGCCGACGCCCAACGTCCGCGCCAGCCGCGTCACCTTGTCCATGCCGGTCTGGTTGGCGGCGCGCACCGTCATCAGGTTGCGCGACTGCTCGACCCCCCAGCGCATCGTCTGCGGGCCGGCATTGCCGCCCGAAAAGTTGCGGAAGCATTTCTGGCCGCGCGTTCCCTGATAGACGCAGAACGGGCCGTCGACGATGATCGAGGCCGGTGTCATGCCGTTGTCGAGCGCGGCGGAATAGACGATCGGCTTGAAGGCCGAGCCGGGCTGGCGCAGCGCCTGGACGGCGCGGTTGAAATCGTCGCCACGCGCGTCGAAGCCGCCCTGCATGGCGAGGACCCGGCCGGTCGCCACCTCCTCGACGACCATGCCGCCCTTGACCTCCGGGATCGAGCGCAGCGCATAGCCGTCGCCCTCGCGCTTGACCGCGACGATCATGCCCGGGTTGAGGAAATCGAACGCTGCCGTACCGGTGCCCCGCTTCGGCATCGCCGCGGCGTAGCTGGGGAGGGCGGCGCGGCTGCCGTCGGCGAAGCCGATGGTGGCGGCGCCGCCCGATTTGGCGAGGACGACGGCGGCCCGCCAGTCGTCATAGCCGACGCCGAACGGAGCGCGCGCCAGCTGGCTCCGCCAATCCCCGGCGACGTCGATCGACAGACCGGACTCCCGCCAGCCGTGGCCGCGGTCGTAGCGCATCAGGCCGTCCCTCAGCGCCGTCTCCGCCGCCCTCTGGCGGGGGACGTCGAGCGAGGTGCGCACCCACAGGCCGCCCGAATAGACTCCGTTGCGGCCCTTTTCGGTCTGCTCGCCGTAGCGGGTGATCAACTGGCGCCGCACCTCCTCGACGAAATAGCCGCCGATATTGCGGACGCCGGGCCCTCCGCCGCGCACCGTTCCCAGCGGCGCGGCAACCGCCGCGGCGCGCTGGGCGGTGGTGATGAAGCCGTTGCGCTCCATCTCGCCCACCACCCAGTTGCGTCGCTCCAGCGCCCGCTCGGCGCGCCGCTCGGGATCGTAATTGTTGGGCCCCTTGGGGAGAATGGCGAGATAGGCCATTTCCGGCAAGGTCAGCTGACCGACGTCCTTGTCGAAATAGGCGCGGGCGGCGGCCTGCACCCCATAAGCGTTCCGGCCGAGGAAGATCTGGTTGAGATAGAGTTCGAGGATCTGCTGCTTGGTGAGCACCGATTCGATGCGGCGGGCGAGGAAGGCCTCGCGGATCTTGCGGGCGATCGAATATTCGTCGCCGATCAGCAGGTTCTTCGCCACCTGCTGGGTGATCGTCGAGCCGCCTTTCGCGCGCTCGCCCGTGCCGACCTTCGAGAGATAGTCGCCGACCGCGCCGACCAGGCCGGGATAGTCGATGCCGCCATGGGTGAAGAAGGTCCTGTCCTCGGCGGCGAGGAAGGCGTTGACCAGCTGCGGCGGATATTCGTCAAACTTCAATTCGACCCGGCGCTCGCGGGCGAAGCTCTGCACCGGCGCGCCATTGATGTCGCGGACGTTGGAGGGGAGGGGCGGCTGGTAAGTGAGCAAGGACTCCGCGGACGGCAGGCCCTGGGCGAACAGCAGCCACAAGATTGCGTAGAGGAAAAGTGGCAAAGCCAGCACGAAGGCGAGGATTCGCGCCCAGCGCTTCGCCCACAGGCGGCGCACGACGCCGCCGAACCTGCCGGCGTCGCGATAGAGGGTGATGCGGTTGGTCTCGGCGGTCATGCCAGCGCGCCTCTAGCCGATGATCGTGGACGGGTGAAGCGGCTCAGCGCGACGCGGCATGGACGAGCCGGCGGGCGAAATGGGCCTCGATCGCCCGGCGCATGCCGAGCGCGATCTGCTTTTGGCCCTCCGCCGAATGGATGTAGGCGACATCGGCCGCATTGGTGAGGTAGCCGGTCTCGAACAGGATCGAGGGCACGTCCGGAGCCTTCAGCACGACCAGCGAGGCGAAGCGGTGATAATCGGGCCGGAAGGGGAAGAAAGGCGACGCCTCGCGGCGCAGCAATCCGGCGAAGTCGGCCGAGACGTCCATGCTTTCGCGCTGGGCGAGGTCGATCAGGATGCGGTTGATGCCGGCGTCCTCGCTCAGCGGCGCGCCGCCGATCCGGTCGGCCGCGTTCTGCTGCTGGGCGAGCAGGGCCGCCTCGCGGTCGGACGCCACTTCCGACAAGGTATAGACGGTCGCGCCGTGCGCCCGGTCGTTGGTCTCGGAAGCATCGGCATGGATCGAGATGAACAGGTCGGCGCCCAGCCGCCGCGCCACCTCGTAGCGGTCGCGCAGCACGAGGAAGCGGTCGTCGTCTCGGGTCAGCGCCACCCGCACCCGGCCGGTGGCGGCGAGCGCGTCGCGTATCTCCCGCGCGATGGCGAGGGTGACGTCCTTCTCGCGACGCGCGCCGAACGGCGAGATGGCGCCGGGATCGCGGCCGCCATGGCCGGCGTCGAGCACCACCAGCGGCCGGCCGGCGCCGCGCGCGCCGGTGATCCGCGGCATGCCGGCGCCGTCCGCGCCGCCCTCCGCATCGAGCGGGATGGTGACGCTCCCCGGCTCGTCGGGCGCCCGGGCGACGTCCTGCGGGCGCGGCAGGCCGAGCAACGAGGCGATCAAAGCGAGGAGGAACCCCATGGCCTTATCTGCCGCGCCGAAGTGGCGCCGGTCCAGCGAAATTACGCCCCTTGGCCGCCCTTAGCGGTTGCCGGTGAACTTCACAGATGCTAGCAGCAAGGCTCGGCACGTTGTTGAAGGGTGAAGCCATCCTCCCCATCTGAAGCCGTACGAATGGCGCCGGCGCCCATCCGCCGGACATCTAGGTTGACGCTGCATGAGGCATATTTTCCCCCACTCGCCACGCCCCCTCCAGGGGATGGGCGTTGCGGCGGGGGTCGTGCGGCCGGCGTTAAGGACCGGCCCGCTTCGCGCAGCAGAGGCACCATTTTCCATTGCAACCCGGACTTACACGGCGCGCGCCCGAAAGGCCGCGCCTTCGTCCATATTCGAGCGCGCGGGCCGCTCCCGCCGGGGAATCCCAAGAGGCATCTGCTTCGATGGGAACCCCAGGGCAGCGGGGCGCGCGTGGAGTGATATTAATGACAATGCGCATGTTGATCGACGCGCGCCACCAGGAAGAAACCCGGGTGGCCGTGGTCAAGGGAAACCGGATCGAGGAATTTGATTTCGAATCCTCGGAGCACAAGCAGCTCAAGGGCAATATCTATCTAGCCAAGGTTACGCGGGTCGAGCCGTCGCTGCAGGCGGCGTTCGTCGATTATGGCGGCAACCGCCACGGCTTCCTCGCCTTCTCGGAAATCCACCCGGATTATTACCAGATCCCGCGCGAGGACCGCGAAGCCCTGCTCCGCGAGGAAGCGGAGCATGCCGCCGAGGAGGAGCGCCTGCGCGCCGCCGAGGATGGCGGCTACGAGGATCGCGACGAGGACGAGGATGACCGGCGGGATTCCGAACCTCCCTACGATGAGAATGGCGACGAGGCTGGCGACGAGGACGCGCCGCCGCGTCCCGAGGCCGCCGAGAGCGCTCCCGAGGAGAATGCCGCCGACGAATTGCGGCGCAAGCGCCAGAATCTGCGCCGCCGCTACAAGATCCAGGACGTCATCCGCCGCCGCCAGGTGCTGCTCGTCCAGGTCGTCAAGGAAGAGCGCGGCAACAAGGGCGCGGCACTTACCACCTATCTGAGCCTCGCCGGCCGCTATTGCGTGCTGATGCCCAACACCTCCCATGGCGGCGGCATCAGCCGGAAGATCTCCAACGGCGCGGATAGGAAGCGCCTCAAGCAGATCATGGCGGAGCTGAACCTGCCCTCGACCATGGGCTGCATCGTCCGCACCGCCGGCCTGTCGCGCACCAAGACCGAGATCAAGCGCGACTTCGACTATCTCGCACGCCTGTGGGACGAGATCAGGGAAAGGACGCTGAAAAGCTCGGCCCCCGCCCTCATCTACGGCGACAGCGACCTTATCAAGCGGGCGATCCGCGACATCTACAACCGCGACATCGACGAGGTGATCGTCGAGGGCGAGGAAGGCCACCGGGCCGCCCGCGCCTTCATGAAATTGCTGATGCCGAGCCACGTCCGCCGGGTGAAGCATTATGCCGATCCGGTACCCTTGTTCCAGCGCTACGGCGCCGAGGACCAGCTCGCCGGCATGTACCAGCCGCTCGTCCAGCTGAAGTCGGGCGGCTATCTGGTGATCAACCCGACCGAGGCTCTGGTGTCGATCGACATCAACTCGGGCCGTTCCACCCGCGAGCACAATATCGAGCAGACCGCCTACGCGACCAACATCGAGGCGGCGAACGAGATCGCCCGCCAGCTGCGCCTCCGCGACATGGCCGGGCTGGTCGTCATCGACTTCATCGACATGGAATCGAACGGCCATGTGAGGAAGGTCGAAAAGGCGATGAAGGAGGCGCTGAAGAACGATCGCGCCCGCATCCAGGTCGGCCGCATCTCCTCCTTCGGCCTGATGGAGATGAGCCGCCAGCGGCTGCGCACCGGCGTGCTCGAAGCCTCGACCAAGCCGTGCCCGCATTGCGAGGGCTCCGGCCTGATGCGCACCGCCTCCTCGGCCGGCCTGTCGGCGCTGAGGATGGTCGAGGAGGAGGCGGCGCGGGGACGCGGCAGCCGCATCGTCCTGCGCGCCGGCCGCGAGGCCGCCGTCTATGTGCTCAACAAGAAACGCGGCGAGATCGCCGAGGTCGAGGCGCGCTACGGCGTCGCGATCGAGGTGCAGATCGACGAGAGCCTCGAGGGCGCCAGGATGAGCGTCGAATCCTTCGGTCCGCCGCCGATCGAGCGGCCGCGCGCCGAGATCGTGTCCGAACCCCTGGTCGACGAGGAGGATCTTGCCGACGAGGAAGAAGGCGAGGATGAGGACGAGGACGTCCGCGAGGAGGAGCCGGACCAGGACGAGGCGCCGCGCGCCGCGCGCGGCGGCCGTCGCGAATCCTCTGCCGAGGAGGATGCGGACCGCGGCCGCAAGCGCCGCCGCCGCCGCGGCCGCCGCGGCGGTCGCCGCCGGGCCCCGGAGGCGGGCGAGGAAGGCTATCAGGCCGGGGAGGACGGCGAGCAGCCGGCCGTGACCGCCGACGCGCCGGAGCCTGCCGGTGACGAAGCCGAGGCCGCTTCGCCGGAGCAGGAGGAAGGCAAGCCGAGGTCCCGCCGCCGTCCCCGCGCCCGCCGCAAGGAGGAAGCCGAGGTGGACACCGCGCCTGCCCAGGAGGTTATTGTCGCCGCCGAGACGGCGGAACAGCCCGAGCCAGAGGCTCCGGAAGCTCCTGCCAAGCCGAAGCGGAGCCGCCGCAAGAAAGGCGAGGAAGTAGCGGAAGCGGCTCCGGAGGCTCCCGCCGAGCCCGCCGCTCCGCAGGCCGCCAATGACGAGGATGAAGCGGTGAAGAAGCCGCGCCGCGCCTCGCGTGCCCAGCCTTCGCGTGCCCGGCCTGCGCCGGCCAAGTCTTCGCCCGAAGGTCCGGTGCTGGATCGTCAGGCCGCCGGCCAGGCCTCCGGCGAAGGCGGCGACCTGGACGATACGGACGAGGAGGGATCTCCGCGGCGGGGCTGGTGGCAGCGCACCTTCGGCGCCTGAGCGCCGGCCGGGCACGAGCGCCTTGCCCCCGGTGGGGCGCTCATGTCAGGTTCAGCCCATGACGGCGATAGCGAGGACCATGGCTGAAGCATCCCAACCGCGCCGGTGGCGGGGCAATTTCGTCGTGCGGCTGCTGATGCTGCTGGTGCTGAGCTTCGCCGTGACGGCGCAGCCGGCCATGGCCCAGTCGATCCTGCGCGACGCCGAGACCGAGACCCTGTTCCGCGACATGGCGCGGCCTCTGGTCGAGGCGGCCGGGCTCAGCCCCCGCAACGTCCAGATCGTGCTCATCCACGACAAGTCGATCAACGCCTTCGTCGCCGGCGGGCAGATCGTCTACATCCATTCGGGGCTGATCACCGCCGCCGACAACGCCAACGAGGTGCAGGGCGTGATCGCCCACGAGCTCGGCCACATCACCGGCGGCCACGTCATCCGCATGCAGGAGGGGGTGAGGGTCGCGACCGGCATCATGCTCCTCTCGCTCGTGCTCGGCGCGGCGGCGATCGCGGCCGGCGCGGGCGACGCCGGCGCCGGCATCCTCGCCGCCGGCCAGCAGGCGGCGATGGGCAAGTTCCTCGCCTTCACCCGCACCCAGGAATCCTCGGCCGACCAGGCCGGCGCCAGCTTTCTCGACAAGGCCGGGATCAGCGGCAAGGGCTCGCTCTCCTTCTTCAAGAAGCTGCAGAATCTGGAGTTCCGCCTCGCCATCCCGCAGGAGGACAGCTACGCCCGCACCCACCCGCTGACCGGCGAGCGCATCCAGCAGCTGGAGAATGTCTACCGCGCCTCCGCCGCCTGGGACGCGCCGCCCGATCCCGCGTTCGAGGAGAGGTTCCAGCGGGTGAAGGCGAAGCTGCTCGGCTATGTCGAGACTCCGCAGCGCACCCTCAATGTCTATCCGCAGAGCGACCGCAGCGTCGCCGCCCGCTACGCCCGCGCTTATGCCTGGCACAAGAGCGCCTATCCCCAGCGCGCCCAGGACGAGGTCGACAGCCTGCTCGCCGAGCGGCCGCGCGACCCCTTCTTCCTCGAACTGAAGGGCCAGATCCTGCTCGAATCGGGCAAGCCCAAAGAGGCGCTCGAATCGCTCCGCCAGGCGGTCGCGATCGCGCCGGACCAGCCCTTGATCGCCGCCTTGTTCGGCCACGCCTTGATCTCGACCGAGGACCCGGCCAATTTCGACGAGGCCAAGCGGGTGCTCAAGTCCGCGATCGGCCGCGACAACAGCAATCCGTTCGCCTGGTACCAGCTGGGCATCGTCTACGACCGCGAGGGCGATCCGGCCCGCGCCGCGCTGGCGACGGCCGAGCGCTACAATCTGGAGGACCAGCCCAAGCTCGCGCTCGCCAATGCCGAGCATGCCCTGCTCAGCCTGCCCGCCGGCTCGCCCGACTGGCTGCGGGCGCAGGACATCGCGATGGTCTCCAAGACCGAGGTCGACCGGCAAAGGGGCCATAATGACGGCCGGCGGTGAGGCCGGAGCGGGCGCCGGGCATCTTCTCGGAGGCTGGAAAGGAAGCCTCGCCGCCGGCCTCGCCGGGCTGCTGCTCGGCGCCGCGGCGGTGGCTTTGTGGTCGGGCCTTCGCCCTTCGCGCACCGAACGCGCCAAGGTCGAGACCATCGTCCGCGATTACGTCCTCGCCCATCCCGAGATCATCCCCGAGGCGATGCAGCGCCTGCAGGACCGCGAGGCCTCGCAGGCGGTGGCGGGCAACCGGGTCCAGCTCGAGACGCCGTTCGCCGGCGCCTGGGCGGGGGCGGAGCATGGCGACGTCGTGCTGGTCGAGTTCTTCGATTATGCCTGCGCTTATTGCCGCAAGAGCAATCCGGAGGTCGAGCGGCTGCTGCGCGAGGACAGGAAGCTGAAGGTGGTGTGGCGCGAATGGCCGGTGCTCGGGCCGGACAGCGAGGCCGCGGCGCAGGTCAGCCTCGCCGCCGCGAAGGAAGGCCGCTTCCGCGCCTTCCACGACGCCTTGTTCGGCCTCGGCCGGCCCGGCCCGGCGGCGATCGCCGAGGCCCAGCGCGCGGCGGGGGTCTCGGCCGGCGCGGTCGCGGCGCTGCGCGATTCGGCCGCGGCGCGGGCCGAGCTCGCCCGCAATCACACGCTGGCGCGGGCGGTGAGCGCCACCGGCACGCCGACCTTCGTCGTCGGCGACAAAGTGCTCCAGGGCGCGGTCGGCTACGACGCGCTCAAAGCCGCCATCGCCGAGGCGCGGTCGCGGGGCTGAACAGGGACAGTCACGTTTCCGCTGGACGGCGGCAATTTGACTTCACCGTGCGGAAAAGTGACTGTCCCCTTCACCCCTTGAAGCCCTGCGCGACCACATACCATTCGGACGAACCCTTGCGGCTGGCCGGCGGCTTGGCGTGCTTGACCGCGGCGAATCGGCGCTTGAGCTCGGCCACCAGGGCCGAATCGGCGCCGCCGGCGAGCACCTTGGCGACGAAGCCGCCGCCCGGCCGCAATATCCCCGCCGCGAAATCGAGCGCCGCCTCGACCAGCGCCATGGTGCGCAGATGGTCGGTCGGGGGGTGGCCGACGGTGTTGGCCGCCATGTCGGAGAGGATGAGGTCGGCCGGCCCGCCGAGCGCCGCCTTCAGCCGGTCGGGCGCTTCATCGTCCATGAAGTCCATCTCGATGATAGTCGCGCCGTCGATCGGGTCGGTGGGGAGGAGGTCGATCCCGACCAGGGCGGCGCGCGGCGCCTTCAGCCGCACCACTTGGGCCCAGCCGCCCGGCGCGATGCCGAGATCGATCACTCGCTCCACCGCCTTCAGCAAGCCGAAGCGTGCGTCCAGCTCGAGCAATTTGTAGGCGGCGCGGGAGCGATAGCCTTCGGCCTTGGCGCGCTTCACATAGGGGTCGTTGAGCTGGCGCTCGAGCCATTTGGTCGAGCCGGTCTTGCGGCCCTTGGCGGTCCTGACCCGGGTCTTGAGGCCGCCTGTGCCGCTCACAATTGATGGCCGTCGCGGGCCATCAGCGAGCGCAGGATGCCCTCGCGGATGCCGCGGTCGGCAATGCCCAAGGTGGCGGCCGGCCAGATGTCCATGATCGCCTCGAGGATCGCGCAGCCGGCGACGACGAGGTCGGCCCGCTCGCTGCCGATGCAGGGCAGAGCGGAGCGTTCCTCGACGCTCATCCCCGACAGCATGCGGTTGACGGCGCGCATCGATTCGGCCGGCATCATCAGCCCGTCGACGGCGCGGCGGTCGTAGCTCGGCAGAGCGAGGTGGACGCTGGCCAAAGTGGTGACGGTGCCGCTGGTGCCCATCAGGCGGATGTTCTTCTTGTCGGCGGGGAGCAGCTCGGCGAAGCGGCTGAAGGCGTGGCGGACGCGCTCCTTCATCCGGCCATAGGCGGCGAGGCGCTCGCCGCAATCGGCGAAGTTGCGGCCTTCGCTTTCGGTCAGCGACACCACGCCCCAGGGCGCGCTCCACCAGCTCTTGATCTTCGGCTCGCCGCCGTCCGTGTCGATCAGGATCAGCTCGGTCGAGCCGCCGCCTATGTCGAAGATCAAGGCGGGGCCGTCGCCCGGCTCGAGCAGCCGGTGGCAGCCGAGCATGGCGAGCCGCGCCTCCTCCTCGGGGGCGATGATCTCGAGCGCGATGCCGGTCTCGTTGTAGACGCGCTCGACGAAATGGCGGCCGTTGACGGCGCGGCGGCAGGCCTCGGTCGCGACCGAGCGCGACAGCGACACCCGGCGGCGGCGCAATTTGTCGGCGCAGATGGCAAGGGCGGCGAGCGCGCGCTCGATCGCCGCCTCGGGGATGCGGCCGCTGGTCGCCATCCCCTCGCCCAATCGGACGACGCGCGAGAAGGCGTCGATGACGACGAAGCCGTTCTCCGCCGGCCGCGCGACCAGGAGGCGGCAATTGTTGGTGCCGAGATCGATCGCGCCGTAGCTGCGCTTGAGGGCGGAGCGCCGCGCGCCGGGCGGCCGCACTGCCGCCTGGGCCGGATCCCTCGCCGGCGGGAGCGGAGCCGTCGCGGCCTGCTGCGCCATAGCAATCACTCTTATTTTCTCTTCGAACGGCGGGAGCCGTCCTGACCTGGCACCTGGTTACATCGGCGGCCGGAAAATCGCAACGGCGCGGAATCCTTGAGCCAATTCCCCGCCCGTAGGATAAAGCCTGAATCATGACCGGAACCGGACATATCATCGGCGGGAAGAGGACGGGCCTGAAGCTCGGCCGTCCAATGATCGGACTTGTCCTTCTGCTGACGGGCGTGGGCGCATCCGGAGGCGCGCCCGCGTCGCCCGCGTCGTCCTTCGTCGTGTCGGCCGAGCGCGCCCGGTGCGTTGCGCAAAACGCCGGCAAATATTCGCGCGTCGACAAGAATCTGATCGTGGTGTTCCTCGACCTTTGCCCGATCATCGAGCCGAGTCCGAGCCAGCTGGCGAACCGCAACCGCGCCTCCTCTTATGTGCGGGTGAAGGAGTTGCCGGGCGCTGAATCCAACCGTCCCCGATCGGTGCTCGTGCTGACCAAGGCCCGGCTCTCCTGCTTCGTTCAGCAGGTGAACAGGGCGCATGCGAACCGGCGGGCGGCCGCCACGATCCGGATCGACCTCGCAAGGTGCTAGGGCGGCTGGCGCGCAAGTTTGGAAAGAAGGGCTTTCCTCGCCTTCTCGCTGTCCTGGAGGCAGCCTCCTATGTCGCGGGCGTCATCGCCTTGTGTCTCCTCTACATCCAGCTTCAGAACGACGCCGCGGCGCGCCGGGCGCAGCACACGCTTGAATTCGTCTCGCAGTTCAACTCCGACCCGATGAGCTCGCACCGCCAGAACGCGCTCAAACCCTGGCTCGACCATGCAGGCCAGCTCGGCGCGATCAATGCGGCGGGCGGCCTGCCGCGCGCCGAGATCGACAGCCTGTCCCGCCAGGTTGTGGCGGAATATGACGCCGGCCATGTCGAAACGCCGGCCAGCCTCTCGATCCAGGAGGTGGCCGGCTTCTTCGACCAGCTCGCCATTTGCATCGACTCGTCGGTGTGCGATGCCGCGGTCGCGCGGGACTATTTTGAAGATTATGCGACTAATTTCTGGTGCATGAACCGGGCGGTCCTCGCTGATCTGAGACGGGAGTTCGCCATGCCCGAGCTGGGCGAGGGTCTGCGGCCGTTTCAGCGAAAGAGGGGATGCTGATGCTGTGGCTGGCTGCGCTGCTGTTGCTACAGGGTTCGCCCGCCGAGCCGCCCGCCCGGCCCGCCGCGGGCCTCGAGCCGCCGATGACGTTCAGGCATCTTAGCTTCGGCAACAACGCAGATAGCCAAGTCTTGCGGGCGAGCGGCCGAATAACCAGCGAAACGCCTGCGCGATTCAAGGCCTTCCTCGCCGCCGACCAATATTCCGTCTACCTGAAGTGGATCGCCTTCGACAGCGGCGGCGGCGACCTGGTCCCGGCGCTGGAGCTGGGGCGGCTGATACGCGAAGAGGGCTTCCGCTCCGCCGTCGAAAGGATCATTTGCCCGCAAGGCGACACTCGGAGCGATGATTGCTCTCCAGAGGTTGGACGGTGCGAGAGCGCCTGCGCTTATTCCTTCCTGGGAGGCATGGAGCGCCGGCTTGACCTTTCGTTCGGGGATGAGGCGAGCGGCCGGCTGGGCATTCATCAATTCTACAGCGATACGCCGCTGCTGGGCGCCGGCGACCGCGCCGCCGCCGAGGCGGCCGGCATATTCTCCAATTCGGAGGCGCAATATACGTCCAGCCTCCTCGCCAAATATCTCAGCGACATGGGGGTCGATGTCGGTTTCCTGCGCCTTGCCTCAAACGCCGGCCCGGACTCGATGTATTATCCGACCGCACCCGAGCTGAGGGAATTGAAGGTCCTCTGGGAAGAACAATATCTTCCGTTCCGGCTCCTGCCGGACGGCGAGGGTGTGTCGGCTGTCAGCGGCTTCAGCAGCGGCGCGTCACATGCGCAGCAAGTGGGCTTCTACTGCGGGAAGGACAGGCTGCAGAGCTCGCCGCGTCTCGTATATTCGAGGGCGAAGGTGATTGAGGGCCGGAAGTGGTTTCAAAAGGGAAGTCCGACCTTCCCCGGTGGGCTGGCAGCCGTAACCGGCCTGCAGCGAAGGCTCGGCAGTGACGAGCCGGCGGAAATGGGCCTTCACGATGGCCGCTCGACCCGGGAGCAACAGTGGAGCAGCTCGCCTGACGAGGCGATCGACGGCATAAATCTGGAAGCGGACGATGTCCGCGAGGCGATCCGGCCGGACCAGGTGTGGCTGTTCGCCGACGCCAACCTCACTCACGTGATGGTTTGGCCCAGCCCGGCCTTCCTGGAAAAGCTGATGTCCGCTTCGAAGCTTTCCATCTCGATCGACGCAGCCAATGTCTTCGCCTTCGGATCGGCCGTAGCGGAGATCAAGCTCGGCGAGGCGGATCGCCAGGCGATCCGGGCCGCCACCAGGGCCTGCTCCACAGGAGCGGCCGCGGCCGCTGACCGTCGCGGACCGCGCGGGCGGCAGGGAAGGCGGCCGGCGCGGGGCTGAAAGCCATATCGTCCGCGAGCTACTTGACCCCCCGAGACCCCCGCTTTATCTCGCGCCCCTCGCTGCCCCGTCGTCTAATGGTAAGACTACGGACTCTGAATCCGTCAATCGAGGTTCGAATCCTCGCGGGGCATCCAGGGATCCGCAGAAGCACGCCTTTTGCGGGGACCGGCTTTTCTCCTGCTCATTGCGAGCCGCCCGGCGCCGGGCGGATTTCGCTGGCGACGAACACCGGGCCGGCGCAGCCGCGGGCGCGGGGGCAATCGGCGAGCCGCCCGGTTATGTTGTCCGTGACGACGATGATGTCGGAGAGCGCCGCCCGCCCGGAGACGTTGTCGGCCGTGATGATGTCGGCGGGCGCGGGGCTGCCCGGAAGATTGTCGACCAGGACGATGCCGACGAGCTCGACCCGCTCGCCGACGCGGACCGGAGTGCCGGCGCCGATCCCGCGGGGCCAGACTACGACGACGGTGCCGCCGCCCTCCCGCCGCCGCTCCAGCTTGGCGCCGCGCGGCCAGACGACGATCGTGTTGATCCCCACCCGACCGCGCGCGCCGTCTTGGGTGCGGGGCCAGATGATGATCGTGCTGCCGTTCCCGGCCACCCGCAGGAAGTCGCCGTCGCGGATCAGCGTGCCAGTCAGCCGCGCGTTGGCGGCGGGCAGGCTGGTGCCGTCCAGCAGCTTGGGGAAAGGCGGCGCGCTGTGGCTGCCGCTCATGCCAGTGGTGTGGCAGGCAATCACAAGCAGAGAAGCGGCAAAAATGCCGGCCGCCGCGAAAAAACGCTTCTTCCGAAACATGACCGCCAACCCCCTTATCTCTCTTTTCACTTCGATAGCAGATAAAAGGCCTGCATCCTATCCAGGCTTGTCTGTCCTTCATCTACGTTATGCGCTTGTCAGGCGGACCATCTCCTAAGCCGCGCCCGGCGGGGAGCTGCGAGGTCGAAACCGCCCGGGTGGTCGGGTGACAGGTACGTACCTGTCACCCAGGAGGGAATGCGACGCGGGTCAGGGCAGGCGGCGGAACTCGCGGACGACGAAGGCGGGGCCGCGGCAGCCCGGCGGGAGGGGGCGCTCGAGCGCCAGGCCCAATATGTCATCCTTCATGTCGCCGACCAGCTCGACCCGCTCGCCGGGGCGGACGGGCGTTCCCGAGCCGATCGCGCGCGGCCAGATGATGACGGTGGTGCCGTTCCCGTCGCGGCGGCGCTCGACGGTCGCGGCGCGGGGCCAGATGACGACGGTGTTGATCCCGGGCGAGCCTTGCCGATCGCTTCCGTCGAGGGACCAGATGACCACCGTGTTGATACCCGGACAGGCCACGTCGCCGGTCAGCACGCCGACCGCCCGAAACTTTGCCGCGGGCGTCGCCGAGCCGGCCTTCAGCCGCGGCAAGGGGCCGCCGCCGGCGCCATGGCAGGAAGCCAGAAGGAGGATGCCAAGCAGGGCCGCCGCGGCGGCCTTCATTCCACGGACCATGACGACCTCCCGCCCCAGGACAGCCAGAGAATGAGCATAACATGGGCGCCGCCAAACCCCTAATCGGCCGCGTTTCCGGGGAGCGGCCAAGCCGGCGATGTGCTAGGAGCGCCGCATGACCGACGGCGAAACCGCCTTGCTGCTCGCGCGGCTCCAATTCGCCTTCACCATGTCGTTCCACTTCATCTTCCCGGCCTTTTCGATCGGGCTCGCTTCCTATCTGGCGGTGCTGGAGGGCCTGTGGCTGCGCACCGGCCGCGACGTCTATCTCGTCCTGTTCCGCTACTGGCTGAAGATCTTCGCGATCGCCTTCGCGATGGGCGTCGTCTCGGGCATCACCATGTCCTACCAGTTCGGCACCAACTGGTCGGTTTTCTCCGACCGCGCCGGGCCGATCGTCGGGCCGCTCATGGCCTATGAGGTGCTGACCGCCTTCTTCCTCGAGGCGGGCTTCCTCGGCGTGATGCTGTTCGGGCTGGAGCGGGTCGGCAAAAGGCTGCATTTCCTGGCGACTTGCCTGGTCGCGGCGGGGACGGCGGTTTCGGCCTTCTGGATATTGTCGGTGAACAGCTGGATGCAGACGCCGACGGGCTGGGCGGTGAACGCGGCCGGGCAGTTCGTGCCGGCGGGGAGCTGGCTCGATATCATCTTCAACCCGAGCTTCCCCTACCGGCTCGTCCACACCGTGCTCGCCGCCTATCTCACCACCGCGCTCGTGGTGGGCGGCTCCGCCGCGTGGCATCTCCCCAAAGGCCGCGACCTGCCGGGCGTGCGGGTCGGCTTTTCGATGGCGATGTGGATGGCGGCTTTGGTCGCGCCGGTCCAGATCGTGGTCGGCGACCTCCACGGCCTCGCCACGCTGGCGCACCAGCCGGCCAAGATATTGGCGATGGAGGGCGATTTCGAGGAATCGCCGCACGGCGCGCCGCTCATCCTGTTCGGATTTCCCGACGACGAGGCGGAGACGGTGCGTGGCGCGGTCGCGATCCCCAAGCTCGGCTCGTTGATTCTGAGGCACGATCCCGGCGCGCCGCTGCCCGGGCTGAAGAGCATCGCGAAAGCGGACCGGCCGCCGTCCGAAATCCTGTTCTGGTCGTTCCGCCTGATGGTCGGCCTCGGCCTGCTGATGTTCGCATTGGGGCTGTGGAGCCTGCTCGCGCGGCTGCGGCGCCGGCTCTACGACTGGCGCTGGCTCCACCGTTTCGCGCTGGCGATGGGCCCGGCGGGCTTCGTCGCGGTGATCGCCGGCTGGGTCACCACCGAGGTCGGGCGGCAGCCCTGGGTGATTTACGGGCTGCTCAGGACCAGGGACGCGGTGTCGCCGGTCGCCGCGCCGGCGGTGGGCGCCTCGCTCGTCGCTTTCGTCCTCGTCTATTTCACCGTGTTCGCGGCGGGCATCTGGTACATATTGAAGCTGATGGCGCGGCCGCCCGGCGGCGGCGGCCCCGACGAGCCCGAGGCGCCGATCCGCACCGCCGGCGTGACGCCGGCGGGCGGGCTGGTGGGGCGCGGCGGACCGGAGCCTGAGCCGGACCAACGGCAGGCGGCGGAATGACGATACGAAACCCCGTTCGCCCCGAGCGAAGCCGAGGGGCCGAGCCGAGCGCAGGCGAGGCCCGTTCGTTCTCGGCTTCGCTCGAAAGGATGTCTCGACTTCGCTCGACACGAACGGATGGGTGCGCGCCGTGACTCTCGACCTCACCATCGTCTGGGCGCTCGTCATCGCGTTCGCGGTCGCGGCTTATGTGGTGATGGACGGGTTCGACCTCGGCATCGGCATCCTTTTCCCCGCCTTCCCGGTCGGTCGCGAGCGGGACCAGGCGATGAACGCGATCGCGCCGGTATGGGACGGCAACGAGACCTGGCTGGTGCTCGGCGGCGGCGGCCTGCTCGCCGCCTTCCCGCTCGCTTATGCGATCATCCTGCCCGCTTTGTACGCGCCGTTGATCGCAATGCTCCTGGGCCTCGTCTTCCGCGGCGTCGCCTTCGAATATCGCTGGCGCGACGCCCGCCACCGCCGCTTCTGGGATATGGGCTTCTTCGCCGGCTCGCTCGCCGCAACTCTCGCGCAGGGCGTCACTTTAGGCGCATTGCTCCAGGGCATCAGCGTCGAGGGGCGGTCCTATGGCGGCGGCTGGTGGGAGTGGCTGACGCGGTTCAGCCTGCTCACCGGCGCGAGCCTCGCCGCCGGCTATTCCCTGCTCGGCGCCTGCTGGCTGATCTGGAAGACCGAGGGGGTGCTGCAGCTTCGCGCCCGGCGCCAGGCGCGGCTGCTGCTGCCGGCCCTGCTCGCCGCGATCGGCGCGGTCAGCCTGGCGACGCCGTTCGTCGAGCCGCAATATTTCGAGCGCTGGTTCGACTGGCCGGGGATGCTCGTCGCGGTGCCGATGCCTCTGCTCGTCGCCGCCGCCGCCTTCCTCGCCTGGCGCGGCCTGAACGGCCGGAGGGACTGGGCGCCCTTCTGCTGGTCGCTGGCCTTGTTCGCGCTCACCCTCATCGGCCTCGCCATCTCGATCTGGCCGGACGTGATCCCCGGCCGGGTCACCATCTGGCAGGCGGCATCGCCGCATTCGAGCCAGATGTTCATGCTGGTCGGGGCGGCGATCCTCATCCCGCTCATCCTCGCTTACACCGCCTGGTCCTATTGGGTGTTCCGCGGCAAGGTCGGCGAAGGCGGCTATCATTGAGCTGGGGCCCTGGACTGCCGGAGTGCCGGCTCCCGAGCCGCGCCGAAGCGCCTAGCACCGATTGCGCTTGCTGAATTACGGCGTATACTTTCCAAGCCCCCTGGGGGAGCGGGGCCGAGATGAGCGAGAGTCAAAAGAGAGCATCCGCCGTCATCTCTTTTGCTGCTTTGCTTGCAGCGGTTATCGTTGCGGCCTGGCTCGCGCACCTCGCCATGAATTCCACATTCACCAACGATCCCGACGATGCTGAGCAGAAAAAGCTGCTCATGAGCTGGGCGTCGGTTGTCTGGTTCATCAAGTCCGCTACCCTGGTCAAGGTGATCTACGGAGGGCTGCTGACAATCATAGGGGTCGGGACCGGCATCCTTGGCGAGCTCTACAAAAAGACCAGCGCCATCATTGCTTTGGCTGTGCTTTGCCTGCTGGGGATCGCGGCCTGCACCGTCATCATGATCGAGCTCGCCGACCCGGAAAACCTCAAGATCCTTCGTTATTACAGCGATTATGAGGAGCTTGCGGAATTGCGATCCGGGGTGGATACTCTGTTCGGTTCAGCGATCGGGTGGTTCACGTCCTGCCTGGGTACGCAGCTTGGCATTAGCCTCGCTGCGCGGGGCGGAGTTGCCAAGCGGCTCTTCTCGCGCGCCAAGGCCGCGGGCGGGGACTAACAGAAGGGAGCGGGGGGCTCATGAAATTACGATTCGTCGCTCTGGCCATCGTCTGGGTCCCCTTCAGCACAGCCGCTTCCCTTTCCGCGGCGCCGCCGCCAAGCAACAAGGTTCCGATCCGGGTCTATTGGGCCAATTCCGAACAGCCTAGGCGGGTGGTCTTCGAAGATCCGCGCACCGGTACCCAGCCCTTCGCCCCCAAGCCCGATCGCAGGCCCGATCATTTCGAAGGCAGCCGCCAGGATCGGGGGAGGTGGGTGGAGCATGATGTCATCGTCATCTATGGAAGAGACGACATGCCGCTGGCGCTTCGCACGCTCCATGACCAAGGGGAGCTTCGGCTAGTCATCTCCCGGCCTTCCGCGCCTCACTGCACTCAAAGCGAGGTGCATACGCTCACTTCCGGGTATCCGACGCAGCTTGCCGCCGGGATTAGCCGCCTCATGGCTGTCAGGCAATTGCTGGTCATGGACTCCAGCTGTCCCGAAGAGGCCAAACGAATTCTATCAAAATATTACTTTGATACGAGCTGTGCCCTCGCAAAAAAATACAAATATCTCTTGGTGTCGGAGGACGCGAAGGCATTGTTCCGCCGCACTGCACGGAATGACGACGAGAATGCGTTGTTCACGGAAAAGATCGATCAATGTGACACGACGCTTCGGGACATGGTCCGGCAGTAGGAAGCGGCTGTCGGCGTGTATAGGCCATCACCCTTTCGGAAGCGGCTTGCCTGGTTCGTCGGGCTGTGGGCGGCCGGCGTGGCAAGCGTCGCGGCGGTCGCGTGGCTGCTGCGTTTGTGGATCAGCCGCTGATCAGGCCGAACATATTGCCTTCGCTGTCGCGGCAGACGGCGAGCCAGATGTCCTTGCCTTCGACCTGGGCGATGCAGCGCGGCGCCTCCTCGAACGCGACGCCGCGATCGCGCATATTCTCATAGGCCGCGGCGACGTTCTCGACTCCGTAATAGAGGATCGAGTTGCCGCCGCTCTCCGCGCCTTCCGGGCGGCTCAGCATCAATCTCGTCTCGCCGCACTGGAAGAAGGAGAGGCCGGGCGGCGCGTCGAAAAGGTGTTGGAGGCCAAGCATGTCGCGGTAGAAGCTCTTGGCGCGTTCGAGGTCCCGGACGGCGATTGCGATCTGCGCGATCCGATGCGGATGGACCCCGGACATGGCTTTCTCTCCTCGAATAGCTGTGCTAAAGGTTGCTTCAACCAAACTGTTAGCACTGCTAACGATCAGGAGTCAAGGCGCTGAACGAGCAGCAGATTCAGGAGATGGCGACCGGTCTGCACGCGGCGGCGATCCGGCTGCTGCGGATGTTGCGCCGCGAGGACCAGGCGAGCGGGATCAGCGCGCCGCGGCTGTCCGCTTTGTCGGTGATCGTGTTCGCCGGGCCGGTGTCGCTGGCCCGGCTCGCCGCCGCCGAGCAGGTCAAGGCGCCGACCATGTCGCGCATCGTCGAGGGGCTGGTGAAGGACGGGCTGGCGACCCGCGACCCCGATCCGGCCAACCGGCGGATGGTCCGCATCGCCGCCACCGCGGAAGGCACAAGGCTGCTCGAGGCGGGCCGCGCGCGGCGGGTGCGCGCGCTGAGCGGGCGGCTCGAGCGCCTCGCCGACAGCGAGCAGAGGGCGCTGCAGCGGGGGGTCGAGATATTGGACCAAGTGACGAAATAGGTTCCTCCCCGTCGGAGATGGGGAGGCGGACCGCACGCGGTGCGGTGGAGGGGTAACTGTCGCAGGCCTCGTCCATCACCCCTCCGCCATGCTTTGCATGATCCCCTCCCGGCAAATGCCGGGGAGGAATAAGGAACCGCCCTAGTCACGCCGCATTGTCGTGGTTATGGGCGCGCTTGCACCTCCTGACAGGACCCGTTTGAAATGAGCCTCCGCAACGTGGCCATCATAGCCCATGTCGATCATGGCAAGACCACGCTCGTCGACCAGTTGTTCCGCCAGTCCGGCACCTTCCGCGACAATCAGCGCGTCGAGGAAAGGGCGATGGATTCGAACGACCTCGAGAAGGAGCGCGGGATCACCATCCTGGCGAAATGCACCTCGGTGGAATGGCGCGGCACCCACATCAACATCGTCGACACGCCCGGCCACGCCGATTTCGGCGCCGAGGTGGAGCGCATCCTGTCGATGGTCGACGGAGTCATCCTGCTCGTCGACGCCGCCGAGGGGCCGATGCCGCAGACCAAGTTCGTCACCGGCAAGGCACTCGCGCTCGGGCTCCGCCCCATCGTCGTCGTCAACAAGATCGACCGCTCCGACGCACGGCCCGCCGAAGTGCTCGACGAGGTGTTCGAACTGTTCCTCAGCCTCGACGCGAGCGACGAGCAGCTCGATTTCCCGACGCTCTACGCCAGCGGCCGCTCCGGCTATGCCGGCCTCTCCGACGACGTCCGCGACGGCACCCTGGCGCCGATGTTCGACACCATCGTCGCCCATATCCCGCCGCCCGACGCCGACCCGGACGGGCCGTTCAGGATGCTCGCCACCTTGCTCGACCGCGACAATTTCGTCGGCCGGGTGCTGACCGGCCGCATCGCCTCGGGCCGGCTTGCGATCAACATGCCGATCAAGGCGCTCGACGATGAGGGCAATGTCGTCGAGGAGGGCCGGGCGACCAGGATCATGGCGTTCCGCGGCCTCGAGCGGGTACCGGTCGAGAGCGCCGGCGCCGGCGACATCGTCGCCATCGCCGGCCTGACCAGGGCGACCGTCGCCAACTCGATCGTCGAGCCGTCGGTCACCGAGCCGCTCCACGCCCAGAAGATCGACCCGCCGACCCTGGCGATGACCTTCACCGTCAACGATTCGCCGATGGCGGGGCGCGAGGGCTCCAAGGTCACCAGCCGCATGATCCGCGACCGGCTCGAACGCGAGGCGGAAGGCAATGTCAGCTTCAAGATCACCGAGAGCGCCGACAAGGACGCGTTCGAGGTCGCCGGGCGCGGCGAGCTGCAGCTCGGCGTGCTGATCGAGACGATGCGGCGCGAGGGCTTCGAGCTCAACATCAGCCGCCCGCGCGTCCTGTTCCGCGACCTGCCCGGCGGCGGCCGCGAGGAGCCCTACGAGCAGGTCATCATCGACGTCGACGAGGAACATGCCGGGACGGTCGTCGAGAAGATGGCCGGGCGCAAGGCGGAGATGACCGACCTGCGCCCCTCGGGCGGCGGCAAGACGAGGATTTCCTTCTCGGGCCCGTCGCGCGGCCTGATCGGCTATCATGGCGAGTTCCTCTCCGACACGCGCGGCACCGGCATCATGAACCGGCTGTTCGAACGCTACGGCCCCTACAAGGGCCCGATCGAGGGGCGGCAGAACGGCGTGCTCATCTCCAACGCGACCGGCGCCGCCGTCGCCTACGCGCTCAACATGCTGGAGGAGCGCGGCGCGCTGATGATCAATCCGGGCGAGGCGGTCTATGAGGGGATGATCATCGGCGAGAACGCCAAGCCCGAGGATCTCGAGGTCAACCCGCTCAAAGCGCGGCAGCTGACCAACTTCCGCGCCTCCGGGCCGAAGGAGGATTCGATCCGCCTGACCCCGCCCAGGAAGCTGACCCTGGAGCAGGCGATCGCCTATATCGACGAGGACGAACTGGTCGAGGTCACGCCGAAGAGCATCCGCCTCAGGAAACGCCACCTCGACCCGCACGAACGCAAGCGGGCGAACCGGGCGAAGGCGGCTTGAACTTAGTCAAGAAGTTGACTAAGTAAGCGCGATGGCGAGCGTCAGCGTTCACGAAGCGAAGACTCACCTTTCACGCCTTCTTCGAGTCATCGAGGAGGGGGGCGAGGTCGAGATCACCCGCCGCAACCGGGTCGTCGCGCGGATCGTCCCGCCGAAGACGGGCCCGAAGAAGAAGCCCCTGCTCGGCCGAATGAAGGGCAAGTTCGAGCTGGGCGACGCCTTTTTCGAGCCGTTGCCGGACGAGGAGCTTCGCGCCTGGGGCCTGATTTGAGGCTCCTGCTCGATACGCACACCCTTCTTTGGACGCTGACCGACAGCCCACGGCTTTCGCGCGGCGCACGCGCGGCCTTGGCCGATCCGGACGTGGAACAGCTGGTGAGCGCCGCGTCGGCGATGGAGATTTTCACCAAGCACCGGCTCGGCAAGCTGCCCGAGGCGGCGGAGTTGGTGTCGCGTTGGAGCCGGATCATGGCGCCTCCCGGCTATACGCCGCTCGCCATGACCATGGCCCATGCGGCCCGCGCCGGCGCGCTCCCGCATCCGCACGGCGATCCCTTCGACAGGATCCTGATTGCGCAGGCGCTATCCGAAGGCCTGACGCTGGTTTCGAATGAGAAGCTGTTCGACGCCTTCGGGGTGGAGCGACTGTGGTAACGGGACGCGGCCGCGGCCGATGACGCTGGAGCAGGCGATCGCTGAGAGGACGAGCTGGTCGAGGTGACGCCGAGCCGACCCGCCTCAGGAAGGCCAATGGATCCCGGCCTCCGCCGGGATGACGAAGGGCGCACACGAGCGCAAGCCGGCGAGCCGGGCGAAGGCGGCCTGACCCCTGCTCCGTCATTCCCGCATCTGCCGCACAGGCGGCACGTCGGCTCGAGCCCCCGGAAGGCGCGATTTCGCCGGCGGTACGGCGACCTTGCAAGGGCGCGGGGTTCCCGCCAAGTCTGGGATCTGCACCCAAAGGGGGCTCGATCATGAGGAAGGTCATCGTGGGGCTGGCGCTCGGCGCGCTGGTCGTGGTGCCGGCGGCGGCGGCGCTGCAACGCCAGACCGGCAAGCAGGCCGCCGCGCCGCCGCTCGGGCCCTCGCACACGGCCCGCCACAAACTGACCCTGTTCGAGGACATGGATTATGGCGGGCACGGCGTGGTCGTCGAACGGCCGACCTCGGCGATCCAGACCGGTTGGCCGGTCCGCAGCATCGCGATCCATCCCGGGGACAGCTGGGAGGTCTGCCTGATGTCGCGGTTCCGCGAGCCCTGCTTCGTCCTCGACCGCAGCGTCCCCGACGCCAGCATGATCGGCATCGAGGGCCAAATCGGTTCGGCCCGGCGGTCGGTAGCCGCTCGGGCCCGGCGGAGACATTGACGGGCGCTTTCGAACCGGGTTTCGCGACGGCCCCAAGGAAGGCACCTCGGACGGTGGCAGGTACGTACCTGTCACCCGTTCGTGCGGCTTAGGCTCTTCCGTCATTGCGAGGAGCGAAGCGACGCGGCAATCCAGTTCAGCCTTGGAGATTCGCTGGATTGCTTCGCTGCGCTCGCAATGACGAAGGAGGTCGGAGCGTCCTCGGGCACCCGCATCGGCGGCTAAAGCGCCCGGAACATGACCAGCGCATCCACGCATCCGTGCGCCGGGTGATGGAAAGCGAGGGGCAGGCGGCCGACGATGGCGAAGCCGAGCGACTCCCACAGCCGCACCGCGCGTTCGTTGGCGGCGACGACGAAGTTGAACTGCATCGCCCGGTAGCCGCGGCTCCGGGCATGGTCGAGCGAGTGAAGGCCCATCCGGCGCGCGACGCCCCGGCCGGTCGCGGAAGCGCTCGTCACATAACCGCAATTGGCGATGTGCCCGCCGCCGCCGGGCTGGTTCGGGCGCATATAATAGGTGCCGATTATCGCCCCGTCCTCTTCGGCAACGAACGCCTCCCTGTCCGGCCCCAGCCAGTAAGCCAGCGCCTCCTCCTCGCTCGTGCCGGGGTCGAGGGCATAGGTCTCCCCCGCGCGGATGACGCGCCCGATGATGGACCAGATGGCGGAGCGGTCTCGGGGGCGGGCGGGGCGGATCAGCATGACGGGTTAGGTAGGATGGCCACGCGATGGGGCAAGCCGCGCAGTGACTTCAGGCCCCGTCTGGCGGAAGCACGAGAGCCTGACACAAACTCAGGGCGCAATCCGTTATAGCGAAGACCTACTGAAGTTGTCAGACTCTCTTAGCGAGTCGAAAGGGGAAATACGTGGCCGCGGGAAGGGGCCTGACAAAGTATATCTTGCCGCTGCCGGTCGGCGGCGCATTCGGCTGGGCCACGGGGGCGACGTCGGGCGGAACCCTCCCTACCGCGCTGACGTGGTCCGCTGTGACGGCGTGGGCATCTGCAGGGGTGAACTGGGCGCCCCTGGTGGTTGCGGCCGGTGCGGGCGTAGCGACCTTCTACGGCGTGAGAAACTGGCTCGAAGGGGACCGCTCGGAGGAACGGGATCAGCTTACCCACAGGCTTTTGACCGCGGACATCGTGGAGCGGGTCGAAACGGCGATAGAGGCGGGCACGATGAGCCCGGAACAGACGCGGAGACTTGCTGAAAAACTCAAACAAGGTGTTCTCGAGACCAGCAATGCGACCGTAGAGCAGGCCGAGCGGTTCGCAGAAACAGCCGTCGACCTGAGCCAGTCCGCAAATGCAGTGGATCGGAGGGTCGCCGAACAAGTGATCGAAGGTCGGCCCGAAGAGGCGGCCGACAGGCTCGTTGCCGAAGCTTCTGCCGGCAAGCAACGTAATGCTTCCCGCTTTCGACAGGCCGCCCGTCTCTATGCGCCTTTCGCCCCGTCGAAGGCGATGGAAGCCTATGGAGAGGCAGTAGACCTCGACCCGGAAGACGTATGGTCGTGGATCGAACTAGGGAGGCTGCGCCGCTATTTTGGCACGATCGCCGACGCCAAAACATGTTTGAATGCCGCGCTGCAACGGGTTGCGGGCGAACGAGACCGAGGTGTCCTGCACGATGAGTTTGGCGATCTGCTCGTAATAGAAGGCGAACTGCCTGAGGCACGCACCGAATTTGAGGCGGGGCTCGCCATCCGCGAGCGGCTGGCGCGGCAGGAGCCGACGAACACCGAGTGGCAGCGCGACCTGTCGGTCAGCTACAACAAGCTTGGCGATGTCGAGGTGTCGGCGGGCAATCTCGGCGCGGCGCGCGAGCGTTACGAGGCGGGGCTCGCCATCCGCGAGCGGCTGGCGCGGCAGGAGCCGGCGAACACCCAGTGGCAGCGCGACCTGTCGGTCAGCTACGAGAGGCTCGGCGATGTCGAGGTGTCGGCGGGCAATCTCGGCGCGGCGCGCGAGCGTTTCGAGGCCGCGCTCGCCATTCGCGATCGGCTGGCGCGGCAGGAGCCGGCGAACACCGAGTGGCAACGCGACCTGTCGGTCAGCTACAATAAGCTCGGCGATGTCGAGATGTCGGCGGGCAATCTCGGCGCGGCGCGCGAGCGTTACGAGGCGGGGTTCGCCATTGCCGAGCGGCTGGCGCGGCAGGAGCCGGCGAATACCGAGTGGCAACGCGACCTGTCGATCAGCTACGAGAGGCTCGGCGATGTCGAGGTGTCGGCGGGCAATCTCGGCGCGGCGCGCGAGCGTTACGAGGCGGGGTTCGCCATCCGCGAGCGGCTGGCGCGGCAGGAGCCGGCGAACACCCAGTGGCAGCGCGATCTGTCGGTCAGCTACGACAGCCTCGGCGATGTCGAGGTATCGGCGGGTAATCTCGGCGCGGCGCGCGAGCGTTACGAGGCGAGGCTCGCCATCGCCGAGCGGCTGGCGCGGCAGGAGCCGGCGAACACCGAGTGGCAGCGCGACCTGTTCATTAGCCATACGAAACTGGCACAACTGGCGGAGCAAGATGGCAACCCTGCAGAAGCTCTCCGGCTCTTCAAAGAGGCAGAGGCGATTATTTCGGAGCTCATCAAAGCCCAACCTGATCACCCCGGCTTCATGCGCGACTTGAGTAATGTCCGAAGCGACATCGCGCGCCTCAATGGTTGAGGTGGTTTATCGTCGCTTGAACAAACCCGGAACAAAGCACTTTCCTACAGCACCCCTCCTGAGGCATAAGCTGGTCGATTCGCCGCGACTCGAGGAGATATGCCGTGCGCAACCGCGTCCCTATTGCCCGCTCCGAGCGGCCGCCGCTGCCCGATTTCGCGCCGGTGCCGCGGCGCTACCGGCATGATGGGTGGACGCCGGAGCGGCAGAAGGCGTTTATCGAGGCGCTGGCCGATACGGGGTGCGTCGATCGGGCGGCGCGGATGGTGAACATGGCGCAGCCCAATTGCTACGCGCTGCGCCGCGCGCCGGGGGCGGAGGGGTTCCGGCGGGCGTGGGACGCGGCGCTCGATTTCGGGCTGAAGCGGCTGAAGGACATCGCGTTCGAGCGGGCGATCGAGGGGGAGCTCGTCCCGGTCTTCGTCTCGGGCAGGCTGATCGGCTTCCGGCGCAAGAGGAACGACAAGCTGCTGATGTTCTGCCTGCGCCATTACGGGCAGGACGCGAACGGCAAGCGGACCACGATCAACTATTTCTCGACGCGTGCCAGCGCGGGGGCGGCGGCGAGCGGCCCCTCGACTTCGCTCGGGACGAACGAGGTATGTGCCGGGGCGGAGAGCGCGGCGGCGACCGTGCGCACGATCATCACCGGCCCTTCCCCCGCCTCCGCGGGGGCAGGCTTCGGCTCAGGACAGGCGGCGGCGGGCGCAGACGCGGCGGCGCGCGACGATGAAGCGGCGGCTTTGCTGAATGGGTTCGAAGGGGTGGAGCTCGACGCGGAGGCGGCGGCGGCGATCGCGGCGGCGCTCGAGGCCTGCGCGGCGCGGGCGCGACGGGCGGACGCGGCTTACACGCGAGGCGGCGAAGCGGCGGCCGAGGCGGCGGCGGACGATCCGGGCGAGAGCTTCTTCCGGTCCGCCGAGCCTTATTGCGGCGAGCTGATCCCGCCGGTGGCGATCGAAGAGTATGTGCCGTTCACGCCCGGCGAGGCGCACTGGCGCCAGGCCGGCGCCGAAATGCCGCCCGAGCTCGCGCGGATCGAGGCGCAGCTTGCCGGGGGCGGCAAAGGGGGGAGGGACCTTGCGCAGAGCGGCGAAGGCAAAGAGGACAAGGCAGAGGTGGCCTAGCAGCCGGGAACCATGCTCACGCCGTCATTGCGAGCCCTTCGACGCCGCCTGCGGCGTCGCTCAGGATAAACTGCTGCTGCGCAGCAGCGAAGCAATCCAGTGGGGCGAGGAGCAGGACTGGATTGCTTCGTCGCTGCGCTCCTCGCAATGACAATATTCAGCTTCCACGATTGGCCATCTCGACGATCGCCGCCCATTCCTCGTCGCGCACCGGCGAGACGGAGAGGCGCGACTGGCGGACCAGCTCCATCCGGGCGAGGCGCGGTTCGGCCTTGATCGCCTTCAGCGTCACCGGCGCGGACAGCGCCGCGACCGGTTCGACCGCGACGGAGACCCAGGCGCCGTCCGGGCCGTCGGGGCGGCCTTCGCGGGCGATGCGCATGATGCCGACCGCCGCGCGCTCCTCGCCGCTATGGTAGAAGAAGGCCTCGTCGCCGGCCTTCATCGCGCGCAGATGGAGCCGGGCGGCGTTGTTGCGCACCCCGTCCCACTCGGTGGCGCCGTCGCGGACGAGGTCGTCCCACGAATAGGTTTCGGGCTCGGATTTCATCAGCCAGCGGGCCATCGCGCGCTCCTCTCGCCATCGGCATAGATTTTTTGCCCGCGCCGCGCCACATAAGGGGCATGCGCCGCATTGTCCTTCTCGCCCTGTTCGTCCTCGCCGCCTGCGGCGAGCCGGTCGAGGGCAATCGCTTCGGCAACGAATCGAGCGCGGACGCGCCCGACGCCGTCACCGTCGCGGCGGCGCCGGTGCGGATCGGCGAGCTCGGACCCAGCTTCGAGGCCTGCGCCGCCGCCGGCACCACCCGCCATGTCGAGCCCGGCACGGCCTTGCCGGTGCGCGCGGCGCCGTTCGAATCGGCCGCGGCGGCCGGCACGATCCCGGCCGGCGGCCGCTTCTTCATCTGCTCGCGCTCGCTCGACCAGAAATGGTTCGGAATCGTCTATGACGAGGCGGGCGGCCTCGCCGCGCGCTGCGGCGTCTCCGATCCGGTCACCGCCCGGCGCGCCTATGACGGGCCGTGCCGCTCGGGCTGGGTGGCGAGCGCCTTCGTCAAGGTCATCGCCGGCGACGATTCCCAGCCGGGGCCGCCGCCGATACCGAATCAGAACGAAGCGGCGCCGGCGCAAACCGGGCCCTGAAGCGGGCGCGAAAAGCTGCTTTTTCCAATAAGTTCCCGCGCAATCGCGGCTTGCGGCTCGGCGCGTCCTTCGGCTGACACGGTTCGCCGCTAAGCCGGCGGCGGCAACTTGCTTCGGCCGGAAGCTTCACCCATGTGCCCTCCAGCACTTAGCGAGAGCGGGGATTGCGGCGCGCCTTCGGGCCGGCGAACCTGCCAGACGGGGGGCGACCGGGGATGCGATTCTCGCATCCGGGGGATCAGCCGACCGCATATTTTAAGAGACCGGATTGAAACGGATTTTTCGCGCCGCGGGTATCGCCGCGGCTGCTGTCGCATTGATCGCGGCGGCTGGCTATTCCTCGCCCTCGCTGGCGTTCGACCTGCAGGGCGCGCCCGCTCCGGGCTATACCGGGCATGAAGCGGCGCAGATCGAGGAGAGCGACCTCGCCCTCAACGACGCCGCCCCGCCGCCCGCCGCCCCAGCCGCGCCGGCGCCGTTCGCAGCGCTGTTTCAGCACGCCACCGCCTGGCTGGGCGGCGACGCCGGGACAAGCGAGGCGAAGCCGGCGCCCGGCCTCGGCTCCGCGCTCAGCCTGGGCCAGCTGGTCGCCGCTTATGCGGGCGAGAGCGCACCCGACGGCGAGCAGGACTGTCTCGCCAATGCGGTTTATTTCGAAGCGCGCGGCGAACCGATCGAGGGTCAGCTCGCCGTCGCCCAGGTGGTCATGAACCGGGCCGCCTCGGGCCGCTATCCGGCGACCTTGTGCGGCGTCGTCACCCAGCCCGCCCAATTCTCCTTCATCCGCCACGGCCGCTTTCCCCAGGCCGACAAGAGCTCCGAGGCCTGGCGCAAGGCGGTCGCGATCGCCCATATCGCCCGCGCGCGGCTCGTCACCGAGCTCGCCTCCGACGTGCTGTGGTACCATGCCGCCTACGTCTCGCCAGGCTGGGGCAGGCGCCTCAACCGCCAGGCCCGCATCGGGCTGCATATTTTCTATTCCTAGTCCCTGCGCGCGAAGCGCGTGGGGAGGACCAGGGTCCGGAACGTCACCGAGTAGCGCAGCGCGTCCATCGGCGGGATGCTGTGCTCCCATATATGGCGCGCCGGGCCGCGCAGCAGATAGGCCGAGCGCGGCCCTGCGATCAAAGCCGCCCGCTCCCATTTCTCGCCCCTCCCTTCGGCGAAGCTCAGGACAGGCTTGCGCCGGAAGCGAAGCTTCGCCGGCGCCAGCAGCGAGATGCCGACGACGTCGCCGAAATCCGGCCGGTCGCGGTGCCAGCCGATGCCGGCGCCGGGCGCATATTCGATCAGCAAAGCATGGCGCAGCGCCTCGGGAGCGAGACCGGCGAAGGCGGCCGCGCGCTCCCGGACCGGAAGCAGCCACGCCGGCATGGCTTCCGCCTCGCGCAGGCCGCCGCCGCCGAACGCATAATGCCAGCCGAACGAGATCGTCCGCCTTTTGCCGAGAAAGCCGTGGAATTCGAACTCCTTGAGAGGAAGCTCGGCGAGCCGGCGGGCCAGCATCCGCTCCTCGCCGGCGGCGAGGAAATCGGCGCGATAGGCCAGCCCGTCGGGCAGCGCCGCGGGCGGAGCAGGCAGGCTCAGCTGGGCCGGCGCCATTTCCCTATCGTCCTCAACATGTTCGGCTAGCAATTCGGTAATCATTCCTGTGGCATATTGGGGCGGGAATTCCCGTATCGTGAGGGTGCAATGCACGAGATTCGCTCATCGATCCTTTCCGGCGAGGAAAAAGTCTCCTCCCCGATCGCGCGCAAGGGACAGCCGAAGCAGGGCGGCGCCGGCCTCGGCGGCCTCGGCAGGATCGCCATCCGCCGCGAGGAAACGCGGGTCACCGACCAGCGCGCCGAGGACCGGCTGCGCGACCGCGTCGAGCAGTCGATCATCCACTTCCGCCGCCGTAAATATGTCGTGCGCGTGGTCAACGTCTCCTCGCGCGGCGCGATGATCGAGAGCGACATCGAGCCGCGCATCGGCGAGGCGATCGACATCCAGTTCACCGACGACAACCGCACAAGCTGCGTCGTCCGCTGGATAAGGCAGGGCCGCATCGGCCTCGAATTCGTCGACGAGGCGATCGTCTGGGACTGCGCGTCGCTGCAGGCGCCTGCGTTCCAGCCGCGGCCGGCGGAGGAAGGGCCTCGCGCGCACCTGCGCAGCGCCGAGGCCGCTTCCGCTCCCGCTTTGGCCCGCGCAGTGATCGACCGCGGGCCCCGCCAGACCCTGCTGCGCAAGGGCATACTCTATTGGGGCGGCATCTCGATCCCGGTGCGGCTCAGAAACATCTCGGCCGGCGGCGCCAAGGTCGAGAGCGGGCAGGACCTGCAGGCGGGGTGCGAAGTCGAGCTCGACCTCGGCGACGCCGGCTTCCAGATGGCCGAGGTCCGCTGGTCGAAGGAAGGCCAGATCGGCCTGCGCTTCGCCGACGATTTCGATCTGGACTCGCTCGCCCCGGCCAGCACCCACAGCGAGCCGGCCGCCGACATGCTGAAGCCCGCTTATCTCGAGACCGAGCTGCGCGCCGATTCGCCCTGGGCGTCACGCTTCGAGCGGCTGTCGGCCACCGATCTCAGGATGATGAATCCCGAGGATTAGAGTCGGCGCACCCGCGCCGGCGCGCCTCGCCCGCTTCACCTTCCGCGTACGACGACCGGCCGAAGCGAGCCGGTCGTGACCGGCGGCAGATAGACCGGCACGATCGTCGGCAGGGGCTGAAACGTCGTGGGCGGCGTGAAGACCAAGACTTCCTGGCGGAGCAGCCCAGGCGCCGTCGCGGAGCCATAAGGACTGGAGACGACGGATTCCCGGCCTGCCAGCGCGGACGTTCCCGGAGCAGCGGCGCCATCGGCAGGCGCGCCGCCCGGCGCAACCGCCGGCTCGGTCTGTCCAGCCGTCTCGACTACCGGCGCGTAGCGGACCTCGCGGCTCACGGCGGGCCGCCGCAGCAGCCGCGGGAGCCTGATCGTGCCGATCTCCCGTCCCCGGCGCAATCTGTCGAGCACGTGCGACGCCAGAACGTCGAACGTCAGGACGCGCAGATTGTCGACGAAGTCGCCGGCGACGCCGCGAAGATCATCGCCGAGCAGGCCGGCCATGCCTTCCACCACGACTTCCCGGACGAGGTCCCGCGCGCCCTCCGATTCCCGCTTCGCACGTTCGGCCCGCAGGCGCAGCCGAAACAGGTCTCCAAGCCCGCTCGCAGGCTCGGCCAAAGCCAGGGGCGCATATCCCGATTCCTCGTAGGACGGGCGTATCCGCGACTCCGCGGACGGCGGGTCGGAAGGCGGGGTGGGCGAGCGGCGGACGGAGCCGGCGAAGTCAGGCAGCCACGGTGCGTCGGCGAGCATCACGCGGGTGGGGCGGGTCGGATCGATGCTGTAGCTGGCGACGGAGCTCAGGCGCGTCGGATCGCATTCGCTCCCTCCCGCCACCCCACCCGCAAGCGGACCTTGCCGGCACGAGGAAAGCTCGGTCTGGAAGTAATCGGTCCAGGCCTCGGCCGCCTCGGGACCGCTGGCCTGCTCGCGCTTGAGATCGGCGGCGATCCACTGCAGGGCGGCATGCTCCCGCCGCGCCTGCGCCGCCTTCTCCAGGTCGCGGACGATGGCGGCGCGGATCTTTCCTTCCGCCACCTCGGTGGTGACGAAGGTGAACGCCGTGAGCGCGCCGAACAAGGCGAGGCCGGCGGCGACGCCCCTGCGCAGGCGCCGCAGCGCGGTGACCGGCCACGCCGCATTCAGCAGCAGGGAGAGCAGGAGCGCGGTTCCCAGACAGATCAGCGCGTTGCGTAAGGACAGGAAATTGCGGAAGAATTGGGCGACGTCGTAGATGGCGAGCTCGACCGTCTTCAGCGCGTCCGGGCTCACCCGGGCCCTGAACAGGTTGAGCAGAACCTGGGTCACCGTGACGATCGCGGTCGCGACGAAAAACCACAAAGCCATATGGCTGCCGTCCCTGAGCAAGCCCACGAACAAGGCGTCCGCGAACCCTCGCGGGGGCGGGTCGTCCGGTTTCGGCGCGCCGGCGGCGAGGAAAAGGGCGAGCAGCCCCGCACCGAGGCAGATGAGGGAAATGGGGGCGCCTTCGTAGGCCAGCCAGAAGAAGAATGCGGTAAAGGGCAGCATCAGCAACGTGCTGAGCAAGTCCGGCTCACGCTCCGACATCGCCTACCCCGCGGCAGCCGTGACGGGCACGGGAACGCGCCCGCCACGGCTGTCCGCGACTGTGCCACGTTTCGGGCCGGGGGTCGAATCGGCCCGCGCTCCCGCGCGGGTCGCCGGGGCGATTGAGCCACAGGGTCGGTAGCGGCTAAAGCCCCTCCCACAAGGAGATTCTGTCATGCGGCTGCCGGCTTTGCTGTTGCTTGCTCTCGCCTTTCTCGCGGCCGCGCCCGCCGCCGCCCAGACCGATTATGCGGCCCGGCTCGAGGAAGGCGATATCGTGCTGCGCGACTTCCGCTTCGGTTCGGGCGAGCGGCTGGCGGAGCTTCGAATCCACTATGCGACTTTGGGGACGCCGCGGCGCGACGCGGCGGGGCGGATCGTCAATGCGGTGATGGTCCTCCACGGCACCGGCGGCAGCGGCCGCCAGTTCCTCCAGCCTCAGTTCGCCGACGAGCTGTACGGCCCGGGCCAGCCGCTCGACATCGCGCGCTATTTCATCATCCTCCCCGACGGCATCGGCCACGGCAAATCGTCCAAGCCCAGCGACGGCCTGCGGATGCGCTTCCCCAAATATGATTATGACGACATGGTCGAGGCGCAGCGGCGGATGCTGGCCGAGGGCCTGGGCGTCACCCGCCTGAGGCTGCTGTTCGGCACCTCGATGGGCTGCATGCACGGCTTCGTCTGGGCCGAGGCCCATCCCGATTTCGCCCAGGCGGTGATGCCGATGGCGTGCCTGCCGGTCGCGATCGCCGGCCACAACCGGATGTGGCGCAAGGCGGCGATCGAAGGCATAAGCCGCGATCCGGCATGGGCCGGCGGCAATTACGCGGCGGAGCCGGTCCAGGGGCTGCGCACCGCGGTCAGCCTCCTCCAGGCCGCCGGCTTCGCGCCGCTCTACCTGCAAAAGGCCTATCCGACCCGCGCGGCGGCCGACGCCTACATCACCGGCCGGATCGACGCGGACATCGCGACCCGCGACGCCAACGACCTGATCTACCAGCTGGAGGCCTCGCGCAACTACGATCCCTTGCCCCGGCTCGACCGCATCCGCGCGCCGATGACCTGGGTCAATTCGAGCGACGATTTCATCAACCCGGCCGATTACGGCATCGCCGAGGACGCCGCCCGGCGCCTCAAGACCGGCCGCTACATCCTGATCCGAGCGACCAGCGACACGAGAGGCCATTCCACCCACAGCTGGGCGAAATTCTGGCGCCAGGAGCTGATCGACCTGCTGGCGAGGACGGAGAAATAAGATCCCCCTCCCTGCAGGGAGGGGGAATCATTCCGTCGAGCTGACGTGGTTGAGGGCGATCACCCATTTGCCGCCGACCTTGCGCATCAGCCGGGTGTTGATGCCGTCCTGCGGCCTGCCGCCGCCTTCGAGGCGGTAGCGGCTGACCAGCTGGGCGGCGTCGGGGGCGAGCATTTCGATCCTGATGTCGGAGAAATGGAGCCGCCCTCGCCGCTCGGGCGCGCCGCCATAATCGCGGACATAATGGTCGAGCGTCCCCTGCCAGTCCCGCTGGAACGCGCCTTTGGAGACGAAGACCACGTCCGGCTTCTTGAAGCCCGCCATATAGGAGCGGAAATCGCCGCGGTTCCACGCCGCTTCCATGTCCGCGACAACCCTCCGGATCGCCTCCTTGTCAGCCCTGGAGCCCTCCGATTCGTGAGTCGCGCAGCAGCCGGCGGCGGTCAGCAGGAGCGCCAGAATCAGCGCAGGACGCGTCATAAGCCCTCCAGAGAGCGACGGACCGATGAACGGTCCGTGGTTTCAGGCGTTTTTCCACCAAGCGGGTCGCACGACAGGAGTATTTGTCATGACCAACCTTTTCAAGAAAGCCGTTACCGGCCTGGTGCTGGTGTCCAGCATCGTCGCCGCCGCGGCGCCGGCAGAGGCGCAGCGCCGATACCGCCACCACCGCGGCGATCGCACCTCGGTCGCGATCGGCGCCGGCATAATCGGACTGGGGATTGGCGCGGCCATCGCGTCGGGCAACCGCGGCTATTATCGCGGCGGCTATTACGATCCCTATTACGACCGCGGCTATTACGACCGCGGCTATTACGACCAGGGCTATTATGGCGACAGCTATTACGGCTATCGCAACTACCGGCACCATTGCGTGACGCGCCGGGTCTGGGACCCCTATTGGCGCCGCTACGTCCGCGTCCGCTACTGCTGACCCGCTGACCGGCCCGCCGCCCTCGGCGGCGGGCCCGCACATGCCGGCTTCCAAAGCGTGCCCGCCGGGAATATCTCCTCCTTCGAGGAGAGGTTTATGCCCGGCAACGAGAGGCCCGAGCTCGTCCGATCCGCCGACAGCGCGGCCCGGATGGGCATCCATTCGCATCCCTGGAACCCGAAATCGGAGATGAACGGCGTGCAGCTTGGCCGGCTAGCGGGGCTGAAGCGCACCGGAATCAACCTCGCCCGCATCGCGCCGGGCAAGGAATCGTTCGTCTACCACAGCCACGAGCGCGAGGAGGAATGGCTCTACATCCTCTCGGGCACCGCCACCGCCGAGATAGACGGCGAGGAACATGCGGTGGGGCCGGGAGATTTCATGGGCTTCCCGACGCCCTCGGTCGCGCACCATCTGCGCAACACGGGCGCGGAGGATCTCGTCTACCTGATGGGCGGCGAGAGCCTCGACGCCGAGATCTCCACCTTCCCCCGGCTCGGCAAGAGGATGGTGCGGACCGGCGACAAGCTGGAGATTTACGATCTCGCCGACGCCCGGCCGTTCGGACCTCCGGACGCCGCCGCTGCCGCGCCATGATCAGCGGGCGAGCTTCTCCCCCGCCGCCGGTCCCAAGACGGGCGCGGCGCTGACCTGGGGCGCGAGTTCGCAAGTGTAGGTCGTGTGGGCCTCGGCCGCCGCGTCCTTGAGCGCTTTGCAGATCTTGTATTTCATGTCGGTCTGGATGTCCTGGGTGAACGTGTTGGGAAAGGGCCTGCCGTGAAGGAGAACCGGCATGAATTGGTCGTAGCGCCCGGTTTTCGCGATCGCGTCCAGCTTGTAGAATGGCTGGGTGGCGACCAGGAGGGTCCGCCAGGGCGATGCCCCCGGAAGATCATCCGACTGGACGATATAGGCCTTCATCTCCGCCCCGGTCATCATCGTCGTGAAGGCAATGGCGTCGGCGGCGCACGGGTCTCCGGCGCAATTGGCTTTGCTGGTGACGAACGTGTCGCTGAACAGGAGCGGCTGCGGTGTGTTTCCCCACACCGATGGAGCGGCATGAAGGTTCCCCGGCTGGTAGGTGTCGATGTAGAAGGATTGTTCGGAAAAGCTCATATCGGCATCCGCCTGCCCGCGGGCGAAGACCTGCTCCGCCACGCCCGGAGTGGTGCTGCTGTAATAGGTCGCGTCCGTGCAGGGGTTGACGCCGTTGGCGGCGCAGGTCGAGGTCACGGTGAACAGGTTGCCGATCGCCTCCGGGTCCGGCGGCATGGTCATGGCGTGATCGATTGCGCCATAGCCGTGCGTTTGGACAAAGGCGTTGATGTAGATGGACGGGAGCCGCCAGCTGCCATTGTAGGTGCCGGCCATCGGCCGTCCGTTGAGGAACTTGAGCAGAGCCTGAAGCGTGGTGACCTTGCGGACGCTCTCGTCGCGTGAATAGATGAAATCCATGCAGAGCCAGCTTGGAATACCCCAGAGCTCGCCCTTAAGGCTCGAGGCGGCCAGCGCGACCGGAAAGGGCTCGTCGCCCGTGATCTTGGCGGGATTGATGACATCGGCCGTCACCAGCGCGCCCAGATAGAGCGTGTCGATCTCCATCACGTCGAAGCCGTCCTTCGCCAGCTGGGCCGGCAATTCGGTGAAATTGTAGATTCTGGTCGGCTTCGTGTTTTGCGCGAGCAGGTTCATCTGCACGTTCAGCAGCACTTGCGGGCTCTTGTCCTGATAAGTCTGGATGGCGTGGGCGATCAGCGTGTCGAACGTGGCGCCGGCCGCGTTGAGAATGAAGGGCTCGTTGGGAATGAAGGAATAGAGGGAGACGTTGAGCACGCGGTTTTGCTGGCCGTTCAGGACCAGCCTTCCGTTGGGGCCGGTGGGGGTGATGTTCATCACCCGGGTCTTCAGCGCTCCGCAACTGGCCCAGTTGATGACCGCGCCTGAGGCGCGCGCCGTATTCTGTCCGACATAATAAACACCCCCGTTCGGCCCGACGGTAATAAGCCAGTCGGCGGCGCCGCCGCTGTCCTTGGTCCAGCCGTCGACGGTGCAGGTGATCGGGGCGTTCGAATTGTTGACGAGCATGAGCTGGCCCGCCTCGGCGGGTCCGCTGAAACAGCCCAGGGCGAGCAGGCAGGCCACGGCCAAGGCGGCGCGGAGGTTTGTCTTCACGATCCTTCCCCTCGAAGGCGATTTGCCTCGATCGCGCAAGATCGCACAAAGCAAAGCGGAAATCCAAGCGGGGGGGCGGAGAAATTGAACCGAAATTGAGGGAATGACCGATCCCCGCGGCGCCAAGGTCTCACGCCCCTCGGAAATCTACAAAGTACGGCCGATTGTCGCGTCCATTTCGGATACTACTGGCGCTGAAGCCCCTCGGCGATCGCCCGGGTTCGGGCGCCATTGCCGGTGCGCTTCGGCTTGCGCCAGCGCCGAATTCCGCGCAACCTCCCCGGCCTGTCGAAGAGGAGGAGGAAGTCGTGGCCCGATCGATATCCTTGATGCTGCTCGCGGCTTTGCCGCTCGCGCTCGGCTCGTGCGATCGCGACGATGCCGGAGGCAACAACGCCGCCGCCAACATTCAGGCCGGCAACGCCTCGTCCGATTCGGGCAACGGCACTGCGAGCGAGGAAGACCGGGTGCTCAGCAGCGAGACGGTGCGGGCGAAGTTCGCCGGCTTCCAGGGCGGTCACGAGCTCTCCGCGAAACTGAAGATCGCCGGCCGCCGCGGCGTGAGCATCGTCGAGGTGGGCTCGGCCCCCGTCGCGGCTTTCCTCAACGGCCACAAGGGCGCGACGATGAAGGTCAGGCTGGACAAGGTCAGCCGGGCTTCGCAGGTCAAGCCGGAGACGGATCCGCGCGAAACCGTGGTGAAGGTCGCGTCCGCGCAGATCGGCGCCGCGACCTCCGACGCTTATTGGCGGACGCTGTCGCAAAAGCAGCGCGACGGGGCCGAGGCCAGCCTCAGCGGGATCCTGGCCTTCCCCGACGATCGTCTGGCCGCCCGCCGCCGCGGCGACCGCGGCTAATTATATTGTCGCGTCATCCCGGCGAAAGCCGGGTTCTCAGGACAAGACGTCGCGGCCTGTCTCAACAAGATTCCGACCTTCGCCGGGGTGACGGGAGTCACCGCGTGAACTTCTCGCCGGCTTCGGCCTTGCCGACGAGCAGCTCCGACAGGGTGAAATCGCTGCCCAGCCTCTCCTGCTGCCGCTTCAGGCCCTCGACGATCTTGGGCAGCCCTTCGGTGTCCGCCCAGAACATCGGGCCGCCGCGATAGACCGGCCAGCCATAGCCGTAGACCCAGACGACATCGATGTCGGAGGCGCGCTGGGCCATGCCTTCCTCGAGGATCTTCGCGCCCTCGTTGACCATCGTGTACAAGGTGCGCTCGATAATCTCCTGGTCGGAGATGTCGCGTTTCTCGACGCCTTCCCTGGCGCGGAAATCGTCGATGATCCCCTGCACCACCGGTGAGGGGGAGGGGCGGCGCTTCTCGTCATAGTCGTAGAAGCCGGCGCCCTTCTTCTGGCCCCAGCGGCCCTGCGCGGCGAGCGCGTCGCGGATATTCTCGATCCTGGTCGGGTCGCGGTGCCAGCCGATGTCGACTCCCGCCAGATCGGCCATCTGGAAAGGGCCCATCGGCATGCCGAACTCGACATGGACGCGGTCGATCTGCTCGGGGGTCGCGCCTTCGAGCAGCAGCTTGGTGGCCTCGACCTGGCGCGGCATCAGCATGCGGTTGCCGATGAAGCCGTGGCAGACGCCGGCGACGACCGCGACCTTCTTGATCTTCTTGGCGAGGGCCATGGCGGTGACGAGCACGTCCGGCGCCGTCTTCGCGCCGCGCACCACCTCGAGCAATTTCATCACATTGGCCGGCGAGAAGAAGTGGAGGCCGACCACGTCCCCGGGCCGCGAAGTGGTCGCCGCGATCTCGTCGATGTTGAGGTAGGAGGTGTTGGAGGCGAGGATCGCGCCGGGCTTGGCGATCCTGTCGAGCTTGCCGAATATGTCCTTCTTGACGTCCATATTCTCGAACACGGCCTCGATGATCAGGTCGCAATCGGCGAGGTCGTCCAAGTTGAGCGTGGGCTTCAGCGCGCTCATCGCCTGCTCGACCTGGTCCGCGGTGATCCGGCCTCTGGACGCACTCGCCTCGTAATTCTTGCGCATGACGCCGGTGCCGCGATCGAGCGCATCCTGCGCCATCTCGACGATGGTGACCGGGATTCCGGCCGAGAGGAAATTCATCGAGATGCCGCCGCCCATCGTGCCCGCGCCGATCACGCCGACGCGCTTGATGTCGCGCGGCCTGGTGTCCTCCGGCAGCCCTTCGATCTTGCTCGCCTTCCTCTCGGCGAAGAAGAAATATTGCTGGGCGCGGGCCTGGGTGCCGGTCATCAGCTCCATGAACAGCCGGCGCTCGTCGAGCACGCCTTCGGCATAGGGCTTGGCGACCGCCGCTTCGATCGCCTTGATGTTCGATTCGGGCGCGTCGAAGCCCTTCATCTTGCGCGCATTGGCCTTGCGATACTCGTCGAAGATGCCGGGATTGGCGCGCGCCTCGGCGAGCTTGTCGTCGCGCTCGCTCGACTTGGGGATCGGCCGGACGTCGCGAACCTCCTCGGCATAAGCCACGGCATGCTGCTCGAGGTCGCCCTCGATCAGCCGGTCGACGAGGCCGATCTCATACGCCTCCTTGGCGCCGATCGGGTTGCCGGTGGCGGCCATCTCCAGCGCCTTGGCGACGCCGGCGACGCGCGGCAGCCTTTGGGTGCCGCCCGCGCCGGGGAGCAGGCCGAGCTTCACCTCGGGGACACCCAGTTTCGCGGAAGGGACAGCCACCCGGTAGTGGCTGGCGAGCGCGACCTCGAGGCCGCCGCCGAAGGCGGTGCCGTGGATCGCGGCGACGACCGGCTTGGCGCAATTCTCGATGATGTCGACCACCTGGGGGAGCATCGGCATCTGCATCGGCTTGCCGAACTCGGTGATGTCGGCGCCGGCGAAGAAGGTCTGGCCCTCGCAGCGTATCACCACCGCCTTCACCGCATCGTCGGCATCGGCTTCCGCGATCGCCGCGACGAGCCCCTCGCGCACCGCATGCCCCAATGCGTTGACCGGCGGATTGTTGGAGGTGACGATCAGGAGGTCGCCGTGACGCTTGGTCGAGATGGGGCTCATGCGGAGGTCTCCTTGTTCCCGCCGCTTGGCCCGTCTTGACGTGAACGTCAATCATCCTCCCCTGCAAATGCGGGGGAGGAATTAGGCGTTTCTCAAGCCGCGTCCGGTAAGGCGCGCTCAGCATGTCCCGTCTCTCATCCTGGTGGGCGCCCGCTTTGGCCTTCCTCGTCACGCTGGTCGTCGAGCTGGCGCTGGTCGAGCGCAAATATGCCGTCTTCGGCGGCGGCTTCGGCGCATCCCACCTCATCGACCGGCCGGTCGAGGCCGGCCTCTTCCTGCCCGCCTTGCTGATCTCGCACGCCTTGCTCATCTTCCTGTTCTTCCTCGTCATCCGGGCGCTCCACGGCAGGCGGCGCGAGCGGCCCATCTTCCTGTTCAACTTCCTGTTCTTCACCGTCGGTATCCTCGTCGCGCTGCTCGCCGCCAAATATGAGGTGTTGAGCTATTTCAGCGACGCGATCAGCTTCCAGCTGATCCGCAACCTGGGCGGCGGCAGCCTTGTCCAGGCGCTGCTCTACGTCCGCGACGAGGCGGCGCTGATCGGCGTCGCCGCCGCCGCCGCGGCGGTGGCTTATGTCCTCGGCCGGATGCTGGCGAAGCGGTTCTTTCCGGCGCCCGCGGGCGTTGGCAGTCCGCGCTGGAAGCATCTCCTCTGGCTCGCGATCGCGATGCCGCTCGCCGCCTTCGCGGCCGACCGGGACCCCGATGCCCGCTACGCGCTGACCCGCTTCAACGCTTATGCCGTCGCGGACAGGGGGCTTGGCGCGCTCACCGATTTCGACGGCGACGGCTACAGCTGGTTCGGGGCGCGGCTGGACGCGCATCCGTTCGATGCGAGCCGGCATCCGCTGGCGCTCGACGTGCCCGGCAACGGCATCGACGAGGACGGCTATGGCGGCGACTTCCGCTTCTCCGGCCAGGCCGCCCCCGCCGCCGCGCCGGCGCTGCCGGGCGACAAGAGGCACGTCGTCCTGATCGTGCTGGAGAGCTTCCGCGGCGACGCCATCGGCCGGCGGGTCGGCGGCCGCGAGGTGACGCCGGTGCTGAACGCGCTGGCGCGCCAGGGAACCTATGTGCGGGAAGCCTACAGCCATGTCGGCTTCACTTCGCCATCGCTCAAGAGCCTGTTCTCGGGCGCGCTCGAGCCGGCGGCGGGCGATCCTTCGCTGTTCCGCGACTTCAAGGCCAATGGCTACCGGATCGGGATCGTCTCCGCCGCGCCGGAGACGTTCGGCGACATCTCGGAAGTGACCGGCATGAAGGCGAGCGCGGACGTCTTCGTCGACGCCGAGGTGCTGCAGCGCGATCGCGCCTACAGCTCGGCGGCGATAAGCTCGCTGGCGATCGACGGGCGCAAGCTGCTTCGCCACTTCGACCGCTACTTCGCCTCGCCCGCCGCCTGGGCGCGGCCCACCTTTCTCTACATGAACCTGCAGGAAGCCCACTTCCCCTACCATCATCCCGACACGATGCGGCTGCTGCCCGGCGAGCCGATACCGCGCGGCGAGATCAGCCTCGCCAACCGGGACTGGGTGGCGCGCACCTATTGGAACGCGGTCGCCTATGACGACTGGCTGATCGGCCAAGTGATCGCACGGCTCAAGAAAGCCGGCGCCTGGGACAAGACCTTGCTCGTCGTCACCGGCGACCATGGCGAATCGCTGTTCGACGATGATTTCCTCGGCCACGGCCACGTCATCAACCGCCAGCAAACGCAGGTCCCGCTGATCGTCAGCGATCCGGGCGCGGCGGTGAGCGTCCCGGTCGGCCTTTCCGACTATCGGGCGATGATCCTGCGACTGCTCGGCGCCAAGACGGCGCAGCGCCCGCCCGGCCCGGTCTTCCAATATATCGGCGCGCTCGACTCGCCGACCGCGATCGGCATGGTCGGGCGCGGCGGCGTGTGGACCGTGATGATGCTCGAGACCGACGAGGTCCGGTTCAGCGACACGGGGCGGGCGGCACGTTATGATGCGCTGACCCCCGCGGAGAAGGCGCGCGCCGACCGGCTGATCGACGAATGGGCGCGGCAGCGCTGGCTCGCGGAACTGGCGCGGCGCTGATCACAAACCGTCATCCCGGCGAAAGCCGGGATCTCGTGGAGAAAAAGGCGCCTTTCCGGCCTGGGCCTCAGAAGGCCGTCCGGCCATATTCCTGGCGGTAGAAGGGATGCGAGGCCGACAGGCCGCCGTCGACGATCAGGGCATGGCCGTTGACATAGCTGGCCTCGTCGGAGGCGAGGAAGAGCGCGGCGCCGGCGATCTCGTCCGGCATGCCGCCGCGCTTCATCGCATTCAGATGCCCCAGCAATTCCTCCTTCCCGCTCGCCCGCGCGCCATCGAAGATGGCCTGCGTCATGCCGGTCTCGATCAGGCCGGGGCAGATGGCGTTGACCCGGATATTGGCGCCGGCGAGCTGGGTCGAGGCGACCTGGACGAGGTTGATCACCCCCGCCTTGGACGCCGAATAAGCCGGCCCGCCGGCGCCGGCGCGGATGCCGGCGACGCTGGCGGTGCAGATGATCGAGCCGCCGCCCTGCTCCTTCATCGCCGGGGCCGCATATTTGATCGCGAGGAACGGGCCGATCAGATTGACCCGGACGATCTCCTGCCAGTCCTCGGGCGTCTGCTCGAAGATCGAGGCGAGGCCGCCCGATATGCCGGCATTGGCGAAGAAGATGTCGAGCGCGCCGAACCTGGCGAGCGCGGTCTGGACGAGGTCCTGCACGTCGGAATCGCTGCCCGCGTCGGCGCAGACCGCAAGCGCCGCCGCGCCGATCTCCGCCGCGGTCTCGTCCTGCCCCTTGAGGTCGGCGCAGATAACCTGCGCCCCTTCCTCGGCGAACCTTTTCGCGCTCGCCCGCCCGATCCCCGAGCCGGCGCCGGTGACGATCGCGATCTTGCCTTCGAGTCTCATGAATATTCCTCCGTCATTGCGAGGAGCGAAGCGACGCGGCAATCCAGCCCTCGCTTGCGCCTCGCTGGATTGCTTCGCTTCGCTCGCAATGACGGATGCTCACAGCCCCGCGCCCGTCGTGCTGCCGCCATCGACGATGATCGCCTGGCCGGTCATGAAGGTCGAGGCGTCCGAGGCGAGGAAGACGGCGGCGCCGGCAATCTCGTGCGGCTCGCCGATGCGGCGCAGCGGCGTGTGCCGGGTCACCGCCTTCAGCGTCTCGGGATTCTCCCACAGCGCCTTGGCGAAATCGGTGCGCACCAGGCCCGGCGCGATGCAATTGACCCGGACGCCCGAGGGCCCGAACTCGGCGGCGAGGTTGCGGGCGAGCTGGAAGTCGGCCGCCTTGGAGATGTTATAGGCGCCGAGCATCGTCGAGCTGGTCAGCCCGCCGATCGAGGAGACGATGATGATCGAGCCGGCCTTGCGCTCCAGCATCTCCGGCGCGACCATCGCGATCAGCCAGTGGTTGGCGATGACATTGTTCTCGAGGATCTTGCGGAATTGCTCGTCGGAGATGCCCGCCATCGGCCCGTAATAGGGATTGGAGGCGGCGTTGCAGACCAGGACGTCGATCTTGCCGAGTTGGGCCCTGGTCTGGTCGACCAAGGCCTGCAGCGCCTCCTTGGACGAGATGTTGGCGGGGACGACGATCGCCGTGCCCTCGCCATGCCTGGCGTTGATCGCGCCCGCGGCTTCCGCGCAGGCGTCGGCCTTGCGGCTGGAGATCACCACCCTGGCGCCCTGGTCGGCCATCGCCTCGGCGATCGCCCTGCCGATGCCGCGCGACGAGCCGGTGATCACGGCGACTTTTCCGGTCAAATCGAACAGCGACATTTGGTTCTCCGTCATTGCGAGCGTAGCGAAGCAATCCAGAGCGGCGCTGGAGCGAGGACTGGATTGCTTCGTCGCTTCGCTCCTCGCAATGACGGGTTTGGCACCCTTCCTCGCGTCAATCAAACACCACCACCGAGCGCACCGCCTCGCCCCCGCGCAGGGTATCGATGGCGCGGTTGATCTCGGCCAGGCTTATCCGCTCGGCGACCAGGCTGTCGAGGTCGAGCCGCCCGGCGAGGTAGAAATCGACCAGCCGCGGTATGTCGAGCGGGAAGCGGTTGGAGCCCATCAGGCAGCCCTGCAATCTCTTCTCGGCGAGCAGGTCGAGCGCCGACATCGGCAGCGTCTCGAACAGGGGCATCATGCCGACGATCGTCGCCGTGCCGCCGCGGCGGAGCAGCGACAGAGCCAGCGTCCCCGCCGCGATCCGCCCGACCGCCTCCAGCGCATGGTGGACGCCCCCCTTGGTCAGCGCCATCACCTTCTCGCGAAGCCCCTCGTCGGCGGAGTCGAAGCTGTCGGTGGCGCCGAGCTTCTCGGCCAGCGCGCGCTTGGCCGGCACCGGGTCGATCGCAACGATCCGGTCGGCGCCGGCGATGTGGGCCGCATTGACCGCGGCGAGGCCGATGCCGCCGCAGCCGATCACCGCCACGTCCTCGCCCGGCCGCACCTTGGCGGTGTTGAACACCGCGCCGGCGCCGGTCACCACCGCGCAGCCCATCAACGCCGCCCGGTCGAACGGGATGCCGGGATCGACCACAACCGCGCCATTTTCATGGACGAGCAACATCTCGGCGAAACCGGCGACGTTGAGCAATTGGTGGACCGGCGCGCCGCCCAGCGACAGCCGCGGCTCGTCGCGCGGCTTGCGCCTGGTCGAGGCGTCGACGCAGAGCGAGAGGCGCCCGGTTAGGCAATATTCGCAGCGGCCGCAAAAAGCCGAGAAGCAGGTGACGACATGATCGCCCGGCTTCATCGCGGTGACGTCCGCGCCCACCGCCTCGACGATCCCGGCCGCCTCGTGGCCGGGGATTGCGGGGAGGGGAGTGGGATAGGCCCCGTCGATGAAGTGCAGGTCCGAATGGCACGCCCCGCACGCCATCGTCCGGATCAACACCTCGCGCGGGCCGGGCGCGGCGACGGTGATGTCTTCGATGGTCAGCTCCGTCTTGGGCTCCTGGAGAACGGCGGCTTTCATGGCCTTGGCGGACGCACACGGCTCGTCATTGCGAGGAGCGAAGGCGACGAAGCAATCCAGCTCCCGCGCCGCACTGGATTGCCGCGCTTCGCTCGCAATGACGGCTCCATCTCACCCCGCATGCTTGGCGAACTCGAGGCGGGCGATGGCGCGGTTGTGGACTTCGTCCGGGCCGTCGGCGAGGCGCAGCGTGCGGATCCCGGCCCAGCTCTGGGCGAGGCCGAAATCCTGCGACACGCCGGCGCCGCCATGGGCCTGGACCGCGTCGTCGATGATCCTCAGCGCCATGTTGGGCGCATAGACCTTGATCATCGCGATCTCGGCCTGCGCCGCCTTGTTGCCGGCCTTGTCCATCAGGTCGGCGGCTTTGAGGCAGAGCAGCCGCGACATGTCGATGTCGATCCGCGCCGCGGCGACGCGCTGCTCCCAGATGCTGTGCTCCATCAGCCGCTTGCCGAACGCGACCCGCGTCTGCAGGCGCTTGACCATCGCCTTCAGCGCTTCCTCGGCGACGCCGATGGTGCGCATGCAATGGTGGATCCGCCCGGGCCCGAGCCGCCCCTGCGCGATCTCGAAGCCGCGCCCTTCGCCGAGCAGCATCGCCGAGGCGGGGACGCGCACGTCCTTCAATTCGATCTCCATATGGCCGTGCGGCGCGTCGTCATAGCCGTAGACGGTGAGCGCCCGCTCGACGGTGACGCCGGGCGCGTCCAATGGCATCAGCACCATCGACTGCTGCTGGTGCTTTGGCCCGTCGGGATCGGTCTTGCCCATGACGATGGCGACCTTGCAGCGCGGATCGCCGGCGCCGGACGACCACCATTTGCGGCCGTTCAGGACATAATCGTCGGCCTCGCGGATGATCGCACACTGGATGTTGGTCGCATCGGACGAGGCGACCGCGGGCTCGGTCATCAGGAAGGCGGAGCGTATCTCGCCGTCCATCAGCGGCCGCAGCCACTCCTCCTTCTGCTCGCGCGTGCCGTAGCGGTGCAGCACCTCCATGTTGCCGGTGTCGGGCGCCGAGCAGTTGAACACCTCCGCCGACCACATGATCCGTCCCATCTCCTCGGCGCACAGCGCATATTCGAGGTTGCTGAGCTGGGTGCCCTCGAAGGCAAAGGTCTCGTCGACATGGCGCAGCGCCGAGCCCGGCGGCATGAACAGGTTCCACAGCCCCGCTTCCTTGGCGAGCGGCTTTAGCTCCTCGATCACCGCGACCGGCCGCCACCGGTCCCCCTCGGCGATCTGGCTCTTATAGTCCGCGTTGCGGGGCCGCACATGAGTCTCGACAAACTCCCGCACCCGGTCCCGATAAAAAGCCTGCCGTTCGGTAAGGTCAAAGTCCACGCCGTCCTCCCTTTGCCGCTGCGCTGCCAGAAAAGCTCCGCGGGCGCCAGAGCGAGCCGGATCGGGCGGTCGCTCCGGAATGAAGCAGTCTCCGCGTCCGCCCGCAGGCCAAAGCTGCTACGCCGAAGCGCGAGGAGACGCGATATGAAGCGATCCACCCTGGCCCTGGCGCTCGGCCTGTGCGCGTGCAACCCGAACAAGACGGCGCTCGACGCGAACTACCATCCCACCGAGCGCAATTGGGGCAGCCTCCAGCCGGTGTGGCGGGACGAGTTCGACGATCCCACGATCACCTCGCCCGACCCGAAAAAGTGGGTGATCGCGGAGTTTTGCGGGGGCTATAACGGCGAGCAGCAATGCTACACGCCGCAGAACGCTGTCGTCGCCAACGGCTACCTCACGATAACGGCCAAACCGGATTCCTGCTCCGGGTCGAGCATTGGCCAGGCCGAGCAGAACAACGAGCAGGGATCGGTGACCTGCTCGGGTTTGCCCGGGCCCGACTATTCCTCGGCACGCCTCCACACGCGCGTCTTCACGCCGCCCGGACCTTATGCGTGGAAATATGGCCGGGTCGAAATCCGGGCGAAGCTGCCCTACGGCCAAGGCACCTGGCCCGCCTTCTGGATGATGCCCTATCCCGAGAAATACGGTGTGTGGCCGGGCTCCGGCGAGATCGATATCATGGAGACGGCGAATCTTCGTACCGTTTCAGTCCCCAAAGACTTCATACAGTCGAACGTCCACGTTTGCAGCAAGGCTAGCAACTTTTGGGACTCGAGTCCCCCCGCGAACGCTGTAACCAACTGTATAATTTATTCGAATATCCATGGAGACGGACCAAATACAAATTCACACCATAAGGCCAGCTCCGAGAAGAAGCTCTTCCCTTATGATGCCAATGGCTGCCCGGAGGACTTGGTAAACCGGTTTCACACCTACGCGCTTGAATGGAACGACTTTGACCTCCGCTTCTACATCGACGACCAGCTGGTCCAGCAGCTGCCGCACGTCGTCATCAACGGATTCCCGTTTCGAGAGCCTTTTTACCTGATCATCAACCTCGCCGTAGGCGGAGGCATGGCGCAAAGCATCAACACCGGGGGCTGGCTTGGGGCAAGCACCGCGAGCCCGAGCGCCAAACTCGTCCTCGATTGGATCCGGGTCTATGAATGCGTGCCGGATGCCACGGCGAAAAAATGCATCTACGACGGCCAGGGGCTGGGCCGGAAGCCACCTGCTGGTATTCCCGTCCTCATCTGCTTTCCCGATCATAACGAGGCCACCCAAAGGCACCCGGTTCGGCGGCGGGAGCGAGCGGCTTTGGGGTCCTTGACCCTCTCGATCGGGGACCGCCAGTCGGGTTATTGAGCCGCGGCTTGGCGACCAGGGAACAGCGGTCGCCGGGCGGCATCGCGGCCGGGTGCCGCGTGGCTCCCCAGCTTCCTGCTGCTCACCCGGATCGGCTTTGCCGGGCGGGGCTGCTCTCTTTGATCGCCGGCACCTGGCGCTGCGGCTGGGGCTGACGAAGGATGCGGGCGGGGCTTTGGGCCGGCTCGGCAATAGGGGACAGTTACTGTAACTGTCCCCTATCAGGCGGCGGTGGGGCGCTTCGCCCGCTTCTCCACGACTTCCAGCCTCAGCCCCAGTGCGCCCAGCACCGTCACAAGCGTCTCCAGCGTCGGGTTGCCTTTGAGGCTGAGGGATTTGTTGAGAGTCTGGCGCTTGATGCCGGTGGCGCGCTCGAGGTTGGTGAGGCCGCGGGCGCGGGCGACGGCGCCGACCGCATTGGCGATGTAGGCGGGGTGGCCGCTGGCAAGGGCGTCACGGAGCAGAGAGGTTTGAGAGCTCTCGCGCTGGAGATAATCAGCGGCGTCGAACGGACTGAGCTTGAGATCCTCCTCGGTGAATCGGAACTCGTCCGCCTCGTCCCGTGCAGGCGCGTAGTCGGCTTGCCGTTCGCGCACCCGACTCCCGCCAGGTTCCGCGTTGGTCTCGCCCAATGCCCTCGCCATCGCCTCCGCCTTCCTGATATCGGCCTTCTGGGTCTTCTTGCTGCCGCCGCACAACAAATGAACGACCGTCCGTCCGCGCATCGTGTAATAGAGGCGGTAGCCCTGGCCGACATCGACCTTGAGCTCGCTGACCCTATCCCCGACGCTTCTTCTCTTGCCGAGCAGCCCCGATTCAACCCGAGCGATCCGCCTGACAATCGCATCCTGGGCGATTTCGTCCGCCAGCCCGCCGAGCCAGGCGTCGAACCCGCCGGTCCTCTGAACCTCGTACGGCACACGACGCTTTTAAGCTTCGCCCTTCTCCTTTGTCAACCAGACGGTCTCGCGCCACGACGGCTGAATTGCTAAGGAGGCGCGCGAGTCCCTTTGACTGAAACGGGAGGATGTCATGCCAAGCAGAAGCACGCTCTTAATCGCCGTCGCCGCCACCGCTTCGGCGCTTGCCGCCGGCGCCCTCTGGGCCAAAGGCCCACGCGCCAGCGACGCGGCCCTGATCCGCAGCGCGACTTCGGCCGCGCCCGCAGCGGTCGGCCGCGGCGCTGCGGTGGTCGCGGTGGGCGCCGACGGTTCGATGCGCACCGTCCGCGCGGGAAGCAACGGCTTCACCTGCATGGCCGACAATCCGGCGACGCCAGGGCCGGATCCGATGTGCATGGACGCCAATGCGATGGACTGGGCAATGGCCTGGATCGGCCACCGGCCGCCGCCGCCGGGCAAGGTCGGCCTGATGTACATGATGGCCGGCGGCACCGACGCCAGCAACACCGATCCCTATGCGGAGCAGCCGACCGCCGGCCGTCCCTGGGTCAGCACTGGCCCGCATCTGATGGTGGTCGGGTCGGCTGAATTGCTGCGCGGCTATGCTGGCGGCCCGTCGCCGGACACGTCGCGGCCCTATGTGATGTGGGCCGGCACCTCCTATGCGCATCTGATGATCCCGGTGCGCTAGCTCAGCCTTCGACGTGCGCCTTCAGCCGGGACAGGGCGTCGTCCCACTGGGCGGCGACCTGGTCGAGCCAGTCGCGGGCCTCGGCCACTCGCTCGGGACGGTAGGCGAACAGGGTCCGGCGGCCGGCCGGGCGGCGGTGGACGAGGCCGGCCCGCGCCAGCACGCCGAGATGCTTGGTCACCGCCTGCCGGGTCAGCGCAGTGTCGGCGGCGAGGGCGGCGATCGATCGCGACCCTCCGCCGCTCAGCCGCCGCAGCAAAGCGAGGCGGGTCGGGTCGGCGAGGGCGGCGAAGATCCGGGTCGGGTCCTTTCCGACCGCCGCCGCCTCAGCCCCCGACATGGGCCCGGATGTTCTTCATCTGCTCGGCCCAGCCGCCCTCGTTCATTCGGAAAGCCTCGCCGCGGCGATGCTCAGGCACGGCCTCGAAGCCCGATTCGGTGACGGTGAGCTGCGTCCCCTCCGCCGCCGGCTCGAGCCGGAATTCGACCAGGGTCGGCGTCTCCGCCGAATAATCCACGTCGGGATCGATCGCATAGGGATGCCAGGTGAAGGAAAAGAGCCGCGGCGCGTCCATCGCCACGACCTTGGCTTCCCAGACGACATGCTCGTAGCCGGGATGGGTGATCCGCCCGCGCGACACCTCGCCGGGCGCGAACGGGCCGTCCAGCTTGACCCGGAACCATGTCCCGAACTCCTCGAAGTCGGTCAGCGCGCGCCACACCCGCTCGACGGACGCGTTCAGCTTTATGCTCTTCTCGATGCGATCGCTCATAAGGCAACCTCCTGGTTGCGGGTCATATCATACCGGACGGCGAAACATGCAACCAAAAAGTTGCATTTCACCGGCAGGAGCCGCCTTGCCGTCACGCGCGCCGCACCCTAGCCTGCTTCCATGCTCGACCCGCTCCCCAGTGCCAGCATCTGTTCCCGGAATGGCTGAAGGTCCCGCGGCCGCCAGCGCCATCGCCGCATCCGCGCACGCGGCTCCGGCCGCCGAGCATGTCGACGTGCTGATCGTCGGCGCGGGCATTTCCGGGATCGACGCCGCCTACCATCTCCAGACGCGCTGCAAGGGCAAGAGCTGGCTGATCCTGGAGGGGAGGGACGCGGTCGGCGGGACGTGGGACCTGTTCCGCTATCCGGGCATCCGCTCCGATTCGGACATGTACACTTTGGGCTTCCCGTTCCGGCCCTGGTCGGGGGAGAAGTCGATCGCCGACGGCGCCTCGATCCGGGACTATGTCGAGGAGACGGCGCGGGAATATGGCATCGATCGCCGCATCCGCTTCAATCACCGCGTGACCCGCGCTTCCTGGTCGTCCCGGGAGGCGCGATGGACGGTCGAGGTCGAAGCCTTGGGCGAGGCGCGCCGCTTCACCTGCTCCTTTCTGTTCCTGTGCGCCGGTTATTACGACTACGAGCGCGGCTACCGGCCCTTATGGGCTGGCGAGGCGGATTATCGCGGCCGCATCGTCCACCCGCAGCATTGGCCGGAGGACATGGATTTCGCCGGCAGGAAGATCGTCGTGATCGGCAGCGGCGCGACCGCGGTCACCCTCGTCCCCGCGCTCGCCGAAACCGCCGGGCACGTCACCATGCTGCAGCGCTCGCCCTCCTACATCGTCGCGCGCCCTTCCCGCGACGATCTCGCCCATATGCTGCAGCGCCGGCTGCCGCTTGGCATCGCCGACTGGCTGGTGCGCTGGAAGAACGTGCTGCTCGGCATCTTCTTCTTCTCGCGCGCCCGCCGCCGGCCGGAGAAGGTGAAGCGGGCTATATTGAAGCTCGTCTCGGAGAGCCTGACGCCGGGCTACGACGTCGAGCGCGACTTCGCGCCGCGCTACAATCCCTGGGACCAGCGGCTTTGCCTCGTCCCCGACGGCGACCTGTTTGCGGCGATGAACGCCGGCAAGGTCTCGATCGTCACCGACCGGATCGAGAGGTTCACCCAAGCGGGGATAGAACTCGCCTCGGGCAAGGCGCTGGAAGCGGACATCGTCGTCACCGCGACCGGACTCACCGTCAGGCTGATGGGCGGCGTCGAGCTCAATGTCGACGGCGAGCGCGTCAACGTCGCCGACAAGCTGAACTATAAGGGGATGATGCTGAGCGACGTTCCCAATCTCGCTTTGTCCTTCGGCTACACCAACGCTTCATGGACGCTCAAATGCGACCTGACGTCGCGCTATGTGTGCCGACTCCTCAATCACATGGACCGCCGCGGCTATGCGATCTGCGCGCCGCGGTTCAGGGGCGTCCCGGCCGCGCTCGAGCCCATGCTCGATTTCAGCTCCGGCTACGTCCGCCGCGCCGAGGGAAGCCTGCCGCACCAGGGGCCGAAGCCGCCCTGGCGGGTCCACCAGAACTACCTCAAGGACCTAGCCGCTCTCAAGTTCGGCCCGGTCACCGACGACGCAATGGAGTTCCGAAAGCATGTCCTGAGCGAAGCCGAAGGGGCCGGTTGACTCCGCTGCGCCTGGACGGCAGTTGACGTTAACGTAAGGAGAGGAATCGCGATGAGCGACCCGGATACGTTCCGCGCCGAAACACGCGCCTGGCTGGAGGCCAATTGCCCGCCCGAGATGCGCGAGCCGATGCGCGACGAGAGCGACGCCTGCTGGGGCGGCCGCAACGCGGTCTTCAAGAACGACGCCCAGAAACGCTGGATGGACGTCATGGCGGCGCGCGGCTGGACCGTGCCCGACTGGCCCGGGGAATATGGCGGCGGCGGCCTCTCGCCGGCCGAGACCAAGATATTGAAGCAGGAAATGGCCGCGATCGGCGCCCGCAACCCGTTGATGAGCTTCGGCATCTCGATGCTCGGCCCGGCTTTGCTCAAATATGGCAGCGAAGAGCAGAAGAAGCGCTTCCTTCCCGAGATCGCCCGCGGCGAGATACGCTGGTGCCAGGGCTATTCCGAGCCGGGCGCGGGCTCCGACCTCGCCTCCCTGCAGACCAAGTGCGAGGATAAGGGCGACCACTGGCTGGTCAACGGCCAGAAGGTCTGGACCAGCTATGCCGACAAGGCCGACTGGATCTTCTGCCTGGTCCGCACCGATCCGGCCGCGCCCAAGCATAAGGGGATCAGCTTCCTCCTGTTCGACATGGCGAGCCCGGGCGTGTCGACCAAGCCGATCCTGCTCATCTCGGGCAATTCTCCCTTCTGCGAGACCTTTTTCGACGACGTGAAGGTGCCCAAGGACCAGGTGGTGGGCGAGCTCAACAAGGGCTGGGACGTCGCCAAATATCTGTTGGGGCACGAGCGCGAGATGATCAGCGGCATGGGCCTCGGCGGCCAGACCGGCGCGCTCGGCGAGGCCCTCGTCGAGCTGGTCGGCCGCGACGGCGAAGGCCGGCTCGCCGATCCCTTGCTGCGCGCCGACATCGCCCGCTTCGACGTCGACGCCATGGCCTATCGCGCCATGTCCGAGCGCTTCATCGACGAATTGAAGGCGGGCCAGGCCCATCCCGCTTTGCCCTCGATGATGAAATATGCCGGCACCGAGCTGAACAAGGGGCGGCACGAACTGGTCATGGCCGCGGGCGGCTCGAACGCGCTCGAATGGGAGAGCGGCCGCTCGAAGAAAGGCAAGGCGGCGCGCGAATGGCTGCGCACCAAGGCCAATTCGATCGAGGGCGGCACCAGCGAGGTCCAGCTCGGCATCGTCGCCAAGCATATCCTGCAGCTGCCGGGGGCTTGATATGATCGTCACCCCGGCGAAGGCCGGGGTCCCAGCCCGAAAAGGGCGCTTTTCCGACCTGAGGCCCCGGCCTTCGCCGGGGTGACGGAGACACGAATGCCGCTCTACCTCACCGACGACCAGGTCATGCTGCGCGACACTGCGCGGGACTTCATGGCCGAGCAGGGCGCGATTTCCACCCAGCTGCGTCGCTGGCGCGACACGAATTGCCCGGACGGCTTCGGCCATGGCTTGTGGAAGCAGCTCGCCGAACTGGGCTTCACCGGCATCCTCGTCGACGAGGCCGATGGCGGGCTTGGGCTCGGCCATGTCGAGGCCGGGATCGTGCTCGAGGAGATCGGCCGCAACCTGACCCCGTCGCCCTTCCTGATCACAGCGGTGGCGATGGTCGAGGCGCTGCGCGGCAGCCCGCTTCGCACCCGCTGGCTGCCCGGCATCCTTGCCGGAGACATCGTCGGCGCGCTTGCGGTCGACGAAGGGCCGAAGCATCGCCCCGAGGCGATCGCGATGAAGGCTGAGCGCTCCGGCAACGGCTTCAGCCTCACGGGCCGCAAGCAGTTCGTCGTCCAGGGCGCGTCGGCCGATTTCATCGTCGTCGCCGCCAACACGGCGGAAGGTCTGACCCTGTTCGCCGTCGAGAAAGGCGCCAAGGGCCTGGACGTCGACGGCGTCCGCTTGGCCGACAGCAGCATCGGCGCGCGGCTGGAATTCGACAAGGTCGAGGTCGACGCCGACGCGGTGATCGGCGAGGTCGGCCGGGGCGGCGACGTCCTGAACCGAATCCTCAACGCCGGCCGCGCCGGCGCCGCCTCTGAAATGGTCGGCCTGGGCTCGGCGGCGATGGCGATGACGGTCGACTATCTCAAGCAGAGGAAGCAGTTCGGCAAGCTGATCGGCGAGTTCCAGGCGCTCCAGCACCGCGCCTCGCATCTCTATTCCGAGCTCGAGATCGCCCGCGCCGCGGCGCTCAAGGCGCAGCAATTGCTCGACGAAGGCAGCCCGGACGCCGAGGCGATGGTCTCGGTCGCCAAGGCCAAGGCGGGGCGCGCCTCGACGCTGGCGGTGCAGGAAGGCGTGCAGATGCACGGCGGCATCGGCATGACCGACGAATATGATATCGGCCTCTACATGAAGCGCGACCGCGCGCTCAACGAGCTGTTCGGCGACCCCAATTACCACGCCGACAAATTGGCCCGGATGAAGGGTTATTGACGGCGCCGTCATGCTGAACTTGTTTCAGCATCCAGTTTCGAGCAGCGGCGCAGGCGGAGAAATGGACCCTGAAACAAGTTCAGGGTGACGGAGAGCGCAAATGCCCCTCGATCCCGAAACCTTCGAAGCCCTGCTCTCGACCGTCCGCCGCTTCGTCGCCGAGCGCCTCCGCCCCCTGGAGGAGCGCGTCGACCGCGAGGACGAGGTGCCCGACGAGATCGTCCGCGAGATGCGCGACATGGGCCTGTTCGGCCTCTCCATCCCGGAGGAATATGGCGGCCTCGGCCTCTCCATGTCGGAGGAGGTGCGGGTCGCGCTGGAGCTCGGCCGCACCACCCCCGCCTTCCGCTCGGTGTTCGGCACCAATGTCGGCATCGGCAGCCAGGGCCTGGTCATGGCGGGAAGCGATGCGCAGAAGGCGGACTGGCTGCCTCGCATCGCCAGCGGCGAGATCATCACCAGCTTTGCCTTGACCGAGCCCGGCGCCGGCTCCGACAGCGCGGCGGTCGCCACCAAGGCGGTGGCGGAGGGCGATTGCTACCGCCTCACCGGCTCGAAGCGCTTCATCACCAATGCCGACAAAGCGAGCCTGTTCACCGTCATGGCGCGCACCGGCGAGCCGGGCGCCAACGGCGTCTCCGCCTTCCTCGTCCCGGCGGACATTGCGGGTGTCAGCATCGGCAAGCCCGAGAAGAAGATGGGCCAGCAGGGCGCCCATGTCTGCGACGTCAATTTCGACGGTGCGATGGTGCCGGCCGCCAACCGCCTGGGCGAGGAAGGCGAGGGCTTCCGCATCGCGATGCGCGTGCTCGATCGTGGCCGCCTCCACATCGCCGCGGTCTGCGTCGGCATCGCCGAGCGGCTGATCGCCGACGCGGTCGCTTATGCCGGCGAGCGCAAGCAGTTCGGCAAAGCCATCGCCGAATTCCAGCTCATCCAGGCGATGATCGCCGATTCCAAGACCGAGACGATGGCCGCCCGCGCTTTGGTGCTGGAGACGGCGGCGCTGAAGGACGGCGGCGCGCCGATCACGATGGAGGCGGCGGCCGCCAAATATTTCGCGAGCGAGACGGTGGGGCGGGTGGCGGACCGCGCCGTCCAGATCTTCGGCGGCGCCGGCTATATCGCCGATTACGGAATCGAGCGCCTCTACCGCGACGTCCGCCTGTTCCGCATCTACGAAGGCACCAGCCAGGTCCAGCAACTGGTCATCGCCCGCGAGACGATCAAGCGCGGCGGGTGACGATTACGCCCGCCGCAGCAGCAGATTCATGTGCGCGGCGGCGATCGGCTTGGCGCGGTCGAGCTGCCAGGCATGGGCCTCGACATTGGCGACGCGCTTGCCGAGGCGGGTGATGGTCGCGGCGGCGAAGGTGTCGTGATCGGTGCCGCCGCGCATGAAGTCGACGGTGACGTTGATCGGCTTGACGGTTACCCCCTCGCGTCCGCCCAGCGCGTCGTAGAGCGTGCCCAGAGCGGCGAATTCGAGCAGCCCAGCGATCGCGCCGCCGTGGAGGAAACCCGGCCGCCCCACCACCTCCTCGCGGAACGGCATGATCCAGAGCAGGGCGCCGTCCCCGCCGCGCTCGGTGCGCAGCCCGAGCAGCTCGGCATAAGGGGGGAGGGGGTTCATCGCTCGGGCCTAGCCGCCTCGTCATTGCGAGCGCAAGCGAAGCAATCCAGCGGCGCGGCACCCGAGGCTGGATTGCCGCGTTGCTTACGCTCCTCGCAATGACGGCAGATCGCCTGGCTCGTCCACGTCGCGCAAAGTCTCGCTCACGCACACGGACCAGCCCAGCGCCTCGATCCGCGCGATCGTCTCCGCCGCCACCCGGTCGGTGCTCCAGGCGATGCCCTCGAACAGGCCCGGATCGAAGCGCCTCAGACCGAGCAGGGCATAACCGCCGTCCTCGGTCGGATGAAGCACCGCGTCATGGTCCGCCAGCGCCGCCGCCGCCGCGCGCAGCCGCTGGGCATCCAACGCCGGGCAGTCACTGCCGATCAGCAGCGCATTCTCGCCGAGCAAAGCCGAGCGCTTCGCCGCGCGCGCCAGCCGCGCGCCGAGATCGCCCTCGCCCTGCGCCGTCATCCGCATATGCTGCGCCGGCAGGAACCCCTCCCATGCGGCGTCGAGCGGATGCGGGTCGGCGCTGAGCTCGGGAATGCCCAGGTTCGCCTTGAACGCCTCCGCCACCGTGTCGAGCAGCATCTTGTGCGCGAGCCGCGCCGCGCCGATCTCGCCCAATGCCGGGATCAGCCGGGTCTTCACCTTGCCCGGCACCGGCGCCTTGGCGAAGATGATGATCCGCGTCCGCCTCATCCCCGCCGCCAGGCGTGCCAGCGCTCGACCCAGGCGAGCAGTCGCTCCGGCTTGTGGGCCTTCTTCCACTCGCCGGCCGCATATTTGTTGGCCTCGGCCATGGTCGGGTAGGCGTGGATGGTGCCGAGGATCTTGCCGAGGCCGAGCTTGTGCTTCATCGCCAGCACGATCTCGGCGAGCATCTCGCCGGCATGCGCGGCGACGATGGTCGCGCCCAATATCCGGTCCTGACCGGGCGGCACGAGGATCTTGACGAAGCCCTTGCGCGCACCCTCCGCCACCGCCCGGTCGAGGTGGGAGAGGTCGTAGCGCACCACCTCATAGGCGATGCCCGCCTCTTTCGCGCTCATCTCGTTATGGCCGACATGGGCGACCTCGGGATCGGTGAAGGTCGCCCAGGGGAGGACGGAATAGTCCGCGCGGAAGCGCCTGAGGCTGCCGAACAAGGCGTTGACCGCGGCGAACCAGGCCTGGTGGGCGGCGAAATGGGTGAACTGGTACGGGCCGGCGACGTCGCCGACCGCATAGATGTTGGGATAGAGCGTCTCCAGCCAGTCGTTGGTGACGACGATCTTGTCGGTCTCGATGCCGAGCTCTTCGAGGCCGTAGCCCGAAAGCCGCGCCCTGCGCCCGACCGCGACGATGATCTCGTCGAACGGGATGGCGATCTCCTCGCCATCCGCGCGGACGATCAGCGTCTTCGCGTCCACCCGCACCGCTTCGTGCCCGGTGCGGACATCGACGCCGTCCGCGCGCAATATCTCCGCGACGAGCGCCGAGACTTCCTCATCCTCCTTGGGCAGCAGGCGCGGGCCGTGCTCGATTTGGGTCACCTTGGCGCCGAGGCGGGCGAAGGCCTGCGCCATCTCGGTGCCGATCGGGCCGCCGCCGGCGATCGCGATCCGCTCCGGCACGGCGTCGCGTCCGCGCAACCTGTCCCACATCGTGTCGCTGGTCAGATAGCCCGACTCGGCGAGGCCCTTTATGTCCGGCACCAACGGCTCGCCGCCCGCCGCGATCACGATCGACCGCGCGGTCAGCCGCTCCTTGCCGTCTATCTCCACCGTCCAGGGATCGACGATCGTCGCATGGCCCTTGCGCACGTCGACGCCGAGCCCGGCGTAGCGCTCGGCGCTGTCGGCCGGCGCGATCTCGGCGATGATCGCATGGACGCGCTCCATCACGTCGCGAAAGCGTATCGCGACGTCGCCTGCCCGCACGCCATAGTCCGCGCCCGTCCGAAGCTGGTGCGCCGCCTTGGCGCTGGCGAGCAGAGCTTTGGACGGAACGCAGCCGGTGTTGAGGCAGTCGCCGCCCATCTCGCGCGCCGCGATCAGGGTCACCTTGGCCCGCACCGCCGCGGCGATGTAGGAGGTGACCAGCCCGCCCGCGCCGGCGCCGATCACGATGAGGTTGCGGTCGAACCGCCGCGGCCGCCTGAAGCCCCTGTAGATCCGCCGCCTTTTCCACCGGTCGAGCACGAACTTGGCAATCAGCGGGAACAGGCCGAGCAGGACGAACGAGCCGATCAAAGCGGGCGAGAGGATGTCCCTGGTGCTCTGGATGCGGGCGAGCTGGGTGCCAGCGTTGACGAAGACGATGGTGCCGGGGAGCATGCCGATCTGGCTGACGAGGTAGAAGGTGGCGAGCCGCATCGCGGTCAGGCCCATCGCCAGGTTGATGAGGAAGAAGGGGAAAACGGGGATGAGGCGCAAGGTGAGAAGGTAGAAGGCGCCGTCCCTGGCGATGCCGCGGTCGATCGCCGCCACTCTCCTGCCGAACCGCGCCTTGACCCAGTCGCGCAGCAAATAGCGCGACGAGAGGAAGGCTAGGCTGGCGCCGATCGCCGAGGCGAAGGAGACGATCGCCGTCCCGAGGAAGAGGTCGAAGATCGCGCCGGCGGCCAGGGTCATGACCGCCGCGCCGGGCAGCGAGAGCGCGGTCACCGCGACGTAGACAAGGAAGAAGCCGCCGATCATCTGCCAGGGGTGCTCGGCGAGAAGGCGGGTGAGGTCGTCGTGCCGCGCCTTCAGCGTCTCGAGATTGAGGTAGGCGCCGAGATCGAGCCAGAAGAAGGTCGCGATTGCCGCCGCCAGCAAGGCCAGCAGGCCGAGGCGCTTGATCGTGGCCGGCTTCATCGGGCGAGCAGCCGCCGGTTGGCGAGCGCCATCGCTCCGATCACGATCGAGACCGCCGCGAAATGCACGCCGAGATCGAGGAAGGTGACCGTGAACGGGTGGAAGAATTGCAGCAGGAAGGCGGCCAAGGCCGCCGTCCCCAGCCCGGCGAGCAAGGCGACCCGCAGCGGCTCGATCGGCCGGGCGCGCGACAGCCGCCAGACCAGCGGCGCGCCGATCGCGACGCTCGCCGCCAGGATGAAGACGAGGCAATCGGCGCTTTCGCCGAGCGCCCAGCCGGCCGCGCCCTCGCGCGCCAGGTCGCGCCAGCATCCCATGCCGCTGAGGCCGATCCACGCGATCAAAGGCGGCAGCGGCGCCCACAGCCAGCGCCGCGAGCGGCCGGGTATGGCGAGGAAGAAGGCGCCGGTGACCGCGAGGAGGCCGGTGGCGAGCATCGCCGCCATCTCCGGCATCATCATCTCCTCGCGGCCGGAATAGCGGGCGAGCAGGCCCTTTATGTCGGCGAAGAGGAGGATGGCGAGCCCGCCGGCGAGCGCGAGCAGGCCGAGCGTCGCCAGCGACCGCCTGAGCGGCGGCGCCAGCGGCTTGACCGGCCGGGCGTCGGCGGCGATCGCGGCGATCAGCGCCTCGGTGCGGCGCGCGCTCATTCGCCCGCCTCGCCGCCTTGGCCGAGGCGCAGCTTGCGGATCGCGCGGTGGACGTTGACCTTCAGCGACGCGATCGACTGGCCGGATGCCGCCGATGCCTCGGCCAGCGACATTTCCTTCAATTTGACCAAGTCGAGCGCCTCCTTCTGGCGCGGCGTCAGCGCCGCCATCATCCGCGCGAGCGTCTCCGCCGCTTCGCCCGCCTCGTTCCGGTTCGCTTGCGGATCGGCGAAGGTTTCATAGGCGGCCGCGTCATGGACCTCGCGCGCGCTCTGCCGGCCCCGCCGCCGCATCGCGTCGATCGCCCGGCGCGCGACGATCGCCGCCAGCCACGGCTCGACCGGCCGCCCGGGCTCATAGGTGTGGCGCACCCGGTGGATGGTCAGCAAAGCGTCCTGGACGACCTCCTCGGCCATGTCCTCCGACCAGCTGCGCCGCCGCGCCAGCGAACGGACGAAGGGGAGGATCGCATGCAGGAAGGCGCTATAAGCGGCGGAATCGCCCCGCTGGGCGGCGGCCAGCAGCTCGCCCGACATCTCATTGCGTCTGTCGCCGGTCCTGGTCAGCTCCGCCTCCGCCGGCCCCTGTAACCTGAAAGCCATCCGCACCGAAACAAAGTTCGAGACATTGCAAAGAGACATGAAGATGGAGCTTTTGATGACCAAGCGGACCTTTATCGGCAGCGCCGCCGCCGCGCTCGGCGCCCTGTTCGTCGGCGGCTGCGACCGCGGCGAGGGCGCGAAGGAGGGCCCGGCCGAGACGTTCGAAGTGACCAGATCGGAGGAGGAATGGCGCCGGCTGCTCAGCCCTGCGCAGTTCGCCGTGCTCCGCGAAAGCCACACCGAGCGTTCGGGCTCGTCGCCGCTCAACGCCGAGCATCGCCGCGGCACCTTCGGCTGCGCCGGCTGCGCGCTTCCCGTCTACCGCTCGGAAGCCAAGTTCGAGAGCGGCACCGGCTGGCCGAGCTTCACCGCACCGATCGAAGGCGCCGTCCGCACCAAAGAGGATCATGGCCTGTTCAGCGTCCGCACCGAGGTCCATTGCCGCCGCTGCGGCGGCCATCTCGGCCATGTCTTCGACGACGGCCCGCCGCCGGCCGGCAAGCGCTATTGCATGAACGGCGCGGCGATGAACTTCGTCCCGGCCTGATCGGGATGGGCTGGCACGGCCCCGATTTTCGCTTATCCTGCGCCGGGGAGAAGAACGATCGCCACCGCAGCCACGCTCGATCCGTCGCCTTTCGCCGATCCGGCGGCGCGCCCGCTCGACCCGGCCAAGTTCCGCGATCCGCTGGTCACCGCCAAGGGCGAGCGGCGCGCGTCGGTCGCGCTCGAGCGGCTGGAGACTTTGTGGATCAACACCGGCACGCTCTGCAACCTCGCCTGCAAGAGCTGCTACATCGAAAGCTCGCCGGCCAATGACGCGCTCGTCTATTTGACCCTTGCCGAGGTGGAAGCCTATCTCGACGAGGCGGAGCAACTGGGCGCGCGCGAAATCGGCTTCACCGGCGGCGAGCCGTTCATGAACCGCGACGCGCCGGCGATGATCGCCGCCGCGCTCGCCCGCGGCTTCGACGTCATCGTCCTGACCAACGCGATGCGGCCGATGCGGCGGTTCGAGGCGGCGCTGAAGGCGCTGCCGCGCGCGCGGCTGACGATGCGGGTCAGCCTCGATCATCACGGCCGCGCGGTGCACGAGGCGGAGCGCGGCCCCGGCACGTGGGAGAAGGCGCTGGACGGCATCGCCTGGCTCGGCGCCAACGGTTTCCGCCTCGCCGTGGCGGGCCGCGCTCTGCCGGGCGAAAGCGAAAGCGAGGCGCGCGCCGGCTATGCGCGCTTGTTCGCCGAACGCGGCCTGCGCCTCGATGCCGGCCTGGTCCTGTTCCCGCCGATGGACGCCTCGGCCGACGTGCCCGAGATCAGCGACGCCTGCTGGGGGATCCTCCATGTCGAGCCCGGCGCGATGATGTGCGCCACCAGCCGGATGGTGGTGAAGGCGAAGGGCGCGGCGGCGCCCCACGTCGTCGCCTGCACGCTGCTCCCTTACGACCCGCAATTCGCCCTCGGGCCGACTCTCGCCGCGGCGCGCGGCAAGGTGATGCTCAACCATCCGCATTGCGCGCGCTTCTGCGTGCTCGGCGGCGCGAGCTGCTCGCGATAGGGCCCCGATGCTCTCGGTCGTCATCCCGACGTTCAACGCCGCCGCCACGCTTCGCGATTGCCTCGCCCGCCTGGCCGAGGTGCGCGACGTCGTCGTCGTCGACGGCGGCTCCGGCGACGGCACCCAGGCGCTCGCCGAGGCGGCCGGCGCGCGCCTCGTCCTGTCCGATAAGGGCCGCGGCGCCCAGCTCCGGCTCGGCGCCGAGGCGGCGAAGGGCGATTGGCTGCTCTTCCTCCACGCCGACACCAGGCTCGGGCCGGGCTGGCGCCACGCGGTCGACGCCCATGTCGCGGCCTTCCCAGCCAAGGCAGGTTGCTTTCGTTTCCGCCTCGACGACCGCGCCTGGCAGGCGCGGCTGATCGAGTCGGGGGTGGCGCTCAGGGTCTGGTGCCTCGGCCTTCCTTATGGCGACCAGGGCCTGCTGGTGCCGCGTTCGCTCTACCAGCAGGCGGGCGGCTATCGGGCGCTGCCGCTGATGGAGGATGTCGACCTCGTCGGCCGCATCGGCTGGCTGCGCCTCAAGGTGCTGGCGGCGGATGCGGTCACCTCGGCGGAGCGCTGGCGGCGGGACGGCTGGTTCCGCCGCTCGGCCCGCAACCTCTCCTGCCTGCTGCTCCACCGCTTCGGGATGAGCGAGGAAAGGCTGGCGCGGATTTATGAGTGACGCCGACGCCCTGTTCGCCGCGGCGGCGGACGCGCTGTGGCGCAACGCGCTCGCCGAGGCGCGGGCGCTGTTTCGCCGCGCCGGCGAGGGAGGCCGGCGCGACGCGGCGGTGATCCACGCCAATTTCGTCGCCGCCGGCACCGGCGCGGCGCCGGACTGGCCGCGGGGCGTCGCTTTGCTTCGGCGGCTCGCCGAATCCAGCCCCAGGAGCCGCCGCGAGCTCGCCATCATCGAGGCGATGGCGCTCACGCCGGCGGGCGACCCGGTCGTCGCTCCCAAAGGTGAGCCGGTCTGCGAACGGCCTCATATCGTCCGCTTCGCCACCCTCTTCTCGCCCGCCGAATGCCGCTATTTGGCCGAGGCCGCCGCGCCGATGCTCGAGCCCTCGGTGGTGGTGGATAATGCGACCGGCCGCCAGGTCCGCGATCCGGTGCGTACCTCGGACGGAATCGGCTTCACCCTGCCGCTCGAGAATCCGGCCGTCCACGCCCTCAACCGGCGCATCGCCGCGGCGAGCGGCACCGCCGTCGCGCAGGGCGAGCCGCTGCAGGTCCTGCGCTACCGCCCCGGCGACCAGTACCGCACCCATTTCGACGCCATTCCCGGCTTCGCCAACCAGCGGGTGATGACGATGCTCGTCTGGCTGAACGGGGATTATGAGGGCGGCGGGACCCGTTTCCCGACGCCGGACCTGTCGCTCAAGGGCGAAGCGGGCGACGCGATCCTGTTCCGCAACGCCGGCGCCGACGGACGCCGCGATCCGGACGCCGCCCATGCCGGCCTCCCCGTCACCCGCGGCGAGAAACTGATCGCCAGCCGCTGGATCCGCGCCCGCCCGTTCGAGATGCCGACAGCGGGAAGGGCCGCCTGACCCCTCCCTGCGTCCAGGGAGGGTAGCCCGCGGCCGCGCCAGAGACGCCGCCGTTTCTTTGTTTCACCATGAGAAAGAGCCCGCCGCGCCAAAACGACTCGGCGATTCGCAGCTTCGCAAATGAAATCCTACAATGCAAGAACAAAGTATGAACAGATGGGATTTATTTCAGGAACACTCGCCGGCACACCGCGTCGAGCTTGGCGAGCATCGCCGGGTCGCGCGCTTCCGGCGCGGTGATGAGCGCGGAATCCAAGGCGGTGTCGATCGGCGAGGGCGCCCGCCCGGCCGGGAGCTTTTTGGCCAATTCCTCCACTAGGCGCCGGGCGATGCCGGCATTCGCCGCCAGCTGGGCGATGATCGCGGAGACTTCGACCGTCTCAGCGCCGCCGCGCCAGCAATCGTAATCGGTGACCATGCCGACTAAGGCGTAGGGCAGCTCGGCCTCGCGGGCGAGCTTGGCCTCGGGCATGGCGGTCATGCCGATCACGTCGCAGCCCCATTGCCGGTAGAGCGCGCTCTCGGCGCGGGAGGAGAATTGCGGGCCCTCCATGGCGAGATAGCAGCCGCCGCGGGCGACGTCCGCGCCGGCCGCTTCCGCAGCGGACGCGACGAGGCCGGAGAGGCGCGGACAGACCGGCTCCGCCATCGACACATGGGCGACCATGCCGGCGCCGAAGAAGCTCTTCTCCCGCGCGAAGGTGCGGTCGACGAACTGGTCGACGATGACGAAGCGTCCCGGCGGCAATTCCTCGCGCAGCGAGCCGATCGCGGAGATGGCGATGAGATCGGTGCAGCCCGCCCGCTTCAGCGCATCGACGTTGGCCCGGGCATTGACCTGGCTCGGCGAAATGCGGTGGCCGCGGCCATGGCGCGGCAGGAAGACGAACTTGACGCCGTGGAGCCGGCCGATCAGCAGCGCGTCCGAGGGCGGCCCCCACGGCGTCTCGACCGCCAGCCACTGCGGCTCCTCCAGCGCATCGATCTCGTACAGGCCGGAACCGCCGATGATGCCGATCGTCCACTCGCTCATCGGGCCGTCTTAGGAGGCGGCGGCTGGCGCCGCAACGACCCGAGCCTTGTCTGGCACCGCCGTGCCAAGCGCCCTATGAGTGCGGGATGCTGCAAGGGGCGCCGACCGACATGGACGAGGGGGGCGATTGCGCCGCGGCGCCGGCCGTCTCGGTGCTGATCGCGGTGCGCAATTGCGAGCTTTACCTCGACCAGGCGATCGAGAGCCTCGCGGCGCAGGCCTTCGGCGACTTCGAGATCGTCGTGGTCGACAATGGCAGCCGGGACGGAACGGGCGCGATGCTCGCCCGCTGGGCGCGGCGCGAGCCGCGGCTCCGGCTGTTCAGCCTCGATCGTCCCGGACTTTCGGAGAGCCTCAACCTGGCCGCCGCGATGGCGCGGGCGCCGTTGCTGGCCCGCCTCGACGCGGACGACATTGCCCTGCCGAACCGCCTCGCCGTGCAGGTCGCGGCGATGGCGGAGCGGCCTTCGCTTGGCCTGCTCGGCTCTGCGGTGGAGCTGATCGACGACCAGGGCCAGAGAATCGGGGCGCTGAACCGACCGCTCGGCGACAGGCAGCTGCGCCGGTTCCTGCGCACCGGCTGCGGCTTCGTCCATTCCAGCGTGATGATGCGCCGCGAGGCGTTCCGCGCCGCCGGAGGCTATCGCCGGGGCCTCAACGTCGCCGAGGATTACGATTTGTGGCTGCGCATGGCCGAGGTTACCGAGCTGGCCAACCTTCCCGACCGCCTCGTCCGCTACCGCATCCATAAGGCCAGCGCGACGGCGCGCCGGCCGATCCGTCAGGCGATCGCCATCGCCTGCGTTGCCGCCGCCGGCGAGGCGCGGCGTCGCGGCGCGCCGGAACCGTTCGCCAGGGGCATTCCCCAATTGCGCCGCGCGCTGCCCTTGCTCGGCCTGACGCCGGCCTCGTTCCGCAGGCGGCTGCGGCTGACCATCTTCCGGCTGGTCCTCTCCCACCGCTATCAAGCCCTGCCGCTGCCGGCCGGATTGAAGGCCGGGCTGCGCAGCGCCGCCATCCGCCTCGGGCTCCGGCCGCTCTACGTCGCCTGGCTGCGCTCGCTGCTGGCGGTGGCGCGGATCCGCGCCTGAGCGATGGACGGGATGCTCGATCTGTCGGTGATCGTCTGCACCCGCAACCGGGCGGGGCGGCTGCGGGCGATGCTCGAATCGGCCTGCGCGCTGGCGGTGCCGCCGGACCTCGCCTGGGAGCTGCTGGTGGTCGACAATGGCAGCGGCGACGACACTGCCGCTGTGGCGGCTGCGTTCGCCGGCCGGCTGCCGCTGCGCCTCGTCCGCGAGCCGGTCGCCGGCCTGTGCCCGGCGCGGAACCGCGGCGTCGGCGAGGCAAGAGGCCGCCATATCTGCTGGACCGACGACGACGTGCTGCTCGATCCGGCCTGGCTCGGCGCCTATGCCGAAGCGTTCCGCCGCCACCCCGAGGCCGCCATCTTCGGCGGCCGGATCCTGCCCGAGCTCGAGCCGCCGGCGCCCGCCTGGTTCGCCCGCTCGACGCAGGCCTGGCCGGTCGCCAACCTCGTCGCCTACCGCGACATGGGCGACGAGGAGAGCAGGATCGCGCTGGCGGGCGGCAATATCCCCTGGGGCGCGAACTTCGCCGTCCGCGGCGACGAACAAAGGCGCTACCTCTACAATGTCGAGCTCGGCTTCTCGCCTCATCACATGAGGACGGGGGAGGAATGCGACGTCGTCTACCGGATCGTCACGGCGGGCGGCACGGGCTGGTGGGTGCCGGACGCGATCGTCCGCCACGTCATCCCCGCCGAACGCCAGACCCGCGCCTACATCCTCCACTATTTCGATCAGGCCGGACGGACGGCCGCCTTCCTCCACGACCGCTTTCCGGGCGACAATGCCAATGCGGTGTTCGGCCCGCCCGCTTTCGCGCGGATGAGCCCGTCGATGCTTCGCGCGGCGTCGGCGGCGGCGCGGTTCATCTCGGCGGCGGCGCTCGCGTGCGGCATGGCCGGCCTCGGCCTTCGCTTCCTCGCGCGGCGCGGTTTTTATCGCGGCGTCGCCGCCCACCGGCGCGAATGCGCCGCCTCCGCCGCGCCGCCTCCGATGATCCTGAACGAAGCGGGGAAGGCCTGCTGATGCCGCCTCCGCGCCTGATGATGATCGGCCTCGACGGCTTCGAGCTCGGCATCGCCGAGCCGCTGCTGGCCGCGGGGCGGCTGCCGGCGCTGCGCCGGCTGCGCGAGCGCGGCGCGGCGATGCTGCTCGATCACGGCCCCGCCAGGCGCACCGGCCTCGCCTGGGAGCATGTCAGCAGCGGCCTTGCTCCCGACGACGCGCGGCGCTGGGCCGCCGTCCATTTCGATCCGGCCACCTACGAAGCGACGCAGCGGCCGGTCGCGACCCGGCCGTTCGCGGCCGGCTTGGGCCGCCGCACGGTGGTGTTCGATCCGCCTTATTTCGATCTGGACCGGGCCGGCGAAGTCCGCGGCCTGGTCAATTGGGGCGCCCACGATCCCGGCGTCGCCCAATCCGCCCGCCCGCTTGGCCTCATCGCCGAGATCGAATCCCGTTTCGGACCCTATCCCGCGAAGGAATGGATTTACGGCTTCGTCTGGCCCTCGGCGGAGCGGACCCGCTCAATGTCCGACGCCCTGGTCCGCGCGGTCGAGGCCCGCACCGATATCGCTTCATGGCTGTTCGCCGAGCGCTTTCCGGACTGGGAGCTCGGCTACATGGTGGTGGGCGAATATCATTCGGCCATCGAGGCTTTGTGGCACGGCGTCGATCCCGATCACCCGCTCCACGGCATGCCTTCGGCCGATCCCGCGCGGCGCGGCGTCGAGCGCGTCTACGAGGCCGCCGACCGCCTGCTCGGCCGGCTGATCGCCCGTTTCCCCGATGCCCGCTTCGCAATCTTCAACCTCCACGGCATGGGCGCCAACAATGCCGACGTCGCGGCGATGGCGCTGCTGCCGGAGCTTCTCCACCGCCACGCGTTCGGCACGCCGTGCCTGCGCCCGCCCGTATGGGATTCGACTCCCGACGGCGTCCCGCTGATCGCCGGCGCCGGCAGCTGGGAGAGCGAGATCGGGCGCGCCCTGCCGCGCGCGATGCGAAGCCCGGGCAGGCTGCGGCGCCGCCTTGCAGGGCTGTTCGGCCACGCCCGCGCCGTGCCGGAGGCCATCTCGCTCGATTGGATGCCCGCCGCCCGCTACGGCCGCTTCTGGCCCGACATGCCCGCCTTCGCCTTGCCCGCTTTCTATGACGGCCAGATCCGAATCAACCTCCAGGGCCGCGAGGCGCGCGGCCTGATAGCGCCGGACGCCTATGACATGGTCTGCGCAGAGATCGAGACTTTGCTCAGGCAGTGCCGCGACCCGCTGACCGGCCGTCCCGTCATCGCCTCGATCGAGCGCAACCGCCGGCCCGCCCGCGATCGGGCTCCGTCCGAGGCCGACCTGCTCGTCCTATGGGAGGGCGCGCCGCTCGGCCTGGTCCACCCGCGGATCGGCCGGATCGGGCCTCTGCCCTACCGCCGCACCGGCGGCCATACCGGCGGGGACGGGGTCGCCTGGTTCGCGGGTCCCGGCATCCGGCCCGGCGATTACGGCACGAAGAGCGCCTTCGACGTCGTGCCGACCGTGATCGGCCTGCTCGGCGACCGGGGCGGGACGCTGAGCGGGACAAGCTTCCAGCGCCAGATCGAGGCCGAGCCGGATCTGGCCCTCGCCTGACCGTCACCGGACGAGGATGATGCGCAGGTCGCTGACATTGGTGCCGGTCGGGCCGGTGACGAACAGGTCGCCGAGGGCGGCGAAGAAGCCGCCCGAATCATTCTCGGCAAGCGCGGCCCCGGCGTCGCCTGCTGAGCGCTCGATCGTCCCGCCGTCGAAAAATGCGCCCGCCGCGCCGCCAATGCCGTCGATCCCGTCCGTGTCCGCGGCGAGGCCGCTCACCCCGCCGCGTCCGGCAAGCGCCATCGCCGCGGCCAACGCATATTCCTGATTGGGGCCGCCTTTGCCCTTGCCCGTGACGGTGACATTGAGCTCGCCGCCCGAGATCAGGGCCGTCCCGGGGCCGAGCCGCAGCGCCATCGTTGCATGCTCCGTCCCGGCTTCCCGCGCTTCCCCGTCCGCTTCGATCGCATGCGGCGCGTAGCCGAGGCTCTTGGCCTTGGCCGCCGCGGCGTCGAGCGCGTCCCTGCCGCGCGCGGCGATCCGATACTCTCCGGCCATTTGCCTGGCGGTCTCGGACCAGCCGTCCCGCGGCTCGTCGATGCCGAGGCGGCGCAGGATCGCCCGCGCCTCCTCGGTGGTGGTGGGATCGGCGGCGGTCGGGCCCGAGCCGATATCTTCCGGTCGGTCGCCGGCGACGTCGGAGATGGCGAGCGTGACCAGCCGCGCCGGCCGCGCCGCCAGCCCGAGGCGGCCGCCCTTGAAGGCCGACAAATGGCGGCGGACGCAGTTGATCTCGCCGATCGATGCGCCGGTGCGGAGCAAGGCGGCAACGATCCTTTGCTTTTCGGCGAGGCGGAGGCCCGGCGCCGGCAGGCAGGCGAGCGACGAGGCGCCGCCGCTCAGCAGCACGAGCACCAAATCGTCGGGCCCGGCCCCTTCGGCCGAAGCGAGCAGGCGCCGCGCGGCCGCGACGCTCGTTTCGTCGGGCACCGGATGCGCCGCGGTCATCAGCGCGACCCGTTGCAGCGGCCCGTCGCTGCCATGGGGAACGACGGCAAGGCCTGACAGCGGCCCGTCCCAGCTTCTCTCGACCGCCCGTGCCATCCCCGCCGCCGCCTTGCCGAGCGCGAGCAGGATGGTGCGGCCCCTCGGCGGCTCGGGGAGATAAGCGGGCAGCACCTGCTCCGGCCGGCACGCGTCCACGCCCGCCCAGAAGATCGCCTCCAGCTCCGCCCGCGCCGTCACCCGCTTAGGCTTGGCCCGATCGGCGCGCTTCGTCTAGTCTCCCGCCGGTGAAGCGGCCGTCCCTCAAAGCCACCCTGAAAATCATCGCCGCCGCTCTCGCGGTCCTGCTCTCCATTCCCGCTCTTTATTTCGCCGCCGCCTTGGTCCTCGGCGCCGTTCCGGCCAACGCCGGCTGGCGCGAGGCGAAGCAGGGGGTGACGATCTTCGTGCGCACCAACGGAGTCCACACCTGGGTGATGGTGCCCAAGGTGACGCCCGAGATGGACTGGCGGCCGCTGGTGCCGGGCGCGCATCTCAAGGACCCGCGCTGGGGCGCCGGCAATTATGTGGCGCTCGGCTACGGCAACAAGCAATTCTATCTGGAGACGCCGACATGGGGCGATCTCACCATGAAGAATGCTTTCTACGCCGCCTTCAGCAGCGGCCGCAGCCTGATGCACGCCGAGCATGAGAATGATCCCAAGCCCGACGATTATCAGCGCCCGATAATCCTCACCCACGCCGAATATGCGAAGCTGGTGGACTATATGCGGGCCAGCTTCGAGCTGGACGGGCAAGGCCGCACCATGCCGCTGATCGGCCGCGGCTACGGTGCCTCCGACATGTTCTACGAGGCGGTCGGGCCCTACAACGCCTTCCTCACCTGCAACGAATGGACCGGCCGCGCGCTCCGCCACGCCGGCGTCCGCACCGGCGTCTGGACGCCCTTCTCCCAATCGATCATGTGGCGGCTGGATTAGGGGACAGTCACTTTTCCGATCGGCGGTTCCAATTTCGACGACGATCTTTGGAAAAGTGACTGTCCCCCTTCCCGCCGCTGCGGTAGAGGGCGGGGGACACAACGAACCACAGGGGGTTTGCGATGGCCAAGATATTCGGCAATTTCCACCTCGCGCTGCTGATCGGCCTGGTGCTGCTCGCCGCGGCGATGTTCGGCCTCCACGACGGCGCGATCGGGACGAGCGCCTACTGGGTCGGCTGGCTGCGCTTCCTCCACATCTTCGCCGGCATATTGTGGATCGGCCTCCTCTATTATTTCAACTTCGTCCAGATCCCGACCATGCCGAGCGTGCCCGCCGAGCTGAAGCCGGGCGTCACCAAATATATCGCGCCGGCGGCTTTGTTCTGGTTCCGCTGGGCGGCGGTGGCGACGGTGGTTATCGGGCTGCTGCTGGCCGAGATGAGCCAAGGCGGCTATGTCATGCGCGCGCTGGGGCTGGAAGCCGGCTACCGCGCGATCGGCATCGGCATGTGGCTCGGGCTGATCATGGCGGCCAACGTCTGGTTCGTCATCTGGCCCAACCAGAAGCGCGCGCTCGGCATCGTCCCCGTCGCGGACGACGTCAAGGCGCGCTCCGCGTCGATGGCGATGATGGCCTCGCGCACCAACCTCATCCTGTCGCTGCCGATGCTCTACTGCATGGTGTCCCAGTCGCACATCGGCAGCCCCTGACGCTTTTGTAGCCGCCGCGGATGACCGGCTGGTCCTTCTCGATCGACCGCGGCGGCACCTTCACCGACATCGTCGCCCGCGCGCCCGACGGCGCGCTGCATGTCCGCAAGCTCCTGTCCGATAATCCCGAGCGCTACGACGACGCGGCGGTGGAGGGCATCCGCCGGCTGATGGCGGAACATGGCGAAGCATCCATCGACTCGGTCAAGATGGGCACCACCGTCGCCACCAACGCCTTGCTCGAACGCAAGGGCGAGCCGGTCGCCCTCGCCATCACGCGCGGCTTCGGCGATGCGCTTCGGATCGGCTACCAGGCCCGCCCCGACATCTTCGCCCGCAACATCGTCCTGCCCGAGCCGCTCTACGGCTTGGTGATCGAGGTGGACGAGCGCGTCACCGCGGAAGGGGAGGTGCTCCGCCCTCTCGACACCGACGCGGCCAGGGCCGGCTTCGAGGCCGCTTTCGGCGAGGGCTATCGCGCCATCGCGATCGTGCTGATGCATGGCTGGCGCTGGACCGCGCACGAAGCAGTGCTTGCGGAGCTGGCGCGCGAGATCGGCTTCAGCCAGGTCTCGGCCAGCCATCTGGTCGGCCCGCTGATCAAGCTGATCGGGCGCGGCGACACCAGCGTCGTCGACGCCTATCTGTCGCCGGTGCTGCGCCGCTACGTCGACCGGGTGGTGGCGGCGCTGGGCAGCGGCACCCGCCTGCTCTTCATGCAGTCGAACGGCGGCCTCACCGACGCCGCCGCCTTCCAGGGCAAGGACGCGATCCTCTCCGGCCCCGCCGGCGGCATCGTCGGCATGGCGAAGACGGCGGCGCAGGCGGGGTTCGGCCAGGTGATCGGCTTCGACATGGGCGGCACCTCGACCGACGTCTCCCATCATGCCGGCGCCTATGAGCGGACCAACGAGACGATGGTGGCGGGGGTCTGGGTGCGGGCGCCGATGCTCGAGATCCACACCGTCGCGGCGGGCGGTGGCTCGGTCTGCCATTATGACGGCGCCCGCTTCCGGGTCGGCCCGGACAGCGCGGGCGCAATGCCCGGCCCGGCCTGCTACCGCCGCGGCGGCCCGCTCACCATCACCGACTGCAACGTCATGCTCGGCAAGATCAGGCCCGAACATTTCCCCGCCGTCTTCGGCCCCGGCGGCGCGCAGGAGATCGATGCCGAAGCTTCCCGCGCTTGGTGCGCCGCGATCGGCGAGCAGGCCGGTCTCTCACCACGCGCGGTCGCGGAAGGGTTCGTCCGCATCGCCGTCGACAATATGGCGAACGCGATCAAGCAGATCTCGATCGCCCGAGGCCACGACGTCACCCGCTACACCCTCGCCTGCTTCGGCGGCGCCGGCGGCCAGCACGCCTGCCTGGTCGCCGATGCGCTCGGCATGGAGCGGGTGATGATCCACCCGCTCGCCGGCGTGCTCAGCGCCTATGGCATGGGGTTGGCGGACACGGTGGAGCTGAGGCAGCGCACGCTGGCCGGCGCGGCGCTGGAGGCGGTGCTGGACGAGTTGGCCGGGGAGGCTGCGGCGGCGCTGAGGGCCCAGGGGGTCGGGCAGATCGAGCTGAAACGCCGAGCGGCGCTGCGCTACGAGGGCAGCGACTCCAGCCTCGAGGTCGAGGCGGGACCGTATGCGGCGATGCGCGAGCAATTCGAGCAGGCCCACCGCACCCGCTTCGGCTTCGCCGCGCCGGAGACGGAAGTCGTTGTCGAGACGGCGGTCGTCGAGGGGGTGGGACGCTCTGGGTCGTCCGAAAATCCGTTCGTGTCGCGCGAAGTCGAGACACCCGTTCGAGCGCAGCCGAGAACCGGCCTCGGCTCCGCTCGGCAGGGCCCCTCGACTTCGCTCGGGGCGAACGGGTCAGAAGGTCCCGTTCTTGATCGTGCAAGCTTGGTTGCAGGCCAGGTCATCCCCGGCCCGGCCCTCATCGTCGACCCGTCCGCCACCACCGTGATCGAGCCCGGCTGGCGGGCGGAGGTCGATCCCTTGCACAACCTCATCCTCACTCGCGCCGTCCCGCGCGAATCCGCCCGCGCCGTCGGCACCGATGCCGATCCGGTCATGCTGGAGATTTTCAACAATTTGTTCATGGCGATCGCCGAGGAGATGGGGGTGGCGCTCCAGAGCACCGCTTCCTCGGTCAACATCAAGGAGCGGCTCGATTTCTCCTGCGCCGTCTTCGACCGCGCCGGCGCCCTCATCGCCAACGCGCCGCACATCCCGGTCCATTTGGGATCGATGGGCGATTCGATCCGCACCATCATCGAGGCGCGCGGTGACAAGCGCGACGGCCGCGGCATGAAGCCGGGCGACGCCTATGTGCTCAACGCGCCCTATCGCGGCGGTACCCACCTTCCCGACATCACCGTTATCATGCCGGTCTTCCTGGGCGGCGACTCCGATCCCGCCTGGTACGTCGCCGCGCGCGGCCATCATGCCGACATAGGCGGCATCGCCCCCGGCTCGATGCCGCCCGACAGCAGGACCATCTTCGAGGAAGGCGTGCTGATCGACAACGCGCTGCTGGTCGATGCCGGCCGTTTCCGCGAAGCCGGGTTCCGCGCCCTGCTCGCGTCCGGAGATTGGCCGGCGCGCAAGCCCGACCGCAACGTGTCCGACATCAAGGCCCAGATCGCCGCCTGCGCCCGCGGCGCCGCCGAGCTCCGCCGCGTCGCCGGCGAATATGGAAGCGAGGTGATCGACGCGTACATGGTTCATGTCATGGCCAATGCGGAGGAAGCGGTGCGCCGGCTGATCGGATCGTTGAGCGACGGCAGCTTCACCTATGCGATGGACAATGGCGCCCAGGTCTCGGTCACGGTCACGGTCGACGCGGAGGCCCGCTCCGCGGTCGTCGATTTCGCCGGCACCAGCGGCCAGCAGCCCAACAATTTCAATGCGCCTTATTCGATCTGCCGCGCCGCCACGCTCTACGTCTTCCGCACCCTGGTCGACGACCGGATCCCGATGAACGACGGCTGCCTCCGCCCGATCACCCTCAGGGTCCCCGAAGGCTCGATGCTCAATCCCCATTTCCCGGCCGCGGTCGTTGCCGGCAATGTCGAGACCAGCCAGGTGATCACCGACGCGCTTTTCGCCGCCTGCCGCGCGCTCGCGCCGTCGCAAGGCACGATGAACAATTTCACCTTCGGCAACGAGAGCTATCAATATTATGAGACGATCGCGGGCGGTGCCGGCGCCGGCCCGGATTTCGACGGAGCGAGCGCGGTGCAGACCCATATGACCAACAGCCGCCTCACCGACCCGGAGGTGCTGGAGACCCGCTACCCGGTCCTGCTCGAGCGCTTCGCCATCCGCCGCGGTTCGGGCGGGGCGGGGGCGCATACAGGCGGCGACGGGGTCGAGCGGCACGTCAAGTTCCGCGAGCGAATGCACGCCGCCATCCTCTCCAACCGCCGTGCGGTGCCGCCCGCCGGGCTGGAGGGCGGCGGGGAGGCGAAACCCGGGATCAACCAGGTGGTGCGCGCGAACGGCAGCGTCGAGACGCTGAGCGCGACCGCCTCGGCGGAAATGGCGCCGGGCGACATGTTCGTAATCGAAACGCCCGGCGGAGGGGGGTATGGTGCCGTTATTCCCCTCTCCCGCTTATCGCCGGAGAGGGCAGGGTGAGGGTCTTGCTGACTCTTCGGAAAAGACCCTCACCTCCCATGCTGCGCATGGGCCCCTCCTCTCCCGCGGTAAGCGGGAGAGGGGATTCCTGATGACTCACTATCTCGTCCTCTGCGGAATCCTGATCGTCGTCATCGGCTTCCTGCTGCGCCTCAACCCTTTGCTGGTCGTCGCGGTCGCAGCGATCGCCACCGGCCTTGCCGCGGGCAAGGGCCTGGTCGAGGTCGTCGCCGCCTTCGGACGCGCCTATAACGACAACCGCTTCGTCACCATCATCTACATCCTGCTTCCGGTCATCGGCCTGCTCGAGCGCGAAGGCCTGCAGCAGCGCGCCCGCACCCTGATCGCGAAGCTGAAGGGCGCGACCACCGGCCGGCTGCTCATCGCCTACCTTCTCTTCCGCCAGATCTTCGCCGCTCTCGGCCTGATCTCGGTCGCAGGCCACCCGCAGACCGTCCGCCCTTTGGTCGCGCCGATGGCCGAGGCGGCGGCCGAGCAGCAGCATGGCGCGCTTGACGAGGCGACCCGCGAGAAAGTGAAGGCCTATGCCGCCGCCACCGACAATGTCGGGCTCTTTTTCGGCGAGGACATTTTCATCGCGATCGGCTCGATCCTGCTGATGATCGGCTTCCTCGAGCAGAACCATATCCATCTCGAGCCGTTCCAGCTCTCGGTGTGGGCGATCCCGACCGCGATCCTCGCCTTCCTGATCCACGGCGCCCGCCTGCTGCTGCTCGACCGGAGATTGGGAAGGAAACCGTTCGGGCTGAGCTTGTCGAAGCCCTCTCCTGCTTCCCTGCCTAAGAAGGAGGGCCCTTCGACAGGCTCAGGGCGAACGGAGCTTGAGCCATGATCACCCTCGCCTGGCTCTATGCCCTGGCCGGCGCCACCTTCGCCGCCTTCGCGCTGCTGAGCGTGCGCGACCGCACCAACAAAAGACGCCTGGGCAATTTTGCCTTCTGGGCGCTGATCGCGGCGAGCTTCTTCCTCGGCGACCGGCTCGGCGACCTCGGCAACGGCCTGCTCGTCCTCTGCCTCGTCGGCCTCGCCGGCTTCGGCGCGCTCGGCCGGGGCGATCCGCCGACCACCAGCGCGGCGGAGCGGGCGCGCTCGGCGGAGCGGCGCGGCAACGCATTGTTCCTGCCCGCGCTCATCATCCCGGCCACCGCTTTGATCGGCACCCTCTTCCTCAAGACCAGCGGCCTGATCGATCCCAAGCAGGTGACGCTCATTTCGCTCGGCATCGGCGTGCTGATCGCGCTGGCGGTCTGCTACGTCTGGCTGCGGCCGCCCTTGCTCGCCCCCCTCCACGAAGGCCGGCGGCTGATGGATTCGGTCGGCTGGGCGTCGGCGCTGCCGCAAATGCTCGCCGCTTTGGGCGCGGTGTTCGCGCTGGCCGGTGTCGGCGAGGTGGTCGGCGGCATTGCCGGCCAAGCGATACCGGAGGGCAGCCTGTTCGCCGCCGTCGCCGCTTATGCGATCGGCATGGCCTTGTTCACGATGATCATGGGCAACGCCTTCGCCGCCTTCCCGGTGATGACCGCCGCGATCGGCCTGCCGATCCTCGTCGGCCACTATCACGGCGATGCCGCGGTGGTCTGCGCGATCGGCATGCTGTCGGGCTTTTGCGGCACTTTGATGACGCCGATGGCGGCGAATTTCAACATCGTCCCCGCCGCCTTGCTCGAGCTCAAGGACAGGAACGGCGTGATCAAGGCCCAGATCGGCACTGCGATCCCATTGCTCTGCGCGAACCTCTTCCTCATCTATTTCCTGGCCTTCTAAGCTCCCTCCCTCCCTGCACGCAGGGAGGGGTCGGGGGTGGGTGCGTATCCGAAGAGTCATTGCCTGCGGAGACCAACCCACCCCTAACCCCTCCCTGTTTCCAGGGAGGGGGACTAAGAGGATCCATGCCCCAACTTCTCACCCCTGAAATCGCCGCCCGCTTCGCCGGGATCGCGCTCGGCCATGTCGGGCGCGAATATCCGCACAAGCTCGATCATGTCATGGACGGGCCCGAGGATGTCCTCGGCCCGCGCGCGCTCCACCCGATCTTCCACGGCAGCTTCGACTGGCACAGCTGCGTCCACGGCTGGTGGCTGATGTTCAAAGTGCGGCGCTTGTTCCCGGACCTTCCCGTCGCCCGCGCCATCGAGGCGTTGGCCGAAGAGATGCTGACTCCGGGCAATATCGCCGGCGAGCGCGCCTATCTCGACCGCGCTTACACCGGCACCTTCGAGCGGCCCTACGGCTGGGCCTGGCTGCTCGCCCTCCACCGCGAGGCGCAGCGCCACGAGGGGCAAAGCTGGGGCGCATATTTGGCGCCGCTCGCCGAGGCCTTCGCCGAGCGCTTCGCCGCCTATCTGCCGAGGCTCACCTACCCGGTTCGCGCCGGAACCCACCACAACACCGCCTTTGCGATGATCCTCGCCCTTGAATGGGCGCAAGCGAACGATGCGGCGCTGGCCGCTTTGATCGGTGCGCGGGCGGCGGATCATTATGGCGGGGACCGCGCCTGCCAGGCCTGGGAGCCGGGCGGCGAGGATTTCCTCTCGCCCTCCCTCACCGAGGCGCTGCTCATGCGCCGCGTGCTCGGAGCCGGCGGCTTCGGCCCCTGGCTTGCCGCCTTCCTGCCCGACCTCGCCGCCGGAGCGCCGCGCAGCCTCTTCACCCCCGCTTTTGCCTCGGACCGCTCCGATGGCAAGATAGCCCATCTCGACGGCGTCAACCTCAGCCGCGCCTGGTGCTGGCGAAGCCTCGCCGACGCGCTCGAGCCTGGCCCGGCGGAGCTCGCCCGCGCCGCCGCCGACGCCCATCTCGACGCAAGCCTCCCCCACATCGCCGGCGACTATATGGGCGAGCACTGGCTGGCGACCTTCGCCATGCTGGCGCTCGAAGCCTAAGGCGCTAGCGAATTGGCCGGCGGAGCAGGCTATGTTATGGCCGGGCTGACTTCAGGGAGGGAGCGGATGATTTTGAAAGCAGCCGCGGCGCTCGGCGCCGCCATTTTGCTGGCCGGCGCCGCGCAGGCGGGCGAGCCCGCGGGGGGGAGCTCGAGGAATCCCAACAAGATCGTCTGCCGTACCACCCAGCAGGTCGGGTCGCGGCTGGCCAAGGACCGCGCCTGCCACACTTTGGCGGAATGGGAGGACCTCCGCCGCCAGTCGAAGAAGGTCGTCGACGACATCCAGAATTCGCGCGTCGCCCGGATCTCCGACGACCCCCCAGGCATGTGAGATAGAAAAGGGCCTCCGATCAGCAGGCCGAGTCCGGACTAGGAGGACGGCCGATGCCGACAGACGATCGAATGCAGGCGTCCTTGCCCGGCGCCGCGCCGCCGCCGCCGCGCGGCGCGAGGCCGCTGGCCGCGGGCGAGATCGCCCTCGCCGAGGCGGCGTTCGGCAACGGCATCGATTATGGCAGGGTGCGGATGCGCAACGGCCCCGGCTTCAACCCCATCGCCTTTTTCGCCTTCATGCTGGGAAACCCGGCGATCACGCTCGTCGCCACCCTCTATTTCAAGGGCAGGTATTGCGCCGATTTCTCGGCGGCCGCGGCGAGGGACAAGATGCTGTTCATGCATGAGATGACCCATGTCTGGCAGTATCGCGCGCTGGGCGTCGCGCCTTTCTTCTTGCGTTATGCGCGCGAGCTGGCCGCCTGCGGGTTCAGGCGGCGCGCCTTGTACGCCTATGTGACGGGCGAGACTCCGTTCGGTGGCGCGACGCTCGAGGCCCAGGCCGAGATGGTCGGCGATTATCAGGGCGCGATGCTGAGCGGCGATGAGGCCGGAGCGCGCTGGATCGCGAAAAACCTGGCGGGAAGCGGCCTGTTCGGGCAACCGGCCCGCGCCGCCGAAGAGGGTTAACAAGTTGGTAGGGTTACTACGTTATTGAGAGCGCCGAACCGATGGGGCCGGAGAGATGGGCAGCCGAGCAGCACTTGATTTCTTCGCGGGCGCGATGGGGCTCGGCAGGCGCCGGACGCCGCGCTACACCGTGCTCCACTGCGTCAAGCTGATCACCACCACCGGCGAGCATCCCGCGACGATGCGCGATCTCTCGCTCACCGGCGCCTTGGTCGAGGGTGCCAATCTGCCGCCACCGGGAACCTATGTCTTCCTCACCCGCGGCATGCTGGAAATCTTCGCGCACGTCGTCTGGGCGGACGGCAACCGGTCCGGGATCGAGTTTGAGGAGCCCCTCTCGGAGACCGAGCTGCTCGCCCAGGTCAACCCGCCCGAGCCAAGCACGGCCTTCCAGCCGCACCTCTGACCGCCGCAGGCGCCGCCGCATCGAACACTCCTGGCGCGCCACGCAGTCTGACGCGAACCGGTCTCTGCCCCTGCATCTTCCCTGATAGACGGGAAAATACAGGGAAGTCTCGTTGATCTCGAGCGCGTGTGAGCCAGGAGCGTTCTGCAACCTACTGGTTTCACACCTAAGTTTCGTAGATTCCCTGCGCCGACAAACAGGGAATTTGCCTCCCTGAGCAAGGTAAGGCCGATCACTTACGGTTCACCTGGTTGCGCAACATGCAGCGGACCGGATCGGGTTCCGGCGGCCGGTTTGGAACATGATATTCGTCCCTTCCTCGGCAGCCCGCCATGGCCCCGCGCGCCCCGGCGCCTATTGACCCCTGTCAAATGTGCGGGAACAGAAATTGCCAGAGTAGCGAACGCGGCCGAAATGGCGGAAAGTGCGTTATGAGAATTGGGTTCTTCGGGAGGCTTCGGGACGCGCTCGGCAACGAGCGCGAGGTCGCCGCCGAGGAGGGAGAAACGGTGGCGCGCCTCAGAATTCGGCTCGCCGGCCTGCATCCCTGGGCAGCCCAGGACCTCCTCAGCCCGCGGGTACGCGCCTGCGTCGCCGATACGATTGTCGGCGAGGACTTCCTCCTTGGCGGACACGAAAGGATCGAGTTCCTTCCCCCGCTGTCGGGGGGTTGAGAATGTCTGTCCGTCTCGCCGGCGAGCCCTTTGCCGCCGAGCGCGAGCTCGCGGAGTTCACGGCCGGCCTGGCAGGCGAGGGGGCCGTGGTGAGCTTCTTGGGGCTAGCCCGCGCCCGCACGCCGGACCGCGAAAAGGTGGAGCGGCTGGTCCTCGACCATCACCCCCGTCTCACCCTTCGTTCGCTGAACGAGATCGCAGCCGCGGCGCGCGAGCGCTTCGACATATCTTCGCTGCGCATCGTCCACCGCCGCGGTTTTGTGGCCCCCGGCGAGACGATCGTCTTCGTTGCGGCGGCGGCCGCGCATCGCCGCGCTGCGTTCGAGGCGGCCGACTATTTGATGGACCGGCTGAAGACGGATGCGGTGTTCTGGAAGCGCGAGGACACGCCAGGAGGCTCGCACTGGATCGAGCCGCGGGATGAAGACTATAGCGCCCGCGATAGGTGGAGCGAAAAATCGTGCCCGGAATAGATGAAAGCCGGATCTTCCATCCGTTGCGGATCGCGGTGCTGACCGTCTCCGACACACGGACCGACGAGACCGACACATCCGGAGGCCTCCTCGCAGAGCGGCTTAAAGCCGCCGGCCACGAGCTCGCCGCGAAAGCGATCGCCGCCGATGGGGTCGAAGCCATTCGCGCCCGGGTCCGGACGTGGGTCGCCGACTCAGCTGTGGACGTCATCCTCACCACCGGGGGCACCGGCTTCGCGCCGCGCGACCTGACGCCGGAGGCCGTGAAGCCGCTCTTCCGACGGGAGATGGACGGCTTTTCGACCGTCTTCCATCAGGCGAGCCTCGGCACGGTCGGAGTCTCCACGCTCCAGTCGCGGGCCTTCGCGGGGCAGATCGAGGACACCTTCGTTTTCTGCTTGCCCGGCTCGACCGGCGCCTGCCGTGACGGCTGGGACCTCGTCCTCGCGCTTGCGCTCGACAGCCGCTACCGCCCCTGCTCGCTCGCGGAACAGGTGCCGCGCCTCAGGCATCTTTTCGCATGAGCGGCCTTAGCCATGTCGGCGACGACGGCCGCGCCCGCATGGTCGATGTCTCGGACAAGGATCCGACCGCGCGCACCGCCACGGCGGAGGGCAGGCTCATTTGCCTCCCCGCTACGCTCGCGGCGGTTCAAGCCGGAAAGGCGCCGAAGGGATCGGTGATCGGCACCGCCGAGCTGGCCGGCACGATGGCCGCCAAGCGAACGGCCGACCTCGTCCCCCTTTGCCATCCGCTGCCGCTGACGAAGGTCGCGGTGACGGTCGAACCGGACGCGACTTTGCCCGGGTTTCGCGTCTCGGCGGAAGTGAGGACGGTCGGCGCGACCGGCGTCGAGATGGAGGCCTTGACCGCCGTGTCGGTCGCCTGCCTCACCTTGTTCGACATGCTCAAGGCGATCGACCGAACGATGGAGATAGGCGCCGTGCGGGTGACATCGAAGCAGGGCGGGCGGTCCGGCAGCTGGTCTCGCGAATGATCTCCTTCGACGAAGCGGTTCGGCTGGTGACGGATGTCGCGCGGCCGATCGGCCGCGAGTCAGTGCCTATCGCTTTGGCCGCCGGCCGAATGCTTGCAGCGCCGGTGGTTGCGATGATCGATTCGCCGCCCGCGGATTGCTCGGCAATGGACGGCTATGCGGTCCGCGAGGCCGACCTGCCGGGCAGTCTTCGCATGATTGGCGAGTCCTTCGCGGGAGGCGGCTTCGACGGCACACTGGAGCCGGGGACCTGCGTCCGGATCTTCACCGGTGCCCCGGTGCCCGCAGGAGCGGATCGAGTCGTCATTCAGGAGGTGGTGGTCAGGGATGGCGAATTCGTCACGATCGCCGACCTTCCCGGTCCTGCGCGGCACCTAAGGCCGCGAGGCTCGGATTTTCGCACCGGCGATGTGCTTCTCGAGGCTGGACGGCGGCTGGATCCGCGGGCGCTCGTCGCGGCCGCGGGCGCGGACGTGGCCGAGGTCGAGACCTGGCGCCGCCCGGCTGTGCTGGTGCTCTGCACCGGCGACGAGCTTGCGCCTCCGGGGGAGGCGCGGGGCCGCCTCGGCGCGATCCCCGAGAGCGTCTCGTTCGGGGTCGCGGCTTTTGCCGAGCAATGGGGTGGCCGCAGCCTTGGATCGCACCGGCTTGCCGACGATCTGCCGGCGATGGAGCGGGCGGCAGGCGATGCGCTCGAGCAAGCGGACCTGGTCGTCGTCACCGGCGGCGCGTCGGTCGGCGAGAAGGATTATGCCAAGGCGATGTTCGCGCCGCACGGGCTCGATCTGATCTTCTCAAAGGTCGCGATCAAGCCGGGAAAGCCGGTCTGGCTCGGACGTGCCGGCGGCAAGCTCGTCCTCGGCCTGCCCGGCAATCCGACCTCGTCTATGGTCACCGCGCGGCTGCTGCTCGCCCCGCTCGTCGCCGGCCTCGCCGGCCGCGTCGGCGCGCTCGGATGGCGTTCGCTTCCGCTCGGCGAGCCGCTCCCCGCTTGCGGCGACCGGGAGACCTTCCATCGGGCGCGCCTGCTGGAGAAGGGCGCGGTGCCGCTCGCCAACCAGGATAGCAGCGCGCAGAAGGCGCTGGCTGAGGCGGATCTCCTTCTCCGCAGCCGGCCGCACGATCCGCCTCGGCCAACCGGGCACGAGATCGAGGCCCTCGACTTCTAGAGCATGATCGTCATTGCGAGGAGCGCAGCGACGCGGCAATCCAGTGGGCCTCGGAGGCCACTCTGGATTGCTTCGCTTCGCTCGCAATGACGGCCTGCGCCGGCGTCACGTGAAGATGAGCTTCGCCCCGGCGATCACCAGGACCAGCCCCAGGCCCTGAAGCAGTCTGGGCTTCGGCAGACGGCCCGCGCCGAGCCAGGTGCCGACCAAAGCGCCCGCCGCCACCGCCGCGATCAGGATCGGCAGGTCGCCGGGCAGCGAACGCACGGAAGCCAGGTTGCCGGCGAGGCCGGCCAGCGAGTTGATGAAGATGAATCCGGCCGCGACGCCCGAGGTCCTGCGCGCGTCCTCCCAGCCGAACAGGATGATGAGCGGGCTGAGGAAGATTCCCCCTCCCGTGCCGGTCAGCCCGGCCAGCAATCCGAGGCCCGCGCCCGCGGGCAAGGCGATGGCCAGCGAGGGAGGGTGCGGCTCGCGCTGCGCGAGGCGCGATGGTTGCCAGAACATTCGCGCGGCCGACGCCCAAAGCAGCAGGCCGACGAGCGGACGGTAAAATTCGGGCGCAATGCTGATGCTGCCGCCGAGGAAGGCCGCGGGCGCGGCGGTGAGGGCGAACGCGGCAAGCAGGCGAAAATTGATTTGCCCGGCGTGCCAGTATCGGATGCTGCCGAATCCGGCGACGACCAGGTTGAGCGCGAGCGCGGTCGGCCGCATCGTTTCCGGCGCCACCGCGAAAAGCGCCATGATCGCGAGATAGGCCGAGGCGCCGCCATGGCCGACGGTTGAATAGAGCGCCGCCGCCAGCCCCATCAGCAAAGCGATCCAGATGATCGTGGTCGAATCCATGCCGCCCCTGTTTTTTGGCGACTATATACATGGCAAACACGCTCGGCGGCAGCCGACAAGCCGATCGGGCCTTAGGCGATCTATGCCGGCAATCGACCCATAACGGACATTCGCGGATAGCTAACTTTTAATGAGCCGTCCGCGCCAGCAAAGCGCTAAAATCAGACTGCCTCCCGCCAGCGAAAATAGCGCATTCCATCCAGCCAAACTGATACCGAACAAGCTCCATTGGGGAGTGCCACAGGGAACTAGGGGTGCGGCGAGTATCCTCGCCAAAATGTCACCACCATCAGGGTTGAATGGAAGACCGCACGGTTCCGGCCGCTCCCACCAATGAAATTCGACGCCGAGATGGTATACCGCCTGAAAGCCGCTCGTTACGATAAGAAGTCCTGCCAAAGTCGTCAGCAGAAAGCTCGCGGGGTGTCGGCGCGAAACTATGGCAAGCGCTGCTGCAACGACTGCCGCATAATGCGGTAGGCGCTGTTGCAGGCATAACTCACACGGATGAAGCCCCCCCAAATATTGAAAGCCGAGCGCACCTGCGAGCAAAGCCGCTGGAAGGAAGAACGCTAGCATGCGTGCGCTCACAAAGGCGCGATCGGCAACGGGCATCTCAATATGTCCGATCCGCATATGCATCCCTCGATCTTAAGCCCTCGTGCCGCTGCCCGCAATGTCCGCTTTCCACCCATTGCGGGCGTTCCCGACCCGCATGTTTGCAATAGGTACAATCGCCCTGTTGTTGCGCTACTGATCCGTCATTGCGAGGAGCGAAGCGACGAAGATGCGCAGGTCGCCATGTCCCCCGGACATGGCTGCGGCCTGCGGGGCAGGCCGCACCTACGCATCCAGTGGGTCTCGGAAGCCGCCCTGGATTGCTTCCCCCGGCTTTCGCCGGGGTCGCAATGACGCAATGCTAGCCGCCGGTCACGCTCATGTGCCTCGCGACCGCGGGCATGGGCGCATCGATCCGGAAGGCGTGCCCGCGGGGCTTGCCGGCGAGGAGCCGGTCGAGAGCCTCATCGACCGCCGCGCGCCCGCCGAAGCGCAGCAGATCGCGCAGTTCGACCTTCTGGTCGTGGCCGAGGCAGCCATAGACGGTGCCGGTCGCGGCGACGCGGATGCGGTTGCACCCGTCGCAGAAATTGCCGGTGAGCGGCGTGATCAGCCCAAGCCGGATCCTCGTCCCGCCTACGTCAAAATATCGCGCCGGCCCGCCGGTTCGAATGAGCGTCGGGATCAGGGTGAAACGGCCCTCGAGCCGCCGCCGCACCGCGTCCAGCGGCAGATAATGGCAAATGCGGTCTTCCCCGACATCGCCGAGCGGCATCGTCTCGATCAGACTAAGGTCGAAGCCGCGGCCGGCGCACCAGGCCAGCATGTCCCCGATCTCGTCCTCATTGAGGCCCTTGAGGCCGACCATGTTGATCTTGATCCTGAGCCCCGCCGCGGCGGCGGCATCGATGCCCGCCATGACCTGGCCGAGATCCCCTCGGCGGGTGATGTGCCGGAACCGGACCTCGCGCCGGCTGTCGAGGCTGACGTTCACGCGTCTTATGCCTGCCTCACGGAGCTGCGTCGCGTGGCGCGCGAGCTGCGTCCCGTTGGTTGTCATGGTGAGCTCGTCGAGGCCGCGCCCGATTCGGGCGCCAAGCTTGCCGACAAGGTCCGCGACGCCGCGACGTACGAGCGGTTCGCCCCCGGTCAGCCTGATCCGTGTCACGCCGCGCGCAATGAAGATGTCGGCGAGCAGGGCGATCTCCTCCAGCGTGAGGATGTCGCTTTTGGGCAGGAAGTGCATGGTCTCGGCCATGCAATAGCGGCAGCGCAGGTCGCAGCGGTCGGTCACCGACATGCGGACATAGGTGATCCGGCGGCCGAACGAATCGACCAGGCCCTTCGAATCCGCGGCGGCGAGCGGCTGCACGATCCCCTGCTAGGCTCCCTGTCCCGCCGGTCAAGCCGAGCCTGCCGCCGAGGGGCCTTCCGCTGCCGTCCCCGCGCGCTATGCTGCGGGCGAAGAGGGGGCGCGCCGATTGACGGAACCTGAGACTGTTGGACTGCTCGAACGGCGTTTCGAGCTCAGCGCGCGGGGCAGCAACCTGCGCACCGAGATCCTCGCGGGCGTCACCACCTTCCTGACCATGGCCTATATCGTGCTGGTCAATCCGGCGATCCTGGGCCAGGCCGGCATGCCGATCGCGGCGGTCGCGGCGGCCACCTGCCTCGCCGCGGGCTTCGCCAGCATCCTCATGGGCTTCACGGCCAACGTGCCCCTCGCTCTGGCCCCGGGCATGGGGCTCAACGCCTATTTCAGCTTCACCGTCGTCCAGGGGATGGGCGTGCCGTGGCCGGTGGCATTGGGCTGCGTCTTCATTTCGGGGGTGGCTTTCCTGGTGCTGACCTTCGCCGGCGTCCGCCAGCTCATCATCGCCGCGATCCCGCCGCATCTGTTCGCGGCGGTGGCGGGCGGGATCGGCCTGTTCATCGCTCTGATCGGCCTCAAGAATGCCGGGATCGTCGTCACCAGCCCGGCGACGTCGGTGACGCTCGGCGATCTCCACGCGCCCGGCGCCGCGCTCGCCTTGTTCGGGCTGGTGGTGACCGCCGCGCTGGCGGCGTGGAAGGTGCGCGGCGCGATTCTGATCGGCATCGTCGCGACCACAATGGCCGGGTGGATCGCGGGAGCGGTCAGCTTCACGCCCCAGCCCTATGACCTGACCGCGATCTCGCAGACCGCCTTCAAGCTCGATCTCGCCGGCGTGTTCGGCCTGTCGGGAAGCCATGGCCTCGGCCTGTTCGAGATCCTGTTCGTGTTCCTGTTCGTCGACCTGTTCGACAATATCGGCACCCTGGTGGGCGTGACGCGACGCGCCGGGCTGATCGGCGAGGACGGGCGCATCCCGAAGCTCAACCGCATCCTCTTCACCGATTCGATCGCCACCATCTTCGGCAGCCTCGCCGGCACCAGCACCGTCACCTCCTATGTGGAGAGCGCCGCCGGCGTGCAGGCGGGCGGACGCACCGGCCTTACCGCGATCGTCACCGGCGTGCTGTTCCTCATCGTGATGTTCGCCGCGCCTTATGCCCAGCTCGTGCCGCTCGCCGCCACCGCGCCCGCCTTGATCCTCGTCGGCGCCCTGATGATGGCGCCGCTCGCCGACATCGCCTGGGACGATCCCGAGATCGCGATCCCCGCCTTCCTCACCCTGGCGATGATCCCGCTCACCTTCTCGATCGCCAACGGCCTCGCCTTCGGCATCACCGCTTATGCTTTGCTGAAGCTGCTGCGGGGCAGGATAACCCGCACCGACTGGCTGCTGCTCGCGCTCGCCGCGCTGTTCGTCGCGCGCTTCGTCTGGCTGTCGGCGGGGTGATTGTGGCGACGTGTCGTCAGGCGTTAGCGAAGAGCGTGGATCGTGTTGAGCCGGTGGATCTGCCCGCGCTGCTCCGGGATCTGCCGCCCTCAACATTTTTATCTTACCTATCCATCCTTTCCGCTCTGGACACTTGCCGCGCCGCGAGTCACTTTGATCGTCCAGGCAGTGCCGGGGGGACGAGTCGCTTCGCCAAGAAGTCTAGGACGGGCACGCGTTGTTCCGCTTATTCGGGTTCAATCGGTTCTGCAGAACAGAATTAGATCGGGAGCGGTCGCGCCAGCATCATTCCAGTTTTGTTTAGCTCTATTTTCACCGGAAATGCGGGTGTGCACTGTGCCTGGTCGTCGGAGAGCGGGGAGGAATTCGACGTGACGACGTATAACGGCGGCAACGGCAAGGACACGATCACCGGCGGCGCCGGCAACGATTTTATTTACGGCGGCAATGGCGCCGATACCCTGGACGGCGGCGCCGGCAACGACGAGCTCTACGGCGAGAACGGCAACGACGATCTCATCGGCGGAGCCGGCGACGACCTGATCGACGGCAACAACGGCTTCGACACCGCTTATTATTCCGGACTGATCGACGAATATAGCTTCCTCGCCAGCTCCGGCTATCTGCACATCCTGCATCTCGGCGGCGCCGGGCCGGACGGCCACGACCGGGTGATCCGCGTCGAGCGGCTGGTCTTCGCCGACCGGGTCATCGATATCGGCAGCGGCAACAACGTGCCGGTCGCCGGCGACGACCATGTCTCCATCAACGAGGATGTCGGCACCTACAGCAGCGGCTCCGCGAGCGTGAAGGACAATGACTTCGATTTCGACGGCGACGCGCTCACCGTGACCGGCGGCACCTTCACCGGCACCTACGGCACGCTGACGCTCAACTCCAACGGCACTTATAGCTACACGCTGTCCGCCTCGGCGCAAGCACTGGCGCAGGGCCAGAATGTCCAGGACGGCTTCGACTACACTGTCTCCGACAATGACGGCAGCGACACTGGCAAGCTGGTGTTCCACATCGCCGGCCTCAACGATGCGCCGACCGCCAATCCCGATGCGATCGCGACCGGCGAGAACGAGGCCGTCCTGATCGACGTGCTCGCCAATGACGACGACGTCGACAACGGCGCCGTCCTCACCGTGACCGCCGCTTCGGTACCGGCCGGCCAGGGTTCGGTCGCCATCGTCGGCAACCAGGTCGAGTTCGACCCGGGCAGCGACTTCGACGATCTCGCAGTCGGCGACAGCGAAGTCGTGGTGGTCAGCTACGACATCCAGGACGAGCACGGCGCGACCGATTCCTCGACCGTCACCATCACCGTCACCGGCACCAACGACGGTCCGGTCGCCAATCCGGACGCCGACACCACCAGCGAGAACGCGGCGATCCTGATCGACGTGCTTGCCAACGACACCGACGTCGACAACGGGGCGGTCCTGACCGTCACCGCCGCCTCGGCCCCCGCCGGTCAGGGCACGGCGTCCGTGGCCGGCAACCAGGTCCAGTTCGACCCGGGCAGCGACTTCGACGAGCTCGCGGTCGGCGAGAGCGAAGTCGTGGTGGTCAGCTACGACATCGAGGACGAGCAGGGCGCGTCCGCTTCCTCGACGATCACCATCACGGTCACCGGCACCAACGACGGTCCGGTCGCCAATCCCGATGAGGCTACGACCGGCGAGAACGAGGTCGTCCTGGTCGACGTGCTCGCCAACGATACCGACGTCGACCATGGCGCGGTCCTCACCGTGACCGCCGCCTCGGCGCCGGTCGGCCAGGGCACCGCCTCGGTCGTCGACAATCAGGTCCAGTTCGATCCGGGCAGCGATTTCGACTATCTCGAAGAGGGCGAGAGCGCGATCGTCTCTGTCGACTACACGATCGAGGACGAGCATGGCGCCGAGTCCGTCTCCACGATCGCAATCACGGTCGAAGGCCGGGCAGACCCAGGGGCCGTGATCATCGGCACCAATGACGGCGACACGCTGACCGGCACGAGCGGCAACGACACGATCATTGCGCTCGGCGGCGACGATACCGTCTTCGGCCTGGCCGGCGCCGATCTCATTCTTGGCGGCGACGGCAACGACCAGTTGCTCGGCGAGGCCGGCAACGACACCATCGACGGCGGCAACGACGACGACTTCGTGTCGGGCGGCGAGGGCAACGACCAGTTGTCCGGCCAGGCCGGCAACGACATCCTCGTCGGCGACAATGGCGATGACGAGCTGTCGGGCGGCAATGGCTTCGACTTCTTGTCGGGCGATGCCGGCGACGACATCCTCGAGGGCGGCAACGACGAGGACGTCCTGTCGGGCGGCGAGGGCAACGACCAGCTGTCCGGCCAGGCCGGCAACGACAGCCTCGGCGGCGGCGAGGGCAACGACAGTCTCGACGGCGGCGACGGCGACGATTTCCTGTCCGACTCCAGCGGGACCAACAGCTTTGCCGGCGGTATCGGCGACGACCAGATCATTGCCGGCTCTTCCGACGGGGCCCAGACGATTGACGGCGGCGACGGCAACGACACGATCCGCCACTATTATCGCTACTTTGCGAGCACGATCGCCACCGGCAGCGGCAGCGACACGATCGAGCTCGCCCATGCGGACCAGGGGACGGCGGCGATCACCGTCACCGACTTCACGCCTGGCGCCGGGGGCGACATGTTCCGGCTCGAGGGCGATGACGGGGCGCTGCTGAGCCTGCTCTCGGGCTGGGACGGCAGCTCCAACCCGTTCGGCTCGGGCTTCCTGCGGCTGCAGCAGAGCGGCTCCGACACCTTGCTCCAATGGGACCAGGACGGCGCCGCCGGCGGCTCGGACTGGGAGACGCTCGTCATCATCCAGAATACCGATGCCGGCGACTTCACCGATGCCAACTTCGTACCGGGCTATCCTCCCGACGGATCCGCACCGGCAGGCCAGACGATCACCGGCACCAATGGGGGCGAAACGCTGACCGGCACGATCGGCGACGACACGATCAATGCGCTCGGCGGTAATGATACCGTCTTCGGCCGGGCCGGCGACGATCACATTTTTGGCGGTGACGGCTCCGACTTTTTGAACGGCGAGGCCGGCAACGACGTCATCGAGGGCGGCAACGACGGTGACACCCTGTCGGGCGGCGACGGCGACGATCAGCTGTTCGGCCAGGCCGGCAATGACAGCCTCTCTGGCGAGCATGGCGATGACCAGTTGTCGGGCGGCGACGGCTTCGACTTTTTGAACGGCGAGGCCGGCAACGACCTCATCGAGGGCGGCAACGACGATGACTTCCTGTCGGGCGGCGAGGGCGACGACACGCTCGACGGCGGCGACGGCTCTGATTTCCTGTCCGACTTCATCGGGATCAACAGCTTTGTCGGCGGCCTCGGCGACGACCAGATCGCTGCCGGCTCCTCCGACGGGGCCCAGACGATCGACGGCGGTGACGGCAACGACACGATCCGCCACTATTATCGCTACTTTGCGAGCACGATCACCACCGGCAGCGGCAGCGACACGATCGAGCTCGCCCATGCGGACCAGGGGACGGCGGCGATCACCGTCACCGACTTCACGACCGGTGGCGGCGGCGACAAGGTCCAGCTCTCGGGCGATGACGGATCGCTGCTGAGTCTGCTCTCGGGCTGGGACGGCAGCTCCAACCCGTTCGGCTCGGGCTTCCTGCGGCTGCAGCAGAGCGGCTCCGACACCCTGCTCCAATGGGACCAGGACGGCACCGCCGGCGGCTCGGACTGGGAGACGCTCATCGTCTTCGAAAACACCACTGCCGGCGACTTCACCGACGCCAACTTCGAGCCCGGTTTCCCTCCCAACGGATCCGAACCGGCCGGCGAGACGATCACCGGCACCGAGGGAGACGATACGCTGGTCGGCACGATCGGCGGCGACACGATCTATGCGCTCGGTGGCGAGGACTCCGTCTTCGGCCAGGCCGGCGACGATCACATTTTTGGCGGCGACGGCCTGGATAATTTGAACGGCGGTGACGACGACGACGTCATCGAGGGCGGCAACGGCGATGACAGCCTGTCGGGCGGCGAGGGCAACGACCAGCTGTTCGGCCAGGCCGGCAGTGACATCGTCTTTGGCGAGAATGGCGATGACCAGCTGACGGGCGGCGACGGCTTCGACAATTTGAACGGCGAGGCCGGCAACGACGCTCTCTCGGGCGGCAACGACGACGACTTCCTGTCGGGCGGCGAGGGCGATGATGTCCTGTCCGGCGGCTTTGGCTCCGACATACTGTCCGGCGGCGACGGCGCCGACATCTTCGGCTTCCAGTCGGCTTCGGAGGGACCGGACGAGATCACCGACCTGGTCAGCGGAATCGACAAGATCCAGGTCTCGGCGGGTGGCTTCGGCGGCGGCCTGATTGCCGGCGGCGCGGTTTCGCTCGTCTCCGGGACGGACCCGGCCGCGTCGAATGCTGGAGGCCAATTCCTCTACGATACCGATGACGGACGCCTCTTCTGGGACGCCGACGGAACGGGAGAAGGCGCCGCGGTGCTCGTCGCGACGCTCAGCAACATCCCGCCACTCGACCCCTCGGACTTCTTCGTCGTGGTCTAGGTCCTCGGGCTCACCTGCAATCCGGACAAGGCTGCCGGCGCAGCTTCGCTTTCCAAGGCGGCGAGGCAGCGCGATTTCTCGCCTATCGGCGCGCCCGGATCTCGTCGGCCGGCGCACCGGCATCACCGCCATCGTCACCGGCCTGCTCTTCCTGCTCGTCATGCTCGTCGCGCCTTATGCCCAGCTCGTGCCGCTCGCCGCCACCGCGCCCGCTCTGGTTCTCGTCGGCGCCCTGATGATGGCGCCGCTCGCCGATATCGCCTGGGACGATCCGGAGATCGCGATCCACGCCTTCCTCACTTTGGCGATGATCCCCTTGACCTTCTCGATTGCCAACGGGCTGGCGTTCGGGATTACGGCTTATGCTTTGCTGAAGCTGTTGCGGGGGAGGATCGAGCGGACGGACTGGTTGCTGCTGGTGTTGTCGGCGCTGTTTGTGGCGCGATTTGTGTGGCTGTCGGCGGGGTGATTGCAGGCGCGGATCTTGGCACCGGTGCTGCTCAGTCTGCTGCCGCAAAATGCGCCATCTGGTCTGCATGCGCCGTCACGAAGGACGGGCGGGCGGTGGCGCGGGCGACATAGTCGCGGCAGGCTGGATGTCCCGCCAGCCCGTCGAACCGATCGACGAGACGTAGCGCATCCGCCATGGCTATGTCGGCGATGGAGAAGGTCCCGGCCAGCCATTCGCGTCCGGCCAGGACCGGCTCGAGGTGTTTGAGCCGGTGGGCCTTGAGGAAGTCGTCGAAAAGCTTCCAGCCCGGCGTATCGCCGGTGTCGCCGGAGAATTGCAGCAAGGACCAGGGCAGGCTCGCCATTTCGACGGAATTGAGCGCCGCGAACAGCCATTCCACGGCCCTGCTGCGGCCATTTGGATCGGAAGGCATCAGAGCGTCGCTTCGCTCGCCCAGGTGAAGCAGGATCGCGCCGCTCTCGAAGATCGAGAGGTCGCCGTCGGTCAGCCACGGTACCTGGCCGAAGGGCTGGTGCGAGAAATGCTCGGCATTGCGAGCGCCGAATGGCACGCTCTCGACGCGATAGGGCAAACCCGCCTCTTCCAATGCCCAACGCACACGTATGTCGCGCACGTAGCCCCGCGGCATCTCGGGAACCCAATCGAAGGTGGTGAGGACCAGGTCGCCCATTCTGCGTCTCCGTTCGTTGCCGCCGACCTATGACGGCTTTCGGGCACCGCAGAAAGAGGGCTGAGCTACCGACAAGGGCGCAAAGCGGACTCCAGGCTTCGCTTCCCAAAGCGCCGAGGCGGGGTGATTTTCCTCTATCGGCGTACCCGGATCTCGTCGGAGGGCGCCGGCGCGATTTCCTCGAGATTGTCGCGACGCCGGCGGGCTGACGCTCCGCCGTTCAGCCGTCCCGCCTTGACCGTTCAATCTCCAAAATCCTAACAGGCCGCGAACCCATTGCGTGGACCGTTGGGCCCCGACGCGCAGTGGGACCCGCCCTGCTGGATGTTCTCGGTCGCCAGGCGGGTCTCCCGGGAGAGGCGATCCCATTCCTCCTGTGTTTGGCAGGTCCGCTTGCCCCCCAGCCGCGATCCGATCCTTCCCTCCAGCTTGCAGATCTTCTTGGCGCCATAATCCTCGGACTTGGGCCTTAGCTGCTGGGCCATGCCCGGAACGGAGATGCTCGCCGCCACCAGGGCGGCCACGGTCAATGCCTTGGCGATCATAAAGCCTCCATTCGCGAACGATCCGAACCAATCGCTATTCCCCGCCGCCCGTTTGAGCAAGGTCGCGAAGCGGGACACATATCTTTGTGTCCCCCAACCCCTCCCAGAGAGCGGCAACATCTCATTCAAATGTCCGGCTTACGCGCAAAGCGGACTCCAAGCTTCGCTTCCCAAGGCGCCGAGGCGGGGTGATTTTCCTCTATCGGCGGACCCGGATCTCGTCGGCGGGCGCCAGCGCGATTTCCTCGAGATTGTCGCCGGGACCGGCCCGGTCGACCACGAGGAAATCGCTTGTCGCGTCGAGGACGAGCAGGAAATGGTGCCAGACGCCCTTTCGATAATGCACGCCCTGGTGCGCCTCCGCGCGGAACAGCCGGACCCTGGCGGCATCGAAAGCGCCCGCGGGCGCGACCGCGACAAGGTAAGGTCGTCCGCTCAGCGGCACGAAGCTCTGGCTGCCCAGCGGATGGCGCTCGAACGTCCTCAGCACCGGCGAGGCGAGCGGCCGGGCGCGGAACAGGCTGATCACGCCGACGCCGCCATTGTCCGCGACATCGATCTCGGCAAGGCGGTCGTATCGGACCGCGTGGCCCTGGTTGATTTCCACTCTCACGGCGTCGTCGGAGGCCTGGATCACGCTGCCGAACGGCGCGAAGGCCTCGGCGGTCAGCGGTTCGGGCGTGAGCTCGCGCATACGTCTTCCTTCGCTCCCGCCGCATTTGGAGGCTTGTGCGCGACGGAGCCCCGTTTCATCTAGACTCGTTGATAGGCGGTGCATTTGACTGAGGATAGCTACCCCCGCGATCTGATCGGTTACGGCCGCACGCCGCCGCATGCCGCATGGCCGGGCGGCGCGCGTATCGCCGTCCAGTGCGTGGTGAACTATGAGGAAGGCGCCGAAGCCAATGTCCTCGACGGGGATCCGGGCGCCGAAGTCTTTCTGTCCGACATTCCCAATGCGGCGCCCACGCCGGGCGCGCGGCACATGAGCATGGAGCAGATCTACGAATATGGATCGCGCGCCGGCGTATGGCGGCTGCTGCGGCTGTTCGCGCGCTACGATATTCCCGTCACCGTCTTCGGCGTCGCGCTGGCGATGCAGCGCAACCCGGCGGTCGTGGACGCCTTTCTGGAAGCCGGGCACGAGATCGCTTCGCACGGCTGGCGGTGGATCAACTATCAATATGTGCCGGAAGCCGACGAGCGCAGCGACCTGGCGCGCGCGATCGAGGTGCACAGGCAATTGACCGGCGAGCGCCCGCTCGGCTGGTACACCGGCCGGACCAGTCCCAACACGCGCCGGATCGTGGCGGAAGAGGGCGGCTTTCTCTACGATTCGGACGATTATTCGGACGATCTGCCCTTCTGGACGAATGTGGCGGGGAAGAGCCACCTGATCGTGCCCTATTCGCTGGAAACCAACGACATGCGGTTCGCATCCGCGAACATGCACACCGGCGATCAGTTCTTCGCCTATCTGCGCGACACGTTCGACACGCTTTATGCGGAGGGAGAGGAGCTGCCCCGGATGATGTCGGTCGGGCTACACTGCCGGCTCGCGGGCCGGCCGGGCAAGCTCGCCGGGCTCGAGCGGTTCCTGCGCCATGCGCTCGGCCACAAGCATGTCTGGTTCTGCCGGCGCATCGACATCGCGCGCCACTGGCGCGCGACCCACCCCCCATGACGCCTGGCACGCTCGATCGGGACGCCTTCGTCGCCCGGTTCGGCCCCGTTTACGAGGCTTCGCCCTGGGTGGCGGAGGCGGTGTGGCCCGCGGTGGCGCGCGGCGAGCTCGACGATCCGGAGGCGCTGGCTGAGGCGATGCGCGAGGCCGTCGACGATGCGCCGCGCGAGGCGAAGCTCGAGCTGATCCGGGCGCATCCGCAGCTCGCGGTCGCGAGTGGGGCGATGGCGGAGGCCTCGGTCCGGGAGCAACGCGGCGCCGGCCTCGACCGATGCTCCCCGGATGAGCTCACCGCCTTCCGGAGCCTCAACGCGGCCTATCTCGCCCGCTTCGGTCATCCGTTCATCATCGCGGTCGCCGGCCTCTCGCGAGACGATATCCTGGCGGCATTCGCGGACCGACTCGAAAACGACGCCGAGGCCGAGTTTGCTACCGCCATGGAGCAGATTCATCGTATCGCGGGATTCCGCCTTGCGGCACTTTTCAACCCGGGATGAGCATGTTCGAAAATCTGCGCCGGCAATATGTCAACCTGGCCCAGCCCCGCCTTGGGACCGAAGTGACCTATGCGACCGACGATTTCTTCGCCGACAAGGCGCGCCTGATCGACGCGGGCGAACCCCAATTCATTCCGGGCAAATATGACGAGAACGGCAAGTGGATGGACGGGTGGGAGAGCCGGCGTAAACGGACGCCCGGCCACGACTGGTGCGTGATCCGTCTGGGCGTTCCGGGGCTGGTCGCCGGCTTCGAAATCGACACCAGGCATTTCACCGGCAACTACCCACCGGGCGCCGAGATCGAGGTCTGCCGAAGCGGCGAGGCGGTTCCGGACGAAGAGGCGGGCTGGACGAAGGTCACGGCGCGCCTCGAGCTGAAGGGAGACGACCGCGTCTACGTCCCCGTCGAGCATGGAGAGCCCGTGACGCATGTGCGCCTCAACATCTTTCCCGACGGCGGCGTGGCCCGGCTGCGCGTCTGGGGCAGGGTCGCCAAGGACTGGTCGACGGTGGATGCGGACGCGCGCGTCGACCTGCTGGCAATGGAAAATGGCGGCCGCGGCATCATTGCCAACGACGAGCATTACGGCTGCATCGAAAACCTGACTGCGCCCGGACGCGGCGTGAACATGGGCGACGGCTGGGAGACGCGGCGGCGGCGCGAGCCCGGGCATGACTGGGCGGTGCTGGAACTGGGCGCTCCGGGGCGCATCGAGGAAGTCGTCATCGATACCGCTTTTTTCAAAGGCAATTATCCGGACCGCTGCTTCCTCCAGGCGGCGCCCAGCGCAACCGGCTCGCCCGAGGAGATCGCTTCGCTTTCGCAAGGCTGGCCGCTGCTGCTGCCCGAAGTGAAGCTCGAGGCGGACAAGGTTCACGTCTTTCGGGACGGTCTGGCCGATCTCGGCGCCATCCGCTTCGTGCGGCTGAACATCATTCCCGACGGGGGAGTCAGCCGGATGAGGCTGGTCGGGCGGGTCGCCCGATGAGAAAGGAAGACGCGGCATGACCAGCCTGAGCACCCACGTTCTCGACACCATGCACGGCCGGCCCGCGGCCGGCCTGACGGTGGCGCTGAGCGGTCCGGACGGCGAGATTGCGCGGGGCACGACCAACGCCGACGGCCGTTGCCCCGATCTGGCGCAGGGCGCGCTCGCTCCGGGGCGCTACACGATCCGCTTTTCCGTGGCCGATTATTTCCGCGGCCTCGGCGTCGCGCTGCCCGATCCGCCCTTCCTCGACGAGGTGGCGGTCGATTTCGGCATCGCGGCGGACGGCGGCCATTATCATGTGCCTTTGCTCGTCTCGCCCTATGGCTATTCGACCTACCGGGGCAGCTGAAAGATGGCCTTCGACCTCGCCGAATGGCTCAACCTCGCGCTCAGATGGCTGCATCTGACGGCGGGCATCGCCTGGATCGGGTCGTCCTTCTATTTCGTCTGGCTCGACAATCATTTGACCAGGCCGGCCGAGGGCGGCGCCTCGGGCGAGCTATGGTCGGTGCATGGCGGCGGCTTCTATCACAACCAGAAATACCAGGTCGCGCCGAGCCAGATGCCCGACCGGCTGCACTGGTTCAAATGGGAGGCCTATTTTACCTGGATCAGCGGTTTTTCGCTGCTGGTGCTGATCTATTATGTCGGGGCGCAGAGCTTTCTGATCGATCCGGCCAAGGCGGCGCTGAGCCCGGCCGCGGCGGTCGCCATCGGCCTGGCGGCGCAGGCGCTGGGCTGGCTGATCTACGATGGGATGTGTCGCTCGCCGGCAGGGTCCAGCAACTTGGCACTCGGCATCTGGTGGTTCATCGTCCTCCTGTTTGCCGGCTTCACGCTCGACAGCCTGTTCAACGCGCGCGCGGCCTATATGCACGTCGGGGCGATGATCGGCACGGTGATGGTCGCCAATGTGTTCCTCATCATCATTCCCAACCAGCGCAAGGTCGTGGCCGATCTGATCGCCGGGCGCACGCCCGATCCGACGCTGGGCGCGGCGGCCAAGCAGCGGTCGCTGCACAATAATTACATGACGCTGCCGGTGCTGTTCATCATGATCAGCAATCATTACCCGATGACCTATGGCGCCGAGCGGCCGTGGCTGGTGCTCGCCTTGCTCGGGCTCACCGGGGTGGCGGTCCGTCATGTGTTCAACCTGCGCGGCCGCGGACAGCCGACGGGCCGGACCATGGTCCTGGCAGCGGCGCTCGCGCTCGCCAGCGTCACCTATGTCACGTTGGAGAAAAGCGGCGGCGCTGGGCCCGCCCCGGCTTTGGCTGTCACTTACGCCGCGATCCAGCCGATACTGGCCACCCACTGCGCGGCCTGCCACAGCCCGCACCCGACCAACCCGGCCTTCGCTTCGCCGCCGCTCGGCCTGGTGCTTGACAGCTACGAGCATGTCAGCGCCGCGTCGGCACGGATCAGGGCAAGGGCGGTCGATACCGAGACGATGCCGCTGGGCAATCCCACCGGCATGACCCTGGCCGAGCGGCAGAAGCTGGGCGCCTGGATCGCGGCAGGGACGCCGCGATGATCCGCTTCCTCCTCGACGGCGAGGTGATCGAGGTCGAAGACCCCGATCCCACCGGCACCGTCCTCGACCATCTCCGCTACACGCTGCGCCGCACCGGCACCAAGGAAGGCTGCGCCGAGGGCGATTGCGGCGCCTGCACCGTGGTACTCGGCGAACTGGACGGCGAAGCGGTCAAGTGGCGCGCGGTCAATGCCTGCATCCTTTTCCTGCCGATGCTCGACGGCAAGGCGCTCAAGACCGTCGAGAGCCTGTCGCGGGGCGGCGCGCTCCACCCCGTCCAACAGGCGATGGCCGACGGCCACGGCTCGCAATGCGGCTTCTGCACGCCGGGCTTCGTGATGTCGCTCTACGCGCGCAGCATCGGCGCGGTCGGGACCGAGGGCATTCCGGTCAAGGATGTCATCGCGGGCAATTTGTGCCGCTGCACCGGCTACGGCCCGATTCTAGACGCCGGCGAGGCCAACCCACCGGGGCCCACCGACGATAGCGAAATTGCAGCTCTTCTTCGCACGATCGCGCCCGCCCGCGCGGGGCGGGGCTGGTTCGCGCCGCGGACCTCGGACGAGCTGGCGGCGCTGCTGATCGAGCATCCCGAGGCGCTGATCGTCGCCGGGGCCACCGATGTCGGGCTTTGGGTGACCAAGGGCCTCAAGGATCTCGGCACCACCATCTTCATCGGCGACATCGCCGATCTGAAGCGGGTCGAGGATGCGCAGGGCGTCCTCACGATCGGCGCGGGCGTGCGTTATTCCGAGGCGAAGGAAGCGCTCGCCCGCCTCCACCCGGATTTGGGCGAGCTGGTCCGCCGCATCGGCGGCCTCCAGGTCCGCAACGCGGGCACGATAGGCGGCAATATCGCCAATGGCTCCCCCATCGCCGACATGCCCCCCGCGCTGATCGCCTTGGGCGCCGAGCTGGTGCTGCGGAAGGGCAGCGAACGCCGTTTTATGCCCCTCGAACGCTTCTTCCTGTCCTACGGCAAGCAGGACCGGCAACCGGGCGAGTTCGTCGAGAGCGTCCGCATCCCCCGCCCCGCCCCCGACACCCGGATCCGCATCGTCAAGCTCTCCAAGCGCTTCGACAGCGACATTTCGAGCGTCTGCGGCGCCTTCGCCATCCGTCTGGAAAACGGCCATATTAGAGAGGCCCGGATCGCCTTCGGCGGCATGGCCGGCATCCCCGCGCGCGCGCGCGCCTGCGAGGCGGCGCTGACCGGCAAGCCCTGGTCCGAAGCGGTGGTCGAAGCCGCGGCTGAGGCGCTGGCGCAAGACTATCAGCCGCTCAGCGACCTCAGGGGATCGGCCGAATACCGTCTCGCCGCCGCCGCCAATCTGGTGCGCGGCCTCTGGCTCGAACCCGAGAGCCTGCTCGATGTCTGACGCCGTCAGCCAGCCGCTCCGCCACGACAGCGCCGAGGGCCATGTCGCGGGCAGCGCGCGCTATGTCGACGACCTGACCGAGGCGCCCGGCACGCTCCATCTCGCCTTCGGCCTCGCCACCGACGGCCATGCGCGGCTCGCCGGCCTCGATCTGTCCGCGGTCCGAGCCGCGCCGGGCGTGATCGCGGTCTTCACTGCCGCCGATATCCCCGGCGAGAATAATGTCGGCCCGGTCTTCCACGATGACCGGCTCTTCGCCGAGGACGAGATTCTCTACCCCGGCCAGCCTTTGTTCGTCGTCGCCGCGACCGGCACCCGCGCCGCGCGCGTCGCCGCGCGGTTGGCGAAGGCCGAAACCGAGCCGCTCCCCGCCCTCGTCACTATCGCCGAGGCGCTCGACGCGGGTTCTGAGCTCGAACCGCCGCAGCGTATGGCGCGCGGCGACGCGCAGGCTGCGCTCGAGCGCGCGGCGCATCGCCTGTCGGGGACGCTCGAAATGGGCGGGCAGGAGCATTTCTACCTCGAAGGCCAGGCCGCGCTCGCCACGCCGGGCGAGGGGGGCCAGATCCATGTCGCCAGCTCGACCCAGCATCCAAGCGAAGTCCAGCATCTGATTGCGACATTGCTTGGCCTCCGCAGCGCCGATGTGACCGTCGAGGTCCGCCGGATGGGCGGTGCGTTCGGGGGCAAGGAGACGCAGGCGGCCGCCTATGCCGCCGCCTGCGCGCTGGTGAGCGCCAAGACCGGCCGCCCGGCCAAGATCCGCGCCGACCGCGACGACGATATGGTCATGACCGGCAAGCGCCACGATTTCACCGCGGACTATGATGTCGGCTTCGACGGCGAGGGCCGGATCGAGGGCATCCGCATCGCGCTGGCCTCGCGCTGCGGCGCCACCGCCGACCTCAGCCTCGCGATCAACGACCGCGCGATGTTCCACGCCGACAATTGCTACTTCCTCCCCGCGGTCGAGATATTGAGCCACCGGCTCAAGACCCACACCGTCTCGAATACCGCCTTCCGCGGCTTCGGCGGGCCGCAGGGGATGATGGCGATCGAGCGGGCGATCGACGCTGTCGCCGCGCACCTGGGGCTCGATCCGCTCGCCGTTCGCCAGGCCAATCTCTACGGCCCCGGCCGCGACGTGACGCCCTATCACATGATTGTCGAGGACAATGTCGCGCCGCAGATCATCGCCGAGCTGGCGACAAGCGCGGGCTATGCCGCGCGGCGCGAGGCGGTTGCCGCGTTCAACGCGAGCCATCGCATCCTCAAGAAGGGCCTCGCGCTCACGCCGGTCAAGTTCGGGATCAGCTTCACCACCACCCACCTCAACCAGGCCGGCGCGCTGGTGCTCGTCTATGCCGACGGATCGATCGACTTGAACCATGGCGGCACCGAGATGGGCCAGGGGGTGATGATCAAGGTCGCCCAAGTGGTGGCGGACGTCTTCGCCGTGCCCATCGAGAGCGTGAAGATCAGCGCGACGCGCACCGACAAGGTGCCCAACACTTCGGCCACCGCTGCCTCCTCGGGCGCGGACTTGAACGGCATGGCCGCGAAATATGCCGCCGAAACGATCAAGAAGCGCCTCGACGCATTCGCCGCGACCCAGCCGGGCTCGGCAAGCTGGACCTTCGCCGAACTCTGCCGCGGCGCCCATCTCGCGCGCATCTCGCTCGCCGCGACCGGCTTCTACGCCACGCCCAAGATCGAATATGACCGCGCCAATCACCGCGGCCGCCCCTTCCTCTATTTCGCTTATGGCGCCGCGCTCAGCGAAGTCGTGATCGACACGCTCACCGGCGAGCATCGCGTGGTCGCGGTCGACATCCTCCACGACGTCGGCCGCTCGCTCAATCCGGCGATCGACCTGGGGCAGATCGAAGGCGGGTTCGTCCAGGGCATGGGCTGGCTGACCACCGAGGAACTGGTGTATGACGACCGCGGCCGCCTGCTCACCCACGCGCCCTCGACCTACAAGATCCCCACCGCGAGCGACCGCCCGCCGCACATGGACATCCGCATCTGGGAGCGCGGCGAGAATGTCGAGGCGACGATCCACCGCTCCAAGGCGGTCGGCGAGCCGCCGCTGATGCTCGCGATCTCGGTCTTCTCGGCCTTGACCCAGGCCGCCGCCGCCGCCGCGCCCGGCAAGGGGCTGCCGAGGCTCGACGCCCCCGCCACGCCCGAGCGCATCCTCGCTTCGATCGACGAGCTCAAGGCCCGCAATGGCTGACTGGATCATCCACGCCCGCGAAGCGCTGAGCCAAGGTCCCGCAGCGCTCGTCACCATCCTCGCCACCGAGGGCTCCGCACCCCGCGGACCGGGCGCGCGCATGGTCGTGACGGAAACCGGCCTCGCGGGCACGATCGGCGGCGGCGCGCTCGAACATCTGTCGGCCGCGCAGGCGCGGGCGATCCTCTCGCTCGAGCCGGGAAGCTGGCGCGTCCAGGATTATCCCTTGGGGCCGCTGCTGGGCCAATGCTGCGGCGGGCGGGTCCGGCTGCTCGTCGAACGGCTGGAGGGGGTGCCCGATGGCGAAGGCCCGTTCGAAGTCACCCTGTCCGATCGCGTCGAGCGCAGGTCGCTCCCCGGTGAAGGCCGGGGCCCAGTTACGGGTGCCGCGCCGCTGGGCCCCGGCCTTGGGTCCCATCAAAGTAGTACTTTGATGGGGTCCCTTCGCCGGGGAACGATAGGGGCGAGGGGCCCGCTGCCCGCTGCCGGCGCCCATTTCATCGAGCCCGTCGAAGGCGGCAGCCTCCCCCTTCACCTCTTCGGCGCGGGCCATGTCGGCCGCGCGATCGCCTCGCACGCCGAGGGACTCCCGATCCATCTCGCCTGGTTCGACACCCGCGCCGCCGAGGCCGAAACCCCAGGGGTCGTCCTCGCCGACGAGGACGCGATGATCGCCTGCGCAGCCGAGGCGCCCGAAGGCACCGCGGTCGTCATCCTCACCCACGACCATGCGCTCGACTATCGCCTCGCTGCCGCCGCGCTCGGCAGCGAGGCGGCGTTCGTCGGTCTGATCGGCTCGCAGACCAAGCGCGCGCGCTTCCTGTCGCGGCTCGAGAAGGACGGCGTCGATGCCGCGCGCCTGACGTGCCCAATCGGCATCCCCGGCATAGTCGGCAAGGAGCCCGAAGTGATCGCCATCGCCACGCTCGCGCAGCTGCTGATACTGAGGCCCGCGGCATGACCCGCATCGCGTTCCGCGGCGAAATCCTGAGCGTTCCAGACGATCCGGCCGTCGCGGGCGCCGACGCGATTCGCCATTTCGAAGACGGCCTGCTGGTGGTGGAGGACGGCCTCGTCCTCGCCTGCGGCCCCCAGGCCGATCTCGCCGACAGGTTCGCCGATGTCCCGGCCGAAATGCTGAACGGCCTGATCGTCCCCGGCCTCATCGATGCGCATGTCCACTATCCGCAGATCGAGCGCATTGCCTCGCACGGCGAACAGCTCATGCAGTGGCTCGAACGCCATATCTTCCCGGCCGAACAGGCCTTCGCCGACCGCGGCCACGCCGACAGGGTTGCCGCCTTCTTCCTCGACGAGCTGCTCCGCCACGGCACCACCAGCGCGCTCGTCTTCGCCACCGTCCACGCCGGCTCGGTCGACGCGCTGTTCGAAGCCGCGCTCCAGCGCGACATGCGGATCGTCTCCGGCAAGGTGCTGATGGACCTGGGGCCGGAGGGCCTGCGCGACACCGTCGCCTCTGGCCGCGCCGAATCCGAGGCATTGATCGCCAGATGGCGCGGCCGTGGCCGCCTCGGCTATGCCGTCACGCCGCGCTTCGCTCCCACCTCCAGCAGCGAGCAGCTCGCCGATGCAGGCAGCCTGATCGCCGCGCATCCCGACGTGCTGCTGCACACCCACCTCGCCGAGAATCCGGGCGAGATCGCGGCGGTCGCGGAGCGCTTCACCGAGGCCAAGGATTATCTCGACGTGTACGACCGGTTCGGCCTGGTCGGACCGCGCTCCGTCTTCGCCCATTGCGTCCACATGAGCGACCGGGCGCTGTCGCGCATGGCCGAGGCGGGCGCCGGCATCGCCTTCTGCCCGACCAGCAACATGTTCCTCGGCTCGGGCCTGTTCGATCTCGCGCAGGCCGATCGTCACGGCGTCAGGCTCGGCATCGGCACCGATATCGGCGCGGGCACGACCCTCTCAATGCTCCACACGCTGGGCGAGGCGTACCGGACCTGCCAGCTCAGGGGGGCCAGCCTCGATCCCTTCCGCGCGCTTCATCTCGCCACCGCGGGCGGCGCGCGCGTGATCGGCATCGCCGATCGTGTCGGCGCCCTCCTGCCCGGCCAGGAGGCCGATTTCATAATCCTCGACGCGGCGGCGACGCCTCTGCTCGCCCGCCGCTGCGCCGGCGCGTCGCTGCACGACCGGCTGTTCGCCTTGCAGATACTGGGCGACGACCGCGTCATCGCCGCCACCTGGTTGCGTGGCCGCAAATGGCGCGCGAAGTCTGACTTCAGGGGTGCGAACTGAACGGCTGGAACACTGCTTGCCAAGCCGAAAGGCCGCAGCTCGGTGACGGTTTCCGGAGCTGTCCAAGATCCTCGCCTGGCGTGAGGGGGGCGATGGGTGCTCTCTTTGATTGGCATCCGCTACCTTGCCACGCGCAACCCGGAGACCCGGAAACCGGACGTCCCCGCCATTTTCGTCTCTTTGGTCTCGTTCTTGATCTACGCAGCTGCGTTGCTCGCGTTCGACGTCCTGTTCAACACCGACGAGTCGACAACGCACCTGATCGCGACGGTCGTGGTATTCCTATGGATGGGCATTCTCACCGCCTTCGTCGGCAGCACGCTGGCGCCCTGACATTAGGGCAGCCGCCAGCCACCGTAGCTCGTCGGCGGTGGCTCGTGGCTCCACGCGAATCCGAAACGGGCATTGAATGCCGCCAGGCTGCTCAGCTCGACGCGCATCCGCGCTTCGCCGTCCGGCCCACGAAGTGCGACTTCGGCGGTCGCAGCGCGATCCTGGTCGCCGAACGGTTCGGAACGGAGAAACTGCCCTCCGTCCGGGCCTGTGCCGATCACTTTCATCGTCAGCACTCGATCCCCGGAGGCGGCCCATGCCAGCGCGATCCCCGCCGGCAGCGAAAGGCCGATCCACAGCGCCTCACCGGGCGGAACCGGCACGGCAACCCGTAGCGCGTTCGGCTCCGCCGTAAGCACTACGCAGGGTGCCGCACCCAGATTGGTGGAATGCCCTTCCGGCGGCGCCACCGTGGCGCGCTGGACCGACGCACGCGCATCGCCGAGGGCAAGCTCGGAGGCGAGAGCGGGATCGTCGATCAGAGCCTCTTGAGCAAAGTGTCGAGGGTCATCCGCGGCACCCCGAGCGCGCGGGTGAGGTCGGAGCGCGCCTCCTCATCCAGGTCGACCGATGGAGGGCCGACGATCGGGCTGTCGAAAGCAAATGTCCCCAGGCCTCGCGGCAACCGCGCCTGCGCCCGAGCCTGTACATACGCCCGGACCACTTCGAGCTTTGCGTCGAGTCGGCTGGTGTCGTTTTGGCCCGCCGGCGGCTGCCACACCAGCCAAGCATCGGCGGGCACGACGGATTCGGCAATCCTTGCGGCGGCGGTTCCGGGCGGAATGAGGCCGGGAATCCGGCTGCTGGCCTGGACGAGCAAGTCCCAGCTGACCTGGAGCATCGGCGGCTCGGTCACGGGCGCCGGCGCAGTCTCGCCGATCTTTGTCCTGAGCGCGCCGACGTCGGGATGATCGATGCCCAGCATGGAGGTGAGGTTGTCGACGACGATGCCGAAGAGGCCGGTCTGGTCGGGCTCGCGCAACAGCAGGTGGGCGCCGATGAGTCCCAGCAGCGGTTGCTCAAATTTGCCGGAAAGGAGCTGGCGCATGTGATCCGAAAGGATGGCCCTGTGCTGGGTCAGCGCGTCGAGGGCGATTTCTGCGAGGCGGGTTTGCGCGTCGTGAACGACGGGCTGGTGGGCGATCGCCACTGATCCTCCGGCCAGGTCCGGCAATCTCTGGCCGGCGGCATCGCGGAACAGCATGTAGAGCTGCGTCGTCCAGCCGGGGCTGGCGTGGAGCGCGCGGCGCAGGCGACTGCCGTCTGGAAGTTCGAGCTCGACAGCATAGAAGCCGGGATCCACGTCGACGACGCCGATCGCACAGGCGTCGCCCTGCTGCCGGACCTTGGCAATCGCGGCGAAATTCACTTTGTCGCCCGACGGCAATACGATCGACAGTGCGCCGGCCGGGTCGAGGTGGCTGCGGCGATTGTCCAGTGACCATTCGCGCGCGGAGATCAGCAGTCGCGATCCCAACCCCAGCGCCGGGGCCGGATAATTCCAGGCCTGCCTGACCGCGGCTTGGTGATATTCGTGACTCCGCGCCGTGTTGTCGATTGGAATGGGCGAAGCGATATCCAGCCGGTCGAAGTGCTGCTGCGGAAGCTTGCTGTCGAGCGCCACCAGTCTTTCCTGGAACTCGGAACCGACCCTGACGCGGATCTTGTACAACCCGTCCGCGAGCGGCGCGTCGAGCGCGCCGATACCGCGGGCGACGACGTTCGCGGAGCCGTCGAATACCTTGATCTGCGCGGTGGGATCATCGGACGATATGCCGAGCGTGCTATTGGACGGCGACATCTATCACCTCCTTAGCGCCGTCGGCGACTAGTGCGCCCGTTACCTCGAATACGTCGCTGCTGAAGGGATCCGCCAGCACCCTGAAGTAACCGCGCGGCAGCGTTACGTTCCATGGGTCGGGCGCACCGGTCTGTGTCACATGGTCCTTGAGGTCATGGCCGATGATCCGGGCATCGCGGGAACCATTGAGGCTGACCCTGACCGGAAACTCCTCCGCCGCCGCGGCGGTCCAGCCCGGCGGCGCGCCGACGATGACGAACGGGTCCGGATCGAACACCTCCGGCTGGTTGGCGATTTCGGGGTTCGCCAGCTCCTGCGGCGTTAGCAGGTTCTTCATGTTCGACTGGAGATATGCCTTGAGCTGGGCCGCAGTGATCTCGCCGGTGCGCGCGTCGCGCGCGGCGCCGCGCAATCCGGCGAGCAAAGTGACCGAAAAGACACCTCGCGCGCCGCCACCGCCGATTGCTTTCTCGAGCGAGAGCTGGTCGTTCTTCGCGGACAGCGCGAAGAAGCGGCGACGATTCTCCTGGCCCGACAGGCCGAGCGAAACCAGGAAGGGAGGCGACAGGTCCGCCTGCCGCATTGGCTCGCGGCACGCGTCCTGGAACAGCAGCACTTCGTCGAACCAGCCGCCTTCGTACATCCGATTCGCCCACCACATCGCGGCGACGTTAATCGGCGCAGTCCGCGACGCATTGGCCATCAGCACGCCGGACTTGTCGAGCGCCGGCGCGAAGCCGTGGCCCGAGAAGTACATGTAGAGCCGCTTGCCGACCTGCGGCCCCTCCCCGGCCGCGTCGTTCTCGTCCGACGTCGCCTGCACCGCGTGGAAGAAGTCGTCTATCGCCTGCTGCGCCGGCTGCTCGGCCCAGGGCTTGAGCTCGGGCGCACGCTCAAAGGCGCTCGAGACGATGCTGGTGGCGTTCGCCGGGTCGACGCCACCCGCGGTCGTGACCCACTTGTAGAATTCCGTGGCATCGCGCTCGGCGCCGGACAGAGGCCCCAGGGCCGGGTAGCGGTCGATGCCGACGATAAGGGCGCGGTCCGCTAGTGGCATGACGGTTACGGATATTGTTTCTTGATGAAGCTGCGGTCCGTCGGGGACAGCTGCGCGTTCGGGCCGGCGGAGAAACCGTCGGTCGTCCAGCTCGCCGGGATCGGATAGAGCATGATCGACTCCTTATCGAGCTGCGTGCCATTGATCTCCGCCGCCGCATAGGGCTCGAACATATTGTGCTCGATCGTCGGCAGGTCCCAGTTGTTCGGCGGCCCCGACAGGTCGGCGATCACTGCCGGCTTGTTCCACTGGATGCCACCGACCGGATTCTGATGCTCATGTATCAGACCGAGCGCATGGCCGAACTCGTGCAGGATCACCCTTTTTGCTTCCGCAGCCGTCACGGTCGGCGTCAGCCAACCGAAGTTCATCGTCGACTGGTCCTTCGGCACGGTTTGGCTGGTGCTGCCGATCACCGACCAGGACCCCTTGTACTGAAACGAGATGCGGATATCCGAATTCGTCGGGTCGTTGACCCAGCTGAACTTGAGGTTGGCGAGGTTGGTGATCCACTCCTCGGCATATTGCTTGACCAGCGCCTTCTGCTGGTCGGTGCCGTCAAGAAAGGCGATCCTGATGGTGGCGTCTTTCCATTTGGCCTTCTTGACCAACGCGGCTCTCGTTTGAGCACTCGACGCATCCTCGCCCGCATACCAAGCGAAGCACCAATGCTCTTGGTTCTGGTTATCGTCGCTCATCGTCTTCCTCCTTTAGCTTGGCCTGGTCGCGCCAGCGGCGCACGTACCGGCGCTTGAATTCAATAGATGACCGCCGTGGGGCCGTTTGACCGGCGCCAGTGCCATGGCCCATGAACTATTCGTAATTTTCTTGGTGACGCGTGACGCACGTCACGCAGCGCAAGAAAAAATAGGCAACTTGGCTCGATTTGCGCGCTGCCTGTTCGGATGGTAGCGAAGCGGGAGAGTTTCGAACCTGGATGCGGTCTTGCCGTAAGTGCACGGCGGTCGGCCTACCCTCGCCTCCCTGTCAGCCGGTGCATTTGTTCCGACAGGATCGCCGCGCGCGTCACCTTGCCATCGCGGGCGGCGCGCGGATGATCGGCATCGCGGACCGCGTCGGCGCCCTCCTGCCCGGCCAGGAGGCCGATTTCATCGTCCTCGACGCGGCGGCCACGCCCTTGCTCGCCCGCCGCTGCGCCGGCGCGTCGCTGCACGACCGGCTGTTCGCCTTGCAGATACTGGGCGACGACCGCGCCATCGCCGCCACCTATCTGCGCGGCCGCCGCGCCCATGCGAGAGCCAATTGATGTTTCGCCGCTTCCCCGGGCACCCTGGAGACCTGGAGGATTCGAACCCCCCGCCGGCGGACGCCGGCAAACCAATAGGCTCAGCAAGTTCGAATCCTGCCCGGCGAGACAGGAACTGGCGCGCCCGGCAGGATTCGAAAGTGCGACCTCAACACAAGTTGGGGTCAAACTAGCGCCGACATTTCAAAGGATTGTAAGGGGTCAAATCCAGCAAGCCTGGCTCAGAGACAGATTCGCAGCAGACCGCGCGTGGTCCGCTCGACTCCGGCAGATGCTGACGGCGGACTGGCGTCGAATGTCCGCAATGGGTGGATAACGATCTGACTGCTTGTGTCAGGATTTGCGGCTTAGCGGATGATCCGCTGTTGAATGGAATGTGTGAACACCAGCACGGGGCACGACGGCGCGATATCAGCCTTGCACTTCCGCGAGGGGCGGGGGACACCCATTCCGAAGGGGAAGCCGGATGCCGTCTCTGGTCGGGAAAGTCGCTGTAGTAATTGGAGGCGCGAGGGGCATCGGGGCGGCTGTGAGCCGCAGGATGATTGCGGAAGGCGCGTCGGTTGCGATCGTCTATTTGAGCAGGTCCGACCAAGCGGAGAGGTTGGCAAGCGAGCTACGTGCCGAAGGCGGTTCCGTTCTCCTGGCTCAGGCGGACGCAAGCGATCCGATCGCGCTTGCAGGCGCAATGGACGTATCGTTTGCACATTTCGGCCGCCTCGACGTGCTGGTGAGTGTGGCAGGCATGGCCATCGTCGGACCGCTTGACGCCTATCCAGAAGATGCCTTCGATCGTACGTTCGCACTCAATGTGCGCGCTCCTTTTGTCGCCGCGAAAAAAGCGGCGACTATGATGGAAGCCGGCGGGCGGATCATCACTATCGGCAGCATCGTTGCGGATCGCATGCCCGGACCTGGGGGCGCGTTGTACGCGGCCAGCAAGTCGGCGCTCGGCGGCCTGACAAGGGGGTTGGCGCGTGACCTTGGCGAGCGCGGCATAACCGCCAACCTTGTGCAACCCGGTCCGATCGACACAGATCGCAATCCGGCGAACGGCCCCAACGCCTTGGCAAACCGCGCGCCCCTTGCGATACAGCGCCACGGAACGGCCGATGAAGTGGCGGGGCTAGTCGCCTATCTGGCTTCGCCGGAAGCCGCTTTCGTAACAGGCGCGGTCTACAACATCGATGGCGGTTGGAGCGCCTGATCCCGCCCTCCCTAGGCCAGCTTTTGTCACGATAGAAACTGCTGTGAACGGCGGAGTAGGGCGGACGTTGCCGGTTGCGTCGGGGAATGGAGAAATCGGTTTGGGGACACTAATTTGGCCCGGGAGATTTTCGGCATAAAATGGCGGTCGCGGTGCGGACAAATCGGACCACCTCGCGGATGGGTGCCGGTTCGCACCAGGCTGCGGACCATTAGCGATTTCAGGGCCGACAAAGGACCGCTCTGAGGAGCGGGGGCCGCAGCGGGCGGGCGGCAGGTCGGGGCTCAGAGATCAGTTACTTCAACGGCAAGAAGTCACCTCTGCTGAGCACACACTACAATCGAGAAATATATTTAAACTAGCGAATGTTAGTAAGAGCTTAAGCTCGATTTGTCTTTCAAACTCAAATGCCCTAACCTTTAGTGCGTCGACGATTGGGGTGAGTCGAGGTGGGGGCAATCTACAACCTTAGAAAAGTCGTGTTTTACGCGCTTGTGATCAGCCTCGGGCTGATGCTTTCGATAATTCCCACGTCGGCAAAAGCGCAATTCACCACCTTTGCCGTCGACAAGCACCTGTGCCTCTGGACCAACGCGCCGACCGTGCCAAACCCCGCGACGTGCGCCCTTCCTTCCGACTATCTCAGTCAGGTCGCCCCCGGCCAGCCCGCATTCTATCTGGTGACGATCACCGGCAACGCGAATCCCTGGACCCTGACGCTGAGCGAAACCTATCCGCCCGGCTTCCAGGCTCAGGACGTCAGATGCGCGCCGTCCGGCTTCGTCGCCTCGCCGGCGACGGCGACGACGCTGGGGCCCATCCAGATCGCCGCCAACCAGACGCTTCAGTGCACGATGGCCGGCTATTTCATCACCAATACGAACATCGGCACGAGCGCGACCAACACCGTCAAGCTTGCCGACACCGCCACCGGCACCGCCGCCAAGGGCGAGGCGAAGGTGACGGCGACCGTGCTGACCGCGGCGACGCTGCCCACCGACCTGTCGATCACCAAGACGCCGAGCACCAATTCGGTCGCGCTCGGCGGCACCGTGAAATTCACCCTCACGCTCAGCAATTCGCTGACCGGCAAGCCGGTCTACGTGGGCGGGTTCCTGCAGCTCTACGACCAGTTGCTGCGCGTAGGCAGCATGGCTCTCACCGCGACCCTGACAGGCCCGCCGGTCTGCACCCCAAGCGGCGGCGCGCAGTGCGTCACGCTGATCTCCAATACCTCTCCGATCGCGCTCGCCACCTATTGGCAGACCCTCGCCACGGGGAATTATCCGTCGGGGAACAGCGGCTTTCTGCCGGCGGGCGGGTCGATGACCGTGGTCTACGAGCTGAAGATAGAAAGCACCGCGACGTGCGTCCCGGCGGGAACGCGGGGTTTGCGGAATCTCGCCGGGTTCAACTTGGCCGGCCAGCAAGGCACCGCCATCGCCGAGGCCGATCCCAAGAACAACCAGACCGATCCGACCGACGATCCGTCCTCCCTCGTCACCGTGACCACGCCGGCGTCGTTACTGGCATGCCCGCCCGGCAGCGGGAATCCGAGCGTCTCGGTCACCAAGGTCGTGCAGAACCCGCAGACGACCTGGCTTTGGGGCTCCACGGTCACCTACAACGTCACCTTCAAGAACAACTCCCCGGTTCTGCTCTCCGGCATTTCGCTGCAGGACTGGGTGTCCTCGAACTATTCGGATACCGCGATCGTCGCCACGGTGGTCGGCAGTCCTACTTGCTCGCCACCGTGCGGCACCTCGACACCGGGATCGAAGGTCTTCGGCTATAGCAGCGCCAATATCTGGAATTCGGGCGTCATCGCCCCGCTGGCCCCCGGCGGTACGATCACCGTCCCGATCACCGTCAAATACGACATGGACAGCTGCGCGGTTGAGTCGCACACCAACTGGCGCATCACCAATCAGGTCAACGTGTATTTTTCCACGACGGCCAGCTCCTTCTCCGCAACAGCATCGGTGGGCATCGACATGGAGGAGCCGCCGCTGTGCCGTTTCAAGGTCGTCAAGACCTTCCAGGGCGGCGCGCCCGCGACGCTGCATTTCAACACGCCGTACCAATATCAGGTGACGTACACCAACCAATCCGCCAAGTCGGCGACGGTCTACACGCTGGGCGACGCTCTGCGGATCGACGTTCCCGGTTACGCGGCCAGCCTGCCGCTGACCTACAGCTACAGCTGCACCAGCCCTGCCAGCCCGTCGGTGACCGGCTACTCGCCGCAGAGCCTGAGCTTCCCCGCGATGAGCAGCGGCTCGGTGCTCAACACCAGTACACCGGTCAACGGATCGCAGCTCATCTCGCTGGCGGCCAAGCCGATCAAGTTCGACGCGGGCGCGACTTTGACCTGCACGATCAACATCGTCGTCCAGCGCCCGGCGACCGGCGATCCCAATTGCATGGGGACGGGCGCCGCCAGCCTTCAGAACACCGCCATGCTGTACCCGGGCAGCGGCTACTACCCCTGGGCCGGGGTACCGGCGGACACCGACCTCTGGTCGACCCAGAAGGCGAAGCTGCCGCTCTGCTTCAACCTGATCGTCAACAAGGTCGCCGACCCGCTGGCGGCGCTCGGGACGGGGCCGCCACTCGCCTACACGGTGACCGTCACCAACAAGGGCGACGACCCGATCGCCGGCCTCGCCGCGCCCGACTGGCTCACCGTCACCGACCTGTTCGCCGACAATTATTCGCCCGGCACGGCCACCGCGACCGTTTCCAATCCGGCAGGGGATTGCGGCACCTCCAGCCAGCCGAACTTCAATTGCGAGCTGACGGGGGCTTCGGGCAACCCGATCTCGCTCGGCATCAAGAACCTCGCCAGGGACCAGACGATCACGGTGGCCTATACGCTCGCGCCGCCCTTCGCGACCGAGCGGGTGCGCAACGACGTCGTCATCGCCGCCGAGGGGACGCTGGCGACCGACTGGTATGCGAAGTCGCCCGAGAACCTTTCCAACCTCAACGAAGTGCCGATCACGAACCCCGCGACGGAACCGGCGGGCGGCTCGGTGCTCAAGGTCTGCAAGGTCGCCGGCGAGGGCGTCGAGCCGGGAACGCGCTTCGAATTCAGCGCGACCGGCCCCGGCGCGCCCCTCGGCGCGTCCGTCCCGGCCGGCCCGCCGCCCGGCGGCTATTGCCAGGTGGTCGGCGAATATGCCCCCGGCACCGAGGTCGTGCTCGCAGAGACCGGCCCGCCCGGCTATGACGTCACGTCGATCAACGTCGAAGGGCCGGCGTCCATGCCCGGCCCGATCATCGACCTCCCCCGGGGCACGGTCGGCGTCACCCTCGGCCCCGGCGTGACCGAGGCGACCTTCACCAATTACCGCGGCACCGGTTTCGTCGAGATCTGCAAGACAGGTGGCCGCGATGCGTCCTACGAGTTCAGCTATGTCGGGCGGGACGGGATCGTCCGCCGGATCCGCGTTCCGACGGGCGCCTGCTCGCCTGCCCTGGAGGTGCCCGCGGGCAATCTCCTGATCACTGAGCTGCTGCCGGCGCCGCAGGTGAGTTCCGTCCAAGTCTGGCCGGCGAACCGGCTCGTGAAAGCCGATCCGTCTCGCGGCCAGGTCGCGGTGCAGGTGCCGGCGGGCAACATCTCGACGCAGACCATAATCAGCATCAAGAACAAGGCAGCCGGGCCCGTTAGGAACGCGACTATTTTGCGGAGGCCGGAAGGCGATTAGAACTGGTCTGGTCATATTCGGGCAAAACGGTTGCTAAGATGGTGACTGCCGTGTCCCATTCGCAGTGGAACGAGTTCTCCTTTCCACTTTGAGGACATTTTTTGCGCGGCAGAGAATCCGCCCGCGTTCACGCGGCGGCCGTGCGGACAATTCGTCTCCTGGCCACGAAGCGTGCGAAGCGCGGCGCCAAGACTCGGAAATGAGGCCGGTATCTCCGCCCACCCAAAGAGACCCGAAATCCAGCTAAGTCATTGATATAGCTGGCGCGCCCGGCAGGATTCGAACCTGCGACCCCAAGCTTAGAAGGCTCGTGCTCTGTCCAACTGAGCTACGGGCGCGTGGGCCCGGCTCTAGCCTGCTTTCGCGGCCGACGGAACAGCGCTGGGGTGGCGCGCAGGGCGGGGGCGCGGCGAGCCGCTGCCTAGCGCACCGGCGTGCCGTCGACCCTGGCCGGGGGCGCGACGTTGAAGATCCTGGCGATCAGCGCCTCGAGCGCCTGGAAGACGGCGTCGACGCCGAAGCCCGCGACGAACGAGATCGCCGACCCGGACAAGGCGACCGGCCCGATCAAAGTCGCCTCGTCGCCGCTCGGCTGGGCGATGAACAGGCCGATACAGGCCCCGACCACCGCGCCCAAAGCGAGCTGCTGGAGCGAGAGGTTGAGGTCGCGCGGGCTCAAGGTGCTCGCCTTGATCCTGCGCGACAGGCTGCGCACGATCGCCGCGCCGGCGCCCAATATGCCGTAGAAGACCGGCAGCACCGCCGAGCCCATGATGTTGGCGAACCAGGCGGCGGTGGACGAGACGTCCGGCTCGATGCGGCGCACCGCCCGGACCTCGCCGACCTGGAGCTTGCCCGCTTTGCCCGCGGCGGGCGTCTGCATGTTGGCATCGCCTGCGTTGGGCGTGAGCGGATGCAGCCAGCGGGCAAGCCTGCGCTTGACCCTGGCGACACTGGCCTTGCTCTCGTCGAGCGCCTGGCAGGACTGCAGCTGGGCGACGCTCTCGAACTGGGGCAATGTCTCGCCGTTCTCGGTCTTGCGCGTAGCCAGCAATTTCCAGCTATTGCAATAGCCGACCTCGTAGGCGCTCGCCTGCGGCGCGGCCTCCGCGGGCGGAGCGATGGCCGGCGTCACGGAGGGCTCCGCAGCGGCCGCAATTGCCGGCGTCGGCTCGGTGCCGCGCTTTTCGGACCGGGGAGCGGCGCGCGGCTTGCCCGGGGCGGCGGCCGGTGCCGCCCCCGCGGCCGCGGCCGGCTTGGCCGAGGCATCGGTCGCCGGCGGTCCAGCGTCGTCCGACACGCCGGCCTCCGCGTCGTTCACCCTTTTCTGGGCGGCGTCGAGCCTGACCTGGGCGGCGGCGAGCTCGCCCAAAGCGGCGTTGCCGAACGCGACGTACCAGGAGAGGAGACAGGTCAGGACCAGCCAGACGACCAGGAACGCGCTGATCCGCCAGCTCGCCTTGCGGAACTTGTCCGCCTTGGGGATGAGGTCCGGATAAGCGGTGCAGGCCAGCGAGCTGCGCGAGGGCGTCGAGGCCATGTCGAGGTCGCGGCTCGTCTCACCCTTGGCCGGGAGCGGCAAATCGTCCTCCTGGGTAACCAGCAGGGTGAAGGCGATGGTCGCGCCGCTGGCCGGCTTCGACAGCCGGTTGAGATAGTCCTTGACCTTGATCAGCAGCGCCGCCTGCTGGGCCTTGTCCTCGGGCGAGCCCTTGGGCGGCCAGCTGATCTGGCAGACCTGGTCGATCCAGTCTTTGGGCAGCCCCTCGGGCGGCTCCTTGGCGGACAGGATCGAGATGGTCGTGTCGGGATCGGCGGAAAGATTGTCGAGGAGGAGATGGACCTCGCTCAACTCGCGGCTGAGGATGAACACCTTGGGGTCGTCCTGCGGGCCGGGCTGGCCGTCTGCCCTGGCGGGCCGGCGGGGTTCGACTTCTTCGCTGTTCTCGGTCATCATGCGACTGCCCCCGCTCCGTTTACTTGCCGCGGCCCGGGAAATACATCGCGCCGCGCCCGGAAACATCCAGAATGACATGACTAATGCATGTCGGCAAGGCTGCGATGGAGAGAGGCGTCCCCGCACCGGCCCCGGCCGGGCGGGCGATTTCAGCCGATCGCCTCCACCAGCCCCTCGAACAGCCGCCGCCCGTCCGTCCCGCCATGGGCCGGCTCGGTCATCCGCTCGGGGTGGGGCATCATGCCCAGCACGTTGCCCGCCGCACTGACGATGCCGGCGATGGCGCGGGCCGAGCCGTTCACGTCGCCGGCATAGCGGAACGCGACCCGCCCTTCGCCCTCGAGCCGGTCGAGCGTTGCCGCGTCGGCCTGGTAATTGCCGTCATGATGGGCGACCGGGATAAGGATCTCCTCGCCCGCGGCGTAGCGGCTGGTGAAGGCGGTCTGGCTGTTGCCGACCTTGAGCGGCACGTCGCGGCAGACGAAGCTGATCCCGGCGTTGCGCATCAGCGCGCCGGGCAGCAGGCCGGCCTCGGTCAGGATCTGGAAGCCGTTGCAGATGCCGAGCACCGCGACGCCGCGCGCCGCCGCCTCCGTCACCGCCCGCATGATCGGCGAATTGGCCGCCATCGCGCCCGATCTCAGATAATCGCCGTAGGAAAAGCCGCCCGGGATGGCGATCAGGTCGAGGCCGTCCGGAAGCGCAGTGTCGCGGTGCCAGACCATGGCCGGCGCGGCGCCGCCGACCTGCTCCAGCGCCACCGCCAGGTCGCGGTCGCAATTGGAGCCGGGGAAGACGATGACCGCGCTCTTCACGCGCCCGCTTCCGCCGCATCCTCGCGCTCGATGCGGAAATCCTCGATCACCGTGTTGGCGAGCAGCTTGCGGCACATTCCCTCCACCTCCGCCTCGCTGACCCCGTCGGCGAGGTCGAGCTCGATCAGCTTGCCGGCGCGGACGCCGTTGACGCCTTTAAAGCCGAGCCCTTCGAGCGCGTGGTGGATGGCCTTGCCCTGGGGGTCGAGCACCCCGGGCTTCAGGGTGATGGTGACGCGGGTCTTCATGCCCGGCCCTATGCCGCGTGGCTCCCGGCCGCACAAGGATTCACCTCCCGTTTACCGCTTGCGCGCATGCTCGCGGCGGAAAGGGGCATTGGAGGGACAAATGGCGGGGCTGGCGCTGATGATGTTTGTCGGGCTGTTCGCCTTCGGCGGGCGGATGATCGGCTGGACCGATCATGGCGGCCATATCCAGCTGGGCCTGTTCATGGCTTTCCTGTTCGGCATCGTCTGCGGCCACCGCACCAGCCGGTGACCGGCCTGAGCGCCCTGAGCGGGCCAAGCTTGCCGCTGGCCCTGCCCCGCCCTATCTTGAGGCCATGACCGAACAGCCCGAAATCGCGCTTACCCCCGCCGCCGCGGCCCGCGTCGCGGCGATCGCGACGCGCCAGGGCAAGCCCGCCATCCTCCGCCTCGCGGTCGACGGCGGCGGCTGCGCCGGCTTCCAGTACCGCTTCGGCCTCGCCGACGAGATCGAGGCGGGCGACCTCGCCGCCGTTCGGGATGGAGTCACCCTGGTGGTCGATCCGATGACCCTCGATCTCGTCCGCGGCGGCGCGGTCGACTATGTCGAGAGCCTGGGCGGCTCGGCCTTCCAGGTCACCAACCCCAACGCCGCCTCCGGCTGCGGCTGCGGCTCGAGCTTCTCGGTTTAGCCGTCATCCCAGCGAAGGCTGGGATCCATTCTGACTTTCCGCCCCGCTCTGCTGCCCGATGGATTCCAGCTTTCGCTGGAATGACGGGTGAGGGGCGAATCAGCCCTCGCTCTCATTCAAATCCGACATCAGCGCGGCCATATTGTCGAAGCGTTCGATCTCGCCCCGCCGCGCCAAGCGCATCGCCTTCTGGGTTTCGCTATTCGGGACGCGCACGTCGAAGGGCAAAGCTTGCTCGGCCACGACACGCACCAGCATCATCCTGATCGCGTCGGACACGGAGAGCCCCATTTCGGAGAGGATCGCTTTCGCCTCCTTCTTCAACCCGGAATCGATTCGCGCGCGCACGACGTCTGCGGATGCCATCTAATATCCCTTTGCATTGAGCTACAACGTAGCTACAATATTATGCTGTTGGCCCGCAAAGATCAACCTCGACCTTCATGAAATGCGCGATTCTGCGGAAATTCCTATGCCGGTCCAATACATTTGTTGAGTATGGACGCCGAGATGCAGCATGCTCCCTCGCTGGAGGGCTCGAATGCGCGCGCTCGAGCGGACGAACAGGTTCAAACGCGACTATAAGCGTGAGAAGCGGTCGGATCTTCTCTTGGACGAAACCCTCGTCCCCGTGATCGAGATGCTTGCGGAAGATGGCGTCCTGCCGGAACGGCTGAAGGACCACGCTTTGGGCGGCGGCTGGAAGGGTTTTCGGGATTGTCACGTGAAGCCGGACCTGGTGCTTGTCTATGCCAAGCCAAAGGGCCGGCTCACCCTCGTCCGCCTCGGGTCGCACAGCGAGCTATTCGGCTAGATCGCCTTAGCCGGCCGGATTCCCGCTTTCGCGGAAATGACACGTAGGGCAAAGCACTCCCATGAAGATCGTCACCTACAATTTGAACGGCGTTCGCGCGCGGCTGCCGCGCCTCGTTGAATATCTCGCCGAGCAGAAGCCCGACGCGCTCTGCCTGCAGGAGATCAAATGCGCCGACGAGGCCTTCCCGATCGCCGATATCCACGCTGCCGGCTATGACGGCGTCTGGCACGGCCAGAAGGGCTTCAACGGCGTCGCCATCCTCACCCCGGCGGCGGCGCCGCCGACGCTGCGCCGCATCGGCCTCCCCGGCGATCCCGACGACAGTCACAGCCGCTATATCGAGGCGGAGGTCGGCGACGTGATCATCGGCTCGCTCTATCTGCCCAACGGCAATCCGGTCGGCACCGAGAAGTTCGCCTACAAGCTCGCCTGGCTTGAACGCCTCCGCGAACATGCCGCGGAGCTGCTCGCCGAAGAGCGGCCGGTCGTGCTTGCCGGCGACTGGAACGTCATCCCGACCGACAGCCACGACGACGTCTTCTCGGTCCGCGCCATGGCCCACGATGCGCTGATGCAGCCCGAAAGCCGCGCCGCCTTTCGCCGCATCCTCCACGCCGGCTGGACCGACGCGATCCGCGCCCGCTATCCGGACGGCGCGGTCTACACCTTCTGGGACTATACCGCCGGCTGCTGGCAGCGCGACGCCGGCTTCCGCATCGACCACCTCCTGCTCAGCCCCGCCGCCGCCGACCGCCTCCGCGACGCCGGCGTCGACAAGGACTATCGCGGCCGGGAGAAAGCCAGCGACCACGCGCCGACTTGGGTGGAGATCGAATAGGGAGTCTCGGGGGGACAGTCACTTTTGCGCGCGTCGGCAATTAATTGGCGCACGCGAGCGGCAAGGCGATGAAGGCTGCGATCATTCTCATCCGCTTCGGCACCGTCTCTCCGGTTTGGACGAAAGGGGAAGGCGACAATCCCCCGGAAATGGATCAGTCTCGGCTGGGCAAGATCGCGCAACGGGCCGAGAATGCCGGGGGGCGGGGGTATGAAGGCTCTAAGACTGACCGGCGTGGAAAAGCGCCTCTGCGCCGCCGCGGCGCGAGGCGAAGCCGCTTCATTCGTCGCCGGAGAGCGGATCGGGGCGGAGTTGTTGCAGCGGCTGCTGGCTTCGCTCCCGCTCGGGAAAGGCGGAGTCTGCGCGCTTACTCCTAAGGGGCTGCACGTAGTCGGCGCCACGATCGGCGGCCGCCTCGACCTCGACAATGTGACTATGGTCGGCGGCGCGCCGGTCGCCGCGCTCGTTTTCGAACGGTGCCGTCTCGAAGGCGGATTTTCGGGTGCGCACGGCCATTTCAGCAGGCTGTGCTTCACCGATTGCAGCTTTGGCGATTCGCCGATGGACGAGGAGGGGCGTCCGCTTCCGAGCCTCGAACTTTCGGGATCCGCCGTCGACACCGACCTCTGCCTTAGGGGCCTTCATCCGGCGGACCCGCGGCAGGGGCGTCTCTGGATTCGCGCCATAGGCGCGCGCATCGACGGCAGGATTGATCTCTCCCGCAGCCGGTTGCGGGGGCCGCGACAGGAGGCCCGCCAGCTCACATCCGGGGTCTCGTTCGACGCGCTCGATCTGTCGCTCGCCGAAGTGAAGGGGGATTTCCTGTTCGTGAACGGCTGCCGCTGTCGGGGCCGCATGAATTTCCGCAACGCCGTGATCGAAGGCGACGTCTGGATGAGCGGGGCCGATCTTAAGACCGATCGCCCGGAAAGCCTCTTTTTCCAGCGGGCCCGGATCGGCGGCGTCCTGATGCTCGACGGCCGGCACGATCGAGCCGACCGGAAGGGCAGGTTCCGCAGGTTCCGGTCGCAGGGAGAAATCGATCTCCACGATCTTCGGCTTGGCGGCTCGCTGGTCCTTCAGGACGTCGAGCTCGCGCCCTCCACGGGGCAGCGCTGCCTCTATCTCGGGGGCGCCCGCGTCGGCGGATCGGTGGTCATCGGAGCGGTGCAGGAGAAAAAATCGCGTCTGGAAGGAAAGATTTTTCTCGCCGCGATGGAGGTGACGCAGGAGCTGGTCATCTCCAATGCCTGTCTCGGGGTGGAGGTGGAGGAGGCGGATTGGGGAGAAACCGTGAGCGCCGAGTCGATCACCGCCAAACGGGTGGTCGTAAGCGGAGTCGAGCCCTTCCCGCTTGAGGGACAGGGCGACTGGGAATTCGAACCTCGCATGAAATCGCTTTCGATCAACCTGGAGAACTCGAAAATCGAGTCGCTGGTCATCGTCGACAGCCGGCTCAGCGGTTCTCTCAATGCGCGCTCGTTGAAATGTTCCGGTGATGCGGTTTTCGATGCCCGGATTGGCGTGCGCGTCGATCTCGAAGCCGCCGATATTGGCGGATCGCTGGACATCTCCGAGCTCCGCATGGACCGGACGGCGGCCGGCCTCAGGCTGAAGGACGCGAATATCGGGCGTGCGCTGCGCCTCAAGCGCCCGTCGGAAGGGGGCGAAGCGCGGCGGAGCACATTGTTGGGCGCGCGCCGCACGGCGTTACGCTGCTTGCCGGGCGTTCGGCTCGTCGAGACCCTTTGGCGCTACGAGCGCGAGCCCGGCAAGCCGGCGGTAAGCCAAGTCGCTTTTCTGGAGAAGCGGGGACTCATCCACCTCCTGGATCGGCGCCCGGAGACCCTCGACCGGTTTGTGCGCCGCTACGGCCATGCGGTCGATGACCGCCGTAACGCGGCTGAATATCTCCGCCTGTTCTGCGCCTACGGCCAGGATGAGCAGTCGCCGCTCCTGGTCATTACCGGCAAGACCGGCCTGCCGCCCTTCCTCACGGTCCATTCCGACGAGCCCAGCCGCGACGCCGACTGGCGCGACGGGCTGGGCCCGAGGGATTTTGGAATGCGCCGCAAGAAAGTGGACGAGCATTTCGAGGTTCGCGCCTGCCTGCTCAGGGGAGACCATCTTTACAATGGGTCGTTCACCGTCACCGCTTCAGACCAAAGTGTCTGCGTCGCCAAGGCGAACGCGTCCGATCAGGACGAATCCGCTCCTGCCGACACGCCGGTCAGCCCGCGGCTCGACAACGCACCCAGATTCTCCGGCCAGTTCACCTATCATCCGGACTCGCACCGGAACGGCGACGCCTGGGTAACCGAGCCGATTCTCGAAGGGTGGGTGCCGGAACCGGACGCGAGCCTGCCTGCGCTCGAGGCAAGGCTGCTCCCCTATTTGCAGTCGCGCTTCTCGATGCATGGCGAGGTCGATCTGCGCGACCTATGCTGCGACACGCTCGACGATGAAGGGGGCCGCTTCTGGGGCCAGCAGCTTCAAATCAAGATGGATCATTTCGTCTACCGGCAGACGAACTGGGAACCTGACCTGAGCGATCGGCGCCGCACGCTGCGCGGGCGCTGGGCCGATTGGAAGGCGAGGTTCGCGGCGGAGTGGCTTTGGTATTGGTGCATTAAAAGGCTCGGCTTGGTCGAGACGCTGCGCCAGTCGGCGGATTTCTGGGAGCCGTGGCAGACGCGCCGCAACTGGATCTACCAGCAGTTCGAGAGCAAGGACGAACTCTGCCCATCCCGCCACAAGATCGAGCAGGCGGAATATCGGCCGCAACCCTTTGAACAGGCGATCAGGGTCGCGCGGGCGGAGGGCAGGGACGATTTCGCCATTCATTTTGAAATACTCAAGCGCAAGGTCGAGTGGCGCCTGTTCACTCGCCGCAGCGCTCAGCCTCTGCTGCTATTGGCCTATGTCGCGGCCACGGTCTGGCTGCTCGCCACCGGCGGCTGGCATTTCCTCACGTCCGTGGCCCTGCTCGGCCTGGTCGCCGCGATCGTTGTCTGCATCCTCCCGAAGCAGAAGTTCCTGGGGGGCTTCGATTTCTGGCTGAGAGCGGCGGCATTGATCGCCATCGTGGGCGGCACCACCTGGTTTCTGGGGATGTACGAGTGGGACCGTCCGCGGAATTTCCTGATCGCCGTGTTCGTGTTGATCGTCATCAGGTTCATCTCCGCCATCTCCGATTGGATCATGCACTGGATGTTCGGATATCTCCGGCGGCCGGTGCGCGCCATCGCCACGCTGATCGGCGCATTCCTGATCGGATGGGCCGGGGTCCATTTCGCGATCAAGCAGAACATGCTGGTCGTCGACGTCGAGCCGGTCGCCAGCATGGTCGGCCGCGACATGGAGAATCGGCGGATTCTCCTGGGGATCGCGAGCGCGCAGGATCAAAGCAGCCTGGTCCGCAACGTGTCCTGCGCCGGCACGGTCAGCGAAGCTCTCTACGCGCTCGACGTGCTGATCCCGCTCATCGATCTGCGCGCCGAGAGCCGCTGCGAAGTCGGGCGCGCGACGCCGTTCGATGTGGCCGAAACCGCCGGCTCGGCCAGGGCGCTCCGGAATTGGGTCCGGGCGATACAGGAATGGACAGTGGAATCGGAGGGCTTTTGGTCGGTGCTCAAGGCGCTCTATGCGATCGCCGGCTGGTTCATCGTCTCCCTGTCCATCCTCACCTTCGCCCATATCAACCAGGCCCGCAGCGACCCCGCCTAGATTTTACCCGGGCGATATGGACAGACCAATTTCACCCGGGAATAAAAGCGCAATGAGCCAGGTTACCGCCTTTCTCGACGACAAGGCGATCGCCTCGGGCCCCGGCCCGGCGGCGGCGCGCGATGCGGCCTATCGCTTCATGCAGGCGATGTGCGGCGACCGGCCGGACTATGAGGAGGCGCTGCGCTCGCTCTACCGGGGCGACAGGGAGCGCTTCCGCGAGCGCATCGCCGCCTGGCCCGAGGATATCCGCGCCTGTCTCGGCCGGCTGCTCGGCTGAAACGCGCTCTCCGTCCGGCCGCCGCCGCCGGTCGCTATCCGGTGATCCGCCAGGTGATCCGGCTGCGGAAGGTGCCGGCGACCGGGCGGTTCCTGCGGTCGAGCGCGGGGCGGAAGCGGGCGCGGGCGGTCATCATGCGGCAGGTCGCCGAATCGAGCGCGGCCGAGCCGCTCGAGCTGGTGACGGTGCAGCGCGCGACGCGGCCGTCGGGGCCGACCTCCAGGGTGAAGAAGACCGTCCCCTGCTCCTCCGCTCTGAGCGCGGAGGCGGGATAATCGTCGGCGCTCAGCAGGGAGAGCAAGGGCCCCGGCGGCTGCGGCGGGGTGATCGGGCCGTTGGCCGCGCAGCCGCCGAGCAGGGCTGAAGCGAGGAGGATGGAGCGGGATCGCATCGCCGCCTGCCTAACGAAGCGGGCGCCTGCTTCAAAGCGGCTTTTCGTAGATCCGGTAGATGCGGTTGACCTTGCTCTCGATTGCGTCGGCGATCGCCTTCATCCCCTCATTGTCGTCGAGTATCCAGCCGATCTCGGCCCGCCGCGCGCCGTAGCGGGCGACGCCGTCGCGGCGGATATATTCTATCATCATGAAGGCGAGCTGGCTGGCGAGGCGCGACGATTGCAGCCTCTTCACCACCCCCATCAGCGGCACCCGCATCGTATCGAACCGCGCCCGCTTCAGCCGCCACAGCAATTTCGCCCAGTTGAACGGGAACAGCCGGCCGCCGAAATCGCGTATATATTCGTTGAGGTCCGGCAGGGTCATCATGAACGCGACCGGCGCGCCGTCGACCTCGGCGACGCGGATCAGATCGTCGAACACGATCGGCTTCAATTTCTTGCCGCCATAGGCCTTCTCCGCGTCGGTCAGCGGGATGAAGCCCCAATTGTCCGCCCAGGCGTCGTTCAATATGTCGAGGATGATCGCCGCTTCCTCGTCGAAGCGCGACTTGTCGACCTTGCGGATGCGGATGCGCGGGTTCTTCTCGCCGTTGGCGACGATGCGGTTGACGATCGGCGGGAAGCCGTCGGCGACGAGAAGGTCGTAGGTGAAGAGGTCCTTGACGCCCTCATAGCCCGCCGCTTCCACCCACGCCTCGTAGGCGGCCTTGTTGTGGCCCATCATCACCGTCGGGGGATGGTCGAAGCCCTTGACCAGCAGCCCCGGCTCGTCCCAGATCGACAGGCTGAACGGCCCCAGCGAGCGGGTCATGTCGCGGCCCCTGAGCCACGCCTCGGCGCGGTGGATGAGGGCGGCGGCGGCCTCTGCATCGGCCGCCTCGAACATCCCCCACTGGCCGGTCCCGGCGCCCATATGCTCGAGCACCAATTGGTCGACCTGGGCCGAGATCCGCCCGACCAGCCGCCCGTCCCGCTCGGCGAGGAAGAGCCGCGCCTCGGCATGGCCGAACCAGGGGTTGGTGCGCGGATCGAGCAGGCCGTGGACCTCGGTCTTCAAGGGCGGCACCCAGTTCGGGTCGCCCTTGTTGAGCGCGAAGGCGAGGTCGACGAAGGCGGTCCGGTCGGCCGCGTCCTCGACCGGGCGGACGATGAGGCCCGAGGAGGAGGGCGCGGCGGACGGGGCGGCGGAGCTCATGGCGGCGAGCCTAGCGCGTCGGCGGCGGCCTGTCACCGCAGGCGGTTCGCGCCGCGCGCGAAGGGCGGCCGGGGGGTGCCGGCGAACGGGACGCGGGAAGCGGAAGGCTTAAGGGGCGATAGGGCCGCAAAGCGGGGCGGAAAGGGCCTCGGACAGTGCCGAAACGGGTCCGCCAACGCGCGCGCAAGGCCGTGGCGGCGGCGCGCAACCCCCTTGCCAAAAGCGGACAACCCCCCCGCCAACGGCGCGCAACCCCTGCTTGCGGACGGGGCACCCTCCTTTTCAGGGGCGGAAAAAGCGGCCCGGACGGCGCGCAGCCGGCCCGCCGCCGGCCCTTCCACCCGCCCCGCTTGCGCAATCCGCCGCTCCCGGCCGGCGGCAAGCGGCAAATGCATGTTCATGCAGGACGCGGGACGGAGGCAAGAGAGAATAAGCGCATGTTTATGCAGCCGCGTGCATAAAAAGGAGCGCCGCATCGCCGCCATCGAAAATGAATATTATAAGCGCCAAACTTGCGCTAAACGCCGGACATGCCACCCGACCAGCAAGCGAGCCTGGAAAAGCTCAGCCGCGACGCCGCCCGCCTCGCCGAGGCCTTGGCCCGCGCCGCCGCGGACGAGGCGCAGCGCGAGGCCGCCCGCGCGAGCCGGATCCGGGTCACCGCCCCGCAAGTCCGCCGCCTGATCGAAGCGCGCCGCCGCCGCGCCGCGCGCTTCGCGCTGGGCCCCGGCAACGCCGCCTGGAGCCTGATGCTGGAGCTGTTCGCCGCGCGGCTGGAGGGAAGGCGCCACAGCCTCTCCCAGCTCGCCGCCGCCGCCGGCATCGCGCCGACGACGGCGCTGCGGGCGATCGAGACGCTCGAGCGCGCCGGCCTCGCCGAGCGCCGCCCCGCACCCGGGCCCGTCCAGAGCGCAGCCGAAGGGCCCGCCCTGAGCGGAGTCGAAGGGCCCGTCCTGAGCGCCGCCGAAGGGCCCGTCCCGAGCGCAGCCGAAGGGCCCGTCCCGACCGGGTCGAAGAGGGGCCGCAACGCCCAGCCCGACCTCACCGACGACGCGGCCGGCCGCATGTACGATTATCTGCGAGCCGCGATCGCGGCGGGGACGAGCATCTGACATCCCTCCCGCTCGCGGGAGCGGATTAAGGGATGGGCTCGCGGACGAGAAGCGACTGCGGCGCGACTCCGAGCGCCCCGGCGAGCGCCTCCAGCGTGGCGATGGTGATATTCCGCTCCCCCCGCTCGATGCCGCCGACATAGGTCCGGTGATAGCCGCAAACGTCCGCCAGCGCCTCCTGCGACAGCCCGGCCGCCAGCCGCAGCCGCCTTACATTCTCGGCGATGATCGCCTGCGACCCCCCATGCTTCCGCGCCTTCGCCATGCCGCCATGGGAGGCGCGTGCAGACTATACGTCTACATCCTATAGGGTGAGAAAGCTGCCTTTGACTCACCATTTCAAATGAGTTCTGACGAGCTCAGCAATGTCTGATCGCTCTGACCATCTCACGCCTGAGCAGCGCAGCCGAAATATGGCAATGGTGCGCGGGCGAAACACCCGCCCGGAGATGCAGGTCAGACGCGCGCTCTTTCGTGCCGGGTTTCGCTATCGCCTGCATGTGCGCGGCCTACCAGGACACCCCGACATCGTCCTTCCGCGCTATCACACCGTCGTCTTTGTTCATGGGTGCTTCTGGCACGGCCACGGCTGTCGCCGATCAAAACGACCCGCATCCAATCGGCCGTTTTGGGACAAGAAGCTCGACAGGAATATCGAGCGCGATCGCGACTCTCAGGATGCCTTGCGGGAGCAAGGTTGGAACGTCGCTGTGATTTGGGGATGCTCGCTGGAAACAGATCTGAATATGCTGGTCGAAAGCCTGCTTCGGGCTAGATCGAACGGGCCAAATATGACGCGAAATAGCCCGCCAGCTTAGGTGGGACGGCATTGCCCACCATTCGAGCGACCGGCTCAATCATATGTGTAGGATAGAAGATATAGTCATCGCGAAATGACTGAAGGGCCGCGGCTTCACGCAACGAAATTCCCCGTAGCTGGCCTATGTCATAGTGGCCGTATCGGCCGTTTGAGATGCTGTGGCACTTTGTGGTTATCGTCGGCGCCGGACGATCCGGGTGCATACGGGTATAGACGTCCGTAAAGCATCGAACCGCGAGCTTGGCGTTCACTTTGCGATGACAGTCCAGACTCAGATCACCAAATACCGTTTTTTCCATGTAGGCATTGGATTCGCCCGGTCTGGCCGATGCTATCCGCCGAAGGTTGAGGTCGCTGAGGGTTCGCGCGCGGTGATTCGGAACCGTCGCATGAGTCTCGCCGGCGCGTATTTGGGGCAGGTGTTCGATTGCCTCTCTTACGCTGACTACGGTGGCATCCGGGTCATGTTCGGGAACCAGCAGTTCGGTCCCGATCAGGTCGGCGAAGCGCTCGGACCTTACCAACTCTCGGGGAATGGCGATGAGGATCGAGCGCTTCCTAAACTGCGGAATCCCGAACCTAGAGGTGCAAACGACCTTCGTACCGGTCGCATATCCGAGTTCTTCCAGAACCTTGCGAAAATCATCCCACACGCCGCCGTACCGCGGGTCCTTGATCCCGGCTACGTTTTCGGAAAGCACCAGTTCAGGCTTGTAGCGGGCCACGAAGCCCGCGGCTTCGCTCAAGAGATTGGCGTCGCGCTCCCGACCCATCCGCCGCTTTTCACTGAGCTCCTTTTTCGACAGTGTTGTGAACGGCTGGCAGGGCGCGCAGATCGCGAAAAGGAGAGGAACGGTTGGAACCTTCCCTCGATAGTAAGGAATCCACCGGTCAAGTTCTGCAGTCAGCTCCGCCTTCTGACCGCCGGGATAAGCTTCGGATGCTGGGAAAATGTCATATTCGAGGAAGCGGGGGCAGCTGTAATCCACGGTCTCGTTGGGATTGTTCTCGGTAAAGGTGAGGGCGCAGGCGGAAGCCTTATCGATACCGGCGATCACGTAGCCCCCGGCGTCGATCAGCCCGCGAGTCGTTCCCCCGGCGCCGCAAAAAAAATCGACCGCGAGGAAACGCGGCTGCGTCGCGGCATGCACCTTCTTGCGAGCAAGGCTCACTAGGTCATATCCTTAATTCGTTTGACGTCACGCTCAGAGAAAACCCGCCAATTATTTCTGTCTCGGCGAACGTCTTTCAGGCGATCGTCTCGAATCCAGCGCAGCAGCGTGGATTTCGAAATGCCGGCCTCCCCTGCGGCCTCCTTGGTGCTGTAGGTCCTCTCGGCCGGCAACGGTCTCTCTCCTTGAATATATTTGAATATACTCGAATGGGGGTCGGTTCAACTCCAAAATGGTAGAATTTGGCCGTTTATCCGCAAGCCCGACGCGGTGAGCGCGCACCCTTAGGCAAGATAGCTTGACACTACGCGTATATTTATCATATCTACGAAGACACACAGAGAGCGAGGACATGGGAATGGTACGAGAATCGGATCGCCAGAAGTTTGTGCAGCTTGCCCAGGCTCGCGTGAACAAGACGCTCAAGGACATTCAGTTGATAGGAAATCTGTCGAACCGGTCAAACTATGACTACACGGACGAGGACGTAGAGAAGATATTTCGTGCGCTCAGCCAGGAAATTACCGTCTGCAAAAAGCGCTTCGACCTTTCCAAACGCAAGGCAGATGCAGCCATGTTCAAGCTGGAATAGGGAGCGAGTGATGAACTCCAAAGAAGTCTGTCTCAGGCTGCTGGCGGCGCAATCTGAAGCACAGGTCCATGGGCTTCTCTCAGCATCCTCCGAAATGCAGGACGCAGCAAATTGGCGGCTCCTCGATGATCGGGACACCAATTTCAATGTCGTCACGAACCAGGCGATGAGCGGTGGTAAAGCTGCCACCGAGTTGATGACCAACATGGTCGACGCGATTTTGATGAAACACGCTTGTTTGAGGGGAATTGACCCACTGGGGCCTGAAGCGCCGGAAACCATGTACGGGGCGGTCGAGGAGCTCGTCGGCATTCGCGGAGGCAAGCTGATCAACGAAGACGACGCGGTCCTTCTGGACTATGCAAGAAAGAATCTGGTGATTGGAGTATCGGGCGCCGACGAAACTTCAAATCCTTGCTACACCTTTGTGGATAATGGCGAGGGGCAACGTCCTGAGGCGTTCCCGAATACATTCTTGTCGCTGAGCAAGGGCACAAAGAAGGACATAAAGTTTGTCCAGGGAAAATATAATATGGGCTCATCCGGAGTCCTCAGCTTTTGTGGAGAAAATTGGTACAAACTCATTGTGTCTCGGCGCTTCGATGGGCAATCAGATTGGGGCTGGGCACTTGTTCGATTGCGGCCGGGTGGTGGGACACCAACTGCTGAGTATTTCGCACCGAACGGCTGTGTTCCAACCTTTCAGGCAGACTTGTTGTACCCGCTCAATTTGAAGAGCCGTAAGCGGTACGAAGGCTGCGCAGTCTCCACAGGTACGATAGTAAAACTATACGACTTTCAGATCGGCCGAAGATTCCGGAGCTTCCGAGGCGCGAGGGAGGCCTTCAACGAGAACCTCGTTGAAACGATCTTGCCGTTTCGATTGCTCGATCTCCGGTATGATCCCGATTCGGCACGCGGGGGGGATAGGGCTCTCGGAGTCGATGCGAGAAGATTCTACGGCATGGAATATATCCTCCTCCGGACACACAGGACGGAGGCCGACGAGATCGAGGAGGCCGCGGCGGGTAGCGAAAAGGTCCTTGTCGATGACATCCAACACACAAAATTCGGCCATATCCAAATAACTGCCATTCCCCTGAAGAAGGGCCAGCCAGCGTGGCTGCAGCCGCAAAACTCCAGGAATCGAGTTTTCCATGCTGTAAATGGCCAAGTCCAATACAAAGAGACTCGCGGGTTTCTCACGCAATGCAGAATGCCAGCCCTGCAAGACAGAGTGGTTATTATCGTCGATGCCACAAATCTAACGTACGAAGGACACAATAGAATATGGAAAGGAGACCGAGAACATATTCTTGATACGAACTTTGGGGAGGCGTACAAAGATCTTGTTAAGGAAGCGATCACATCTTCCAGATCGCTTCGGGAACTGCATGAAAGAATAGCGAGGGAGGAGCTGGCTACTGCGGCGCGCGAACAGAGCAATGACCTGTTTCAGAGGCTTGTCGACGACGATCCTCAAATTGCGGCGTTGCTTTCTGGAGATACGCCGACAATTGTCGTTCCGAAGGCTGTCGCAGCTATCGATCCATACGTAGGAAAATATAGTCCCACCCAATTCACACTCGATAAGGCGATTCGCACGAAAGTGCTCCTCTTGTCTATTAATCGAATTCTATCAATCGGGGCCACATCTGACGTTGAAAACGGCTATCTACACCGCGTAGACAACCAAGGCTCGGTCTATATGTCCGATGCCTCGGTGCAGGCCAAATTCAACGTCCATAAACAACTTAAGGATGGCCGCGTCCTCCTGAGATTTGAACCTGTTGCTGATAGGGTGTCGGCAGGAGAGAGGTTCTCATTTGACATAGGATTGATAGACCCCTGCATGGCGGCCCCGGTTTTTGATCACGTAATCTTCGACGTGATTGGACCCGCTTTGCCCCCTCCGGACCCGGTGCAACGGAAAAAGAAAAGGAAGAAGAATCTAAAAAAGAAGCCGACTCACGGGCTCCCGCCTTTCGCGCTATTGACGAATGACGGACGGACGATTGGCGGACAAGCAACGGAACGATGGCCTGAGGACTTCACGGCGGCCGACGGGGGTTTTGTGAAAGATCTTGGAGAAAAGGGCGTCATTTATAAGATCAATTACGATAACACATATCACTTAAGCTATCTCGATCGGGTCAAGCACTCTGAGATTGAGCGCGAGGCTATCACGGAAAAATACATAGCAGGCATGCGTCTGCTGATGTTGGGTTTGGAGCGCGCGTTTAATGACTTACCTCAGGGGGCGGATGCTCCGGATTGGGTGCACAGTTCCGGTGACGAGATCCGCCGTCTGGCCGCTCGGGGAGCCGCCTCGACGGTGCTAGCACTCGCCGACAAACTGCCCAAGATAGCTGCAGCCAAGAGTGAGGAAACCTAGAATGCTCCTAATGGCTAGGGACATTTCTCCACAATGACATAAATCCCCGGCTGCTGGGATGCCTCCTTTTGCGCCATCGGGCAGCATGCCCAATCGGGACATAACTTGCCCGCTAGTCCGCGTGGAATTCTGCCCAGACTTTCCGGTCCAACGCCGTAGCTTCGGACAGCCCCTTCCGTCCCGTTCGGGTGATTTTCGGATCGAGGCTGGCGAAATTCGCCAGCTTCATAGCAGCCGATGAGGGCGTCCGATTGATCGCCTTCGCCAGCGCTATGATTTCAGGATTCTTGGAATGGATTCTGCCGAAAGGGATCCGAAAATACAGGTCTAGAGCGCTCTTGGTCTCGTCCTCAGTCCAGCGCCGACCGGCCGCCATGGCGACTTACCTCCGCACCTGCCGGGCCGCGATCTCCGCGCGGTTGAGGTCGACGAGTTCGGGGGCGACGTCCTCGACCTTGCGGATCAATTCGTGGACGCTGTCGGCCTCGAGGCGCAGGCCGGGCACGTCCGAGCGCGCCACGTACCAGAGCCGGGTCGCGCCGTCCTGGGCGAGGTGCACTTTGAGTTCGATGGCCTTGGGCATGTCCGCTCCGCCTCGCTTGCCGCGCGGGGGATTATGCCTGCCGGCGGCTCCTGCCGCAAGCGGGCGGGTGTCGAGGTCAGCCGGCGTCGGCCCGCAGCCTTTCGGTTCAGGCGGCCTTTCCCAGCGGCAGGTCCACAGTCTCCAGCGTGGACAAATAGAGCTTGCGCGAGGCCTGGTCGATGTCGAGGCCGACGGCATTTCCGTCGCCGTCGAGGTCCAGGTTGACGCCGCTGGCGACCTCCCGCGTCTCGGTGCCGGGCCCCGCCTTCAGCTCGATATAGAGGCTGTCCGTCTCGGGATAATAATGGAGCTTCATGGCTTCTCTTCCCTGCGCGAACGGCCGTGCTGGACCTTCCCCTCGGGAGGTCCCCGGAAAGCGGCCATCGGTCGTGCGTGAGCGCCCGTCAGGCGGCGCGGTGGAGTTGAGGCTGGGGGATTACCCGACCCATCTTGCGCGCGCAGTGGAGCCAGGTAGAGATCGCGTCCTCCACGTTGACGAGGGCTTCCGCGCGGGTTTCGCCGTCAGACATGCAGCCGGGAAGCTCGGGGACCGTCGCCAGGAAACCGCCGCCATCTTCCTCGGACAGCGGTTCGATCACGACCTTATAGGTGCCGGTTTGATCGCTCACCTTACTCATCCTTTCTCGCTGCGAGCACAGCATCGACGTACGTCACCAGCTGCCGGATATATACCGGCTTGAGCGGGCGGGCGAAAGGGACCGTGACGTGCCGTTTCTGGCTCGGATCGCTAACGCCATAGTGGGAGCCGCCTGCCGGCCGATCCCAATCGAGCCCGAACGCCGCGCATAATGTGCGGACATCGTCGATCCGCCAGTCGCGCGGGTTGGCCCGCATCCGCTCGAGCAGCTTCTCGCCCCGCTTCGCCACTCTCCCCGCTTAGCGCAAATCCGTAGGCGTGACTATATGCTTGTGATGAATAGGCGAAGGGCTCAGTCGGCGGCGCTGCGCTGCCGCTGCCGCGGGTGCCCCGTCTCGACGCCGCCCGACAGCTTCGCCACCCAGGGATATATCTCCGCGACCTCGGGGGTGTAGCCGAGGTTGAACACCGTCTCGCTGCGCCTGGGGCGTTCGGGGCGGTCGTAATAGGTGTTGAACACCTTGTCCCAGAAGAAGGTGGTGATGCCGTAATTGCCGGATTCGTCGTGGAAATGATGGGCCATGTGGCGGCGCTTCATGTCGGCGAGGCGGGCGTTCTTGGGCTTGTAGGCGAGGTGCTGGATGCAGTGGACGAACTCGTAGAAGCAGGTGGTGACCAGGCCCGTCGCCAGCGCCGCGCAGGCGCCGCCGAACGCCGCCTGGCTGCCCCAGGGGCTGGCGATCGCATATCCGATCGGCGCGGTGGCGATGGCGATGGTCGGCAAGGTGGTGTGCAGCGCGCCGAACAGCACTTCGAGATGGTTGGGATCCTGGTGATGGTCGTAATGGATCCGCTTCCAGGTCGAGGCGAGGAGCGGCATCTTGAACATCCAGCGGCTGTGCAGCACCCAGCGGTGGAGGAGGTACCAGACCAGAGGATAGATGAAGGCGGCGACGGCGATCGTGATCAGGGTGGGGACGAGCGGCGCCGGCCGCCAGATGTAGAGGCCGATCGCGATCGCCGAGAGGAGGACGTAGGCGATGATCGCGGGATATTGCGCATAAGCGATCACCAGCTCTTTGAGCGTCATCTTGTCGAGATGATGCTCGCGCCGCCAGAAGCTCGGGCGCAGGGCCATCCCACTTTTCCCATTCGCGGTCTTCACTTTGTATTCCTTGCGTTTTCCGGCCGTGCGGGGGGTTACGCTCCGATATATGTCGGCCTGATGAATTCTCAATAAGGCGGTTTTGCGGCCGAGTCTTGAGTCTTTGTTCGGCAAGGCCGCACCGGC